>Ga0256832_1000701_pt1 | contig 21957 bp, 13 predicted proteins | sample 134614metaG_FD_190534 | JGI IMG/M metagenome (GOLD analysis project Ga0256832, IMG submission 190534) | Hydrothermal vent microbial communities from Lau Basin, Pacific Ocean - 134-614 | ecosystem: Environmental > Aquatic > Marine > Hydrothermal vents | place: Pacific Ocean: Lau Basin | collected... | reverse complement strand
AACTATATTTGTGATTGTAAAATCCACGTTACGAATCGAACTATTTCCAAACCTAACATAAACAAAATCACTTGCCGGCTGTGGATACAACCGTATATCATCATCAAAAATCAAATCCTTTGAATTAACGGGAATCAAATTTTTCCACTTTGTAATGATTATAGAAGAAAAATCATTATCATCATTAACCAGATAATTATCGTTTTGGTTAAAATGTATTACATCGTGAAGCACTGCATTTACCTTTGGTTCAATTTCGATACTAAATATTTCTGAGTCTGCCGGTAAATCGCCAAATAATATATTGGTGAAAACCAATTTAATTACTCCTTCACTCTCATTTATTACGTAAGACCAATCGACATTAAAAATATTGCTTTTAATAGTTTTCACGGTTATTGAATCAGGATTATAATATAGTGTGTATTGAATTCCTTCAAATTTGGTAATCAAATCACTATTCCTTACAGATATGGTCATCAACTCATTTTTATTCAAAACTTCATCAGTTATCTCTGCTTGTATTGAATCATAAGTCATCTGAACACCATAGCTAAAATCAACATCACCGGGTTTAATCCCTATAAAATCATATTTTGAGTCAGGAGATGGAAAATCAATTGTACTTGGATAGGAAAAAATATTTCCTGTTTCAAAAGTATATGATTTGTCAACAAATTTCCATGGGCTTTCATAATCAGAATTACCTAATATATACTTTTTCAAATAGAGAATATCTGATGCTGTAATAGAATGACTATTATTAATATCTGCAGCAATCCTCTGGTAAGGAGTGAAATTATTTATTAATCCTAATAAAAATTTTCGTATAATTATCAAATCTTTGACATTTAGCCCGTCTGTATTTTCAGTTGATTTGCTTGGAGCTATTTGAAAGGTTGAAGATATATTTCCAATATCAATACAACCGGATGCATCGGTATATCTATCGTGAAACATCTTTGCATGTTCAACAGGAATATCTCTTGGTGTCATCACACAAGTTGATATGGTTTCGCTTCCTTCAATATGAATTTTTGACCAACAAAAATGTTCCCCATCCGGATGATTTACCTTGCACGCATATGTGTTTCCAATATCAGAAATATCAACTAAATTATCTTCCTGAGCTGTTGTGCTGCTTTGGTCATCGTACAATTTCACTTCATATAAGCTCGGACAAGATTGAAGTCCTTTTAATATCATATCCGATTTTATCTCTAAGGTATCATTTGGATAAACCTCAACATTAACAAGCTCACTACATACCATATTTTTTGGTGGTTTAGGATATTTAATCTCATACATTGCACTTGCAGTACTTACATTCCCGTAAGAATCTTTTACATACAATGTTACCTTCCCCGGATTGGGACTATTGCAGTCAATAATCTTAGGAGAACAATCAAAGCTTAAATGGGTACAATTATCAAAAGAACCGGCATCAAATTCCCAAGGATCTAACTCAAGTTTTAGATTATAACCCAATTTTAAAATTGTGTTTTGATTAATAGCTACTATTGGTGGTACTGAGTCAATCATTTCGATTACGGATTTGCATCTACTTAAACCTCCTCCTAAGTACTTAACCGTTATGACAATGTTATGTGAACCGATTCCAAAATTAATCTCTTTTTTACCATTTATCAATACCGTATCTCCTTCCATAGCTATATCGTGAAGAGAGTCTCCTGTAATCTTTTTTGAGCATATGTAGGTAGCCACTGAAAACTTAAACGTGTCTATGGCACAATCCTCGGGGGATTTCTGAATGGTTATTCTACCATTGACAAAATCAGGGCTTACTATATGATTTTGAACTTTTGCCATTGGCTCAACTATTCCAGTCAGTGATTTAAACTCAATATCCGTAGAACTTTCATATTCACCGATAGTATTGAAGCAAAGGCTAAAAAGTGTAGTATTGTTAGGAAGTGAAACTCTTTGGTCTTCTTCAGCTTTCCATAACGCAATCACTTCTTTGGAATCAGACTGATAGTAAAAATCAATATCATCTAACTTTGAATTCTCCGGTAATTTTATTTCCTTGAATTTAACTATACTATTATCCCAAGATATTGGCAACTTAAATTCAGTAACCCTCCTAAATTTTCTTACTTTCAAATCCAAGCAAATATCTTTGTTTCTTTCGGCAATGATATCTGGAAATTTGAATTCAATATTTCCAACTTCCGTTGCTGTTACTGTAGTTTGACAGCTTTTTCCTGTATTTTTATCAATAGCTTTGGCATAAACTTTTTTTCCATAATCAGAAGGATGTAGAAAAGGTCCATTTCGCAACTGCGTATATTCATAATCATCATACAATTCTACTTTTATGTGATTATAACAATATGGTCCTCCTTCTAATAAATCATCAGGAGTGACAAGAGTACTGTCATCTGGGAAAACCGAAAATTGAATTTCATCATTACAAACCAAATTGTCGAAATGTGGATTAATTTTAACATTCGACATACACTGATTGTAATTCCCTGACTTATCAGTCACTCTTAATACCGCCATCTCACTAGTATCAGACTCACAATCAAACACTACTCCTGTATCCGTAGAATTTATTAGTCTTGCTGAATATTTTAAATCTCCGCAATTATCAAAAGAGCCATCATCCAACTCTATCGGATCAAGTTCATAGATTAATTCATCATTTAATCTTACTTCATAATTTTGTTTACATACGGGTTGTGGAGGAACTTTATCTTTCACTATAATAAATGAATAACATTCTTCTCTATCGCCATTATAATTTTCTTTAGTCAATTTCACAGGATTATCTCCTATATCATCACAATTCAAATCAATACTCAATGCTCCATTTACCAAAACAACGTTATAACCCGTAGATTTAAATGATTGGGCATCAACAGATGCTTGTCCCATTATATCCAGACTTACAATTTTTGTTACCGCACAATCAGAAGTACATATAAACTCAATGCTCTTGGTCTCAGTAGTCTTGTTTCCTGCTATATCAGTAGCTTCAACACTGACATCAATCAGTCCTGAATTATCACAATTTACAACTTCTGGAGTTATTTTATAATTATAATCACAGTTTTCAAAAACATCTACACCAAGATTATCAATACTCAAATGCAATACATCGTCTTTCATAAAGACCGTATCAGCATTAAACTTAATCACAGGTGATATTTTGTCCTCAACAATAACCTTAGCATTACATTTTTCCTTTGTACCATCTATGTGCTGAACTGTAAGTTCTACAATATTTACTCCCAAATCTTCACAGTCAAAATATTTGCTTTCTTCTCCATCTACCAATATCACAGTTGTATTGTCAGAAGTACTAAAATCAGAAGCATTTACTTTTGTAAAATCTACACCAAGTGAAACCAGCATATTGGAGCAAAATTCCAGGTTTTCAATCCTAACTTTTCCATTTTTCTGATAGCTGGCAATTTCAGCTCCATTTATTTCAACTACCGGTCTTCTCCATTCTGTAGGGCTAAAAAACAAAATATCTGTTTGACTTACTTCTTTGGCTTTTGCAGTAAAACAAATATCAAAAATTGTAGTATTATCAACCAAAGTTTTTCCATTTTCATCATTCCATTTGAAGGACAGTTCCCCGTCATTATTATCATAAGTATAATTTGTGGAAAAATAAATATTGTCTATTTTATGTAAATCCAAAACATCTCTATTCCAACTGACCGGTACATTTATAGAGGTCACATCAGTAAAATTTTCAACTTTTAGACTTAAGCATAACTCTTCATTTTCTCTTACAATTTTTTCCGGTAGCGATAGACCTACTGTATTTTCATCAGGTGAAATAACATTTACAAATGCCCACACATTATTGTTATTAGGATCAAAAATGCCAACTACATACAATCCGGGGTTTTGAATCGGATTTTCAATATTGCCCTGAGAAGTAATAATATTGGGCATTGAGTCAAAGACTGCAACTTTATAATAATTGGGACATGTCTTGTCTCCTACCAAAACCATATCTGCTGTCACTTCCGCCCCATATCCCGGGAGAATAGCGATTTCCATCGTATCAGATCTTGCAACTAATGTAGTTGAATTCGGTTTCGGATAGTTGACATTTACAAGAACATCGCAGTATTCGTATAGCCCTCTTGAGTTGGTCATATTCAGTCTCACATAGTTTTGCTTTGCAGACAAGCAATCAAAAGAAATGACCGGAGCTTCATTATATAGGCCATCAACAGACAATGAAAAATCCAAAGTATCACCACATATATCATATGATCCCGCATCCAGATCTTGCGGTGTTAATTCATAAAAATAATCATCATTTAGAGTAATATCAACAGTATTATTACATTGTGTAAAAGGTTTTATATTATCTAAAACATTGATTTCTATATAACAATCTATTGTGCTATTTTCCCTGACAACAGATACAGTTACAAAGTTCAATCCAAAATCATCACAAGATAAAGTAATAGAGTCTTGCCCATTGACAGTCACAGTATCTCCGGCTTTCTCACCCAAAAACAAATCTTCAGCGTATAGTGTTTTTATTCCGGTGCTTGGGTTCAATTCAATATCCAGGTGAGGAATACAGCCACTACCAATTATTATATCTCCTGACTGATAATGCGGTTTCATTGGATTTTCACTGTTGTAAAATGCATTTTCAAACCCCTTATCACTTTCGAAAGACAACGATGTTTGGTAGCCATTATTTCCAACTACTCTAAAACACAACTCGACTGCAATACTATCGGTAATATAAGACCCACGTCCATTAGCTAATAAGAAAATTTCATTATTTTTAACATTGCTAAATAACTCATAATGTTTATTCATTTTGATATATTCCAACATTGTCGTATCCCATTTCACTGCAAATTGTAGTGCGACAAGTCCCTCATGATTTCTAAAAATAACAGGAATACAAACCGTATCTCCGGGATATACATTCATGTTCGGAGTGCTGACATCTAAATTGTTACTAGGTTCTCCAATAGCTTCTATACCTATAAAATTATTTCTTTTATCCAGTATCAAATCTTCTTTTGTGATTCCCAATTCTGCTATAGTCTGCTCATCTCTACCTTCATAGCTTGCAGAACCGTTTATATCGCCTTTCTTTATCTCAATGAAATCAATTTTACTGCTATCTCCTTCTATAGGAAAATACGTACCCAAACCTTTTTCAAATGCTTCTTTTGCCGAACTATAAGACAATCCCTTTTGCATATAGCTATAAGAATGGCTGTTAAAAGTTGTTGTACCTCCCAGAATAAGTTTCGCAAATTGATATAAATCGAAAACATCAACTTTTCTGTCATCACTCAAATCTCCGGCAATAAATTGACGTAATTTATCAAATTTTTTTAACTGAAGAATATGTTTTTGAATAAGTACTATATCCAATGTAGTAATCCCATCCAAATAGTTACCATCTTTATATGGGCTTAGTTTATAAGTTCCGGATTCCAGATTAGAAAATGCATAATCTCCATTATTGGAAGGGAATAATTCTTTATGAGAATAAGGAAAATTAATCTTATTTAATTCTACATGAATACCATCAGTACTATTTCCTAATGTTTGTACATCAATATTACCATAGATTTTGCCGGTATTTTCATTATCTACAAAATGTACCTCACTTGTACATTTATCACTATTGTCATCCTTGTCCCAAACATATATATCTATGTACATGCTAGTATCAGATTGCATATCCAATACCTTGAAGGAACTGTTGATAAAATTGTCAAATAACGGATCTTGTGACGGCTTTATGTCACTGAATGTATATCTTAAATTTCCTGTATCATAAGCAAAACTAGCATTGTCGAAATCCTTAGCAAGAAGTCTAGCTTTTCCATCTACAACTTCGATATTCATAGGTGAGACACAACGGGCTTTCACCACATCTTGTGCAGATACATTAGTTAATAAAGAAGTAAATATGACTGTAATTAATAGTATTAATCTTTTCATGTTTTTAATTTTTGATATTTAATAAAAGATGTAAAATAGGTGTATTTCATTTTTTAGCTTTTCCCATTCTTTGCCTCCTGTTGAAATATTTCGTAGATATCACAGGATGAATCTGACTCCTAAAAGAGAATCAACCCGCAACGCGAAATAATGAAATGCGCCCAGTAAAATAAATTCCGCACTTGCGCCCCATCACAAAATTTATATCTTGCATCTAAAGCCTACTTTTAGGTCAAAAATGCTATATTTTTCCTGAAATATATATCCTGAAAATTCGTAGTTTATATTTCTCTTTGAAAATACCGGATTCAGATAAAAACCCGCATTATCATTTATCTTATAATCTAATTTTGCTGAAAAAAGCCAAGCTCCGCTAAAGTTTCCATAAGGATTACCTACCGTATTGGTATAGTATCGCAATTTGTATTTATCATCTACAATCACTCCTTTGGAATACGTAAATATATTCAATAAATATCCGGCTTCAAGCGACAAACTCAGTGTCCTTGTTTCGATTGTTTTCAAGCCAATGCTCAAGGGAATATCCAGAACATTTTGGTAATTGTGCCCTATGGCCTCGTACTCCAATTTACTCTGAACTCTTTGGGTCAACCCGTTGTAATACGGGTTTTGTTCGTCCCTGATTCTGTCCCATTTGGGATGAAGACGGGTGACAAGTTGCTCGAATTGTATTCCTGAACCTATATAAAACCTGTTTGCGAAATAATAAGATACTCCAATATCTATACTCCAAGACGGTTTGGTATCACTTTCAAAATACTTTGTAAAAACTTCGCTACCGGTATTCCCGGGATCATAACTATGATCGACCTTTCCTATTCCAACTCCAACATTCCAAGCAAAATAATTCAAATACTTTTTCTTAGGAAAATTCACTATGGTAATAGTTGGATTAAATGATACGACTTCATTGGTATATAGCAAATTCAATTTATTTGATAAATTCTCAAGGGTATTAATACTTTCTCTTTTGGTCATATCAATATGGCTATGATTATTCAAAACAATGCTTTTTTCTGAAAATTGCTCATGGCTTTTAGAAGCATTATTTTCCTCTTGATTTGCCTTATTTAGCGCAAAAACTATGGTATTTTTGGATATTCCTCTTGGGCTATAAGAATACTTTTTTGGATTTTTTTGTACTTTTGTTTTTGCATTAATTCCAATGGTTTCCATTTTGGTTTCAGCAATACTATTATTAATTTTTCCATCAACAATTTTCTTTGTTTCATTAATTGTTCCGGTATTATTAGATTTGTTTTTAAAGGGGATCTTTTCATTATTTTGATTGCCCGGCATTAATAACAATACTACCAGTCCGGCTAATGATAAAAATACCAAGAAAAACCAAAGTCTTTTTTTCTTTTTTTGAGTCTCTTGTGGAACGTATTGGCTTAAAGATTCCCACAAGGCATCTTTATCCGGTTCCGGACGAAAAGACTGCATCTTCTCTTTTATAAATTCTTCGTGTTTACTAAGTTTCATTATGTTTTCTTTATTTCTTTTTTCAAATCTACCGGAATCGTTTTCATTTCTTTTAAATATATTTCTTGCATTTTCTTTCTTGCTCTTGTCAATTTTGTTCTTGAAGTACTCTCCGGTATATCCAATTTTTCAGCTATTTCAGAATGGCTATATCCTTCGATAATCGCCAGATTAAAAATGACTCGGTAGTGATTGGGAAGTTTTTTCAACATAGCCAATATTTCCATTTCATTCAAATCACTCTCCACCATACCATCAATAAAACCATCGTCAATTTCTTTCAAAGGTTCTAAAACCCTCATACGATTTTTTCTTTTCCTCAAAGCCATCAGTGAAGTATTAACTGCAATTCTGCTAATCCATCCCTCAAATGACCCTGAATGTTCATACAGAGAAATATTTTTAAATATCTTTATAAAACATTCCTGCAATACATCGTTCGCTTCAAATTCATCACCCAAATACCTCAAACAAATACCATACAACTTCGATGCATAAGTATCTACCAAACACTTAAAGCCCCTTGAATCCCCTTGTTTGCAATATTGTATAATCTGTACTTCTGTCAACGTATTTTCATTTGCAATTTCATAGTATTAGTGCATCGAGCGAGGTTGTTCAAAAAAAACATTTATTGTAAATCTTCTATTCTCACAACCTAAAAAGCTTGCTTATTTTTTTATCGTTTAGCGTCTGCAAGAAAACACATCAAATTCTAAGTTGATTCCTACTGTCATCTTTTGCCTGATTTCGTACAGACACTATTTAAAGTTCCTCTTAACCAAAAAATCCCCCTTTATTGTTTTATATTCGACTTTAAGAGGATTATATGTTTTTACCCAAAATTCTCCCTCGAATGAGCCTTTGAGCCAATCCCCTTTGTTTTTACCATAGCTACTTATTTCGAATTTTTCAAATCCACATCCGGTGGTACTACTCGAGCAATTAAAATTATAGATAGTCCAATCAATATTTAGGTTTTTAAAATACATATTCAATTCGTTGTCCTGATAGTTCCTTGCTTCCTGACCGCTAAACTTTAGTAAAAATTCAGAATCAATATTTTCACTATCATAGACCAATAGTACTGTTCTTCCACCTTGCAATTTGGATTCAGTGATACTAAAAAGTTTTTCTTTTCCGTCAATATTTAAACTGAAATAGCCGTCTTGCAATATTTGATTGCAGGAATACAGGCTTTTAATATCAACAGTTCCTGAAGCAACATTATAATCCAATTGTGGGCCTACATCTTCCCAATAATTATCTGCACTATGGATTCTTAATATTTTTTCAGAGCAATACGGAATTTTTAAGTTTATCTGTGGAGAATCAAAAAAATAAGTCATCACATCATCTCCTTGTAATACTCTCAAAAAGTTTTGATTTAATTGTTCATTACTACAGTTTCTCACAACGCCATTGATATCAATTACCGGAACTGATGTCTTGGGTAATACCATTGGGCTTATGGTTATATCCTTTTCTTCAATGCTAAAATTCTTAGCATAGACTCCATTGCAATCAATATCAACTCTGTATTTGAATGCCTGATTTACCGGCAAATGAGTAAACCATTGACCTTTATTTGTCGTATAAATTCTATCAACCAATCTTTCTTGAAACAAGATATCTACAGCTTGATTTACCAATGGTCTCTCATCTATAACAACATTTCCTTCAACCAGATTAAACACATAAGGTTTTGCAAGAGCATAAAAACCTGATTCTATAAAACTAAATTCTTTGCCATTTGAATTATCTTCCCATTTTTGAGCTTTCCACATATGCTTTTTGCTATCGTAGTACCAAATCGAACAATCATCACAATCCGGATTATCAATTGTCACATACGCCTTTTCTTTGATTATAGTCAATGGAGAATTATCTTCTGACTCTATTCTTAGATAAACAATACTATGATAATCAAGCCAAACATTATTGCTATCTGAATCAATTGCCATATGACCACCGGGAATTGATTCCAGATGAATTGGATTGCTCAAATCGGGTACAAAAGTACTCACTACCACATTACCTTTATATTGGGTACCACTCTTTATATATGAAGCACCTGCGATTCTAATATTTATATTACCGCTTAGATCTGCATTGATGTCTGAATCAGCTGTTTTCACTATTCGTTCAGGATTTAGAATAATAGAATGATTAAAATAGTTGATATCATTACCTATTGGCTTAACTAAGAATTGATAATTATTCTGTTTGTATTCGACTTCCAACAAACTGCCGTTTTTATTTGCATCGACTGCACTAAAATGGTAAAAAGGTGAATTTGTAGCACTGTAATCTTCATTCATAAGTGAAGCTGTATAGCCGGAAATCTCATTTCCATCTTCATCGTGCAATCTACCAACCACCTCTGCATCAACAGCGATCTTGGGATATTTTTTACCGATAATATCCGTATTATCAACAATGACAATATCCTTATAGCAAGAACTGATTATTATAATAAAAACAATTAAAACTATTTTGAATTTAGCATTCATTTTCCCTTTCTTTATTATCTAATGCTCAAAATACTACTTTCGCTACAATAAATAATAAAAACAGTCAATTATTCTAATTATACAAAATAATTTAATGCACCGGAAAGTGATAATAAATCTACTTCACTTGGTATAGTCTTATAAAATCAAATCCTTTTTCAATATTATTTCTACATGTTTTTTTAAAAATAATAGCTATCCCTGCTATAAAAGGATAACGTATGCTTCCATTCCTATACACAATAGAATTATTTTTGAAATAAAATCCTTATGCCATTTGGTTATTTCTCTCATTTTTTCTAATATTGTAATTATGAGGTCTTGACCTCGAGTAAATGCGTCAGTAGTTTTCATTTTTGTGAGGATTAAGGATTACTACTGTTTTGGGATTTACGCCCAAATTACGCATTTACTTTTTTTATTTATATTTTTTTACTTTTTTTTTCACGGACTATTGTGGACTATTGATGTATATTTACAGCCAAAAACAATTAACACGATGAAAAAAATATTTATACCGGCTCTACTTTTGATTAGCGTATTCGCTTTTGGGCAGAATTCAAAAGTTTTATACAAGATTAATTACAAACAAATTACTAATGGTCAAGAAAGCAAAAATGATTTTGATATAAAATATTACGACGGTGTGGTTTATCTTTCTAAACCTGATGCTAAAGTCCAAACTTTTGTCAACCTGAATAAACGAAAAATAATTACTACCATCTCGGTGAATGACAGTCTCTATAAGAAAGAAACGCTCTTTGATTCTTTACCAAAATATAAAGTCATTGATAAAGCTGAAAAAATCCTTAATTTTCAATGCAAGGCGGTTAGTTACAGTTATTTTTCTAATACAATAGAAGTTTGGTACACCGAAGAAAGCCCGGCAAAAGGATCTCCATATTCAAAATTTTTACCCAATTCAAACGCTTTGGTTTTGAAGGTAGTAGTAAATGGAAACCGTATTATCAAGGCTACCTCTATAGATAAAATTAAGATTTTTAATAAACCTAAATATCTGCCTCCTTTAGCGCAAAAAGTGGACAAGCCAAGATTCGATGAATTAACTATTAATTCTCGTTTTACAAAGCTAAATGTGTTTAAGGATGAGCAAATCTATTTCGATGGCAAATTTACAAAGTCTGATGATAAAGATTTACAGTTAAATAAAGTTTATCATTTCTCTAAAGGTTCGGTAGTGTTGAAGAAGATCAAATTACCTGAAATTGCTAAAACTTGCGGATATATTATAGCTGAATTAACCGCGAAATCAAATGGTGATGCCTACGATAGAACAGGTTCGGTATTTATTATTCCACAGGATGGTTTAACGACAATGCTAGATGCCTATATCTATGGTTTAGATACTTTGCCTGTTTTCACCGACAGAAGAAATATGAATTATCAGGGTTTTTACCGTACTGAAAACTATGAACCATCGATAGAATTGATGCGCTTTTTTACTAGTTTTGGAGTTGGGCATTTCAATCATAAAAAAATACACAACTACAAATGGTTGGAAAAGGCTGTTTACAAACAAGAAATCACTAAACTTATACCAAATAACAATGATGAAATAATTGTGGGTGTTTTTATTGGAAATTATGATAAAGGAGGTCATAAGATAAGTCTTGACCTAAATTTTTACCCCAATGATGAAGAGGTGGACAGCTCAATAAAATACATAGAGCCTATATTCCTTACTGTAAATACTATGGAAATGGAAGGACAAAATTACGGACGACTGTTTAAAACGGATACACTGCATGCAAACTTTGAAATAACAGACAGTATTTCGGATTTAGAACTGCTGTTTACTACTACCGGACATGGTGGCTGGGGTACAGGTGATGAGTTTATTCAAAAACTTAATCAGGTTTATCTTGATGACAAAAAGATCTTTAACATTGTACCGTGGCGTACAGATTGTGCTACATATAGAATGAGCAATCCGGCCTCAGGTAATTTCTCAGTCGGGCTATCATCAAGTGATTTAAGTCGTTCTAATTGGTGTCCAGGTACGCTCACGCCTCCTTATGTTATTCCTCTAAAAAATATTGGAATAGGAAAACACAGTATAAAAGTCGTTATAGACCAAGGCGATGATGTTAAAGGCGGTAGCTGTGCTTGGTCAGTTTCAGGTGTTTTGGTAGGACGGATCCAACATCCCAGTTCCTTCTATCCTTTTTCCCACCCACATGGGTGAAAATGAAAAAGCTTGCTTATTATGCAGTTGGCTCATGCGACTTGTTCCCAATGAAAATCGGGATGTATGGCTTTTAGCGTTGGCTTTTTCATCATTAAATCGTTTTTAATCCCAATTCCTTTAAATATTCATTATGTTTTTCCGTACTGCTTTTTATTTTCTTTTCAATTTCAATCAATTCTTTATGGACTTCGTTAAGGTCAATTTTTTCTTCCGGCATCGCCGTGCTGACATATCTTGAAATATTTAGGTTATAATCATTTTTTTCAATCTCTGCCATTGATACCCTTTGGGCGTAGCGTTCTATCTTCTCGGGGCGATTTTTGTAGGTATTTACAATTCTTTCGATGTCTTCTACTCTCAGAAAATTCTGTCTTTTGCCTTTTTCAAAATATTCACTGGCGTTGATAAACAACACATCGTCTTCTTTTTTGCATTTTTTCAATACCAAAATACTTACCGGAATACCTGTTGAATAAAACAATTTGGCAGGCAAACCGATTACAGCATCAATATGATTGTCTTTTAATAATTTTTCTCTGATTCTTTTCTCCGCTCCGCCCCGGAACAAAACGCCGTGGGGCAAAATAATCGCCATCGTGCCGTCATCGGCGAGATAATGGAAGCCGTGCAAGAGAAAAGCAAAATCGGCAGCTGATTTGGGTGCCAGTCCATAGCTTTTAAACCGGAAATCTTCTGCCAAAGTATCGTTGGGTTCCCAACGCAAACTAAAAGGCGGATTGGCTACCACCGCATCAAACTCTACCTTTTTGGCAGGGTTCAGCTCGTTGAGCATTGGCCATTGATTGAGCAGAGTATCGCCGTGAAAAATTTCAAATTCGGTGTCTTTCATACCGTGCAGAAGCATATTCATACGGGCAAGGTTGTAAGTGGTAATATTCTTTTCTTGTCCATATATTTTGCCGACTGTTCCGCCGTTTTCTTTCATTCGTTTTCGCACATTCAAGAGCAAAGAACCCGAACCACAGGCAAAATCCAACACTTTATTGAGCTTGTTTTTCTTTCCGGATGTTGGGTCTTGGCTGTCGAGCGTAACGATTTCCGAAAGAATGGTTGAGATTTGTTGCGGGGTATAAAATTCCCCCGCTTTTTTTCCCGAACCTGCGGCAAATTGCCCTATTAGGTATTCATAAGCATCGCCCAAAGTATCCGTGTCTGTGGAAAATTCTGCAATACCTTCGGCTATTTTTGTGATGATTTTGCACAGCTTTTTGTTTCGTTCTTCATAAGTCTTGCCAAGCTTTTCAGAATTAAGATTGATTTCCGAGAACAAGCCCTGAAAAGTGCTTTCAAAAGATTCGTTTTCGATGTATTTAAAGCCCTTTTCCAGTGTTTGCAACAGGTCATCGTTTTGCGTGCGTGCCATTTCTGCAATGTTGCTCCACAGATGTTCGGGTTGAATAACATAATGTACCTTGCGACGCATCTGTTTTTCAAATTCCACAATATCATCCGGATTTTGCTCATACCAAATGGCAAGCGGTATTCGTTTATCTTCTTTATTTAATTGCGGGTAATCCCTGCCCAGTTCTTTTTGTGCCGATTTCTCGTAATTATCCGACAGGTATCGCAAAAACAAAAACGACAGCATATAATCACGAAAATCATCCGCATTCATTGCCCCGCGCAGTTGGTCTGCTATCTTCCAAAGGGTTTTACCCAGTTCTTGTTGTTGTTTTTTTGTCATAATATTTTCATTTGTTAAATTTATCTTCTTTCCAATTTAACGGATTGTTTTTGATATATTCTGAAATTCGTTGAAACGATTTTTCATTTCGTATAATATGGTCGTAAAAACGGGATTGCCATTGAAAAACGGGATTTATTTTTCGGGCGTTTTTTGTTACACCAATTTTAAACCCACGTATTATTGACGCCAAATTTTTGGATTGTGGTCCAAATTGGTTTTTGGATTTGGTATCCCGTTGCGTATTGTATGGATTATCGCCAATGGCAATAATGGAATGGAAATGATTTGGCATAATCACGTATTCATACATTTGTAAATTCATATCCTGACGCATTTCGAATGTTTTTAACCATTCGTTTTCCACAATTTTACCGATTTCGGACAATTGCATTTTTCCATTATTAATTTCACCGAAAAAATGTTCCCTGTTTTTTGTACAAATTGTTACAAAATACGCCGCATTGGCACCGTAATCCCAATTTTGTAATCGTGTGGTTTCTATGCGGTATCTGTTTTTATATTTTTTCATTTTTTATCCCGATTAAAACGTTGTCATCGTTGTTGTTAATGTTGTTGTCATCATCGTCATCGTCATCGTCATCGTCATCGTCATCGTCATCGTCATCGTCATCGTCATCGTCATCGTCATCGTCATCGTCATCGTCATCGTCATCGTCATCGTCATCGTCATCGTAGAGACGCAATGCATTGCGTCTCTACCCATAACGGCATCCCCATAACGGCGTCCCCGTAACGGCGTCCCCGGGGGCATCATTGCCCAACCCGTTTCGTGATATTATCATATTTTATCATTTTATTATATTGAAATGCAATATAATATTGCATTGTTTTTTTATATTACAATTTAATTTATTTCCGGCGGAAATAAATTTTGCATCAATCCCTTTTTATGTTTTTCCAATTGTTCTATCATTTCCCCCTCTGCCGTGATTATTTCATCTACGGATGAAAGACAGGAAGCGATATTTTGTTGTTCGGGGGGTATAGGAACATTTATGCTCAATGTTTTCAATTGACTGGAATAAAGATGCACAACAGAAATGCCTTGTGCAATACGCGCAATATCCATTTTCTTTGCATTATTTAAATAATAAGATAAAAAAACTCCATTCATCTCTGTTTTGATTATATTTATATCACCCCCCAACGCAATTCCCTTTTTTAATATGCAAGATGCTGTTGCAATATCAATTTGCGTTTCACCAGATGAAGGAATAATTACATCATTAGGTTCACTTAAAACCAGGCTTTTAACATCTAAATCTGTATAAGAAAAAACATTTGTAATAGTTTCACTATAATGCGTATAAAGCTCACCATATCTAATACAAGGAGTTTTCCCATTTTTAGTAATTTCTGATTTAGATATTCCTTTTCCTTTTGAGAATGAAGCAACTTCCCCCAACTTCTTCTCCTCCCACTCCCCGCTATCCCTAAACTCCGGAAAGCGCCATTTGGGCACCTTTTCGCCTTCTTGCGGAAAAAGGTTTTGCATCAGTCCTTTTTTGTGTTGTTTGAGCAGTGCCAGTTTTTGCTTGTGGGCTTCTATCAATTCATCGAGATTGGAAAGGAATGAAGCGATTTTTTTTTGTTCGGGAATAGATGGAATTTTTAATACAAAATCACTTAAAACTTCCTTTGTTATCGTTTTAATTATTCCGCCAGGTGCCTTTTGTTTTTCAATCTCAAAAAGAAGGAATAGAATGTAAGCAAAAAATATTTTGTCTATTTCATTGTGAAACTTTTGAAATAATAGAAGTGTTCTATCTATATATGCATCATATTGCGTAATAGCAACTCTACCAATAGAACCTTGTATTGTAATGATTACTGTTCCTTTTTTAATAAATACACTTTGTTTTGCACCAAGTTTACTAATTTTTCTTTTTGTTGTGGGTTTTAAACGAAAATTATCATCTACATCATAGACTTGAATAAAAGGCATTCCATTTTTATCATCATACCATTCGGGAAGACCATAAGGTTGTGGAAAGCTACCTCTTCTAAATTTTGCAATATTTATTAGAGAATCTTCTTTCCATTCCCCGCTATCCTTAAACTCGGGAAAACGCAATTTTGGTATCAAATTATTTCTTTGCTTATCACTCATAATTTCTCAATAATATCCTTTGCATTCATATTCAACTTTGAAAAGGCAAACCATTTTTTTCCTGCATCTTTTAGTGAAGCACCAAAATGATATATGGTTTTACTGTCAATAATCAAAAAACGGTCGTGGGCGGTGGTTAGTTTTTTAAGTTTTATTTCTGGGTATTGAGCATTGTGTTTCTCAATATCGGTTTGCAACTGCTTTGTTATCTTTTTGGTGTAAATAGTTGCAGCAACATTTTTCTTTCGTTTATCAAGCATTGCCAATACAGTTTCATCCACATAATTATCAATCAAAAGAATAGACTTTTTTGAGGATTTAATAATATCGGCAACCAGCAAATAGGCATCAAAAACTTGTCCGTTAAAGAAAATGCCTTGGTTGGGCGGCAAATTGGCTCTTATTTGCAGGTCGATACCTTCCACTTTTTCGGTAAGTTTCTGCACATTGTCTTCTATACGGTTCATCCGGTTATTAAGGGCATAGCCTTTAAGCAGATAGTCTTTGAGAATTTTATTAGCCCAAATACGGAATTGTGTACCACGAATTGAGTTAACTCTATATCCAATTGATATAATCATATCAAGGTTATAATAAGTAATTTCTCTTGTAACGGTTCGATTTCCTTCTTTTCGAACTGTTCGGAATTTCCGAACAGTTGCTTCCTGTGTGAGTTCTCCGGTTTGAAATATATGTTTGATATGCTCGCTAATATTGGATTTACTACTATCAAACAAGGAAACTATTTGTGCTTGTGTCAGCCAAATAGTATCTTCGTCAATTCTTACTTTAATTTGTTGAGCAAGTTCTTCTGTCTGATATATTACAATTTCGTTTTTCATAATTCTACTCATACGCTTTTAATCCTGAAATTTCACGCCCGCCGGACAGTTTTTTTAACAGCGGAACTAAATCTTCCATTAATGCCAATTCTTTTACTCTTCGGGCTTTCCAACCCAAATCCAAAGGTTCTAATAAATCGGTCAGTTTTTCACCGTCAAAAATCATACGGTCGATAATCTTTTCTACAAAAACTTTTAAATCTGCCGTTTGCAAACCGTGTTTGCCTGCAATTTTTGCCAATTCTTTATTGTATTTTTCGACTTTAAAAACTTCATATCCCTTGCGTAAATCATCGGCATTTTGTCCTTGGCTCCAATCCAAACTATTGATATATTCAGTAAGGTCTTCCTCTTCGTCCATTAAATTTGAATTGGATTTCAGCAAGCCGATAATCTGTTCTTTGGTCATCTTATATTTTGACGGCTTTACCTGTTGTGTGCTGTCGGCTATCAGGTTCATTATATAATCGTAATCGATAATAGCCGAAGCAAACAAGACAAATTCAAAATCCAATTCCTGTATTTCAGGCGGTGCATCGTCGCCTTCCTTTACTTGAATTTCACGAAGCTGTTTAGCGGTCTCCAAGTATGAACTTCTGAATTCCAGTAATTTATCGGTCGGCAAAATCTTTTCGACAAATTCTTTTTGTTCTTCGTCTAAATCGGTGTATTGGTCGAGCTGGGTTTTAAGTCGTTGTACTTCCTTAAAATTTTTGATAAATTCAATTTTTGCCATATCGCCTCGCAAATTATACACGGCTTCGGGTTCGTTTACCAAATCGTGTTCTTCCATAAAGATACCCAATTTTTCAACGGCTTCTTTGTATTTGTCAATCACAACAGGCGCAGGGTCAACCATCCAAATTTCTTGTGCTTTGTAGGCATTATCTTCACCGGAAAATAATACAACCGCTTGATTAACGGCATCTTGTTGCGAACGGAAATCCAAAATATTACCGTAAGGTTTGGTGTCGTTCAAAATGCGATTGGTTCGTGAAAAAGCTTGAATTAACCCGTGATATTTTAAGTTTTTATCTACATAAAGCGTGTTCAAATATTTGGAATCAAACCCGGTTAAAAGCATATCTACGACAATGGTCAAATCGATTTTCTTTTTATGCGGAACATCCGTATTGCTGTATTTTTGGTTTTTGATACGGCTTTGTACATCTTGATAGTATAAATCAAACTCATTGATACTGTGATTAGTACCGTATTGTTTGTTGTAATCGGCAATAATTTCTTCCAGTGCCTTTTTCTTTTCTTCCGGCTCTTGTTTGTTGTCCTCCTGTTCTTGTATTAAATCTTCCTGCAATTGCTTGATGTCAGCGGCGTTTTTTTGGCTTTGTTTATCGCCGTCTTTGGCAATCAATTGTGCCGGCGGTGAAAATACACAGGCAATATTCAGTGGTTCAAAATCAGGGTTTTCCTCTGCTTTTTTCTTTTGAATTTCTTTAAAAAGACGGTAAAAGCTAATCGCATCATTGATAGAAGCCGTTGCCAAAATGGCGTTAAACTTTCGTTTGTTGGTGGCAGCATCGTGTTTATCTAAAATAGCTTCCACTACTGCCTGTTGTGCAAGCGGTTCGCCGGGCTTGGGGCTTTCTTCGCCTTTCCCTTTGTAATAATCAATATGAAACCGCAATACATTCTTATCGTCTATGGCGTGGGTGATGGTGTAAGAATGCAAAAGTTTTTCAAAAACCGCTTCGGTGGTTTTGTAGGTTTCAAAACGGTCTTCTCTGATTTTATAAGTTGCGTTTTCTTCAAAAATAGGTGTGCCGGTAAAGCCGAAAAGTTGTGCTTTTGGAAAGAACTCTTTGATAGCTTTGTGATTATCTCCGAACTGTGAACGGTGACACTCATCAAAAATAAAAACCATTCGTTTATCTTTGAGCGGTGCCAATCTGTCTTTGTAGGTAGAAATACCTCTTTCGATTTTTTTCTTATTTTGCTTACTGTTTTGGTCTAATGCCAATCCAAGTTTTTGAATGGTGGTTACAATCACCTTGTCGGAATAGTCGGTAGAAAGCAGTCGCCTTACCAAAGTTTCGGTATTGGTGTTTTCTTCCACACTGCCTTCTTGAAATTTGTTAAACTCTTCACGCGTTTGCCGGTCAAGGTCTTTTCTGTCCACCACAAACAAACATTTTTCAATCTCCGGGTTATCTTTTAGCAGGGTAGAAGCCTTGAAAGATGTCAGGGTTTTGCCGCTTCCCGTAGTATGCCAAATGTATCCGTTGCCTCTGTTTTGATCGATGCAGTCGATAATGGCTTTTACGGCATAAATTTGATACGGACGCATCACCAATATTTTTTGTTCGCTTTCCACCAAAACCATATATTTACTAATCATTTCGCCCAAAGTACATTTTGAGAGAAATTTTTCGGTAAAGTCGGTCAGGTGTGTGATTTTTTTGTTTTTATCATCGGCTAATTGATAAATCGGCAAAAACTGTTCATCGGCATTAAAAGCAAAATGTTGATTTTTATTGTTGGCAAAATAGTAAGTATTGGTAAGATTGCTGACGATAAACAATTGCATAAAACTCAACAAAGTATTGGTATATCCATTGCCGGGGTCGTTTTTATAATCCACAATTTGCTGCATCGCTTTCCGTGGCGACACATCCACTTTTTTCAGTTCTATTTGCACGATTGGCAAGCCGTTTATCAAAATAATCACATCATAGCGTTGAAAACTATTTTCGGTATTTATGCGCAATTGATTGATGACTTCGTATTCGTTTTTGCACCAATTCTTGATGTTCACCAAAGTATAATGTAAAGGTGTACCGTCTTCGCGTTCAAAATATTGCTTTTCGCGCAATTTTTTAGAAGCGGTAAAAACATCAGGTGTAACAATATCTTCCCGTAATCGTGCAAACTCATTGTCGATAAGGCGAACCCTGTTCAAAGATTCGAACTTTTCTCTGAAATTTTGTTCCAAAGTTTTCCTGTCAACAATATCGGGACGATACGTGTATTTCAGTTCCGACAACTGTTTAATGAAATTTTTTTCTATGGTATTTTCTTTTATCATCAATTTTCTTTCAATAAATCTTTTGGTTTGACATCTAATATTTTTGCAATTTTATAAAGCATTTCTAATCTTGGTTGCTGTCTGTTTTGGACGTATGCGTTTACCATATTGTAACTTTTGCTCGGCTTTTCAGCCAACCATTTTTGTTTAATTCCTTTTTCTTCAAGTACTTCTTTTATTCGATTCATTTCGCTTTACTCAATTCAAAAATATTTGCTAAAATATAAAAATTAATCTTTTATATCTCGTTTTTCAAGACAATTTTCACACATTGTACTTTTTGCATTTGCAATATCTGCTTGCACAAATATTCCAATATATTCATGAATTCCTAATTCGTAATTTATAGAAATAGATCCTATTGAGCTTGATTCTACATCCGCATACAAATTAAAAACAGTAAACTGTTCTGGAGTTTATCATACTTAGAAAAACAAATTATTAGCAATAATTCCAAATCAAATTGTACCCATTTTCTTATATTAACGGTAATTTAACCGTAAAATCCTTATCTGTCTCAATGATTTTCAACTCTTTCTCTGTTATAAAAGAATATCTTCTTTTTAAATTTTCAAGCCCTTGATTTGTTGAAATTACACCGTATCTCTTTTGTAAATTATTCTCAACTACAATATAGGAATTATCTATAAAAATCTTGATTGAAAGGGCTTTCTCATTCGAAATGGTATTGTGCTTAATCGCATTATCAACAATCATTTGAAGAGCCATCGACGGCAATTTGTGATCATAGTACTTCTCATCGACTTCTGTGGTGAAAATCAATTTATCTCCAAATCTCAGTTTTTGTAAATATACATATTTTTTCACAATATCCAGTTCACTTCCGACAGTCTTAATATCAGACTCTTTCAAGTCCAATGTATAACGCAGAAAATCAGACAAGACCTGAATATAGTTTGTAGCCTGTTTGTTTTCGTCAACAAGTGTGATTAAAGTATTTAGATTATTGAACAAAAAATGAGGGTTTATCTGATTTTTAAGTGCATCATACTCCGCTTTAATCCTCGCTTTTTCCAATACAAGTGATTTATTGAAGTTTTCTTTCCATTGGAAATAAAAAAATAATGCTTCGTGAAGACTGACCAAAAAAGAAACCAGAAGTACGATTATCGCGGTATTCCTAAACAATAATCCCAAATCCAGAGCTTCTTTATCTAGCAAAACAAAAATCCAAGATACGAGGAGATTCAAGCCTATAGTAAATATCAGCACAACGGGTATTTCCACCAAAACATGCTTTACAGGATGAATATGCCAAGGGTATTTGTTCCACAATTTGATAACGATATACCGGCATCCTAACCAGTTGATACCGGTGACAATAATAGTGGCAATGCAATTTACGCAATATTCGGGAGAGAATAAATCAAATTGACCGTTATTAAGAATGAAAGTCAATAGAAAGCCAACTACCGGAATACCCAATATCATCAATATTCTTTCCAGTTTGAAACCGGAGTATTTACCGGTAATTGTCTTTGTATTATCCATTTATTATTTCTCTTATTGCGAATATATTAAAATTATACCAAATGAAAACCTATATTACTGATAAATACATTATCAAAACTGTATCCTGTATAAAAACATAGGGAAAAATCCGGTCTGATAGCTTCTGCTCACACCCTTTGATCTTGGGTTGTATTGCTCTGAATATATATTTTTATTGTCCGTGAGATTTTGCAAATCCAAAGCCCATTCCTGATTTATTTTTTTGCCATTTACTTTAAAACTAATCCTCAAGTCAGTCCTAAAGTAATCATCAAATTTATTTTCATATGCCTTGTCCCAATCATACTCCGTGAAATTTGTCTTAATAGATTTTTCAATATCAATAGGAATATATCTTTTCCCTCCGGCATATACCGTTCTGATAGATGCGGACAATGTCTTATTCTTTCCAATATTAAACTCATATCCTCCTAAAAGATTAGCAACAAAATTTCCATTGAATGCAGTATTTCTAATCACCCCTTCATAATCCTTATACTTTGATTCAAATAATGACAAT
>Ga0256832_1000700_pt1 | contig 21978 bp, 16 predicted proteins | sample 134614metaG_FD_190534 | JGI IMG/M metagenome (GOLD analysis project Ga0256832, IMG submission 190534) | Hydrothermal vent microbial communities from Lau Basin, Pacific Ocean - 134-614 | ecosystem: Environmental > Aquatic > Marine > Hydrothermal vents | place: Pacific Ocean: Lau Basin | collected... | reverse complement strand
GAAAGAACGAAACTGTTTGACAAGAATCTACTCACCCCGTATAATCTTTCTTACATTTGCCGCATGGCAAAGAGTGTGCTGTTTCCGTCGTTTTTTCGTTTTTTCAAACAAGGAGGAGAATCTGATGTCCAAACGTCGTTTATTGATCTTGCTCAGCGTGCTTCTGCTGGCAGCTTTGGCCATTGCGGCCTGTGGCGGCGGCCAGGCCACTGAAGCGCCCGCGCCCACGCAAGCGCCCGCTGAGCAGCCCACCAAGGCGCCCGAGCCCACCAAGGCGCCGGAGCCCACAAAAGCGTCCGAGTCCACCAAGGCGCCGGAGATGAAAAAGATCATCGTCGGCACCAACGCCGAGTATCCTCCTTTCGAGTTCGTGGATGAGAATGGCGAGATCCAGGGCTTCGACATCGACCTGATGAAGGCCATTGGCGAGGCTGCCGGGTTCGAGCCCGAATTCGTGAACACTCGGTGGGACGGCATCTTCGTGGCCCTGGCCAGCGGCGAGTTCGACGCGGTCATCTCCGCGGCCACCATCACCGACGAGCGCAAACAGACCGTCGACTTCAGCGATCCCTACTTCAACGCCGGTCAGGTGCTGGCCGTGAAGAAGGGCAGCGATATCAAGGGCCCCGAAGACCTGGCGGGCAAGAAGGTCGGCGTGCAGCTCGGCACCACCGGTGACATTTGGGCCACCGAGAACACCGACGCCGAAGTCGTGCGCTACGATGAGATCACCCTGGCCATGCAGGCCCTGGCCAATGGCGATGTGGACGCCGTCATCAACGACGCGCCCACCACCGCGGACATGATCAAGGCCAACCCCGAATGGAACGTCGAGATCGTGGCCGGCCCCTTCACCGAGGAATACTATGGCATCGCCGTGCGCAAGGATGCGCCCGAGGTGCTGGAGATGATCAACAAAGGCCTGAAAGCGGTGAAGGATTCGGGCGAGTATGACAAGATCTACGAGAAGTGGTTCGGCGCGCCCGAAGCTGCCGAGGGCGGCGAAGCCGGCGGCGAAGAGATGGGCGTCACCTTCATCTTTGGTCGTGGCGGCGATTCGGTGGCGCTGGACCCCGCGGTGGTGACCGATGGCGAGTCCTTCCGTGTCACCAACCAGGGTTGTGAGTCGCTGCTGGCCTACGACAAAGACACCACCAATGTGGTGCCCAGTCTGGCCGAAAGCTGGGAGTCCAACGAAGATGGCACGGTCTGGACCTTCCATCTGCGCAAAGGTGTGAAGTTCCACGACGGCACCGACTTCAACGCAGACGCCGTGGTCTACAACTTCACCCGTTGGTGGGATCCCGAACATCCCGCGCACTTCGAAGAAAAAGACTTCGAGTATTGGGATTACATGTGGAACGGCTTCAAGGGGGACTCCATCGTCACCAACATCGAGAAGGTGGATGACTACACCGTGCGCTTCACCCTGAGCGAGCCCCTGGCCCCCATCCTGGCCAATATGGCCATGCCCATGTTCGCTATTGCCAGCCCCGCGGCCATCGAGAAGTATGGCCCGGACTACGGCTCCCCCGAAGTGGGCTATGTCTGCACCGGCCCCTACAAGTTCAAGGAATGGGTGACCGACGATCACATCACCCTGGTACGCAACGAGGATTATTGGGGCGAGATTCCTGGCAACGTGGACACCATCGTCGTGCGGGTGATCCCCGACAACTCGGCTCGCTTCCTGGCCCTCCAGACCGGCGAGATCGACGCCATGGAGCAGGCCAACATCGAGGACGTGAAAGCCGCTGAGGAGATGGATGGCGTCTATGTCAAGGCCCGTCCCGCCCTGAACACGGCCTATCTGGCCTTCAACTACAAGATCAAAGAATTCCAGGACCTGCGCGTGCGCAAGGCGGTGGCTATGGCCATCGACAAGCAGGCCATTGTGGACACCTTCTACGGCAAATACGGCGAGGTGGCCGAGAACTTCCTGCCGCCCATGGTCTGGGGTCACAACTTCGACATCCACGGCATCCCCTACGATCCTGAACAGGCCAAGGAACTGCTGAAGGAAGCGGGCTTCCCCGATGGCATCAAAGAGGTGACCTGGGAAGATGGCACCAAGATGCCTTTGAAGCTCTACTACATGCCCATCGTCCGCTTCTACTATCCCGATCCCGAAGGCATTGCCCAGGCCATGGCCGCCCAACTGGCTGCTGTGGGCATCGATGTGCAGCTTGAGCTGGCGGGCGACTGGCCCACCTATCTGAAGTTGCGCAAAGAGGGCGAACTGCGCGGCCTGTATCAATTGGGTTGGGGCGGCGACAACGGCGATCCCGACAACTTCCTGGGTTACTTCTTCATTGGCACCGACAAACCCAAGGCCAAGGAAGGTTGGATCCAGTTCCCCGAGCTGGATGCGTTGCTGCGCAAAGCCCGCTCCACTGTGGATCAGGCCGAGCGCGAGAAGATGTATCAGGAAGCCGAGCGCATGCTGATGGAGAACGCCTCTCGCATCTGGATCGCGCACAACAACACGCCGCTTATCTTCCGCGACCGGGTGGAAGGCTACATCACCAACCCGCTGGGCACCGAACTCTACAAGTATGTCACCATCAAAGGGGAATAGCCCCGCTATCCCTTGAACGGACTGACATCCAGGATGGCTCCGGTCGGCGCGATCGGAGCCATCTTCCCTTTCTCTTCCACAGGTCTTTAGCAGATGACTGTATACATCCTGCGTCGTCTTGTCGCCACCATTCCCGTCCTCTTCGGGGTGTCGCTGCTGGTCTTTTCTTTCATCCATCTTATCCCAGGCGATCCCGCCCTGGCGATGTTGGGGGAGCATGCTACGGAAGAGAATGTGGCTCGCATTCGCGAGCGTTTGGGGTTGAACGAACCTTTGCCCGTGCAGTATGTGCGGTTTCTGGTGGGGAAAATGACCTTCGAACGGATTTCATCCGAGGATGTGTATAAAACCCGGTTGGGGAAATCCTGTGTGAAGCTGGAAAAGCTGGAGGGGACCATCGTGTGTCAACGCGAGGGGCTGAGTTGGACCGATAAATACGGTGTCAACGCCTGTTATAACCTCTCTGGGATCATGGTGTGTCATGATGGCGGGGTGTTGTGGGGCGATTTGGGCAATTCCATCCATGGCAATATCCCTGTGGTCACGGAGCTGAAGAGGCGCTTTCCCGCTACGGTGGAATTATCCCTGGCTGCTATTTTTATTGCTGTCATCATTGCCATCCCCGCGGGGGTCGTTTCGGCCATCAAACGCAACAGCCTCATCGATACGGTGACCATGATGGGCGCGCTGATCGGGGTGTCCATGCCCATTTTCTGGCTGGCTATTCTATTGATGTACATTTTCGGGCTTGTGCTGGGCTGGTTTCCCACCGGAGGGAGACTGAGCGTGGGGATGGAGCTGGAGCACATTACGGGGCTATATCTGGTAGACGCCGCGATGACTCGCAACTGGCCCGCGTTCAAGGATGCACTCTCCCACCTGGTGCTCCCTGCCATTGCTTTGGCCACTATTCCTCTGGCTATTATCGCCCGCATGATGCGCTCATCGATGTTGGAGGTGTTGGGGTTGGATTATGTGCGCACGGCGCGGGCCAAAGGGCTGCATGAGCGCACGGTCATCATCCGGCATGTCATGCGCAACGCTCTGTTGCCCGTCATCACCATCATTGGCATCCAGTTGGGCAGTTTGATGGGGGGCGCTATTCTTACCGAGACCGTTTTCGCCTGGCCAGGCATCGGCAAATGGGTGTTCGACGCCATCAGCGGCCGCGATTACCCCATCGTGCAATCCGTCACATTGCTGGTGGCGCTGATCTTCGTTCTGGTCAATCTTGTCGTCGATATCAGCTACGCCTTCCTCAACCCCAAAATCCGATACGACTGATGACTGTTTCCATTGCAGACAACGAGTATGATGTTCAGGATGTTTTCAAGCGCGGCTCCGAAAGCCAGTTCAAACGCGCATTGCGGCGCACGCTGAAAACGCGCAGCGCCCAGGTGGGGCTGGCTTTGGTCCTGACATTTCTCTTCATCGGCCTATTCGCTCCCATTCTCTGGCCATACGACGCGCGTACCGATCTCGACTTGCGATCGCGATTGCAGCCTCCAAGCAGGGAGCATCCCTTCGGCACCGACGATCTGGGCCGCGATGTCTTGACGCGGGTGGTGCATGGCGCCCGGGTCTCGTTGCAGGTGGGCGTGATGGTGGTCGCCATTTCCCTCTCCATTGGCACCATGCTGGGGCTTGTCGCGGGCATGTTGGGCGGCGTGATCGACAGTTTCATCATGCGCGTCATGGACGTGATGTTATCCTTCCCCTACGTGCTATTGGCCATCGCGCTGGTGGCGGCGTTGGGGCCTGGTTTGCGCAACGCCATGATCGCCATTGGCATTGTATACATCCCACCCTATGCGCGCCTGGCCCGATCGATGGCGTTGCAGATCCGCGAAGAGGATTTCGTGTTGGCCGCCCGGGCCTTGGGAGCCAATCAACGACGCATTCTCTTCACCCATATCCTGCCAAACGGCCTATCCCCGCTTATCGTCATGGCCACGTTGAGCATGGGCACCGCGGTGCTCGACGCGGCCGCGCTTGGCTTCTTGGGCCTGGGACAACAGCCCCCCTATCCCGAGTGGGGAAAGATGTTGGTGGACAGTATGCAGTTTATCCTCTCGGGTTCCTGGTGGGTCATGCTCTTCCCTGGCATTGCCATCATGCTCACCGTGTTGGGCTTCAACCTGCTGGGCGATGGCCTGCGCGACGCCCTGGACCCTCGCTTGCGCCTGTGATAGCGATTGGAGTTCTGCAGGCGTTTCGGGTATCATTTGGCCAGTCGTCGTTTCCCCATCCCCACACTACGCAAGGAGTAATCCAACATGTCTGAACGAACCGTCACGTTACTTGACAAAGCCACATTTACCGTCCTGGGCGAGCCCGTCCAGGTGGGGCAAAAAGCCCCGGCCGCCGCGGGCCGCACCAACGGCTTCAGCACCGACGCCTTCGACGTGATCAAGGATACGGAAGGCAAAATCCGCGTGCTCGTCTTCGTCCCCAGCCTGAACACGGGCATCTGCTCAGCCCAGGCCCACAAATTCAACGAGACCTTCGAGGGCAATGACAAGGTCGTGGTCATCACCATCAGTGCGGACTTGCCTTTTATGCAAGAGCAATGGTGTGGCGCGGAGGGTCTGGAGGATGCGGTCATGGTCTCCGACCATTACGATATGGCTGTGTCCAACGCCTATGGCGCGCACATCAAGGAACTACGGCTGAGCCAGCGGGGCGTGATCGTGGTGGATGCGGACGGCATCGTTCGCTACACCGAGTACTGCCCTGAGATCGCCATGCACCCCGATTACGACGCAGCCATTGCCGCGGTCAACGAACTGCTGTAACCAGCCCCCAAAGCCCCTTGTCTGCTGATGGCGGGGGCTTTTTGCATAGCGGGCGACACGAGCAGCGGCTCGCCGATGCGGACGAAAATGAGAACGCAGATGACGCAGATGTAACGCTGATTTCCGCAGATAATCTTTAGTCTTCAGTCTTTTTTCTTCGTGCCTTCGCTTTCCTTCGCGCCTTCGTGGCTCTATTTTCAAAGCAGTCCCACGGCGGGCAAGCCCGCGCCGATACCGATGAAAATGAGAACGCTGATAACGCGGATGCGACGCTGATTTTCTCAGATGATTTTCACAGATTTTTTCTTTTTATCTGCGCTCATCCGTTTCAATCTGCGTCATCTGCGTTCCCTAATCCTATCTTCAGAACAGGAGGCGGACCTTGGACGACGACAAGAAACAAGAAGACCTCAAGCGTATCCTCTCTCCCGATGAAAAAGCGCGCCATCGCGGACGCCTGGGCCTGGCCATCCCCTGGGAGCACATGCCCTGGTGGGTCATCATCACGGTCATTATTGCTATCTTTGTTTTCTTTTCCATTGTCAACAACAATTATTATCGGAATGCCTTCTATTTTGTCTTCGACTTCCCCTGGAACCAGGACGTGGTGCAGAATATCCAGGAAACCAAAATAAAAAAGGATGGGAGCTGGTTCTATCGGGTAAGCAAGCCCATGAAGCCGGGCAAATATCATTTTCGGGTGGAGTATTACGGTGAAGAGAAGGCATTGCTGGGAGAGGATGGCCCCTGGTATTTCGAAATCCCCAAGGACGCGCCCGCGGAAAAGCAAGACCCGCTTCCTACGCCGCTTGGAAGTCCAGAGGAGCCTGCGGTCTTGCAGACATCCACGCCCGCCTTCGCGGGCAAGGCCCCAACCGGAACGAAGAACGTCATTATCATCGACGATTTTCATGGGGAGCCATTGCGCATCCTGAAACGCATCTGGAACGCCCGCGGCGTCATGATGACCATCAAAGTCACCATCATCTCCTTCCTGGTGGCGCTGGTGCTGGGCCTCATCTTCGGCATCATGCGCGTGGCCGACGGCTCGCCCGATCTACGTCCGGGCATTTGGAAACGCCTGGCCATAGGCATCCCCTTTTTCTTGCTGCTCATGCTTGTGACGCCCTCGTGGCGAACGCCCTGGTACCAGGCGGTGGGCGTGTTCCTGGCTGTCGAAGCCTTTTTCGCCCTGTTGCCCGCCATGCCTTACACCATCTCCACGCTCTATGTGGAGATCGTGCGCGGCGTGCCCATGCTGGTGATCATCCTCTACATGGGCTTTGCGGTGACGCCGGCGCTGCGCACCGCCACCGATGGCAATATCGATCTGCGAGGCCTACCCGCGGCTATCATCGGTCTGGCTTTCGGGTATGGCGCTTATATGGCGGAGGTCTTTCGCGCGGGCATCCAGTCCATCCCCAAAGGCCAGATGGAGGCCGCCCGCTCGTTGGGCATGACCTACGCCCAGGCCATGCGTCTGGTCATCTTGCCCCAGGCCATCCGCCTCATCCTGCCGCCTCTGGGCAACGATCTCATCGCCATGCTCAAGGACACCTCCCTGATCTCGGTTATCGCCCTGCCCGAGATGCTGCAATCGGGCCGGTTGTGGATCTCCCGCAACTTCCGGGCTTTCGAGGGTTTCAACACCATCATGATCCTCTATCTGGTCATGACTCTGTTCCTCTCCATGATGGTGCGGGTGGTGGAGCGCCGCTCGAAGCTGCCGTCGAAATAACAACGCACGCGCGCCGATACGGATGAAAACGCCTCGCGGCCAGGGCGGCGCGGGAAGCCAGTCACGTAATGCGTAATGCGTGATGCGTAATGACCTCACGTATCACGTCTTCACGCATCACGCCCGTTGCAGACTCGCCCAACGTCGGCCTGGCGATCTCAATCCTGGTCCTGATCCGAATCCTAATTTACATAGCAGCAACCATCCCCCTATGCTCAAATGGCAGCCTGGCGTCCAGACGGGGCGCTATCTCATGCGGTTCGTGTTGCTGGTAATCCTGGTGCGGTTGGTGCGCGACACGAGCATCCGTATGATGTATCCTTTCCTGAACGATTACGCTCAGGGATTGGGGATCACCCTGGCGACCATGGGGCTGCTGTTGATGCTGCGAACGTCGTTGGTGGCCCTGGCTCCTCTGTTCGGGCATCGAGCGGACCGCATCGGTCCGAAGCCGCTCCTGATGGTGGGATTTGGGTTGCAGGGGGCGGGACTGCTGGGGATGGGCTTCGCGTCGGGCGTGTGGACGGCGGCCGCGGCCATTCTCGTGCTGGGAGTGAGCGACGCCATCACCTATCCTCTGATGCAGGCGTACATCAGCGAGCAGTCTCCGCAACGACATTTGGGCCGGGCGTTGATCACGGTGGAGTATAGCTGGGCCATCACGGGCATCGTCATTCTGCCCATCATCGGCTGGCTCATTGGCGAGATGGGCTGGCAGACGCCCTTTCGCCTTCTGAGCGTCTTCAGCGGCGCATCGGTCCTCATGCTCGCCTTGCTGCTTCCACCCAGCCATCCCAATCCCAAACAACAGAAAGGAACGTTCTGGAAACAGATAGGCGTCATGGCGCGAGATCGCAGCGCCCTGGGGTCGGTGCTGGTCAGCGCCACGATTTTCATCGCCGCAGAGGCGTATTTCGTCACCTGGGGCGCGCATCTGGCCCGAGATTTCGCCCTGTCGCCCGAGCGCATCGGGCAGGTGGCCGCGGGCCTGGGCGTCATCGAACTGGCGGGCTCCGTGCTGGCCAGCCTCATCATCGATCCTCTGGGTAAGCGCCGCGGGGTCATTGCGGGCGTCATCTTCTTCATGGGATCACTGATCGCCCTCATGTGGCTCAGCCAATCGCTGTGGACCACCTTGCTAGGGATGGGACTGGTCTCTCTGGCAATCGAATACAGCATCGTCTCCACCATCCCCCTCATGGCCCAGCAGCGGCCCGCCAACCGGGCCACCGTGCTGGCCCTGGGCGCGATGGCGGGCGCATTCACCCGCAGCCTGACCGATCCCGCCGCGGCCTGGCTGCTGGAACACTGGGGGTTCCTGGCGGCCATGGCGTACAGCTTTTTGGCGTTGGTGGTGGCGTTGGGGCTTTTGTGGCGCTGGGTGCAAGAGCGGGCGACGCCCGAGGGAACGAAATCGCTATCGCAGGCGTCTCTGTGATAACCCACCTGTTTTCCGGCCGCGTTGGCGCGGAAAGTCGATTTCGTCAGACGTCATGCGCTGGTTGACTGACAAATCTTGAGGCTTTCCTTTCCGACCGTATTCACCGAGTAAACTCGGGCTCTTTAGGCGCTTCGCGCCTGTGGTCGACCTTCGTCGACCTGATTTCCATCATGAACATGGACGGCGGAGGCCGTCCACTGGCCGCAGGCCTGGAATGGTACGACTTCAGTCGACAGCATAGGCGACCACAGCAGATCTAAACGCGTTTTGTCAGTCAATCAGCGCCATGCGTCATGACCTGACGTTTTACGCTTGACGTTTGACGCCCGTAGCAATCTCGCCCAACGTTGGTCTGACGTCCCTTTGCAATCAGCGCCAACGCTATTTCCAAAAAGGAGGAGCCCCATGAAACGCATTCTGATTACCATCTCGTTGCCATTGCTTGCCCTGTTCGTTGGGGCGTGTGCAAGCGCCGCTCAGTTTGAGTCGCAGCCCGTTCCCAAAGTCGTCGCCACGCAAGTGGTGGAGCGAGCGGTCGAAGCGCCGCGGGCGACGGCTGCGCCGCCGCCCGTCGAAATGCCCGCATCCAAGGAAGTTTCTGCAGGCGCTCCCGATCTTTTTCCCGTCACCTCCGAAGCCCTGGCCGACGCCCGCAAGATCATCTACGAGGGCAATATGTTCCTCGTCGTGGAGGACACCGAACAAGCCGCGGAGGAGATTCAGGCCATGGCGGTGAGCGCGGGCGGGTATGTGGCCCGGATGAACGGCTATCGCCAGGGCGACCGCATGGTCTACGACATTACCATTCGCGTCCCGGCCGAGAAGTTCGAAAACGCCCGCATCTCCCTGCGCAAGCTGGCCGTGCGGGTGGAACGTGAAGACATCAGCACCGAAGACGTTACCGATCAGTATTACGACATCGAAGCCCGGCTGAAGACCCTGAAGGAAACCGAGGCGGAATTGACCGAACTGTTGCGGGAGACGCGGGAGCGGGGCGGCGACGTGGACGAGATCATGAAGATCTACGACCGCCTCACCCGCATTCGGTCGGAGATCGAATCATTGCAGGGGCAGTTGAATCGTCTGGACAAGCTCGTCGCCTTTTCCACCCTGAACATCCATCTCGAACCCCACATCCTCTCCGAGCCCATCAAACCGCAGGAGGAGTGGTCTTTGGCCGAGATCGTCCACAGCAGCATCAACACCCTGGTGGATATCCTGGCCGGGTTGGCGGCGCTGGCCATCCGCTTCGTCATTGTGGTTGTGCCCGTGGCCCTCATCCTCTTGCTGCCTATCGCCCTCATCCTTTGGGGCGTCAACCGCTGGCAGAAACGGCGGCATCGTCCACAAGAAGATTAGAGCATGAAAATCTATGCCGATGTGTCGCATCGGCGTCATCCGCGGCGCATTGACGCGCACGCGATGCGACACATCGCGTTCCATCCCCGGTGAGTTCATCCCTGGCGATCTAAACGGATCAGCGGTTATGCACCAGGTGGTAGATGATGTCGCGGGCGGAGAGAACGGCCAGGGGAACCAGGCCCGTTCCATCATCTTCGGCCACCACCACCCGATGGATATGCTTCTGTTGAAGCAGTCGGGCCGCCTCCTCCAGGCTGGCTGTGGGCGGCACGGTCACGACCTCTTTGGTCATCCATTCCGGGCAAGAGCATTTTTCCCAATCGGCGGGGCGTTCCAGGGCCGCGCGCAGGATGTCAGTGCGGGTGAGAATGCCCCGCAGATAGCCCTTGTCATCCACGATCACGATGCTGCTGATGTCCTCCTCGTCCATCATGCGGGCGGCGTCGAACAGGGTGGCGTTGGCGGGGCAGGCGATGACGCCCAAATGTTTGGCGGCAAGGACGCTGATATGTTTCATGTCGGGCCTCCGGGAGGTTGAGCGATGCTCTTTCACATTAGCATGGAAAACCCCGCCCGTCAATGGTTTAGATCAGGTTGGAGCGGATTTGGGGAAAGTTGGCAGCAGCGCCCGGTGATGGCGTGGCAGCTACGGGGCCAGTCGGGCGCAGGGGCCAGGCCCGCGGCGGTCAGCAGCCGGGCGGCTACGGTCAGGGGCAACCCCATCACGCCCGCATAGCAACCCTCCAACCGGGCCACGGGGTGAAATTCGGGGTTCTGGATGGCGTAAGCCCCCGCTTTGTCGAAGGGATCGCCCGAGGCGATATAGGCGTCGATCTCGGCGTCGCTGTAATCCCGCATCACTACGGTGGCGATATCGAGATCGGAGGAAACGTCGCTCTGAAATTTTGGCTCCTGGTTCCTTTGCGCCCTTTGCGTCTTTGCGTGAGATGGTTTTTGGGGCAGCGCCACGGCCACCGCGGTGATGACCTGATGCGCCCGGGCCCGCAGCGCCCGCAGCATGGCCCGAGCCTCCTCTGCATCCCTCGGCTTGCCCAAAATCCGCCCATCCAGCACGACGATGGTGTCGGCGGCCAGCACGACGTCGTGGGGATGGCGGGCGGCCACAGCCCGGGCCTTTTCCTCGGCCAAACGACGCACGTGGGCCGCGGGCGATTCTGCGCCCACGCGGCTTTCGTCGATATCGGCCACATCGACAGTGAAGGGAATCCCCAGCGCAGCCAGCAGTTGGCGGCGGCGGGGCGAGGCGGAGGCGAGAATGAGCATGGTGGACTGCTTTGAAAATAGATTTGGAGGACGCAGATGACGCAGATTGAAACGGATGAACGCAGATAAAAAGAAAAAATCGTAACTGCTAACGTACTTGACTTTAGGCCGCCAAAAGCCACGAAGGCTCGAAGTTTTTCGAAGACACGAAGGAAAAATCAAGGAAAATACGTCGTGCCTTGGCTTTTCTTCGTGTCTTCGTGGCAAAAAGTGGTGGCGATACCTTAGCAGTTACAAAAAATCTGTAAAAATCATCTGCGGAAATCTGCGATGCGAAGCATCCATGTCATCTGCGTTCTCATTTTCGTCCGTATCGGCGAGCTTTCGCTCGTGTCGCCTGCTATGAAAATAGAGCCACGAAGGCGCGAAGGAAAGCGAAGGAGCGAAGAAAAAAGACTGAAGACTAAAGACTGAAGATTATCTGCGGAAATCAGCGTTGCATCTGCGTCATCTGCGTTCTCTTTTTCATCGGTATCGGCGCGCCATTGCTCATGGCGGCTGGGGCGCAGTGACAGGAAGTCGGACGGTCATTGTATCAGGTTCGCCTGATGCAGCCAATTTTGTGTGCAATTCCGGTTCTGGTTTACAATAATCCACCCCAACTTGATTGCACGCCCCCCACATGGACCATCTCGAAACCGGCAGATTGTGGAATGAAAACGCAGAGGCGTGGACGGTCATGGCCCGCGCCGGCTACGACATCTATCGCGACTGCCTGAACACGCCCGCGTTTATGGCCATGCTGCCCGAGATCGAGGGGCTGCGCGGGCTGGATCTGGGTTGCGGCGAGGGGCACAACACCCGCCTGCTGGCCCGCCGCGGCGCGGTCATGACGGGCCTGGACATCGCCGGGCGGTTTTTGCAGTATGCCCACGAGGCCGAACTGGCGGAGCCCCTGGGCGTCCGCTACATTCAGGGCAGCGGACTGACCCTGCCCTTCCCCGCCGGGGCCTTCGACTTCATCACCGCATTCATGAGCCTGATGGATATGCCCGCAACCCCTCGCGTTTTCGCTGAGATCTATCGGGCGCTGAAACCGGGCGGCTTCCTGCAATTCTCCATCACCCATCCCTGCTCCGACACGCCCATCCGTCGCAAGGTGAAGGATGACCGGGGTCAGGATGTGGCTTTGGAGCTGGGAGGCTATTTCCATCGTCTGGAAGGGCAGGTGGAGGCATGGACTTTCGGCAGCGCTCCCCAGGAACTGCGATCCCGATTCGATCCCTTCCATGTCCCCCGCTACACGCACACCCTGAGCGACTGGCTCAATCTACTGGTTGAAACCGGGTTCGTTATCGAACGCGTCGGCGAACCCCGCCCCGACGAAGCGGCGTTGAAGCGCTGCCCTCAGGTGGCGGATGCGGGCGTTTGGCCTTATTTTCTACATGTGCGAGTGCGAAAACCTGATGTTGGAGATTGTCATTAAATTTGGGTGACGTGAAAATCGGATAAAAGCAAAGAATCTGTCAGGGATTTCAAAAGTTTCTGTTGTTTTTTCCACTACCACCAGCAAATTTTTCTGCTTTTTGGCGATAATAGCGTGGGTGGCAGCGAGAGAGATGTCGGGAATGGCGATTTTGGAGGAATGGGATTCGGTGCTATACTCATTAGCCCAATGAACAATATATTGTGGTCTTAAATGCTTTGTCAACTATATCTTGTGCCATAACCTCGAAGATGTCAGAGGACGGATAGGATTTCAGAACACAATTGCCGCCTGGTGAGTAGCTCCCATGAAATGTCCTTATTGCGGTCATCATCGTTCCCGCGTGCTGGATACGCGGGATTCCGGCGACGGTATTCGACGGCGTCGCCTCTGCCTCAATTGCCAGAAGCGCTTCACCACGTACGAGCAAGTGAGTGTGGCTGTGCATGTCATCAAGTCGGATGGGCGGCGCGAGCCCTTCGACCGCACGAAGTTGCTCAATGGCCTTCGCATGGCTTGCGCCAAGCGTCCCATTGCCATGACCGAACTGGAAGGAATTGTGGAGCAGATTGAGGAATATGTCTACAGTTCGGGCCAGGCGGAAATCCCCAGCAAAGTCATCGGCAATATGGTGCTGGATCGATTGCAGGAGATCGATCCTGTCGCCTACATTCGTTTCGCCACGGTTTATCTGGAATTGCCGGACCTGGATGCTGTTCAGGCAGTGATTGAAAATCTGGTAGGACGTTCGTAGTAGAGAAGGCAACATCGGGCCGCCAGGGGTTTGTGTCATGGCTGGCCCTCGAAATATGGGTTTGATTCCCCAGACAATGATTCTGGCTGATTGGCCACGCATCTTTCCCTACTCCCTCAACTTCACCCAAGCGAGGTAAGACCCATGTCTGCCAACACGAAATCCGAGAGGACCGTTTACCCTGACTACGTCAGGGATGAGGATATTCACCTGAGCAAGAACAGCCTGGAGGTGTTGCGGCGTCGCTATCTTCGGCGCGGTAAGGATGGGCAGCCCATCGAGACGCCCGCGCAGATGTTTTATCGCGTAGCGTATCATTTGGGCAAAGCTGAAAGCCTCTGGGGCGGCGATGTGGAGGAGGCCACCGAGGTCTTCTATCACATGCTCACCAGCCTGCGGTTTTTCCCCAATTCGCCCACGTTCACGGGCGCGGGCACCCCCCTTGGGCAACTGGCGGCGTGTTTCGTGCTTCCCATCGAAGATGATATGGGCAAACACCCGGACGGCATCTTTCAAACCCTGCGCAACGCCGCGCTCATTCAGCAGACGGGCGGCGGGAATGGCTTCTCTTTCAGCCGCTTGCGCCCGCGCGGCGATCGGGTGAGCACCTCGCGCGGGATCGCCACCGGGCCGGTCGGTTTTTTGGAAGCATACGATCGGGCGTTTGGCGTCATCGCCCAGGGCGGCACGCGGCGCGGGGCCAACATGGCCGTGCTCAACGTGGATCATCCCGATGTGGAGGAATTCATCTCCGCCAAGGCGGAAGAGGGCAAGCTGACGAACTTCAATATCTCGGTGGGTATCACGGACGCTTTCATGGAGGCAGTGGAGAAGGATGAGGATTTCGATCTGATCAATCCCCGCACGGGCGAAGTATGGCGCACCGTCAACGCTCGAGAATTATTCGACAAGATCGCCTATTATGCCCACAAGAATGGGGAGCCGGGCCTGCTTTTCCTGGATACGGCCAATCGTACAAACCCCGTGCCTCATCTCTACAAGCTGGAAGCCACGAACCCGTGCTTTGTGGGGGACACCCGCATCCCCACAGAGTTCGGCTTGCTAACCATTGCTGAGCTGGCTGAGATGGAACGGGGCGGATTTATTGCCACGGATAACCGCGCTCTGCCCGACGAAAACGCAGGCGATCACCCTGGCGTGGCCCTGCGTCTGGCATCGCCCGCATGGATGACCCGGCGTCAGACGCCCGTGATGCGCCTGACCACGAAGCAGGGTTACACGGTCACAGCCACGCCCGATCATCGTTTTCTGACGCCCAACGGCTATGTGGAATTGCAGGACCTCAAACCGGGCGACGTCCTTCTTTTGCAGAGTGGCGAGGGCGTTTGGAGTCGCGAGACAAAGCTTCCCCAGCTGGAAGGTCTGAGGGTTCGCATGGCAGAGATGGCTCATGGCGGCGATCGCGCCAGCGGCCGCACTGTCCAGCGCCGGGATTTTCAAACCCAATACGCGAACCTGCCGCAACGCTGGAGCCATGACCTGGGCGTGGTGTTGGGCGTTCTCGTGGGCGATGGCTGGCTTTCGGAGCATAGCAACAGCCCTGTCGGGATGGCTTTTTCCGAGCCCGAGCTGCTGAGCCGGGTGCATGAGCCCATGAAGCGCTGGTTCGGCGAGGGGCATGTGCATGAGCGCAGCGGCGTGACGCAGCTCACCTATGGTCGTCTCCCTTACGAATTTTTCAAAACACTGGGCGTCTCCGAGGCACGCGCCCATGAGAAGCGCGTGCCCGAAAGCATCTGGAGAGCGCCCCGTGAGGCCGTGGTCGGCTTCCTGCAAGGGCTCTTCAGCGCGGATGGTTCGGTGCAGGTGAACGAGACGAAAATGGATTGCAGCGTGCGCCTTGCCAGCTCATCCAAGGCCCTCTTGCAGGATGTGCAGGTGTTGTTGAGCAATTTTGGCATCATGGCTCGTTTGCACCAACGGCGGGCTGCGGGCGAACGTCCCATGCCCGATGGCAGGGGAGGCGTGGCCATGTACGCCTATCACGCCCAATACGAACTCATTATCGGCAAGGCCAACCGGGATCGCTTTGCCGAGACCATTGGCTTTCTCCAACGAGAGAAGCAAGACAAACTGCTTTCCTTCATTCGAAACAAAAAGCGGGCCAGCAATCGCGAAACTTATCAGGACATCGTTCTTTCCATTGAGGATGCGGGCATCGCCGACGTATACGATCTCAATCAGCCGGACACCCACAGCCTCATCGCCAATGGCCTGGTTTGCCATAATTGCGGCGAGCAGTGGCTCGGGCCTTACGAGAACTGCTGTTTGGGTTCCGTCAATCTGGCCCAGCATGTCACCGAGGACGGCCGGGTGGATTGGGAGAAGCTGCGGGAGACCGTGGAAACCGCCACGCGCTTCCTGGATAATGTGGTGGAGGTGAACGCCTACGTGCCCGCAGTGCCCCAGCTCAAGGAGGCCGCCCATCGGGTGCGCCGCATTGGCATGGGCATCATGGGGCTGGCTGATGTCATGTACGCCACGGGCGTGCGCTATGGCTCAGAAGCATCCATCGACCTCGCAGGGCAGCTCATGGAGTTCGTGCGCTTCCACGCCATGCGCACCTCTATCGAGCTGGCCAGGGAACGCGGTCCCTTCCCCGCCATCAAGGGCTCCATCTACGACCCGGACGATCTCAAATGGTCTCCGCCCGAACCCCTGGTTCCTTACTCCCGCGACTTTGGCAGGCCCGAGATCGATTGGAATGCGATCGTCGAGGGCATCAAGGCTCACGGCATCCGCAACGGCGCTCAGACCACCATCGCGCCCACGGGCACCATCGGCACCGTCACCGGCTGCGAAGGCTACGGCTGCGAACCCGTCTTTGCCCTGGCCTACACCCGCTATGTGAAAGAGGCCGATGGCGACGTGGCTCTCACCTATGTCAGTCCCAGCTTCCAGAAGGCGTTGGAGGAAGCGGGCATCCATGGCGAAATGCGAGAGCAGATCATCGAACAGGTGATGCACGATGGCACCTGCCAGGGCGTGAAGGAGCTGCCCGAGCATATCCGTCACACCTTCGTGGTGAGCATGGACATCACGCCCGAGGAGCATGTGATCATGCAGGCCGCGTTGCAGCGGTTTGTGGACAATTCCATCAGCAAATGCGTCGTGGGCGATACCCTTATGCTCACTGAAAAAGGGCTCACCCCCATTCGCGAGCTTTCCGATATGCGGCTGGATGATCAGTTCGAGCCTTTGGACATAGGCGTCATCTCGCCCCAGGGACGGGAGCGCACGGAGGCCTTCTATTACGGCGGCTATCGCGAGACCCGCCGGGTGACCCTGGAGTATGGCTTCGGGCTGGAGGCCACGCCCAATCATCGCATCCATGTGTTGGATGAAACGGGCCGGGTGCAGTTCCGACGGCTGGATGAACTGCGCATCGGCGACATGGTGGTGTTGTACGCGGGCCAGCACGTGTATGGCCCCCCTGCCGCGGCGCTCCCCGCTTTTAGCGGCGTCTATCGCACCAACAGCAAACGGGTGAATTTTCCGCAGCGGATGAATGAGGACCTGGCCTTCCTGCTCGGCGCCATCACGGCGGAGGGCGCCATCACCCAAAACGGCGTCACCATCTCCAACACAAATTTCGCTTTGCTGGAAGACCTGCAACGCATCGTTCGGGAGCAGTTCGGGCTGGAGGCCCGCATCGTGCCCGATGGTCGAAACGACGTCCATAACCTGGTGGTGAACTCGCGGGCGCTCCGCCACTGGCTGCTCATCGACTTGGGCATGGAAGCGGGCGCGGAGAACAAGCGCATTCCCACCAGCATCTTGCAGGCCAGCGAGGCCGAGATTGCCGCATTTCTGCGGGGATTGTTCCTGGATGGCTTTATGACCCAGGATGGCAAGCTGTTTGGCATTACCCTGGCCAGTGAGACGTTGATTCGGCAATTACAAATTCTACTCTTGAACATGGACGTGCTGGCCACCCGGCGGCAGACCGCGAAACGGGCCTGGAATCTCACGGTGCAGGGCGCGGAACTGGACAAACTGGCCGAGCAGATCAGCTTCGTGGAGGTTTGGAAGAACGAGCGTCTGGCTCGACATGCAGTGGGACGGCTCCAGCGGCCGCGCAATTACAGCCGGTTACTGCCCAGGCAGGTGACGGAAGCCCTGCGCGACATGCAAACCCAGACGGGCCGGTCTCTGCGCCTCGCTTTCGCCACCGAAGACGGCGAGGTGGAGACCAGGCCCTATCAACGGGCCCGGGTGAATCTGCTGCAAGGGCATCGTCTGGCCCGCACAGACGCCCGACGCATCTATCAGCATTTTCAAGACCAGGCCAGCCATCCTTTTGCCGACGCCTTCTTCCAACAGGATGAGGATCATCGGGTCTATGTCGAGGTCAAAGGCATCGCAGCAGGCTTTGCCGAAGTCTTCGACGTCAGCGTGCCCGGTTCCCACAGCTTCATTGCCAATGGCCTGGGCAACCACAACACCATCAACTTCCCGCCCGACGCCACGGTCGACGACGTGAAGAAGGCGTACAAGATGGCGTGGGAGCTGGGATGCAAGGGCATCACCGTCTACGTCACAGGCAGTCGCCAGGAGGTCGTGTTGGAGACGAAAGCCGTGGCCGAGGCCAGGAAGCACGGCCAGAATGGCTCCTCTCCCGCGGTGGACGTTTCACAGGATATCCCTACGCCCAAACGCCGTCCTCGCCCCTCCCGGCTCATGGGACTCACCTATCGCCGTGAAACCCCCCTGGGCACGGCCTATGTCACCATCAATCAGACGGAGGAAAAAGAGCCGTTCGAGGTTTTCCTGAACGTGGGCAAGGCCGGCTCAGACGTGGCTGCGGTCTCCGAAGCGTTGGGGCGGCTCATCAGCTACATCCTTCGCATGCCCAGCTATCTCACCCCCAGCGAACGCTTGCAGCAGGTCATCTATCAACTTGCGGGCATTGGCGGCGGTCGGCCTCTGGGCTTCGGGCCGCAGCGGGTGCGCTCTCTGCCCGACGCCATCGCCCAGGTGCTGGACGCCTATCTCCATGATCAGGTCATGTTGCAACCTGCTGAGTCCGCATCCGAAGCGGATGAGACAGCGCCTCCGCCGGGCCAGTTGGAATTGCCACTGAACCAGATCGGCGACCTTTGTCCCGAATGCGGGCAGGCCACGCTCCTCAACATCGAGGGCTGCAAAAAGTGTATCAACTGCGGTTATAGCGAGTGCTGATCTCTTTTGGTCAAAATTCTGAAAGACTCCGAGATTTTCGGGGTCTTTTTTTTCGTGCTATACTTAGCGCCATGAAAAACGCACGCCCTATCACAGCTTTCATCCTTGTCATCGCTTTCTTCGCGGTCTTCCTGGGAACCGCGCACGCCCAGAATCCCACCGATCTCGACCAGCTTGTAATCAAATTTTGGCCCGAATACGATGATCCCAGACTGCTGGTCATCATCGATGGCAAACTCACGAATCCGGGCAGCGAGCTCCGCATTCCCATCCCTCAAGACGCTCAGCTCAATGCCGTGGCCTCGGCCGATAACACCGGGCGTCTCCTCACCAACGACTGGCGGGAGGAAAAAGGCGCGAACGGCGAGCGCATCCTGGTGATGACGCCGCAATTCCCCGCCTTCCGGGTGGAATACTACGCGCCTCTGGTCATCAACGGCGATCAGCGCATCATCGACTTCGAGCTGCCCGCTGGCTTTCTGAATGCCAAGAATGCGAGCATCGAGGCGTTGCTTCCCCCCAGCAGCAAGGAGGTTGAACTGGATCCCCCAGCAGATGAACAGGGCCCGACCCAGGACGAAGCCCATCTCTTTCAGCGTGCATTGGGCGAGGTGGAAGATCAGGCCATTCGCCAGAAAATCACCTACGTCAACCCCAGCGGCGCGCTGACCGTGCCCGAGACGACAGCCTCGACAGGAACGATGCTGCAGGCCACGCCCGCACCTGTGGAAGAGCCGCCCGCAACGAAAAGCTCTGGATCGTCGCTGAATCCCTGGATCCTGCTTCTGGGCGTAGCCGCGCTGGTGTTGATTGTGGGAGGCGCAGTCGGCCTGTGGCTGACCCGGGACAAGGACGAAGAGGATATCCCTGCTCGCCCGCCCTCCCCCAAGCGCAAATCCAAGAAAAAGACAACCTCCGTGCGCACGCAGCCCGCTCAAAGCAATTTGGATCGCTACTGTCGGAATTGCGGCAAGGAATTCGGGCCGGACGATCGGTACTGCCGTTATTGTGGTGCCAAGCGACAACGCATCCAGTAAGCCCCCTGCCTGTTAAGGGCTTGATCTGTTCATCTCTATCGCCCATCTCATTGCAGTTGAGATGGCTAGCAACTGCTAACGTAGCCCTGCTCACTCGACACGGATACGAGGAAACACGGATAAAATCTTTTTTGAATGACTTCGCGCCTTCGTTTTCTTCGTGTCTTCGTGGCAAAAGATGGGCGATTGGGGCCAACTACCTTGGCAGTTGCAATGGGGTGCGTCCTGTTTCGGTTGAAGCTGTACTCACCGACTGAAGTCGGACCGTTAAGGTCTACGGCCAATGGACGGCCTTCGCCATCCTAACTTCCGGTCGATGGAGGTCGACCACTGGCGCGAAGCGCCTCAAACGCCCGAGTTTACTCGGCCAGGACGCTGGCGCCAACTCATTTAGGACGCACCCGTTGCAATGGCTATGCTGGCTGTCATCCTCGCGAAAGCTCGTCAGCCGGGCGTTTGCGGCTTTCGCACATTGCATGTAAGCTAAAAACCGTTCGAGCCACACTACCTTTGGGTTTTGTCATTTCGCGGGAGTGGCCGAATCCTTTGCAAAGCGAATGCGCAGATAGCTGAATAACCTTTTGCGCCATGAGTCGGTCAGCTTTACGAAAAAAGAAATATCACCTCCTGTTTCTGACTTTTCCCATACGGAAGCACTACGAATGGTCGTCTCTATTCTTAGATGCGGGCGTGATCCGCATCCCCTAAATGAGGTGGCGGGCGTCTTCGGACGTTCCGACCTCCATAACTGGCGCAATCATGACTGACGAGGCATCGCTGCTGCAACGTGCGCGCGAGCGTGACCCGGCAGCTCTTGCCACAATTTATGATACTTACGCGCCAAAAATTTATGCCTATATCTATCGTCACGTTCGCGATCCCCACCGTGCGGAGGATCTGACATCGACGGTTTTTCTCAAGATGTTGGAGTCTTTGGACAAAAACAATTTCGCCAAAGACAAACTCCAATCGTGGTTGTATCGCATCGCGCATAACGTCATTATCGACGATGTTCGATACCAGCAGCGTCGCCCGGTGCAGCCTCTTTATGACACCGTTTCGGCTTCCCCGGAAGAAGATCCGTTGCATCTCGTCGACGAACGGCTGGAAAAAGAAGTCATTTGGAACGCCATTCAACAGCTCACCGAGGATCAAAAAAACGTCATTATCCTTCGTTTTGGCGAAGGACTCACCGCCCCTCAGGTAGCGCAAATTCTCAATAAAACCGAAGAGGCCGTGCGAGCGCTTCAGCGTCGAGGCCTTGCTAACCTCCGAAAGATACTCGATCAAACCAAGGTCACCTCAGATTAACTTATGAACTCGCAAAGCGAGAGAGACAGTCTCCTAGAACAAGCGCTGGATAATCAAATAGCCAGGAACGATCTTGATCCGGAACTCGCCGCCCTGTTGGAAACAGCATCCCAGGTTCAGATGGCGCTTGAAGAAGTTCCCCCGCCACCGCATGGACTGCGGCCGGGGCGTTCGGCATTTCTCACGGCTGCCGCCCAACAACAATCCCAGAAGCGAGGCGTCTTCGCGATTCCGGGACTTTCCCGCAGCCTGGGCTGGTTGATGCCTTTTGCCACAGTCATCATCCTGGCTGTGTTGCTCAGCACTGTCTTCATCTCCACGGGCATTTGGAATGTGCCCGGTCTGACAGGCAGGTGGAGCGCAACCAATACGCCCACCTCCCAAATCACGGCATCGGTGACCGCACCGGAAAATCCCACGGGGCCGGTGCAAGAGGGCCCCGCGGTTCTCCCGGGTGTGACTCATTCTGATGACCTGACGCCCACGCCACCCTCTTCACCTACTGACGAGAATCCGCCCACGGAACAACCTGCCCTGCCTATGCCGGCGCCGCCAACGGAAACGCCTTCCCCCGAGGAGACGCCAACCGATACGCCTCCCACGGTTCCGACATTCACGCCTCCCATGGTGACTGTCACAATCACCATCACCGTGAGGCCGCCCACTGAGACCATCACTCCATTCCCGACAGGATGGCCGACGCCGAATCCATGGCCTACGATCACGATGACAGTAACGCCTCCGATTTCAAACACGCCGACGTGGACGCCCACGCCGCCCATTGTCATCACCCCGACATTTACGCCCATCATTCGCCCCACCCGCACCTTCACCCCTGTTCCACCCACAGTGACTCCTCCCACGGTCACCCCGCCCCCTACTCCTACCATTCCCCCGATACCGTCCAGCACGCCAACCATTCCGCCCACCCCAACGAACCTTCCCCCTACGGTCACGCCGCCCCCTCCTTCGACTTTTACCCCTCAGCCTCCCCCCACCTACACACCCCCTCCCCCGCCTACCATCACCGTGACCGTGACGCCCCCCACG
>Ga0256832_1000699_pt1 | contig 21979 bp, 23 predicted proteins | sample 134614metaG_FD_190534 | JGI IMG/M metagenome (GOLD analysis project Ga0256832, IMG submission 190534) | Hydrothermal vent microbial communities from Lau Basin, Pacific Ocean - 134-614 | ecosystem: Environmental > Aquatic > Marine > Hydrothermal vents | place: Pacific Ocean: Lau Basin | collected... | reverse complement strand
GTCATCTTGTCAGATGTACGGGGAGGGAAGCTTCGTACCTACACTTTCGACAGGACTAAAGACGCTGTTCTCAGTGTAGAAGGGCTACCCCCAGGGGAGTATTTCATACAGCCTCAATCGAGTACAAAACAATTTGAAGCGAAGAAGGTGGTGATTCTCCCGAGGTGATGCATACGATAATGAGCCGATATCTAAAAATACACTTTTAGATGTTGGTTCACCCCCACCATCCACCATTTCATACCCGTCAATGCTTAAAATGCCTGTGTCCGGTAAAGACCATGGCCAGTTGGTTATTATCGCAGTAATCGATGCTGAGTCCGTCTTTAATCGAGCCTCCGGGCTGAACGACGGCGGTAATGCCGGTTTGATGGGCGAGCTCAATACTGTCCGGAAAAGGGAAAAAAGCGTCGGAAGCCATCACGGCCCCTTGCAGGTCAAATCCCATTCGCGAAGCTTTGTCGATGGCTTGACGGCAAGCATCCACCCGGGACGTCTGGCCACAGCCCATCCCCAGGAGTTGCTGATCTTTGATCAGGGCGATGGCATTGGACTTGAGATGCTTTACACACGCATTGGCAAAAATCATATCCTCCACTTCGCGGTCGGAAGGGGACTTCTTCGTGACGACTTTGAAGTCCTCCCGTCCATCGGATACTCCGTCAGCATCTTGCACGATGGCCCCCTTCAGCAGGGCTTTAGCCAGTCTCCGGTTGCCGGAATAATCCTTTAGCCTGAGCAAGATGCGTTTGGACTTCTGGGAGAGAAAATCCAGGGCATCGTCGTCAAAACCCGGTGCAATCAGCACTTCGTAAAATATCTTGTCAATCTCCTGTGCAGTAGCCAAGTCGATGGGATGGTTGGAGATCAAAATGCCACCGAAGGCGGATACGGGGTCTCCAGCCAATGCGGCCTTCCAGGCTTCTAAAACCGTCGGGCGAATGGCTACCCCGCAGGCATTGGTGTGCTTCATCACGACAAAAGCGGGGGAAGCATCTTTAAACTCCGACATCAGATTGATGGCTGCATCTATATCTACCAAGTTATTATAGGAAAGCGCCTTGCCGTTGAGTTGGGTAAAGGAAGCTTCCAGATCTCCGTAGAACTCGGCGGATTGATGGGGATTCTCTCCATATCGCAATGGGGTACCGGGGCTGTAACTCCATCTCCATCCCGACACCTCCGTCCCTCTCTTCATCCAGTTGAATATAGCCGTATCGTAATGAGAGGAGACGGCAAATGCCCGAGCCGCGAGGTGCCGGCGTTGGTCGAGGCTCGTCTCTGCTCCCTCGTTGTCAACGATTTCAAGCAAATAATCATAATCCTCCATCGAAGGGACGACCACGACATCTTTATAGTTCTTAGCTGCCGCGCGGATGAGGGCAATGCCTCCAATGTCAATCTTTTCTATAATCTCATCTTCCTCTTCAGATGATTCCACCGTCTTCTCGAAGGGATACAAATCGACGATGACCAGGTCGAAGAGGGGAATCTCAAATTGGGCCAACTCAGACAAATGCCCTGCTTCTCTTCGCGCCAAAATACCACCAAACACCTTGGGGTGTAAGGTCTTGACCCGTCCATCCAAAATAGAGGGATACGCGGTGAGAGACTCCACGGCAGTGACTGGAAGGTCCAGGTCTTGTATAAATCGTTGGGTGCCACCGGTAGAGTACATCGTCACGCCTAAATCGTGCAATTTTTCCACGATGGGGCCGAGGCCGTCTTTATGAAAGACCGAAATCAGAGCATTGTTTATTCTTTTCATCTGTTTGCTTTTTATTGTCTTTTAAAGGTCAGATGGAACCTTTGATGATTAAAACAATCATTACTTTGTGTGTCTAATAATTGTTTTAATCATGTCGGTTTCATCTGTATATTTTTATTATCCATTAAGGTCAGATGGAATCTTTGATAGAAAATAATCCGGCCGATTGGTAAATAATCTCGTCAGATTATTTTTTATGTCGATTTCATACCAAAAATAATGGGTTAGTAAGCATTTGCGAAGAAGGCACAAAAGTAGAACTATTTGCCCCTATAGCAAACATTTATATATTTAAATTTACATCCATTTTGTACTAAAATTACTCTATTTCAGAAAAAAATGAACTATTCGAGGCTGAATTGACTTTATTCGGTGAGAATAACTAATTTTGCCGCCAATATGCTATTACAAATATTTAAATCTAAAATACACCGCGCCACCGTCACAGAGGCCAATCTCAACTACATCGGGAGCATCACGATAGATGAAGACCTCCTGGATGCCGCTGGTATGATGGCCGGAGAAAGGGTGCAAATCGTCAACAACAATAATGGCGAAAGGATTGAGACCTACATCATTGCCGGAGAAAGGGGCCAAGGCACCATCTGCCTCAACGGTGCGGCTGCAAGAAGGGTCGAGGTGGGAGATGTCATCATCATCATCTCCTACGGCTATATGACGGCCGAAGAAGCGAAAACATTCAAACCGGCTACCGTATTTGTAGATGAACAAAACAAGATTAAAGAGGTAGTTTGAAGAAAATAGGAGGACAAATAGCGCGTTTTCTTATATTTTTTAGTGCCGGGATGGGCATCCTGTACCTCGTCTATCACAACCTAAACAGCTCCTATCAAGCCGATTGTGCACTCAAAGGAATCCCCCGGGAAGAATGCAGTTTGATGAATAAAGTCTGGACAGACTTCCTACAAGTGGACCTTAGCTGGCTCTCACTTGTCCTCATCGCTTTTATGATTAGCAATGTTTTGCGGACCTTTAGATGGCAAATGCTGTTGCGTCCGTTGGGGTATTCCCCCGGGTTTTTAACCGCCTTCTTCAGTATTATGCTGGGATATTTTGCCAATCTGGGCATTCCGCGCATGGGGGAAGTCTTTCGTGGACTCGCCCTCTCCAAACACGACGATATCCCATTCGAAAAAGTCATGGGCACCATTGTCACAGACCGGATAATGGACGTGGTGATGCTCGGCATTTTTTTACTTTTGGGTTTTTGGGTAGAGTTTGATACATTTTGGAGCTTTTTGTCCAGCGCCCTTCAAAGTAAGAGCATCTCTCCCCTATCCATTACCATTTTGACATTGTTCTTAATCGGAGGAGGAGCATTGCTGCTTTTCACTCGAAATACTTGGAGTCAGTGGAAGATGGTCCGCGTTATTGCGGACAAGCTAATGGGCTTTTGGGAGGGAATAAAATCGGTCAAGTCGGTCTCGAGTCCTCCTCTATTTATATTTTATACGGTAGGCATTTGGGCCATGTATTTTATGATGCTTTACCTCTGCTTTAAGTGCTATGCGCCGACTTCCGGGTTGGGCTTAAAAGCCGCCCTTGTCACATTTGATTTTGGCTCATTGGGGATGGTCGCGCCGTTTCCCGGCGGCATGGGCTCTTATCACTTTATGATTATCAAAGCCCTTGAGCATTTCGGGATCAACAAAGTGGATGGATTTTCCTTTGCGAATATCAATTTCTTCTCCATCCAGATTTTTTGCAATATTCTGTTTGGGTTACTGGCTCTGCTCATTTTACCCATATTGAGCAAAAAGAAATAGGATATTTTATTCCTAAAACCGGATGTCTATGCCAGCATTGCTTGAAGATGAAAACGTACAAATAAGTTTTGAATCGTCATGAGGGACAACAAAATAACAAACCTGGATACTGCCATACGGATCGTTGCTGCCAACCGGATCAAAGGTCGAACCATCGTCTTTACCAATGGTTGTTTTGACATCGTGCATCGAGGACACATAAAACTCCTGGAGGAGGCTAAAACCAAAGGGGACTTCCTCATCGTCGGGCTCAACAGCGATGCCTCTATCCGTCGGATAAAAGGCCCTGACCGGCCGGTGCAAGACGAACAAACGAGGGCCTCCGTTATGGCGGCCCTGCTCCCGGTGGACCTCGTTGTCTTCTTTGAAGAGGACACGCCATTGAAGCTTATCGAATCTCTTACCCCGGATGTCCTCGTCAAAGGAGGCGATTGGGAGGAAAGCCGGATTGTGGGAGCTTCACATGTGAGAGAGCATGGGGGCCAGGTCATTACCATTGCTCTTGAAGAAGGATATTCCACCACATCAGCAATAGAAAAAATCATCGCACAATGCAAATCAAAACACTAACAGACTATCTGGAGCAAGTTGCGCCATTAGCGTTTCAGGAATCCTACGATAACAGCGGGCTTATTGTCGGGTATGAAATGGCTGAACTTAAAGGTGTGTTAGTCTGTCTGGACGTAACGGAGGAGATTGTGGACGAGGCGATATCCCTCGGCTGCAATCTCATAGTAGCCCATCATCCGGTCATATTTCAAGGATTAAAAAAGCTGACCGGGGAGAATTTTATCCAACGTACCGTCGTAAAAGCCATACGGCATGACATTGCCATTTATGCGGCACACACCAACCTGGACAACACCCTTGTAAATGGCGTCAATGACAAGATAGCGCAAATGATAGGACTGAAGGATATCCGGCCGCTCCAGAGGAAATCCCCACTTTTGGCGGAAAAATATGACAAAGACCCGCTCAAGACCGGAACCGGACTCATCGGATTTTTGCCCCAGCCCATGCCCCCGCTCGACTTCCTCCGGCAAATTAAGACCAACATGCAGGTCCCGACTTTGAAATACACCAAATTGCCCGGCCACAATATTGAGAAAATCGCACTTTGCGGCGGGGCCGGAGGCTTTTTATTGAAGCATGCTATCGCAGCCGGAGCAGATTTATTTCTCTCATCGGACTTTAAGTACCATGAATACTTCAATGCAGATGGGCGTATTGTCATCGCAGATATAGGGCATTTTGAAAGTGAGCGCTTCACAATTGATGTTCTATACGAGTTGATTAGCGATAAATTCCGTACCTTTGCCGTCCATTACACAAAATGTAATACAAATCCTATACAATACCTTTAAAACTATAGCGGATATGACAAAAGCAGCTGACTTACCTATTAAAGATAAGTTGTTGGCATTGTACAACTTACAAAAGATAGACTCCCAATTAACCCAAATCGAGATTCTAAAAGGAGAATTACCCATGGAGGTGCAAGACCTGGAAGACGAGATTTCGGGACTGAATAAACGCATCGCTAAAATCCAAGGCACTATCGATGGGATCAATGAAGAATTGCAACTCCACAATAAAAACATCAAGGAAGCCAACGCACTTATTGAAAAGTACAAAAAGCAGTTGGAGAATGTCAAAAACAATAGGGAATTTGAAGCTTTGACCAAGGAAATTGAACTTCAAGAACTCGAGGTCAAGCTCTCGGAGAAAAGAATCGGTCAAGCGAGTGAAAAGGTAGGCAAACACCAGGAGATGCTCAACTTGGTGCAAGCAAAATTAGATGAAAAACTTTCCGACCTGGAGAAAAAGAAAGAAGAATTGGAAGTGATCATCGCCAAAACAGAAAAAGACGAAGAAAAGCTCCGTAAGAAATCAGATAAGGCCCGCACCGGTATCGAAGAGCGATTGCTCAAAGCGTACGACAGAGTCCAAAACAGATATCGCAACAAAATGTCTGTAGTGAGTATCGAAAGGGATGCCTGTGGAGGGTGTTACAACAAAATCCCACCGCAAGTTCAATTGGACATTAAGATTATGAAAAAAATAATCACTTGCGAACACTGCGGACGCATCTTAGTCGATGCCGAAGCATTGGACTAACAAAGTTCATGCTGTTTGAAACACAGCTACTTTTCTCTGAATCGAAGTCGCTCTATTCGTCATTATGCTACACATCAAAACCCGCGGTTTTAACCGTAGGACGGAGTATATTGACCAATTCTTGAAATGATAGTAACCATTACCATTTTATCCTACAGAAAAATAGAGCGATCTCATGTCGCGGTTATATTGTTTGTTGGAGCACTTTACCTATCGACTCTCTCTTTGCATCAGAGGTGCAAGTGGATGATGTAAGTCAATGTATAACGGTCAGGTCCGCCTTTTCTTTATATAATCATTGACACCTATCGCACTTGTCTGTCAATTTCTCTGTGTCTTGGGGGCTTTGCGGGTAAGAACCAACTCATACATTAAATACCACATTACGTCAAATGCCTGCCTGACAGGGTGGTAAACATACGACGAATTTGCGCATTTTAATGCATTTGCAAAACAAATGAGTTGAGCATATTCAAGAAAGGGAAGAATAAAGATAAGTTAAGGTAAAAAGTAGCGTGGGGCGGGCTTGAACCGCCGACCTCAGGATTATGAATCCTGCGCTCTAACCAGCTGAGCTACCACGCCATGAGAATTGGCTCTCAATAGAGGCGGCAAAGATATAAACATTTATTAAAATGGTAGAGAAAAAAACTTAAATCTGACAAGAAAAGTACAGCCTGTATCCCTCTTATTTTGTTATGGGCTCGAGACACTGCGCATCACTTATAGCCATTCCTTGCTTAAAATCGATGTGGCAAGGGATAAACTTAATCTGATGGGTATCATGGTCTATAATCTTGGTGCGTATGATGACTCTACCATCAATCAAATCCGGTCTATTCTTAAGGTTGTATGTGTAATACCCCGAATAACGGGTACCCGGTATCGCATTCGACCAATTCATCCCTGTCATATCAGCCATATCCTTCCTCGCGACGTTCTCAAATGGCTGCACTCCTTTTCCGATGCGAGCCAACGAATCAATCTGCCCCTTCTTCAAAAAGGGCGTAACAAAGTGCGGAGCGCCGTAAACCCAACCTTCATATGCACCGTCAATGCTCTTAACGCGCAACCATGGTCCCTTGTACTTGCCAATTTTTTCTACATAATCGGTTTGTTCCTCCAAAAAGTACAGCAAGGCATTTTCATCAAAAGTCGTCAATATTTTACTTTTGGTATCCGGGTACCTGCGCATCCTCAATTGGTCGATGTTGGTGATAAAAATCGGCTTGATTCGGACTTTTAATAACAAACTGTCCTGCTCCTTTCCTTGCCTCTCAATATTGTCCTTAGGAGTACTATCAAAAAAACGACACCCCGTCATAGCCGTTATCGCTACCCAAATTAAAATGTAAATCCATTTTTTATGCATCTTAATCAAATTAACTACTACCATCGCCGTAAACGTGGAAGAAAACTCATAGAAATCACATTGCTTGTAAGGGACACTCCGATCAAACGTCACATACCTCTACCTTTCGTTTTCATTCGACAAAAACGAGCTTATGATTACAACGAATCAAAAGAGCTTATAATTACTTTTCCTTTGAATTAAAACCCAGCAAAGTATAAGCCGGACAGAAATTCAAAAAACTAGTCAACGCCAATACAATAGCGACTATTAAAAGTACCGTTGCTAAGGTCCCTTCGATATACTTGAAATAATACGCAAGTGCAATAGCAAAGGCAATAACCAAGCGGACAAGCTTATCTGTCCTCCCAACATTCTGTTTCATAATAAGTGGATTTAGTAATCAAAAAAAGCTATATATCTTTATAGGCATACTTGATTAAGTCGTGTGTGGTCACAATCCCTTGTAGATTATCATCCTCATCTACAACAGGTAATGCATGAAAATGGTTTGTTATAAACATATCCGCAGCCAACCCAATACTATCCTCCGGTGTAATGAGCACCAATTTATCAGACATAAAATCCCGCACTTTTATCCGCCCGAACTCTTTATCCGTAAACTCCTGCCGCACCGAAATCAATCTAAGAATATCTTCTTTACTAATCATACCTGCCACTTTACCTTTACTATCTAATATTGGGATGTGGTGAAAATGGTGTTTATCAAAGGTTTTGTCCACCAAACGAAGTGTATCATCCAAATGCAAAGCGATAACATCTTTGGTCATAATCTCTTTTACCGGGGTTAAAGCATCCATCGTTGTAAATTTTAGTGATTTTGTAATAAAAACTTCGTTGGCTCCATGTCAACTACTTTTCAGAGGCAAGATACAATGTTTTTCTCATCTATATCCTGATTTTTGTCAATATAAAAAGTTAAGCATTATCATATAACGTCTTGCGGAGTATATTCCTGCCCCATACAGAAAAAATCAACCTGCCGACCCAAACAATTCACTATAAAGAAGATGACTTTCTTTACCTCCCAGAAATCATCATTCGCAACTCAATACCCTATCTCCATGGAAACGGTCAATTTTTATGAAATGAACCAATTTGGATGAGATTCTAAAATGAATGTGTACATTAGCGCTCTATTTGATAACCACCACAGAAAAGAGAATATTATGGATATTGCAAAATACCAAGACCAGCTGGAAAACCGCTTTAAACGATACGCAAGCATCGATACCCAATCCGACGCCTCAAGTGAGACTACTCCTTCGACAAAAAAGCAATTTGACTTATTGCATCTATTAGAAGGGGAGCTCAAGGAAATGGGAGCTCAAGAAGTTACATTGGATGAAAATGGCTACCTCTATGCCACGTTGCCATCAAATGTCAACAAGGACGTCCCCGTCATTTGTTTTTGCTCCCATGTGGATACCGCTCCGGATGCTTCCGGTACCGGAGTCAAGCCTATCACCCATAAGAACTATCAGGGGCAGGACCTTCCTCTTCCCGATGATCCATCCGTCATCATTAGCCCAAATGACTTCCCACACCTCAATAACTGCATCGGTCACGACATCATAAGTGCCAGCGGAAAAACCCTTTTGGGGTCCGACGACAAATCCGGCGTCGCTTCCATTATGCAAATGGCACAAGTGCTCATCGACCACCCCGAAATACCGCATGGAAAAATACGCATTCTGTTTACACCGGACGAAGAAATCGGACGGGGCGTCGACAAAGTCAATATGGAATTCTTAAATGCCCAGTTCGGTTATACCCTGGATGGAGGAGCTCCCGGCTCTCTGGAAGACGAGACTTTTTCTGCAGACGCGGTAGTGATAAATATCAAAGGCGTCTCCATCCACCCCGGTTATGCCAAAGGACAAATGGAAAATGCCATCAAAATCGCCTCTTCCATCGTTGACCGGCTTCCCTCTCACACCCTCTGCCCGGAAGCCACAGAAGGAAAAGAGGGTTTTATTCACCCTACGAGTATAAGCGGGGAATTGGGCCAATCCAAGCTCGAATTTATAATCAGAAGTTTTGAAACCCCCAAACTCAAAGAATACGAAACATTGCTTGAAGATATCGTCCGAACAGTACTCGTAGATTACCCAAATTCCACTTATACCTTTGAGGTCATTGAGCAATATCGCAACATGAAAGAGGTATTGGACCAATACCCCCAAGTTACTTCCTATGCCGAAGAAGCCATCCGGCGCGCCGGACTAACAGTCACCAAAGAAGCCATTCGAGGTGGAACCGACGGGTCCCGGTTGTCGTTTATGGGATTGCCCTGCCCCAATATTTTCGCAGGAATGCAAGGGATTCACTCCAAAAGAGAATGGGTCTCTCTGCAAGATATGATGAAAGCGGTCGAAACCATCCTTCATCTCAGTCAGATATGGGCGGAGAAAAGTGCATGATTATCCTATCCAGCCTTACAAATGGGCTAAGCAAATTCTGATTTATTTGGCATGAAATAGTTGAATATTGGGGATAAGGCCTATCCGCAGGTCATATCAGAAACAATTTTCCACTTGCCGTTGATTCGTTTCCACAACAGGGTAAAATACCCGGTCGGATGGTCCTCCTTTCTTATGAGTTCGTACCGGCCAATCATATAATAACTATCGGGACCGGTGGGTTCCAATACATCAATTTCAAAATGGAGCTTGCCCATTGCTGCCTTATCGGGATATCCCTTTTTATACCCTTGCAAGGTATTTTCCCAACCATACTTCAGGCCGGATCGCCCTACAAAACGCAACTGATCGCTTTTCCAATACCCCTGCATGAACCCTTCAATGTCCCCATTATTCCAAGCTATTTCCTGATGGTGCATGACCATTCGTATGGCCTCTTGGTCCCTTTGGGGTTGGATGTGCCGGGAGGGAATACAGGACACGAACACCATGCTGAGAAGCAGGAACCCGGCTGGAAAAATGCTATAACGGAGATGTTTCATACGATGATTTTTTAGGTGAGTAAACGATTCTAACCAACCGGCTTAAGGCCGTGTTCTGCGGCGACTTTCATCATAAATTGCCGGGCGGCTTCCTCTTCATTTGGGATCACCCCATCCAATATCGCTTCCCGGATGGCTGTTTTAATCACCCCTACCATTCTGGATGGTTTTAGTCCGAAGGTCTTCATAATCTCCTCTCCCATAATCGGCGGCTGCCAGTTGCGCAAATGATCTTTTGCTTCTACTTCCTTGAGCTTTAGGCGAACTTTTTGGTAATTCTCCAAAAAACGCAGCACCTTGCTCTCGTTCTTAGAGGTAATATCTGCTTCACATAGAATCATCAGGTCATCTATGTGCTCTCCCATATCAAACAAGAGACGGCGAACCGCAGAATCCGTAATATTGCCTTTTGTCAGAGCGATGGGCCGTAGATGGTGCCGGACCATTTGTTCGACATATGTCTTACGCTCATCCAGTGGAAGGCGAAAGCGCTTGAAAATCTTTTTCACCATTTTGGCACCTACGACCTCATGGCCATGAAAAGTCCACCCTTCTGTATTGCTAAAACGTTTGGTAGGGGCCTTACCTATATCGTGGAGAATGGCCCCCCAGCGCAACCATACATTGTCCGATTTTTTGGCCACATTATCCAACACCTCCAATGTGTGATAAAAATTATCCTTATGCCCGATATTATTGCGCACTTCTACCCCTTTTAAAGCGGACAATTCAGGAAAAATAATGGGTAGCAATTCCGATTCATCCAAGAGCAGAAACCCTTTTGACGGAGTTGCTGCGGCGATGATTTTCATAAGTTCGTCACGAATGCGTTCGAAGGAGATGATACTGATTCGATCCGCTACTTTATTAAGACCATTAAATGTTTTCTCTTCGATATTGAAATCCAGCTGTGTAGCAAACCGGATGGCCCGGATCATCCGGAGTGGATCATCGCTAAAAGTCACTTCCGGATCTCTTGGGGTCCGGATGATACCTCTTCTTAAGTCCCCCACTCCATCGAAGGGGTCCAATAAGGTCCCCTTTGCCGCACCATTCAATGGAACAGATAGAGCATTGATGGTAAAGTCCCGCCTCAGTTGGTCTTCTTCGAGGGTACCGTCCTCTACCACCGGTTTTCGGGAGTCATAACGATAGGACTCCTTCCTGGCCCCTACAAATTCTATTTCCAGCCCCCGCGCTTTGAGTTGAGCGGTACCAAACCGTTTAAACACTTTCAAAGATGTCACTCCGGGCAACATTTGCCGCAATTTTTCCGCGAGCCGGATGCCGCTTCCCACCGTGACAACATCAATGTCTTTGGTTTGCCTTCCCATCAAGACATCGCGAACATATCCGCCGACGACATATGCTTGGAGGTCCAACGCATCTGCCGCTTTGCCAACCATTTCAAGCAAAACTTTATGCTGTCCGGGAATATTCCTCAACACGTTACTCTTATCTATCTTGACGGTCATACTATATCTGAATGGGTTGAACAGAAGAAAAAAGATGTTCTATCTCATCGAGAATCTCGAGAACGACAGACGGATTCATCTCTGTCAAAAGACGGAGGCGAATGGGTTTAAAATGAGGGATGGCCTTGAAATAGTTGACATAATGCCGGCGCATCTCCAGCACGCCAACTTTTTCGCCTTTCCATTCGAGCGAGTGTTGCAAATGGCGTTTGACTATTGCGATGCGTTGTGGGATGGACGGTTCCGGCAAGACCTCCCCGGTCTGCAAATAATGTTTTATGGTATTGAATATCCAGGGGCGACCGATAGCCGCTCTACCGATCATAATGCCATCTACGAGATATTTCTTCTTATATTCGGAGGCCTTAATCGGCCCGTCGATGTCTCCATTGCCAAAAACCGGAATGGTGATATTGGGATTTTGTTTGATTCGCCTAAGCCACGACCAATCGGCTTCCCCCTTGTACATCTGCCGTCGCGTGCGAGCATGTATTGTGATCGCTTGGATGCCTACCTCTTGAAGTCGTTGGACCACTTCCTCAATCCGGATCGTATCCTGCGTCCATCCCAACCGCGTCTTGACCGTAACGGGCAATGACGTCGCTTCCACCACTGCCTTGGTCAAGGCCACCATACGATCTATATCCTGTAAAATTCCTGCTCCGCACATCCGGTTGACCACTTTGCTCACGGGGCAACCGTAATTGATATCCAGGACCTCCGGTTGTGCTTCTTCTATGACCTCTGTAGCCTGCAGCATCGAATCCAAATTGGCTCCGTAAATCTGAATACCGACGGGACGTTCGTTGGGGAAAATGCTAATCTTCTTCTTGCTCTTTTTGACGTTGCGAATCAGGCCCTCCACCGACACAAACTCCGTATAGACCATATCGGCTCCATACTCCTTGCATATGGCTCTAAATGACGGATCCGTTACACCTTCCATCGGTGCCAAGAGCAGAGGGAACTCCCCCAGCGCGGTATTGCCAATTTTTATCATCTATTTCCGTTTGTATTCGTAGCACAAAAGTACACTACTCCATCCTAAAATATCCCCTCCCGGATTATTTCCTTCTTTCAACAATTGTTTTACTCGGATTGTTTAGAGAAACCGCATTTTAGCCCATTCATAAAAAAGTATAGCGAATTAATCTTAATCCCTTATTTCACTCTTTATTATATATATCATATTATTCATATATTTAATTCTATGCAAACAATATTCCTCTTTTAGACCTGGGAGGTCCAATTAAAGCAGAAATGTTGTCACAATATTGTTAAATTTGCGCCTCATTCTTGCCAACGTCTCAGCGTGCAAAGCAATTCGTTTTACAAGAAGGAGCCAATAATTTCAAACATTAAAATAATTCAAGCTATGGAATTTGGTTTTTTTCATATTGCGACCATTCTCGTATTCATAATGGCGTACTTGGCCATAGTCTTTGAGCACCCGCTCAAGCTGGATAAAACCGTCTCCGCTCTCATGGCGGCTGCATTGACATGGGCGCTGGTATCGTACGGATTTCAGCTTGGAGAATTGGAAATCATCAATGGACACGGGGACGTGTTCAATGCGCTAAAAGACGGAGAAGGCGCCCGGCATGGCTTCGAATTGACCCTACAGCACCATCTCGGCAAAACGGCGGAAATTTTATTTTTTCTTGTTGGTGCCATGACTATTGTAGAGATTATTGACCTGCACCGCGGGTTTGAAGTGCTCAAGGGTTGGATAAAGACCAACAGCAAGCAAAAATTACTTTGGATCATCGGCTCTCTGGCTTTTGTCCTATCTGCTGTAATTGACAATTTGACCGCCACCATCGTCCTTGTCACCCTATTGCGCAAAGTACTGCATACCCGTAAGGAAAGACTTTGGTTTGCCGCCTTGGTGGTCATCGCTGCCAATGCGGGTGGCGCCTGGTCTCCTATCGGTGACGTAACCACAACGATGCTGTGGATCGGACACAAGACGAGCGCATTGAAGCTCATTGAGCATGTCTTGGTGCCTGCCATTATTTGCTTTGTAGTCCCCACCCTTATCATAGGAATGCAAAAAGTAATGAAGGGAAATATCAAGATGGATGTCAGAGAAAACATCAAAGCCGAAAGGCTTTTGAGCAGTAAACCTATGCTATTTTTAGGATTAGGAGCGATTGCTTTTGTCCCCATCTTCAAAACCGTCACGCACCTTCCACCTTATCTCGGTATGGTATTGGGACTGAGTGTGGTATGGATGGTATCAGAGTATATTCACCCGGAAGAACAATTTACAGCGGAGCGCCGGCATCTCTACTCTGCTCATACGGCTTTATCCAGAATTGAAATGAGTAGCATCCTTTTCTTCCTCGGGATTCTGTTGGCGGTAGGTGCCTTGGAGTCCATCGTCATAGGTAATGTTGGAGCCCTACAAGCAGCCGCCCAGTGGATTGATCATCAGGTACCCAATCAATATATCGTGGTGACCTTGCTCGGCTTCCTCTCTGCCATCATCGACAATGTCCCGCTTGTGGCTGCCGCGATGGGGATGTACGACTTCCCCATCGACCACGCGTTGTGGCATTATATCGCTTATTCTGCGGGGACCGGCGGAAGCATGTTGATTATCGGTTCCGCAGCGGGTGTGGCCGCCATGGGGATGGAGAAAATAGACTTTATCTGGTATTTCAAAAAAATCAGTTGGATAGCATTTTTGGGGTTTATTGCAGGAGCGCTATTCTTCGTTTTGCAGGTCAAACTTGGCTTTGTGTAGCAAATGCGTCAATAATACAATCTTTCAAATCTCTTCACCTTAATGGCAAACTGCCAAATAATGTTAACAAAATCTTAAAATTGTCAATTTTTGTACTTTTTAGGAGAGATTTTAGGGCCAATGAAAATATTTGTCGTATTTTTGTTGTTACAACATCGACCTCAAAATAAAGGGGTTTAAATGAAATTAAACAAAGGATGAGTACAATTGAATTTTATACCAATGTAAATGCCATTTCTTCCATCTTAAGGGCTTTCGCCTTTAAGCTTACTCAAGACTCGGAAAAGTCAAAAGACTTGTACCAAGAGACGGTATTTAAGGCACTAAAGAATAAAGACAGTTTTAGTATCGGTACCAACTTTAAAGCGTGGATTACGACGATTATGCGTAACACATTTATCAATGAGTACCGAAGAGCGCGCAATAATCAAGTCACTTCCGTAGGACATGACGGGCTGTATTTTAAGCTCAATCATAAGACCGTACATAACGAAGGGGAAATCAGCATGAACTACGAGGAGTTGGTTAAAATGGTCAACAACTTAGACCCCAAACTCAAGATTCCTTTCCAGCGGTTTTACGAAGGGTTTAAGTACCATGAAATTGCGGATGAGTTGGACTTACCTATAGGAACGATTAAAAGCCGCATTCACAAAGCGAGAAAGATACTTCAACGACAGTATAAGAATAGGTACGCAGTAGCATAGTCCAACCAAAAGGTATTGCTATGTCAATGGATCAACCATTTCATACGAACTCCGTAAATTTCAGTGAAAACATTTACGAACAAGCAGTGGTTCGACTATTGCAATCGAGTAACTCCCTACAAGGGAAGTTGCAAAAGTATCTTACACCTTTTAACCTTACCATACAGCAATTTAACATCCTGCGCATCTTAAAAGACGTTAGCGAGCCGGTCAGTCTCTGTAAAATTAAAGAGATGATGATTTATAAAATGCCCGATACCTCCCGTCTTGTAAAACGACTTGCCGACAAAGGACTTCTCCATAGACACAGTTGCTGCAATGACAAACGTTTAATAGACATCGCCCTCACCGAAAGAGGTAGAGCGCTTGTCAGTGAGGTAGATCAATTGCTCCCCCATTATACTACAAGCCTCTTTTCTACACTTTCTGATGAGGAATGCCGGCAGTTGTGTCGCCTACTTGATAAAGTATCCAAGTAATCTACTCCTTTGTTAACACAGTTACAGAACTTTGAATATGCCTACCCTATCTTTGCATTATAATTATTCAGATAAATAAATCATCACATAAAATTTTAAACAATGAGTGTAACTCAATTAACAACCGAGGACTTCAAAAAGAATATCTTTGATTTTACCGCGCATAAAGAATGGAAATACGAAGGAGAGCGTCCTGCCATCATTGACTTTTATGCAGATTGGTGCGGCCCCTGTAAGATGGTCGCCCCTATCTTAAAAGAGCTCTCTGAAGAATATGAAGGTAAAGTGGATTTTTACAAAGTGGATACCGAAGTAGAGCAAGAGCTCTCCTACGTCTTTGGAATCCGGAGTATCCCTTCATTGCTCTTTATCCCTACGGGGGACAAACCTCCAATGATGCAGGCAGGCGCACTTCCTAAAGATGTACTTGTAAAAGTCATTAATACGGAGCTGCTGGTGGAAGCTAAAGAAGAGGCAACGGAAGAAAAATAATGTTTCTCCGGCCGCCCTACAAAAAAAGGAGGTTGTCAGATAACTGGCTACCTCCTTTTTATTTGTACTATGTGCATCATTTTTTCTTTTTAAATTTTCCGGCCTTCCAAGCTTTAAAAAATCGTATCCACGCCATCGGGTCTATAGGCGATGGCACTTGGCCGGCATAATACAATTTCTTTTGCTGCTCCTTGAAATAGGCTTTTGCCACTTCATCGGCATCGACCGGCAGCAATACGAGCATTCTGTTGATATTCTTTTTGGAGAGGGACTCAATGATATTCTTATCCAACTGCGTCTCCGTATCCAAGGCCAAAAACTCCAGCCTAAAATGCTCTCTACTGGGCCAAGGGTACACTACGGTCTCCGGAAGCATCAATGTATCCTTGGGCAAGAGCTGATAAATAGTATAGCGATCCGTGTGTAAAGTATCAGGAATGACATAATCCACCCGTTTAAACCCCACCGCTGAAAAGCCAATGGTATCTCCCTTGGCGGCGACTATGCTAAAAAAACCATCAAAGTCCGTATAGGTACCCCTCGGCGACCCCATCACTTGGATATTGACAAAAGGAAGAGGAATAAGTGTGTCCGTATCCGAAGTCATCACCACTCCGGAGAATTGGACGAGATTGGTATCCCGGGCATTTTGCGAGAACACTCGCTGACCCCATATCGTTAAAAGAAGCACTAAAATGCCCATAATACCTTTTAACCGGGCTTGTCGATGGAAATATGTCATCTGTATATCTTTTTCACCTTGTCAATTAATTGGAAACCATGAAATATCGAATATCTCTCCTGTATTGATGGCTTGTTCATCATTTCCCCATCTTCCAAACGCCCAAAAGAAAACAATCAGTACCTAAATCTGAAAAATTATTAAAATCAAGGGTAAAAAGGATACAACGCATCCGGATTATGGACCGCCTTAAGGTTCTCTTTTGAACATCGAACACCGATTGACCCCGTTGAATGTGTTATTCCACGGGGTAAACGATTGGAGAACCTGTGCTGCTTCTATACTATTATTGGATGTGTATGAATAAACGAGATGAGCGATATCCTGCTGCACTCCCTCACCCAACCTCTCCCTCATGTTCAATTCCGACATCTAATACATGAGAAGATGAGGGAGAGGAGCTTCTTTTAAATAAAATTCTGTGTAAAATTGTTTTGAACACCGAACACCCCGTTGAATATGTTATTCCACGGGGTAAACGATTGGAGATTTGCGATTTGACTCCGCGCTATGTGTAGCATAGGCGCACGTATAATTTGTTACCTCTTAAACAGACGTTTGGAATTCTACTTGAAGTTCGTTCAGGACATAAACCTGTTGTGTCCTTTGTGCCTTTGTGGTTCAAATCAAAGTTGTTGATAACCACGACCTGTGACGCCTCGGCGTTATAAGGCACGACCTGTGACGCCCCGGCGTTATTAGGACACAACTCGTGACGCCATGGCGTTATAAGAAGATATTTGCTTAAAAAGCAACCTGCAGCATAGCCGCACGCAAATACGCCCTTCTAAAATCGGCGTTCGTTTACCCCGTGGAATGTGTATTCTGCGGGGTGAATCCTTGTTCGGTGTTCCCAAAACACATCCGCAATTAGATATGCTATGGTTTAGGTCTTATGACCTCTGACTCCAAAGCCGATGAAGGAAGACTTGGAAGTGGAGGTGTACAAAACAGATTAAAAATTATCCCTTATCTTCGCGGCTCATAAAATGAATCATTATGCGACCAAGCTTACTAATACTTGCAGCGGGAATGGGGTCCAGATATGGCGGGCTCAAGCAGATGGAAGGAGTGGGACCCAATGGCGAGGCCATCATTGACTATTCGCTTTACGATGCCTATCAAGCGGGATTCAGGAAGGTGGTATTCATCATCAGGGAAGACTTCAGAGCAGCCTTTGAGGATTTTTTTGCGGGGAAGTTTCCCTCCGACATGGAAGTGCATTATGTCAATCAACAGCTAGATGATTTGCCTGCGGGATTTGCCTTACCCCCGGAACGAAAAAAGCCCTGGGGAACCGCCCATGCGGTATGGGCTGCGCGGGAAGTCATACACGAGCCCTTTGCTGTAATTAACGCCGATGATTTTTATGGTAGAGCGGCTTATGAAATCATTTACAATTATCTAAACAATCTGGCTCCGAATGATACTTCGAGCTATTGTACCGTATCCTACTACCTTAAGAATACTTTATCGGACCACGGAACCGTCAATAGAGGTGTTTGTGAAGTGGATGAAAACAACAAACTGACCCTTGTGACCGAGTGCAAGGGGATAGAGCGAAAGGAAAATGGTGTCATCGAATATACGTCGGAAAAGGGCGAAACCAAGACCCTGGACGAATCCTCTCTGGTGTCCATGAACTTATGGGGTTTTGTCCCGGAGGTGTTCACGCATACTACACGATACTTTGAAGAGTTCCTTAACTTACGGGCCAACGAAGAAAAATCAGAGTTGTATATCCCCGATGTTATCACCAAGATGCAAAACGAAGGACTTGCATCCGTCGATGTCCTCGCCTCCCCTTCCAAGTGGTTTGGAGTAACTTATAGAGAGGACAAACCCCACGTGGAAAACAGCATTAGGGCTCTGATTGAAGCGGGGGAATACCCAACAAACCTATGGTAGATATAAGTTGCGTCGAAAAGGGTTAAATCACCAGGAAATATCTTCTTCCTTGCTCTCAGCTGCATCTTCAGAAGTTCCTTTTTGAGCCTCTGTGGCCTCTGTGGAGGTGTTATCGGCAGGTGATTGCTCCTCAGATGTTGTAGCTTCTTGCGCCTCCAACTCCCTTTGCTTGGCTTCCCATTCCTCCTGTCTTCTATCGAACAAATCATAGTCATAATCCGGCATCAAGTCGGTCTTAATCATATTGACCACTTCCTCTAATCCCTTTACAAAGCGGTTAAAGTCTTCCTTGTAGAGAAAGAGTTTTTGTCGTTTGAAGCGTCCATCATCCCTCCTGGTCGTCTCCGAAAGCGTAACATAGTAGTCCCCATTTTTGGCTTTCTGAATGTCAAAGAAATACGTACGCTTTCTTCCTGCCCGCACCTTTACTGTGTGGACAATCTCTCTTTGAAATTGGTTGTCGTAACTCACGTTATCAAATTTTCGTTTTCAAAATCACAATTCAACATAGCAAAGATAAGGTTTTGTATTATAAAACCTAATATTCGCGTTCGAAATAGTGTTTTGGCCACCGCATATTGTCATATTATGCCCTCCTTTCTCCCCTTATACAATTCATATCGCACCAAGCGACTTTCCAGTGGACCATTGAATAGAGGGATTCTGCGGGAAGCTTTTAACCCCACAAACTTCAACGCATCCAAGTTGGCCGTAATCATCCAGGCGGTATGGGCCTGCCAATTTTGTTTTAACATGTCTCCGATGTCATGGTAAAAGGCGCGGACGTCCGCTTCTTCCATACGTTTATCGTAAGGAGGGTTAAACAGCAGTACTCCGGGATTCCCATTTCTATCCCAGTCCTTCATGTCCCGGTGTTCGAAATGCACCAATCGCTCTACTCCCGCGCGGGCAGCATTGGCCCGGGCGACTTCTATCATCCTCGCTTGCTTGTCCCCTCCCAAAATCACGCAGTCGGCCTCGATTGCCTCATCCATAGCTTGTTGATACACCTTATTCCATATGGTCTCCTCGAAACTCAACCATTTCATAAACCCAAAACTTCTCAATGCATTGACCGGTCGCCGGGCGGCCATCAATGCCGCCTCAATAGGGAGCGTACCGGATCCACACATAGGGTCGATCAAAGGCAAGGTGGCATCCCAATCACTTAATCGAAGCAAGCCGGCGGCCAGCACTTCGTTGAGAGGGGCAACCCCTACCCTACGCTTGTATCCGCGCAAATGAAGGGAGGAGCCGCTGCTATCCAGGTAAACTCTGGCCCTCCGGTCCTTGACGAAGACATGTATGCGCACATCTTCCTCTCTCGTGGCCACATTGGGACGACGGCCTGTACGGTCTCGAAAACGATCCACGATGGCATCCTTGGCTTTATACATAGCCATGCGAGTATGGGGAAAAACTTTGGACTGTACGACCGCATCGATGGCAAAGGTGTTGTCCACATGCATGTGTTGCTCCCACCGGAATTCGCGCATTTGCCGGTAATACGACTTCTGATCATAAAAACGGAACTCAAAGAGATGCACCAAGACGCGCAATGCCGTAGCTGCGCGCAAATTGACCCGGTACATGAGCGCTTTGTCTCCGGTAAATGAAACGGCGCGTTTCAACACCCGGACCTCTCTCCCTCCTAAGGAGGTAATCTCTTTCGCCAGCTCTTCTTCCAACCCTTGAAAGGTTTTTGCAATTAGATTCATGCGCTATTAAGTCTGGATGACTCCTGTTTTAAAGGGGCGAACAGGAGCGTGATTAGCGGCTTCGATAGACATAGAGATAACTTTGCGTGTATCACGTGGATCGATAATCGCATCCACCCATAGGCGTGCTGCCGCGTAATAAGGGGAAGTCTGATGGTCATAACGGTCTTTGATCTTCTTGAAAAGGGCCTGCTCCGCCTCCTTGTCCGGTGGATCTCCCTTTGCTTTGAGGGAGGCCACCTGAATCTGCGTCAGCACCTTGGCTGCTTGCTCGCCGCCCATCACGGCTATCTTTGCCGTCGGCCAACCGACGATAATCCGTGGGTCATAGGCTTTGCCACACATCGCATAATTGCCGGCGCCATAACTGTTGCCCATGACGATACTGATTTTGGGGACCGTGCTGTTGGACACTGCATTGACCATCTTAGCACCGTCCTTGATGATGCCACCGTTCTCCGAACGGGTCCCCACCATAAATCCCGCGACATCATGAAAAAAGATGATGGGCAACTTCTTCTGATTGCAAATCATAACAAAACGTGCCGCTTTATCTGCCGAATCCGAATAAATCACTCCTCCAAATTGCATCTCTCCTTTGCCGTTTTTGACCACGCGCCGGTCATTGGCGACGATGCCTACCGCCCAACCGTCAATGCGGGCATAGGCGCAAATTATCGTCTTACCATATGTCTTTTTGTAGAAGGTCAACTTGGAGTCGTCCACGATGTGTCGCAGCACTTCCTCCATGGAATAGGGCTTGATACGGCTGACGGGAAAGGCAGCCGTCACCTCTGCGGGATTCAACTTGGGCAAAGCCGGTTTGACCCGGTCAAAACCTGCCTTTTCTCTCGATCCCCGCTTAGACATTAACTCCTTTATCAAATCCAATGCTTCCTCATCGCTTTTGACGCGGTAATCCACATCCCCAGACACATCGGTCTGTGCGACGGCTCCACCCAAAGTCTCCAAATCCGCCTCTTCTCCAATAGCCGCTTTGACGAGATACGGACCGGCGAGAAATATGGATCCCGTCCCTTCGACGATGATCGATTCGTCTGACATGATAGGCAAATAGGCGCCGCCGGCGACACAGCTACCCATGATGGCAGCGATTTGGGGAATTCCCATCGAAGACATCACCGCATTGTTGCGGAAGATACGGCCGAAGTGTTCTTTGTCGGGAAATACCTCATCCTGCAAGGGCAAAAACACCCCTGCGCTATCCACGAGATAGATGATGGGCAAACGATTCTCTATCGATATTTCCTGTGCCCGGAGATTCTTCTTAGCGGTAATTGGAAACCACGCACCCGCTTTGACCGTGGCATCGTTGGCCACCACAATGCATTGGTGGCCGGACACATAACCGATGACGACGACGACACCGGCACTCGGACAACCACCGTATTCTTCAAACATTTCATACCCGGCAAACGCACCGATTTCCATTCGTTCTGTGCCCGGATCCAGCAGATAGTCGATCCGCTCTCTAGCAGTCATCTTGCCCTTTGCGTGTTGCTTGGCAATGCGCTTTTCGCCTCCTCCCTGTTCGATTTGTTCCAACTTGCGGTTGAGATCTGCTACAAGCAGCAGCATTTCATCTTGATTCTTATTCTTTTCTATATCCATAAAATGTACCATTTCATACTTTATCCACCATAGGCAAGGAGATAAAACCATTCTTCATTCGAGGTTC
>Ga0256832_1000698_pt1 | contig 21983 bp, 18 predicted proteins | sample 134614metaG_FD_190534 | JGI IMG/M metagenome (GOLD analysis project Ga0256832, IMG submission 190534) | Hydrothermal vent microbial communities from Lau Basin, Pacific Ocean - 134-614 | ecosystem: Environmental > Aquatic > Marine > Hydrothermal vents | place: Pacific Ocean: Lau Basin | collected... | reverse complement strand
ACATCACCAGCTGGCTGCGCCCGGTGGACGGCCTCATCGACACCCAGCTCTGCGACGTCATCGACTGGCATCTCCTGGCCTCGCCCGACCAGATGATTCAGCTCGCGGAGCGGTTCTTCGAATTCAACGCCGAGACGCTGTAAATCGCATCTCCACCATCCACACCACCTGCCCTCACGACCATGCCCGACCAATCTGCTTTTGAAACCATCCTCTTTGACGTTGCCGATGGTATCGCCACCATCACGCTCAACCGGCCCGAGCGCCTCAACGCCCTGACCACGGGCATGGCCAAAGAGCTGCTGGCCGCGCTGAAGACCTGCGCCCGAGATGACGCCATCCGCTGCGTGGTCATCACCGGCGCGGGCCGCGGCTTCAGCGCCGGGCAAGACCTGGCCGAATTCAGCCAGGTGTCGGACGATTTCTCCGTGGCCGATCACCTGCGCCGCGGCTACAATCGGCTCGTCCTCGCCCTGCGCGAGCTGGAAAAACCTGTCATCGCTGTGGTGAACGGCGTGGCCGCGGGTGCGGGCCTGGGCCTGGCCCTGGCCGCAGACATGCGCATCGCCTCGGACCGGGCCAGCTTCGTCACCGCGTTCATCGGCATCGGCCTCGCGCCTGATAGCGGTGTGAGCTGGCATCTGGAACGGCTCATCGGCCCGGCTCGGGCTTTTGAGCTGCTGGCCACAGGCCGCAAAGTGACCGCGGAGGAAGCCCTGCGCCTGGGCCTGGTCAACCAGGTGGTCCCCGCGCAGGAACTGGAGACCACGGTCTTCGCGCTGGCCCGCCAGCTCGCCCACGGGCCCACCCGCAGCATCGGCCTCACCAAGCGAGTGCTGAACAAGGTCGCGACCCTGACCCTGGCCGAGGCCCTGGAATACGAAGCGCAGATCCAGGATATCGCCATTCGCACCGCCGACCACCGGGAAGGCGTCCAGGCTTTCCTCGAAAAACGTCCGCCGCAATTTTCAGGTAAGTAAAGATGATTACCGTACCTAAATTCGACCGCATCACCTTCGATCCTCGCGTCATGGGAGGTAAAGCGTGTATCCGTGATACGAGGGTGCCCATCTCTTTGATTTTGAATCTTATCTCCAACGGCATGAGCGCGGAAGAAATCATTGAAGCCTATCCCTACCTTGAACCCGAAGACATCGTACAAGCCTTACAATACGCAGCCTGGCTGGCGGATGAGAAGATCTATGAACTGGAGTCGTTGGCAGCATGAAGTTCCTGGCTGATATGGGGATTTCGCCAAAAACAGTTCAATTTCTTCGAGAGCTTGGCTATGATGCTATCCATCTATCTGAAGAAGGTCTTTGCCGGTGGAAAGATGCAGCCATTTTAGCCAAGGCTCGAAAAGAAGGGCGTATCTTACTGACGCATGACTTGGATTTCGGCGAATTGATTGCCGCTAGTCATGCCCAATTCCCTAGCGTCATTGTATTTCGGCTGCGAAACATGCGGCCGGAAAATGTCAATCACCATCTCCATCAAATTATTGCACATTATGGGGATATCATTGAATCCGGTGTGTTCATCAGTGTGACAGAAGGCCGGTTTCGAGTGAGAAAGCTCCCCATCTAAACCGAAGGTAAAGAGGTTTTTTCCATGCGAGCAGTCGGTTCATCTATCCCCCGTTTCGACGCCCGAGATAAAGTCACGGGCCAGGCCCTTTACCCGGGCGACATCCACATGCCGGGCCAGTTGCACATGAAAATCCTCTGGCCCGACCAGGTCCCCGCCCGCATCACCCGCTTCGACGTGAGCAAGGCCCTGGCCGCGCCCGGCGTCGTCGCCGTCCTCGCCGCCGATGACGTCCCCGTCAATGAATACGGCCTGATCATGCCCGACCAGGAGGTGCTGGTGGGCCGCGTCGGCGGCCTGGTGCGCAGCATCATCGACCAGGTGGCCCTGGTCATCGCCGAGAGCGAAGAACAGGCCGAGGCCGCGCTGGACCTCATCGAGATCGAGTACGAACCCCTGCCCGGCGTGTACAGCATCGAAGAAGCCCTCGCGCCCGAAGCTCCCCTCGTCCATCCCGAAAAGGGCGACAGCAACGTGCTCCTCAGCTACCGCATCCGCCTGGGGGACGTGGAGAAAGCCTTTGCCGAGGCCGACGTTATCGTGGAGCGCACCTACCGCACCCATCCCCAGGAACACGCCTACCTCCAGCCCGAAGCGGGCCTGGGCTTCGTCCGGCCCGACGGCAAAATCGAAGTCATCGTGGGTGGGCAATGGATGCACGAGGATCGGGAGCAGATCGCCCACGCCCTCGCCCTGCCCGAAGACCAGATCGTGGTGCGCTATCCTCCCATCGGCGGCGCGTTCGGCGGCCGTGAGGACATGAGCGTGCAGATCGTGCTGGCCCTGGCCGCGCAAAAAACGGGACGCCCCGTGAAAATTCAATGGTCGCGGGGTGAGTCCATTCGCGGGCATCACAAACGGCACGGGATGGTGGCCCGAGCCAAATGGGCCGCCACAAAAGAAGGTAAACTCCTGGCCGCGCAGGTGGACGTCAGCACCGACGCCGGGGCCTACGCCTACACCTCCACCAAAGTGCTGGGCAACCTCACCCTGGCCTGCCTCGGGCCCTACGAAATCCCCAACGTGAAGGTGGATTCCCGCACCGTGTACACCAACAACATTGCTGCGGGCGCGTTTCGCGGCTTTGGCGGGCCGCAGGGCCATTTCATCGCCGAGATGCAGATGAACCATCTGGCTGAAGCCCTGGGCATGGACCCGGTGGAGCTGCGGATGAAGAATTTGTGGCGGGAGGGGAGCAGGCTGGCCACCCGCAGCGTATTGCCCCCGGGCGTCACCGTGCGGGAGACCCTGGCCGCCTGCGCCCGAGATGCGGGCTGGGAGGAGACCGACGCGGGGTGGCAGCGCCCGCGCGTGGAAGATCTCCCCGCAGCCATCACGCCCGTGCACCGCGCCTTTTCGCTGGACGCCGCGGGCGGGCGCAAGGCCCGGGGCATCGGCATCGCCACCAGCTTCAAGAACGTGGGTTTCAGCCTGGGGTATGTGGATGAAAGCTGGGCCACGGTGGAACTGCACGGCGCCGGGGCGATCGAACGGGTTGTCGTGCATCATGCTGGCGCGGACGTGGGCCAGGGCGCGCATACGGTCATGCGCCAGTTCGCAGCCGATTTCATCGGCGTCCCTCTGGACAAGATCGAACTCATCGCCGATGATACGGATCACACCCTGAACAGCGGCAGCTCCAGCGCCAGCCGCATGACTTTCATGGCGGGCAACGCCATCCGCGGCGCGGCTGAAGAGGCTCTGCGCCTGTGGCGCGAGGAGGAAGAACGCCCCGCCATCGCCACTTATCGCTACGTGCCCCGCCCCACCACCCCCTACGATCCCGAAACCGGCGAGGCCGACCCCAACATCGCCTACGGTTATTGCACGCAGGCCGCGGAAGTGGAAGTGGATCTGGACACGGGCCATATCACCGTCCTCAATCTGTGGAATGTGACCGACGTGGGCCGGGCCGTGAACCCGGCCATGGTGCGAGGCCAGATCTACGGAGCAGTCGCCCAAAGCGTCGGCTGGACCCTGCTGGAAGACCTGAAATACGATCGGGGTCAGATCCTCACCGACCGGCTCAGCACCTATCTCGTGCCCACGGTGCTGGATACGGCCATCCACATCGCTCCCGACTTCCTGGAAAATCCCGACCCGCAGGGTCCCCTGGGCGCGCGCGGCATGGGCGAAATGCCCTTCATCCCCACCGCGCCCGCCATCGTGGCCGCGGTGCACGACGCCACGGGCATCTGGTTCGACGAACTCCCCCTCACCCCTGAACGAGTGGCCATGCGGCTGAAGGAGGTAGGGATTGAGGATCAGGATTAAGGATTAGGGTTGTGGATTTTGGAATCGGGCGCATACATCCTCCCAACTCACTCCTAATCCTATTCCCATTCCTAATCCTATTCCTATTCCCATTCCTCCCTCATCCCTCACTATTCCCTTAGATAACCACCACGTTTCATGCCTCGACTTCTCATCAACGGCTGGTTTTGGGGGCGCACCGACACGGGCTCGGGACAATATCTGCACGGGCTTATCTGGGAGCTGTATAAAGCCCTGTCCGACTGGCAGATCATCCTCCTCACGCCGCCCATCTATGGCGATTATCGGCTACCCGCGCCCCCGCCCACGGTGCAAAAGGTGCGGGCGCCCCTGCCCTTTTGGGCCGTCAACGCCCAACTGGTCAAGCTGGCCTGGGAACAACGGGTTATTCCTCACTGGGCGGAGCATCTCCACGCGGACGTGATCTTCGTCCCCTACTGGGCGTCCCCCATCCGCGCGCCGGTTCCCGTCGCCGTCACCATTCACGATATGATCCCCGCCCTGCTGGAGGATTACGCCAGCGGCAAACTGGCCCGGGCCTATACCTGGCTGGTTTCCAAAAGCGCGCGGCAGGCCGACGCCATTCTCACGGTCAGTCAGTCTGCGGCGGAAGACATCATCCGCCTGTTGGAGGTGCCGCCCGAGCGGGTGCACGTCACCTACGAGAGCCTGGGCGCGCCTCATGCGCCCGTCACCGACGAGGATGAATTGGCCCGCATTCGCGAACACTACGACCTGCCCGACCGCTATCTCTTCTACCTGGGCGGCTTTGATCCTCGCAAGAATGTGCCCTTGCTATTACGGGCCTACGCCCGGGCCCGACAACTTGCATCCAACCTGCCGCCGCTGGTCATCGCCGGGCGCTTGCCCGACCCCAACGACAGTTGGTTCACCGATCCGCGGCCCGTCATCCAGGCGTTGGGGCTAAGCGACCATGTGCGGGTTATCGGCTTCGTGCCCGACGCGCACAAGCCCGCCCTCTACACCATGACCGATCTTTTCCTCTTTCCCTCCCGCTACGAAGGCTTCGGCCTGCCGCCCCTGGAGGCTATGGCCTGCGGCGCGCCCGTCATCGTGGCGGACAACAGCTCCCTGCCCGAGATCACCGGCGGCCACGCCCGGCTCGTCCCCACGGGCGATGAGGAGGCCCTGGCCCGGGCCATCCTCGACACCCTGGCCTCTCCCCCCGACCCCGCCGACCTCATCGCCTGGGCCAGCCGATTCACCTGGGAGAAGACCGCGGCCCGGACCGCGGAGGTGATCCGGGAGCTCCTATGAAAAGTAGAAGTCTTACACAAAGGCGAGAAGGGTGCCATGACAAAAAGCCAGAAGCCCGAAAAAGAGAAAACAGTTGCCAAATGAGCCATTTTTTCGTATCCTAAACTAAACGCATTTTGAAATCAGGTGTTTTCGGCCTCGGCCACCCGGAGCTGAAGCTCCGGGCTACGAAACGACGCCGGGTGAACCCGGCTTCCTGCGGCGCGCGACCTGCGCCGTAGCCCCATTCATGGGGCGTCGTTTTTAGCCCGCAGGAGAACCTGCGGGCGGCGGCGCGGCCAGAGAATCGCCTTTCATGGATGATCCAATGCAAACCAAAAGCCTTGGTTTCAATTTGCTTTCAGTTTAATAACCATGAGTCCAACTGTTTTCATATCCCATGGTTTTCGGTTCTTTTTCTTTTCAAGGGAAGAACCAAGGATGCATGTTCACGTCATTTCGGCTCAAGGAGAAGCCAAGTTTTGGTTGGAGCCTGAGATCGAGTTGGCAAAAAACTATCGTTTCTCACGAAAACAATTGGCCCAAATCGAATCTCTGATTGAGGAACATTATGACGAAATTGTCGATGCCTGGCGACGTCACTTCGGACATTGAAGTAACGCATATCTCAGCGCATGGCATTTGGCTGCTATCAGGCGAGAAAGAATATTTCCTGCCTTACGACCAATTCCCCTGGTTTCGAGATAAAACCGTGCGGGAGATTTTGAATGTGCAAGAGGTGGCGCCCGGACATTTTTATTGGCCCGATCTTGATGTCGATCTGAGCACGGAGATCATCGAACGCCCCGAGCGCTTTCCCCTGGTCGACAAAGTATCTTAGTGCGCGTCCAGAAATTAGTTCCCGTTTTTGTGCTCACCAACTCAAGTCGTGCGCTTCAGGCCTGCGGCCAGTGGACGGCCTCCGCCGTCCAAAACGACAACAAACAAAAGGGTCCGGCGCGAAGCGCCTAAAGAGCCCGAGGCCCCCCGGAGCTGAAGCTCCGGGCTACGAAACGACGCCGGGTGAACCCGGCTTCCTGCGGCGCGCGACCTGCGCCGTAGCCCCATTCATGGGGCGTCGTTTTTAGCCCGCAGGTTCACCTGCGGGCGGCGGCGCGGCCAGAGAATCGCCTTTCATGGATGATCCAATGCGAACCAAAAGCCTTGGTTTCAATTTGCTTTCAGTTTAGCTCCATTGATCGGGTCTGTATGGGGAGTGAATTATCATCCGTGAAATGATTACACATCACGTTTCATGGTTGAACCTATGTGGGCGCCGAGTGTGGTTCATCTCGATAGAGGATCGGCGGGCCGAAAGACCACGATGGCATCGGGAGCGATAAGGAGATGTACAGGATCGCCCGGCTGTGCAGTGCAACTCATGCCCGGAACCTCGAATTCCAGCCGGGTTTCATCGTCGGCTTGAAGCTGGACAAGGGTGTGGGCGCCGCGGAAGGAGCGGGTGGTCAGGGTGAGGGTGAGTTGGTTGGGGCCAGAGAGAGGGGCTCGGGCGATGTGCGCCCCCTCGGGGCGGATGACCAGTTCGACGGGGTCGCCCTGGCGCAGGCCCGGAGGGAGTTCCGCGGGTTGGAGGAGGCCCAAGGGCGTTTGAATGCGCGGCGGTTCGAGGGAGTGGATGCGGCCCGAGAGGATGTTGCTCATGCCCAGGAAGCGAGCGGCGAAGGGGGAGATGGGATGGAGGTAGAGGGCCTCGGGCGTCCCCACCTGCTCGATGCGGCCCTCGCGCATGAGCGCGACCCGGTCGGCCACGGCGAAGGCTTCGACCTGGTCATGCGTGACGTAGACCGCGGTCTGGTTCAGATGCTTGAGGATATCCCGCAGCTCGAGGAGGAGCTGGTCGCGCAGGGTGCGATCCAGCGCACCCAGGGGTTCGTCCAGCATGAGCAAGCGGGGGTTGGGGGCCAGGCTGCGGGCCAGGGCCACCCGTTGCTGCTGGCCCCCGCTGAGTTCAAACACCTGGCGGTCTTCGTATCCCGGCATCGCCACCAGGTCCAGCAGTTCGCTTACCCGCGCCTGGATTTTCTCCTGGGGCCAACCGCGCATCTTCAGCCCGAACGCGATATTATCCCCTACCGTCATGTGCGGAAAGAGCACATATTCCTGGAACATGAGCCCGAAATCCCGCTTGTGGCTGGGCGTGCGTGTGATATCCTCCCCTGCCAGCAGCACCTGCCCATCATCGGGCTGCTCGAGCCCGGCGATGATGCGCAGCAGGGTAGTCTTGCCGCAACCGCTGGGCCCGAGCAGGCACATGATCTCTCCTCGCGCAACCTCCAGGCTCACATCGTGTAACACAGGCGTGTCGTCGAAACGCTTGCTGATGCGCGCGAGGATAAGAAAAGACATGGGGATCAGCGCACAGTGACCGTGGTGAAGACGGGGGTGCGGTTGCCGTCCAGGTCTTCGACGATGAAGCCGATCTGGTACTGGCCCGGCGGCGGATCCAGCTCCCGCCACTGGAGGGGCGTGTCGCCAAAGGTGATGGTGTCGCCCGGTTCGGAGGCGACGTTCACCACGCGGCCCTGGTCATCCAGGTCGTACCACAGCTCCAGCACGGTGAACGTATCCCCCGGCTGGGGCAGAATCTCCCGGGCAGCGCCGGTGAAATTGGCGTCGGTGTAGCCGAAGACCTGTTTGAGCTGGCCGGTGGCGTTGTCGAAGTGGAGGCGGGCGTAGCGGGTCTCGCCGTCAGCATAAGTGTAGACGCCGTCCACGGTGTAGACCGCGTCGTCGGGGTTGGCACCGTAGCGTTGGGGGGAGAAGAGGGCGGTGACCGTGTGCTGGCCGTCGTCGATGCCGAAGAACAGGGGCTCCCACTCGAATTCCAGGGTGAACGCGCCTTCGCCCCAATCGGGATAGGTGACGCCGCCCACGGTGCGATCCTGACCGCTTTCCAGGTAGTCCATGTCGGCCACAAAGAGGGAATTGGCTTTGGGATCGAGCAGTCCGGTGAAGAAGTAGACGTAGCCCAGGTTATCGCCTTCGATGTCCGCGCTGACGAGGATACTTTCGCCTCGCTTTACCGAATCGGCGGAAAGCTGGATGGGGGAGACGCGGATGCGGCCCGCGCCGGGGGCAGGAGCCTGGGCTGTGGGCTGGGGCGGCACGCCGCCCGGCCGGGCCTGGAACCGGCGTCCGGTGTAGTGATAGGCCAGGAAGTCATCCCACAGCGAGTTGCGAGCGAAGCGATCCGCGGTGAGCGCGTAGGATTGAGCGCCCGCGGCGCCGCTGAAGTAGAGTTTCGAGTCGGGGAAGTAGATGCTGACGCCCTGGGAGCCGGGCTTGTTGCGACCGTGGGTCTCGGCCACGACGGCTCGATCCAGGGCCGCGAGCACGGCGTCGCCCGCTTTCTGGACCTGCGGGTCGTTGGTTTGTCGCTGCAAGAGCTGCACGAAGTTGCCCAGGTCGAGATAGGAGGGGCGGGCGTTGCGTCCGAAGACGCTGGTGTAGGATTGGGCGTAGGATCGGGCCTTGGCCACGGCTTTCTGGTCGACGTTCTGAAGCGCGTAGGCCAGATCGTTGAGCGCGTTCATCAGGTCGGTGAACGCAGTCAGATCGACAGCGGAGAGGGTGGCTCCCCCATACATCTTCTGCACCACCTGGCGGGCGGAGGCTCCCCGGCCCAGCATGTCGGCCCGGGCGTTGTCATCGAGGATGCGTTCATCCTGCTGGATGTAGGTCTGGACGATGGTTTCGCCCAGGGTAGCGGCGTCGATGTCGGGATTGGCCAGCAGCGCCCGCAGGAAGCCGGCGTAGGCCCACCCCACCGCGGGTTCCGTCTCCTGGGAAGCGACGGCGACGCGGGCGTAGGGACGCAGGGCTTCGAAGACTTCGGCGTGGGCCATGAGGCAGGCGTCCAGGCCGATGAGATCGAATTGCTGTACGATCCCTTCGTCCTGAATCCGGGCCAGCGCCCGATCCAGTTCGGTGAGATAGAGGCGGTCGCCCATGACCGAGGCCAGGGGGATGTCATCGGGGCCGCGGCCGCGGGCCGTGGGATCAGACCAGCCGCCGGGCCAGCCCATACCGTGATCGGAAAGGATGAGGACGTAGTGGTCGGACGGATAGGCGTTCACGGCCCATTGCACGAAGTCCACCAGCGTTTCCCCGTCCGCCATGTTCACTTCGCCCAGGTCCATCACCTCTTTCGATGAGAGGCGATTCAGGTCGGGATCATAGGTCACGTAAAAACGTTTGGTCGAGGTCCAGTTGCCGTCGCCGCGGAATCCCCTGCGATAGCGGTCCACCTGAGACACGACCCGCACCCGGTCGCTGGACCCTGCGCGCTCGGCCTCGTTCAGGTCGATGACGATGTCTTTTTCCAGGATTTTGTCATCCGCGTCCTGATAGAGCATGACCAGCCAGGTGTCCCCTTCGCCCGTGGCCGCCTGGGGCGGGGCCGCGGTGGTGGGGGTGGCGGCCGGGGGTTGGGTCGCGGGTTGAGAGACGGAGGGCTGAAATCCCTGGTCAGGACGCTCCCCGCCGCCCATCAGGCGGGGCAACAGGAAGAGGGCGACGCACAGGAGGACCAGCAGGATGACCAGGCCGCCCATCTTGCCCCCGCGGCCTCCGGGCAGGGATGGCATCGAGGGCATGTTGGGGGGCGGCGCGCCCACCGACGGGGGACGCGGGGGCGGCGAACTGGGTTTGGGTGTGGGACGACGGTCTCGGGTGGGCGTAGAAGCCTGTTCTCGCGGGCCGGACGATGTCGCGCGGCGACGACGTTTTGCCCGCACCGTGCGCTTTTCGCTCATGTTTCCTCCTGATTATTCCGACGCGTCGGCCGCGTCCGCGATCATCTTCATAGCTTCCTGCATGCCTTCCGTCACTTGCGCTTCATCCAGGCCTGTTTCCTCGGCCACCTGCGCCACCACGTCCGACTCATCCGCGAATTCCGCATCCCAGTCGTCAAAGTCGATGTCGTTCATATCGGAGACGCCCGACCGCTTCATTTTGCTGGTGAGCATGGTGATGGCTCCCGAGACCAGGGCCGCAGCCTGCGAAGCGGGGACGCCCAGTTTCCCGGCCACCTGATTGACGATATCGCCCACGATGGGCAGTTTCATGAGCTGGTCCGCGCCCATTCCAGCCAGATTGCCCAGGGCGCCAACCAGATCGCCGCCTTTGCCGGTGGCCGCGCCCAGCACGGAACCGAGCCCGCCCAGGGCGTCGCCGCCCGCGCCGCCGGCCAGGGAGGAGGCCATGTCCATCATGCCGCCGAGGCCGCCTTTTTCGTCATCGTCTGAACCGCCAAGAAGGGAACCGAGGGGTGGATATGCCATGAGAATGCTCCTTTTGTAGAGTGAAAGGGATGGAGGTCGCTTTGAAAATAGAATTGCGCTGGTTTGCAAAAATGACTCGAAGCCTACATTGGGCGGGACGGCAACGGGCGTGATGCGTAATGCGTAATTCGTAAAGTCCTTACGCATCACGCATTACTCATTACGGCGTTGGCTTCCCGCGCCAGCCTGGCCGCGAGGCGTTTTCATCCGTACCGGCAAGCCCTCGCTCGTGGTGGCTCACAGCGTGTCCACCGGGTCCACGTCGATGCGCCAGTTGGGCGTGAGGGGCGCGCCCGCCAGCAGGGGGCCCGGGTCTTCCGCCCGGATGAGGAGATGCCAGCGGTATTTGCCCCGTTCTTTGCTGAAGAACGCGGGCGCGGGCCCGATGAAGCTGACATGTTCCAGGCCCAGCTTTTCGGCCCGGCGCTGGAGGATCTTCGCCATGCGCGCGGTCTCCTGCTGGCAACGATCCCGGTTCGTGTCCAGGTAGATCATGCGGGTGAGGCGGCGGTAGGGCGGGTAGCCGTGCTCCTGACGGAAGCGCATCTCCGTCCGATAGAAGCCGTCGTAATCGTGCTGGCTGGCGGCGAGGATGGCGTAGTGGGTGGGGTGGTAGGTCTGGAAGATGACCTTGCCGCCCCGCTCGGAACGCCCGGCTCGCCCGGCCACCTGCATCAGGATTTGAAAAGTGCGCTCCGCGGCCCGAAAATCGGGCAAAAAGAGGCCCGTGTCGGCGCTGAGCACGCCTACCAGGGTGACCAGGGGCAGGTCGAGGCCCTTGGCGATCATCTGCGTGCCCACCAGCACGTCCGCCTTATGGTCGATGAAGTCTTGCAGGATGGCTTCGTGGCTGGTTTTGCCGCCGGTGACGTCCCGGTCCCAGCGCAGGGGCCGGGCCTGAGGAAATTCCGCCCGCAGTGCGTCCATGACCCGTTCCGTGCCCGCGCCAAAGGTTTTGAAACGATGGCTGCCGCATTTGGGGCAGACTTTGGGCATGGGCTGCCGGTAGTTGCAATGGTGGCAGATGAGCACGTCGCCCCGGTGATGGGTGAGCGGGACGTTGCACCGAGGGCATCTTACCACATAACCGCAGTCGCGGCACATGACGAAGGTGGCGCTCCCCCGGCGATTGAGGAAGATGATGGCCTGTTCGCCCCGGGCCAGGGTTGCTTCCAGCGCCTGGCGCAGCGCGCGGGAGAACATGGAGCGGTTGCCCGCGCGCAGTTCGGCCCGCATGTCCACGATCTCGACCGGCGGCAGTTCGGCCATGCGAATGTCGCCGCCTTCGCGGTGGCCCATGACCCGCCGCGGAAGTTGGAGCAGGGTGTAGAGGCCGCGGCGGGCTTTGAACTGGCTTTCGAGGGAGGGCGTGGCCGAGCCCAGGATGGTGACTGCGCCATGCAGCCGGGCGAGCTGGATGGCCGCGTCTCGGGCGTGGTAGCGGGGCGTGCGGGCCTGCTTGTAGGCGGGGTCGTGTTCTTCGTCCACCACGATGAGGCCGATGTCGGGCAGGGGTGCGAACAGGGCCGACCGGGAGCCTACGACCACGTCCACCTCGCCCGATCTGGCCCGCCGCCAGGCGTCGTAGCGCTCGCCCGCGGTGAGTTTGGAATGCACCACGGCCACCCGGCCGGGAAAGCGCCCGGCAAAGCGGCGGATGGTTTGGGGCGTGAGGCTGATCTCGGGCACGAGGACGACGCCCTGCCGCCCCGCGGCTACGGTCTTCTCCAGCGCCCGCAGGTAGATCTCGGTCTTGCCGCTGCCGGTGACGCCGTGGAGGAGGAAGACTTCGGAGGTCTCCGTCAGCGCCGCCTCGATGGCCGCCCACGCCCGCTGCTGATCCTCGGTCAGAATGGCCGGGCGGGGCGAGTGGAAGACCCGGCCTGCCAGGGGATCGCGCCACACGTCGATCTCGGTCAATTCGATGAGCTTCCACCCGGCCAACTTGCGGGCCTCGGGCAGGCCCAGGCCCGTGACCTTGCGCCAGTCCGAAAGCAGCATGGCGTGGTCGGGCGCCTGGGCCAGAGCGCGCAGGCCGGGGAGGAATTTCGCGGTCGAGCGCATGGCCATCACCTGTTCGGGCAGCGCCTCTTTCGACACGACCAGACGCACGCGGTCCTCCTCCAGCCGCATCAATCCTTTCTCGGCCAGCGCCCGCACCTGCGCTTGTGTCGCCCCGACCGCCTCCCTCAACCCGGCCAACGTGCCTTCTCCCCCCTGCGCCTCCAGCCACAACAGGATATCGGCCTGTTTGCTGGCCCGACCCACGCGCATCAACGCGTCTTCCGCCTCCTCGGGCGGAATGACCAGGGTCAGCATGGTTTCCAGCTTGGGTTTGGGGCGTTTGAGTTTGCCCCGATCCACCAATCGCACCAGCCCCTGCCTGCGCAGCTCGCCCAACACGCCTTCGGAGACCAGCCGCCGGTCGGTCTGGCGCAGCTCCTTCAGGCGCATGGGCGATTTCTTCAGGCGCAGCAACAACACCTGCTGCGCGGGCGTCAGTTCATCGGGAAAGATGGGCGCGCCGGGGACGTATTCCACCCACAGATCGGTTTTGGCGGTGAAGCCTGGGGGCAGGATGAGGCGCACGCACTCGCTGAGGGGCGCGAGGTACTGGCGGCTCATCCACAGCGCCAGTTCCATTTGCTCGGGCGTCAGCGCGGGCCCTTCGCTGATGGGCTGGCCCAGGGGTTTCACCTGCAACTCGGGCGGTGCGGCTTCCATCATCTCCAGCACCAGCCCCAACTGCCTGCTGCGCCCAAAGGGAACCTCCACCACCATGCCCGGCTCGATGAGCCCCCGCAGGTCGCGGGGGATGCCATAGGTGAAGACCTGACGCCGGGGATCGAAATCCACCAGGGTTTCCAACCCGCCCTGCTTGTCCGGCTTGGGTAAGCGCCGGTCGATGGGTGCGAGCACGACGACCTGGGCGAAGCGAGCTTCCATCACGGTTCAGCAGTCTTCGATTTCCACCCGCTTGTAGTCGGTGCGGGCGCGGGTGGCGGTGAGAATGGCCCACAGCACCTTCGCGGTCTCCTCCAGCTTGTCATGCCGGTTGACCACGGCATACTGGAATTTTGGCAGCATCTCCAGCTCTTTGCGGGCGTAGGCGATGCGGATGGCGATCTGCTCCTCGGAATCGGTTTTGCGCTCCCGCAGCCGCCGAATCAGCTCCTCTTCGCTGGAGGTGGTGAGGAAGACCGTGACCGCGCCCGGCAGTTTGCGGGCCATGGTCTCCGCGCCCTGCACATCCACCCGCATGATGACGTCAATGCCCTGCTTCAGCGGCTCGATGATTTCGCTTTTGGGCACGCCCTTGTAATCGCCGTAGACGATGGCGTATTCGAGGAGTTCGTCGTTTTCGATCATCTCCGCGAAGCGGGTCATGCTCACGAAGTGATAATCTACGCCATCCACCTCGCCCGGACGGGGCGGGCGCGTCGTGGCCGTGACTACGCGATGGAACTTGACCCCCAGCTTCTCCAGGGCGTCCAGCGCGGAATCCTTGCCTACGCCCGAGGGGCCGGACAGGATCATGACCACCGGGCGAGGTTCGTCGGGCACGCCGAAATGGTCGGAACGTTGATGGGAATAAGTCTCATTCATGGATGGCTGTTCCGAAAATAGCGTTGTGTTGGTTTGCAAAAATGACTCGAGGCCCCCGTTGGGCGAGTTTGCCACGGGCGTGATGCGTGAAAACGTGAAACGTGAGACGTTACGCATCACGCATTACGCATTACGTGCTCGGCTTCCCGCGCCCGCCTGGCCGCGAGGCGTTTTCATCGATATTGGTGAGTTTATTGCTCGTGTCGCCTGCTTTGATTATACTATGATCATCCCCATCCTGTGCAACGTCGGAGGTGATCATGCCCATCTACGAGTACTACTGCTTCGATTGCCGTAAGAAGGTGTCTTTGTTTTTTCGTACGGTGAGCGCCGCGCAGGAAGCGACGCCCGTCTGCCCCATCTGCGGCGGCACGCGGCTGCATCGCCTCGTCTCCCGCGTGGCGGTGGTGCATTCCGAAGAGGATCGCATGGACCGGATGATGGAGGACCCCTCGCTGCTGGCCGGGCTGGAGAACGAGGACCCGCGGGCGCTGGCGAAGTTCATGCGCACCATGCAGAACGAATTGGGGGAAGATATCGACGACCCCGAGTTGGGCGAGATGATCGACCGTCTGGAAGCGGGCGAGCCGCCCGAGGCTATCGAGGCCAGTTTGGGATTGAATGAGACGTTGGCGTAATCTTCGAGGCCGCGCGGCCAGGTTGGCGCGGGACAATGAAGACGTGATGAGTGAAACGTGATGCGTGAGGACATGACGTTTCACGTTTTACGTTTTATGTCCATTGCGGACTCGCCCAACTTTGGCATGGCGATCCTATCGCAACCTGCGACAGACCGCTACTTTCTGAACAGTTCCGTCTCGAAGTCGCCCAAGATGCGGCCCGAGGCCGGGTCATAGACCCGCACGCGCAGCCCGGCGCCCGTCGCGTCCTCGACCGGCAGTCGGACGGGGTAGGTCTCGCCCGGCTGCCAGCGGGTGGTGGGGAAATCGTATCCGACCGGGCGTTGGTCCAGTTCGAGCAGGCGTTCGCCATCCTTTTCCACCACAATGGCTGCGTGCAGGTCGGGCAGGTCGGCGCGCAGCGCCCGCCAGTACAGCCAGATTCCGCCCGCCGCGGGCTCCAATCCCACCAGTTCGATGGCGTCGCCGAAGGCCGCTCCCGGTTGGGTGATGGGCGGCTGCTCGGGAATGTGGAAATCGGGCGGGAGGCGGTAGTGGCGCAGGTCGAGGAAGGCGAAGTCGGGTGTAGGCTGTTCGTGAGCGTAGCGTCCCAGTTGGGTGGCGACCACGCCCGCGGGGTCCACCACCTCATCCTGCCACAGGAAGAGCCACACGCCGCCGAATCGGGCCAGATATTTGTTCAACGCCCGCGCGCTTTCCTCCCATCCCAGCACCTGGTTCACGTCCAGAATCTCGATCTCGGGCAGACGGAAGCGGGGAACCTGCCACGCTGGCGGGGCATCAGGAGGAAGATAGGTGTCGAAGACGGGGTAAGCATGGCCCGAGACCAGCAAAACGGCCTCGTCGGGCGCGCGATTTTCGAACATGTAGGCGATGGCTTCCCGCCAGGCCGTTTTGGCGAAGTTGGGATCGTGGTACCCGTTGTTCAGGCCCAGGGCGCTGACCGTCACCACCAGCAGCAGGGTGAGGATGGCGAGTGCGCGGGATAGGGGTCGGAGCCAGGATCGGGCCTGGATGAGGGCCGCGGACGGGCGATAAAGCGCGGCCACGCCGCCGCCGATGAGCAAGGCCCACGCGGGCCAACTGATGAGCAGGTAGCGGGGATTGAATTTGGGCGTGCGATAGGCCAGGAAGAGGATGAGGGCGGGCGGGAGCAGCAGCCAATGGAGAATGAGGGCCACGGGCCGTTGCGCCCCCCGGCGACGAAGCTTCATCAGCGCGGTCAGCCATATCACCGCGGCCAGACCTAACAGCGCCATCCAGACGCCTGCACGCTCCAAACGGAACGTCTCGCTGGCGCCGACGGTGAAATTCGCCAGGGTTTTGAACAAGACTTCGTTCAGTTTCAATTGCCCCGACCAGTAACTGGCGTCCACCTGGAAGCGTCGCCACATGGCGGGCAGCCAGGGCAGATAGCCGATCAGGATGAGGGCGTTGGCCAGGGCGAAGCCGCCCAGCGCCCGCGCATGGCGGTTCTCACGCACCCACACATGCGCCCAATACAGCGCCAGCGCCAGCAGGGCGAAGCCTGCGAAATAGTGGGTGTACATGGCGGCCAGCCCGGTCAGCGCATACAGCGCCAGGTAGCCCAACCGCGCCCGCTCCTTCCCCGCCAGCCGCATTCCCCCATGCGACGACACGTCGAGCAGGCGCACCACCCAGTACGCGGCCAGCGTCACCAGGAAGAGCAGCATGGCGTACATGCGGGCCTCCTGGCTGTAATAGACCATCAACGGCGAGATGGCGACCACCAACGCCGCCAACAGGCCCGCACACCGTCCCCACAACCGACGAGCCAGGGCGCCCATGAGTCCCGCCAGCATCAGCCCAAAGCCCGCGGAGAAAAAGCGCATGAGATAAGCGATATTGCCGGGCCAGGGGTTGAAGATGTGCAGCCAGCCGCCCAGCAGCAGGTAATAGAGCGGCGGTTGGATATCGTTCGCGGTCCAGCGGGCCAGCTCGCCCGCGCCCATCTGCGCCACGCGCGCGGTGACGCCCTCGTCATACCACAGGCTTTGCACGTCCAGATGGTAGATGCGCAGGCCGAAGGCGAGGAGGAGGATGAGTAGAAGTGCCAGGCGATGGCGGGCGGTGGGCATGGTGACTGCTAGAGAACAGAATGGGCGTCGGTTGCGGAAGGATCGCCAGGCCTACGTTGGGCGAGCCTGCAACGGGCGTGATGCGTGAAACGTGAGGGCCTTACGCATCACGCATTACGCATTACGTGCTTGGCTTCCCGCGCCAGCCTGGCCGCGAGGTGTTTTCGTCCGTATCAGCGAGCCGTTGTCCGTGGCGCCTGGTCACTGATCACTGCGATTGCGGGAGCGCTCTTCCGAGAAGCCGTCGGGATAGCGGCGGGCCAGCTTTTCGATATTGTGCCGGGCGATATCCTCCAAAGGGATGCCGAGGGTATCGGCCATGACCGCAAGATACCACAGGACATCGCCCAGTTCTTTTTCCAGCTTCTCCCGATCCAGCTCATGGCCGTGGAAGAAGGCTTTTTTGATATGCTCGGCCACCTCGCCCGCCTCGCCGTTGAGGCCCAGGGCGGTGTACATCATCGTTTTCTCGAAGTCGCCGTGGTTGCCCGCGGTGCGCAGGGCAAGTTGTTGGTATGTGTTGAAGTCAAAGGATGGAGGGATCATAGGGCATTTGTGTGCTATGTAAATTGGATTCGGATCAGGATTAGGATTGAGATCGTCAGGACAACGTTGAGCGAGACAGCAACGGGCGTGATGCGTGAAACGTGAGCTCATTACGCATCACGAACTCGGCTTCCCGCGTCAGTTAAACTAAATGCATTTTGAAATCAGGTGTTTTCGGCCTCGGCCACCCGGAGCTGAAGCTCCGGGCTACGAAACGACGCCGGGTGAACCCGGCTTCCCGCGACGCGCGACATGCGCCGTAGCCCCATTTATGGGGCGTCATTTTTTGCCCGCAGGTGAACCTGCGGGCGGTGGCGCGGCCAGCGAATCGCCTTTCATGGATGAGCCAACGCGAACCAAAAGCCTTGGTTTCAATATGTTTTCAGTTTAGGTCGTTCATACTCTCTGGAGATCGCGTCATGGTTGGGAGAGACAGAGGTCGGGGAGGAAGGCGCAGGGTTGGTCGGGGACGGGAGGCGCGGCGACCTCGTATTCCGCTAACACGGCTTCATTGCCCGCGAGCTTGCCGTCCGCGCCCAGGATATCCAGACGTTCGCCCGTGTCCAGGTTATAGAGTCCGACCACGATGCGGATGGTTTCGCCTGGCTGGATGGTTTCGGGCAGGATGAATTCGCGCCAGTCGTTGACGGGTTGGTCGTGTGGCGCGACGGGGATGAACACGTAGGGCGGGCCGTCGAGCTGGATCAGGGTCGCCTCCCCGCGACGAACATGAATGAAGGGCTGGTATCCGTCCGGGATGCCTTGATCCCAATGCAGCCAGAAATCGAAGAGGCGCCCGGGCGCGGGCCCGATCTCGGGCAGCCAGGCGTGTAGCGGCTGAAGTTCGCCGTTAGGCAGACGGAATTCCATCCCCTGTTCCCGCCCTTGAGGCTCGATGCGTTTCCCCAGGTCGAGCGAAGTAAGCGTGTCGGGCGGGATCTTGTCCAGGCGGTTGGATTCGTTCCAGCGCCACGCGCCCGCCAGGGCCAGTGTCCCGTCGGGGGTGTGGATGGCTGTTTTGGGCGCAGCGTCGGCCGCGGGCAGGCGATGGGCGGGCTGGAAGGGGTCGGGGCCATGCACGACGCCCACGGCCACGCCCCAGGTGCGAGGCGGATACATGGGCAGGGTGGTGATGCGGATGCGGTCGCCAGGCTGCCAGCGGGCGGGGGGATACCAGATCAGCGCCGGGGGTGTGCTGTCGTCGAAGGTGTAGAAGCGTTTGCCCGCGGGCGTGAGCATCTCAATCCACGGACGCACTGTTTTCGGTCGATAATCTTGCCCCACCAGCCACTCAGTCACCACGGCCGCCTGCCGCCAGCGAGGCCAGATATCCACCTGCACCCGGTCGAAGGTGAGGGGATAGGACTGGGCCAGGGCGTCGGGGTCGTTGGGCGTGCGGGCGAAGTCGTAGAACGCGTCGGGAATGATTTTCTTGGCTGCACCGCGCCGCAACAGGAGATAGCCGTCCAGAGCGTCCGCGACGCCCCAATCCCCGGCCAACATGGCCTGCACCTGATTGAAGAGGTCGCCCGGAGCCATGTCCGTATCGCCGGTCACGTCGATGAGGGCCCATTGCGCGGGCGGCGCGGGCGGTTGCGGGTCGAGGCCGTGGGGGAATTGGTAGATGAATCGGCGGTGGGAAAGGTGGGGATGCAAGGCGGCGGTGACCGTGACGGGCGCGTCGGGCGGGATCTGGACGAGGAAACGTTTCGCGAGGATGTGATGTTCGGTGAAGATCGGCGGATCATAGGCTCCGCCGCCGGGCCCGCGGCCCATCTGCGCATACGTCCATCCCGCCCATCCCACCAGCCAGACGAGGGCGATGGCGGTGATCAGCCCACGGCGGAGAGAGGTCAGGCGGAAGAAAGCGATGGTTCGTTCCAGGCCAAAGACCGCGGCCGCGGCAAAGTAGGGGATGAGGGGCGCGGTGTAGTGGAAATCGCCGTAGTATTGCGCAGGAAAGGCGCTGAGCAGGTTGGCCAGCAGCACGGGCAGGGAGATGACCAACGCATCTAGCCCCAACAGGCTGAGGAAGCCAAATGCGGCGAACAGGGCCAGCAGATAATGCACCCGCGCGGGTTCGCTGGCCACGGACCACACCAGACCGGGGTTGGTCAGCAGGTTTTTGAAGATGCTGAGGGGGGAATGCCCCAGTTCGCCGTAACGCTGGAAATAGACCGAGTCGGGGGTATGATGGACCTGGGCGCCGAACGCGGGCACGATAACGAACGTCGCTATCCCAAACCAGATCACTGAGACCAGCGCCGCCGCGCCGCCCGCAACCATCATGCGTTTGCGCCCGACGGTTTCTTTTTTCCACCAAAAGGCCCGCCACACGGCCCACGCGCCCAGGCCCGCGGCCAGCAGCGCCGCTTCCTCCTTGACCGCGGCCGTCAGCAACGCGGCGGCGAGGAATTGCCAGGGGCGTCGGGCCTCCACCGCCCAGAAAGCCCAGAGGATAAGGGGCGCGGCGAAGGGAATGGCGTGGAGTTCGGTCAGGACTGCGGATTGGAGGGAAGGATTCAGAAGCCAGGCCGCGGCGAGGCCCAGGGCCAGCCACGGCCCCACCTTGCGGCTCGCCAGAGCGAACAGGGGTATCGCTCCCAATGCCACCGCCAAAACCTGAAGCAGCAGCATCGCCCGCACGTCGTTCCATACCCAATAGACCAATGACAGGGGCGCATAGATGGGCTCGACGTGGTCGGTGAGCCGGGTGGAAAGAAAATCCCGCTTGATTTCCTCCACGAAGCGACCGCGACTGGTGTTCCAGACGGCCTGATCCATCTGGCCCAGGTCGGACTTGTGAGTGCGCTGAGCCGCGTGCAAATCGAACGCCAGGTCGGTGAAGATGACCACGTAGACGGCGATCATCAGGGCGAGGATAGCCCAGGCGAGGCGGGTGGAGATGCGGGAGAACATGAGGCGATAGGGAGTTCAGCGTTCAGTGTTCAGTAATCAGTGTTCAGTTTACTACAACTCACTTCAGCCATGACAGGCAGGTGGTCGGACGCCCCGCGAGCCGCGGGGGAGTCGATGACCTGGCAGGTGACGAGCTTCCCGGCCAGGGGTTCGGCCAGAAGGATGAAATCCATCCGGGCCCAGAGCTCGTCCTCCGCGTCCCACGTGGGGTGAGGATGGTCGGCGCAGGCGTCTATATAACCATTTTTCAGCAGCAGGGGGATGACCTGGGCCTGGAAGAAGGTGAAGCCGCGGGCTTCGGCTTGGGCCCGAAACGCGGCCAGCGCCTCCTCATCGGGGAAATCCGCGGGGTTGTAGGTGTTCAGGTCTCCGACCAGCGCGTGGGGTTTGCCCTTGTCCCGTACGGCCCAACTGAGCAACGCGCGGGCTTGTTCCACCCGCACATCCTCTCGCTTCGGCTCGAGATGGGTGACGTAGAGGGTGAAGGGCGTGCGGTCGGGCAGGAGAACGCGGGTTTCCAGCAGGCCGCGCGGGTTGTCGACCACGGGCGTGAGATGATGAGCGGCGGTGGCGAGGATGGGATAGCGGCTGAGCAGGGCGTTGCCCGACATGACCTCGGGCAGGTGGAAGGCGTTCCGGGGCTGGAACGCGGGTCCGAACGCGGCTTCCATGCCCAGCTCACGGGCGAGAAAGTCCAGGGCGGGGAGGTCGGGGTCGGGCGAAGGGTGAGGATGCAGAACCTCATTCAGGCCGATGAGGCCAGTATCAGCTGCCCGTAGCACCTCCAGCACCTGCCGCACATTGCTCTCACCCTGATGATTCTGCCAGTTGCGGATATTGTAGGTCAAGATTTTCATGTCGTTGACACAAATTGCAAGTTGCGTTATACTTTCGACTGAAATGTATAACTTTTTGGAGGAATTTTCATCATGAAAACAGTGACTGTATCTAAAAAGGGCTGGGTGGTTATCCCGGCCGAAATTCGCAAGGAGTTGAATATCCAGCCCGGTGACAAGATGATGGTCATTCAGGATGGCGATACCATCCAGTTGATTCCTGTGCCTGATGATCCCATCGAATGGGGACGTGGGCTTCTGAAAGATGAAGGGGGCCCTTCACTCGTTGAGGCGCTACTGGAAGAGCGTCGACGCGATCGGGAACGAGAGGAGGCTGAGATATTACGTTGGATCAAAAAGGAGCCTGAGCATGTCTGACTTTTTGATATTCGATAGCTATCCGATCATCAGTTTTTTGCGTGAAGAAAAGGGTTTCCAGACAGTTGAAGACATTTTGAAAGCTGCTATCGAGTCCGGGACTCATTTGGTCATCTCGCCTATCAATTGGGGCGAGGTGTATTACATTGTGTTTCGAACCGCGGGAGAAATTCGAGCGAAGCGAGCATTGAGGTGGATGGATATTACCGGATTCCAGTTGTTTTCTGTCACATCGCAAAGAGTGCTCCATGCCGCCCGCATCAAGGCCCGGTTTCCTGTCTCTTACGCGGATGCGTTTGCCATCGCCGCGGCGCAGGAGCTGGATTGCCCGGTGGTCACGGGCGATCCGGAATTCCGCCGGGTGGAGCAAGCGGGCGTGGTGCGGGTGATTTGGGTGGGGGAGAGTGAGCAGTAATCAGTGATCAGTGATCAGTAATCAGTTCATGGACGGGCTCGCCGCCCAGGAGGGTGAGGAGGACGCGGGTGTGGGGGAGGTCGTGGGGCGGGATGGTGAAGATGTCCCGGTCGAGGAGGATA
>Ga0256832_1000697_pt1 | contig 21998 bp, 21 predicted proteins | sample 134614metaG_FD_190534 | JGI IMG/M metagenome (GOLD analysis project Ga0256832, IMG submission 190534) | Hydrothermal vent microbial communities from Lau Basin, Pacific Ocean - 134-614 | ecosystem: Environmental > Aquatic > Marine > Hydrothermal vents | place: Pacific Ocean: Lau Basin | collected... | reverse complement strand
TCTGGCCCGTGGCTCATCACCTCGTTGATTTTGTTGTAGCCCTGCCACGGACTGACGCCGGGGGTGCCGTTGCGCTCTATAGCCACTCTGTAAGCCATGAGCCAGCCACGCAGGGCTTCGTCGTGTTGGGCGTTGGCGTCGGGGCCACTGGAATATGAGGTCAATCCCGAATAGCCGGCGTTTCAATCTTGAGGCCGTTGCCCCGGGCATTCACATAGACTTCCAGGTTGATGTACTCATCCGACCCAGGCAGAAAGGGCTCGGCGCGAAAAGACGCCAGGCATTCACTGAAGCGCCGGTGCAGGCTGGTGATGCGGCTGGTGGAAAGGCGGTACACGGGAAAGCCATTGCTCTGCCCCTGGTTGAGGCGCTGGCCCCGCAGCCAGGCGCCCCGGTGCTGGTCATGGCAGAGGAAACAGGCCATTTCCATCTGGCCGAAGCGCTGATGGTAGAGACGCTTTCCCTCCTCGTAGAAAGGCTTCATGGGCCCGTCTGTTTGCACGGCGATGACCTGGCCCCTAGCCAGGTACTTCAGATAGGTTTCCAGACCCACCAGTTCCTTGCAGTCGTACACCAGGGGAAAGTTGTCCATGCGCTCCTCCCGGCAGATGTTCACCTGGTCCTGGAGGGTGATGGGCCGCTCCTGTTCCGGGTCATATATGGGATAACTGGCGATGCGCGCCAGGTTCAGCCCCCTGCCCTCCTCGCCATGGCATTCGGCGCAGCGATGCCCTTCCTCGTCCACGCGATGAAACAGCTCGCGTCCGTAGTCCACAGTCTCCATGCCGGGGTTGGCGAAATCGTCCTCCTGCATCTCCCGCATCTGGGGAGACAGGTACTCGCTGCCGGACACCGGCTGGAACCCGGTTTCGGCCAGGAGAGGAAATGAACACAACAACAGCAGACAAGACAGTGCTTTCATTCCTTACCCCCTTTCAGGGTCACCAGGTAAGCCACCAGGTCTTCCACTTCCTGGGGCGTGAGGATGGTCCTGCCCTCGTATTCGTCCGCCACCCGGTTGAAATAGCGCGGATTGCGGTAGAAGCCCGGCATGATGGTCATGGGATTGAGCTGTTTCTGGTCCACGATGCGCAGGCGAATCTGTCCTTCTGTGAGGCGCGAACCTATGCCATGGAGGGAAGGCCCCAGGGTACCGTGAAATTCCTCCTCGGGAATGGGCATCCGGTGGCAGGCCAGGCAATTGCCCCTGGAGCGGTCCCGGGCAATGGCCCTGCCCCGGGCGGCGTCGCCCTTCAGGCCACCCAGGGGCTGCTCAATGGCGTAGTCCCGCATCTCCCAGTCCAGGTAGGCATCCGCGCCGCCGTGAGCCAGGCCACCCATTCCCAACAGCAGCAGAAACGATCTCATGCCCGCGCTTCCAGCAACCGGCGTACCGGACCGAAACTGCGCCGATGAATCTCCGTGACCCCCAGCGTCCCCAGGGCTTCGATATGCGCCTTGGTGGGATAGCCCTTGTGCCGCGCCAGGCCGTAGCCCGGGTAGCGGGCGTCCAGGGCCACCATTTCGCGATCCCGGGACACCTTGGCGATGATGGACGCGGCGCTGATGCAGGCTACGCTGCCGTCGCCGCCGATGATGGCCTCCGCGCTGCAGGACAGCTCCGGCAGTCTGTTGCCGTCCACCAGGGCATGGCCAGGGGCAACCGCCAGCCCCGCCACGGCCCGCCTCATGGCCAGCAGGGAGGCCTGGAGGATATTGATGCGGTCTATCTCCTCCACTTCCGCCCTGCCCAAAGACCAGGCCAGAGCCTTGTCCAGGATTTCGTCGTACAGAACCTCGCGGCGTTTCTCCGTGAGTTTCTTGGAGTCGTCCAGCCCGGAAATGGGTCGCCGGGGGTCCAGGATCACCGCCGCCGCCACTACCGGCCCCGCCAGGGGGCCGCGTCCCACTTCATCCACGCCGCATACAGGTTCATTCATGCTGCGATTTCTCCTGGAGTTGGAGGACGGCCCGGGCCGCCAGGTCGTTGGTGTCCATGACCAGGCCTTCGTGAACCTGCCGGTAGGCGGCCTCGATGCGCGCGCGCCGGGCCGGGTCGCGAAACAGGCCCAGCAGGGCCTGCGCCAGGTTTTCCCCCGTGCAGCGCCCCTGCAGGTATTCGTCCGCCAGGGGTTCCCCGCTCAACAAGTTGGCCATGGCCACATGTTCGATCTTGAGCATGTTCAGGCCCCTGATGATGCCATGGGTCAGGGGGTTGAGGCGGTAACCCACCACCATGGGGCGCTTGCACAGCAGGGCCTCGAAGGTGGCCGTGCCCGAAGCTACCAGCACCACGTCCGCGGCTTCCAGGGCCTGGCGGGTGTTGTCCAGCGTCAGGGTGATGTCCAGGCCCGCTCCGTCGCGGCGGCAGAACCGCTTGTAATCCTGCATGGTGGCTTCCGTAGCCAGAGGGGTGACCACCTGCAGTCCGGGGAGGGATTCCGCGCAGCGCCGGGCGGCCTGGAGAAACGGGGGCGCCAGGCGCTGCACCTCGCCCCGGCGGCTGCCGGGCAGCAGGGCCAGCACCGGCGCGTCGGCCTTCAGCCCCAAGGCCTGGCGCGCGGCCGCCCGGTCCGGCTGCAGGGGGTAGTCCGCTGCCATGGGATGGCCCACATAAGCGGAACCCAGGCCATGACGGTCGAGAAAGGCTTTTTCGAAGGGAAAGATACTCAGGACCAGGTCCGCGGCGCGGCGGATTTTTTCCACCCGCCTGGGCCGCCAGGCCCATACCGTGGGACAGACATAATGCACCGTGGGCACGCCCTGCTGCTTCAACAGGGTTTCCAGCCCCAGGTTGAAATCCGGGGCGTCCACGCCGATAAACAGATCCGGCGGGTTCCGCCGCCAGCGCCGCGCCAGGTCGCCCCGCAGCTTGAGCAGCCCCGGCAGCTGCCCCAGCACTTCCACCAGGCCCATGACGGAAAGCCTTTCCATGGGCGCCCAGCTTTCCAGCCCCGCTGCCATCATGGCCTTGCCGCCTATGCCCTCGAAACGTGCGTCAGGCCGCAGTTGAACAAGACGGCGCATCAGCCCGGCGGCAAGCTGATCTCCCGAGGGTTCAGCTGCGACCAGCCCGATACGCATCAGCGGATGATGCTGCGGGAAGGATTGGCGATGAACTCGACCATGGGACGCACGGCTTCGGCCTCCTCGCACAACCGGGCCAGCTGTTCCCTGGCCTCTTCCAAGCGCAGGCCGGAACGGTAGAGCAGCTTGTAGGCGCGCTTCAGGGCCGACAGGTCTTGGGCGTCGAATCCCCGGCGTTTCAGCCCTTCGTTGTTGATACCACGGGGCACGGCGGGGGCGCCGCCCACCATCACATAGGGCGGCACATCCTTGCCGATGGCACTGCCCATGGCGGCGAAGGCATGGGCGCCTACCCGGGTGAACTGGTGCACCATGGAAAAACCGCCCAGGATGGCCCAGTCGTGAATCTGCACATGCCCGCCCAGGGAAGCGGCATTGGCCAGGATGGTGTTGTCACCCAGCACGCAGTCATGGGCTACGTGGGTATAGGCCATGAGCAGGTTGCCATTGCCGATGCGGGTCACGCCCTGGTCCTGGGCCGTCCCCCGGTTGATGGTGGCGAACTCGCGGATGACGTTGTCGTCACCGATCTCCAGCCAGGTTTCCTCGCCGGCGTACTTCTTGTCCTGGGGGTCATCACCCACGGAAGCGAACTGGTACACCTTGTTGTTGCTCCCCAGGCGGGTATTGCGGCGGATGACCGCGTGAGAGCCGATCTCGCAGCCGTCACCGATTTCCACGCCGGGACCGATGACGGCAAAAGGCCCCACCCGCACCCCTTCGCCGATGCGGACGCTGTCATCGATGATGGCGGAGGGATGAATCAAATTTCTCTCGCGGTACACATGATCTCGGCGCTGGCGGCCAGTTTATCATCCACCAGGGCGCGGGCACTGAACACCCAGATGCCCCGCTTTCGCTTGTCCAGGGTGGCTTCCAGCATGAGCTGATCACCGGGCGTCACCTGGCGCTTGAAACGGGCCTTGTCCACGCCGGCCAGCAAATACGTGATGTCTTCGTCGGAAGGTTCGGTCTCCATGGCCAGCAGACAGGTGGCCTGGGCCAGGGCCTCGATGATGAGTACGCCGGGCATCACCGGCTTGCCAGGGAAATGCCCCTGAAAAAAGGGCTCGTTCATGCTCACGTTCTTCAGCGCCACCAGGCGTTCCCCTGGCAGGCATTCCATCACCCTGTCCACGAGCAGAAAGGGATAGCGGTGGGGAAGCCGCTGCATGATCTGACTGATGTCCATGTTGTTCAAGGGAATCTCCGGTTTCTTATTCGTCTTTCTGTATCTCGGCCAAGACCTTTTCCAGCCTGCGCAGCCGTCTCGCCATGTCGTCCAGCTGCCGGATACGCGCGATGTTCTTCTGCCAGGTCTTGTGCGGCATGGCCAGCACGCCGCCGGTATAGACGCCAGGCTCCTTCAGTGAACGGCTCACCACACTGGCGCCGGACACGTGCACGCCGTCAGCCAGCTCGATATGCCCCACCACCCCCACGCCGCCGGCCAGGGTGCAACCGGCGCCGATGCGGGTGGAACCGGAGATGCCGGTGCAGGCGGCAATGGCCGTGTTCTCGCCAATCTCCACGTTGTGGGCCACCTGGATCTGGTTGTCCAGCTTCACGCCATCGGCTATGACCGTGTCATGAATGGCGCCCCGGTCGATGGTGGTATTGGCGCCGATCTCCACCTTGTCGCCAATGGTCACGCCGCCCAGCTGGGCGACCTTCTCCCAGCGGCCCTGGTCATTGGCCAGTCCAAAGCCGTCGCTGCCAATGACGGCGCCAGGGTGAATCAGGCAGTCCTCGCCAATGCTGACGCCATCCAGAACAGTGACCGAAGCCACCAGGCGGGTGCCCCGCCCCAGGCTCACGTCACGGCCAATCACGCAGTTGGGGCCGATTTGCGCGTCCGCCCCGATGCGGGCCCCGCCGCCGATGACGCAACCCGCGGCAATGGACGCGCTGTCATGAATCTCCGCACCGGCATCAACCACCGCGGTGGGATGAATTCCCGGCTTTTGCGGCACTTCCGGCGCGAAACAGGCGGTGACTCTTGCCCAGGCGAGATAGGGATTGTCCGTGACCAGGGCGTCACAGGGGCAATCCGGCAGGTCTTCGGGACGCAGTATCACCGCCGAGGCCCGGGTATCCGCCAGGTAGCGTCGGTATTTCGCGTTGTTGAAGAAACTGATCTGGCCGGCTTCCGCCCTGTTCAGGGTTTCCACCCCGCTGATGACGCGGCTGCCGTCCCCGCGCAGCTCCGCGCCGCTGCGCCGGGCCAGTTCGGCAAGGGTGTAGCTTCCGGCCATGAGGGTCAATCAGCGCTTTTTCAGTTCCTTGAGCACCTGGGGAGTGATGTTGACCTTGTCATTGGCCCAGACCACACCGCTTTCCAGCACCATGTCGTAGCCGCCTTTCTTCGCGACCTTCACGATGACCTCGGCAATCATCTTGCGCAGTTTGCCCAGCTCCTCGTTCTGGCGCAGGGCCAGGTCCTCCTGGAACTCGCTCTGGGCATTCTTCAGCTTGCGCGTGCGGGCAATGATGTCCCGCTCCAGGCGCTTGCGCTCTGCCTCGCTCATGATGCTGCCGTCGCGGGACAGTTTTTCCTTGAGCTTCTTCAGCTTCTTCTGCTCCGCCACCAGCTGATCGTCACGCTTGGCGAACTCCTTGCGGATCTTTTCCTTCACCGCCTTCACCTGGGGAGATTCCTGCAGCACCTTGCCAACTTCCACGTAAGCAATCTTGGTGGCGGACAATGCCGCACCGCTCAGGGAAACAAGAAACACTGCAAGCACTGCCAACACGGGCATCTTCTTCATCATTGTCTACACTCCTTTTATCAAAAAGCCGAGCCAAAACTGAACTGGAAGTTCTCCACATCATCCTGGCTCTGGTCATTCATCGGTACGCCATAGCTGAGGGTCATGGCCCCCATGGGGGACAGCCAGGTGGCGCCCACGCCGACGGAATACCGGATTTCATCGAATTCTACCCTGTCCTGGAACACGTTGCCTGCATCCAGGAAGACGGACAGGCGCAGGGTCTGCCCCAGCTCCTCATAGAAAGGGGGCGGCATGTACAGTTCCAGGCCACCGACCAGCTTGATATTGCCACCCAGGGGGTCTCCCGTCGAATCACGGGGGCCCAGGGTGTTGTTCTTGAATCCGCGCACGCTGCGCTCGCCCCCGGCAAAATAGTTCTCGAAGAACGGCAGCTTGCTGGTACTGCCATAACTGTCGCCATAGCCCAGATCCAGCCGTCCGGAGAGAACGAATTTGCGGTACACGGGCACATATTGGCGGTAGCGGTAGGACAGCTTGAAGAACTGCAGGTCGCTTCCCGGTATGGTGAGGATGCCGGAAAAGCTCTGCTTGGTTCCCACGGACGGGAAAATAGCGCTGTCACGGGAATCGTGGCTCCAGCTGCCGTTGAGCTTGAAATCCAGGTAGCTGTCGCCTTCCTGGCTGACGAAATCGATGATCTCCAAGGGAGGAACCGCGCCCAGGGTCAGATCCGTGTTCTCGATGGCAAACCCGGCCCGCAGGCGGTTGAAGTCGCTCAGGGGAACACCGTAGTTGACGGAGGCCACCGACTTGTCGGTGCGGTAATCAGATATATTCAGCTCGTCGTAGTTGGTTTTCTGGTAACTGAGGTTGAAACCGCGGCTGATGCCGTTGATGGTGGCATAAGGGTTGAAATAGGACAGCTGATAGCGGGTGTTGTAACTGCTGGTGTTGGCCGCCAGGGTCACTTTCTTCCCGGTGCCCAAAAAGTTGTCCTCGGTAATACTGGCCTGGAAACTGATGCCCTGGTCACCGGAATATCCCAGACCACCGGCCAGTGATCCCGAAGGTTTTTCCTTCACGGTGACCACCACATCGGTGAGATCAGTGGAACCCGGCACCGCCGGCGTCTCGATGTTCACATCTTCGAAGAAACCAAGCCTGCGCAGCCTTTCCCGGGAACGGCTAAGGCGGCTGTTGGACATCCAGGTGTTCTCCATCTGGCGCATCTCCCGGCGAATGACCCGGTCCCTGGTTCGGGTGTTGCCCTTGATGTCGATACGGCGCACATAGACCCGCTTGCCGGGGTCCATGAAGAAAGTGATGGCAACCGTATGATTTTCCTTGTCGATCTCGGGAATGTGGTTGATGTTGGCGAATGCATACCCCATCTCCGACAGCTTTTCGGTGATTCTGTCCGTGCTGTCCACCACCTTGCGCCGGGAGAAGGGTTCGCCGCGCCGCAGATGGATGAGGGGAAAATACTCCTCGGGATCGACGATGAGCTTGCCGGTGATGCGGATATCACTGATGGTGAAAATCTCGCCTTCCTTGACATTGATGGTGACATAGACGCCCTTCTTGTCCGGCGTGACCGTCACTTGGGTGGAATCCACCGCAAAATTCAGATAGCCGCGATCCAGGTAGAAGGACTTGATGAGTTCCAGATCCCCCGCCAGTTTCTGGCGGGAATACTGGTCATCCTTGGTCAGCCAGGACAGCCAGCCCCCGACGCTGGACTGGAAGCCCTTCATCAGCTCCTCATCGGAAAAGGTCTTGTTGCCCACGATGTTGATACCCCGGATGCGGGCCGTATCCCCTTCGCGGATCTTGATTTTCACCGCCACCCGGTTGCGCTCCAGGGGGGTGACCTCGGTTTCCAGCTGAACACCGTACTTGCCGCTGTTGAAGAACTGACGGCGCAGCTCCTGCTCGATCTTGTCCAGCACCGAACGGTTGAAGGTACGCCCTTCCGCCAGACCAATATCGCGCAGGCCGGTTTTCAGGTCATCCGTCTTGACGGACTTGTTGCCGGTGATTTCGATCTGGGCAATGGCAGGCCGTTCCTGGACCACGATGTTCAGCACGTCTCCTTCCCGCTCCAGGCGCACGTCCTTGAAGAAGCCGGTCTTGTAGAGCGTGCGGATCACCTTGGGCGCATTCTTCCTGTCCAGGACGTCACCAGGCTTGAGAGGAAGGTAGTTGAATACGGTGCCGGCGGAAATGCGCTGCAGGCCTTCCAGGCGGATATCCTTGACCACAAAGGGCTCGGCCTGCGCCGACGCCACCAGCATCAGGCTGACAAAGAGTACAGAGATAAAACGGCTGGTGCGCATGCTTACAGGGCCATTGTTTTTGTGATGCGGTATTATATATGCTGCTTGGGAAATTGCATCCGAATCTGGCGTTTTCCCCGCACGGCATCAGCCGGCGAGGCGGGCAATATCCTGATAGAACACCAGCACCATCAGACTCAGCAGCAGGGCCAGACCAATCTGCTGGCCGCGCAGCATGAAATCCTCGGAGGGCGGCTTCCCGGTCACGGCCTCGATGAGGAAATAGAACAGGTGCCCGCCGTCCAGCACCGGGATGGGCAGCAGGTTGAACACGCCCAGGCTGACGCTGATGATGGCCAGGAGGCGGATGAAGGACACCAGGCCGGCGCTCACCGCGCTGCCCGCCGCGTCCGCCATGGTGATGGGGCCTCCCAGGTTCTTCAGGGAGGCCTGACCGCTGACGATGCGCCACATGACCTTGAGGGTGAGCAGTGAAAAATCCCAGGTGCGGGTCACGGCAACCGGCAGGGCCTCCAGGGGCCCCAGGGAATACTCCACGCGATAGGGTTTCCACAGCTCCGGCATGGGCTGACTGGCAGCGCCGATACGTCCCACCGTCTTGCCATCCGCGTCTTCCACTGCCGCCGGCACCAGCTCCAACTCCAGCACCCGGCCATCACGCTCGACCTGCAGCAGCATGGGCTGCAGGGGTTTGTTCTGGATAATCTTCACCCACCGGGACCAGCTCTCCAGCGGCTCGCCATCCACCCCGAGGATACGATCGCCGGCCCGCAGCCCGGCCTTCTCTGCCGCCTCCCCCGGCAGCACCTTGCCAATCACCGGGGGCAGCACCGGAAACGCCGGCGAAATCCCCAGGGCCTTGAGGGGGTTTTTCACCTCGGCCATGTCGCCTATGGCGTCGAAGGCCAGGGTTCTGCGCTGCAGGCGCTCTTGCCGGTCGCGGGTGTCCATCACGATGGATTCCCCACCAGCGGCGGCCGAGGCGAAATGGTAGAGCATCTGCCCCCATGTGGGCGTGTCCCGGCCATTGATGCGCAGAATCTCCTCCCCGGGGGTGAAGCCCGCCGCCGCCGCGGGGGTTCCCGGCTGCACTTCACCGACGATGGGGCGCAGCCCCGTCTCTCCCATGACCAGCACCAGCCAGAACAGGAGAACCGCAAACAACAGGTTGAACAGAGGGCCGGCAAGCACCACGGCGCTGCGCACCCACAGGGGTTTGCGATTGAAGGCAAGATGTTGCTCGTTCTCGGGCACCTCCCCTTCCCGCTCGTCCAGCATCTTCACGTAACCGCCCAGGGGGATGGCGGCCAGGACATACTCGGTTTGGTCATTCTTCCTGTGCCAGGTCAGCAGGGGCTTGCCGAAACCAATGGAAAACCGCAGCACTTTCACGCCCAGCTTCCGGGCCACCCAGAAGTGCCCGAACTCGTGAACCGTGACCAGGATGCCGATGGCGAGAATGAAGCCGAAGATACTGTTGGCGAGGGTTTCCAGCATGTTTTATCTGACCCCGGAACCCAGCAATCGTTCCGCCGTTTCACGGGCCCTGGCATCGGCCTCCAGCAACACCTCCAGGCTGTCCGCCGCCTGCCCCTGAAGGCTGTTCATGGTCTGTTCGATGACGCGGGGAATGTCCATGAACCCGCAACGGCCGGCCAGGAAAGCCGCTACCGCCACTTCATTGGCGGCATTGAGAATGGCCGGCATGCTGCCGCCTTCCTCGATGGCGCGGAAGGCCAGGCCCAGACAGGGGAAACGCTGGAGATCCGGCTGCTCGAAATCCAGACGCGCCACCTCGAACAGGTCCAGGCTGCCCACTCCGGATTCCATGCGCTCCGGCCAGGCCAGGGCATGGGCGATGGGAGTGCGCATATCGGGATTGCCCAGCTGGGCCAGCACCGAGCCGTCCACATATTCCACCATGGAATGAATCACGCTCTGGGGATGAATGACTACCTGGATGCGCTCGGGCGCGGCGCCGAACAGCCAGTGGGCCTCGATGACCTCCAGCCCCTTGTTCATCATGGTGGCGGAATCCACGGAGATCTTGCGCCCCATGTCCCAGTTGGGATGGGCGCAGGCCTGTTCAGGGGTCACCGTGGCCAGATCTTCCACCGGCAGGGTGCGGAAGGGACCGCCGGAAGCCGTGAGCAGGATGCGCCGCACGCCCTTGCGGTCCAGCCCTTCTTCGTAACCGGCCGGCATGCACTGGAACACGGCATTGTGCTCGCTGTCGATGGGCAGCACGGTCACCCCATGACGGCGCACCGCGTCCATGAACAGGCCGCCGGCCACCACCAGGGCTTCCTTGTTGGCGAGCAGAATGCGCTTGCCCGCCTCCACCGCCGCCAGCACCGGTACCAGACCGGCGGCGCCCACGATGGCCGCCATGACCTGACCCGCTTCGGGATGCGTGGCCACGGCTTTCAGGCCCTCATCACCGGACATCACGCGGATGTCCGGGGCCGTCTCCGCGAGCCGCCGGGCCAGGGCTTCCGCACTGGCGTCATCCGCCATGGCAGCCAGCAAGGGCCGGTGGGCCAGGCACTGCCGGTACATGCCCTCCACATCGGAATTCGCGCTCAGGGCGATGACCCGGTAACGGTCCGGATGGCGGGCCAGCACATCCAGGGTGCTCCTGCCGATGGAGCCCGTGGAACCCAGTACGCTTACGCCAATCACAGGGACACCCCGGCAAACATCAGGGAGGCCGCAAACCAGGGGCCCGCGGCAATCTGGCTGTCGATGCGGTCCAGCACGCCACCATGTCCGGGCAGTATGGCCCCACTGTCCTTCATGCCCCGCTCGCGCTTGAGCACGCTCTCCCAGAGGTCGCCCCCCACGGACACCAGCACCGTGCTCACGCAAATCAGCACCAGCATCCAGGCAGGCAGCGACAGCCAGCCCAGCCAGGCAAGCGCAAGGGCACAGACCAGCCCGCCGGCCAGGGCGCCAAGCACGCCTTCGACGGTCTTGCCCGGGCTGATATGCGGCGCCAGCTTGCGCCGGCCGAATTTCCGGCCGGCGAAATAGGCGCCGGAATCCGCCACCCAGATGAGAATCAAAAAGAACATCATCAGCCCGGGACCATGGGACGCCATGCCATGCAGACGCACCATGGCCAGCCAGACCCCGGCCAGGACCATCATCCCGGTGAACAGTAACAGGGGGCGAACAGCATTCTTCCGCCGGGGAACGATCATCCCCGACAGCAACAGCAGGATGTTCAGAAGCCAGCCGACGGCCAGGGCCTCGATGAACCAGGTCGCCCATGGAGAATGTCTGACATCAAAAAGCGCCCACAGCACAGCGGCCATGACCACGACCACCGCCAGGCGCGCCGGGATACCGCGCAGTCCACACAGATTGGCCAGCTCCCATATACCCGCCAGTACGACCGCGGCAAGCACCAGGGCGAACCAGCCGTTGGGCAATTCGAGAACACCCCAGAAGACCAGGGGTACGAGCACCAGGGCCGTGAGCAGCCGCGTCTTCAGCATTATTCCTCCACCTGCTCGGCGATGCGGCCAAAACGCCGCTGGCGCCCAGCGTAGTCATGAAAGGCTTCCAGCAGTTCCCGCTCACCAAAATCCGGCCACAGGGTGTCGCAAAACCACAGCTCCGTGTAGGCGCATTGCCAGAGAAGGAAGTTGCTGATGCGCATCTCGCCGCCGGTGCGAATGAACAGGTCGGGGTCGGGAACATCAGGAAAGGACAGGCTGGCCGCCATGTCCTCCTCGGTGATGTCCTCGGGCCGGAGTTCGCCGGCCACCGCCCGGGCCGCCAGCTTGCGCGCCGCCTGGGTGATATCCCAGCGCCCGCCGTAATTGGCGGCAACCTGCAGCAGCAGGCCGTCATTGTCCGCCGTGAGCCGCTCGCTGTCACGAATGAGCTTCTGCAACTTGTTGGAAAAGGCGCTGATGTCGCCGATGATGCGCAGTCGCACGTTGCGCTTCTTCATGCGCCGCACTTCGCGGTTGAGGGCGGTGAAGAACAGCTCCATGAGCATCTTCACCTCGGTCTTGGGGCGTCGCCAGTTCTCGCTGGAGAAAGCGAACAGGGTAAGAATGCGCACACCCTGCTGACCGCAGACCTCCATCACTTCGCGGACGGTCTCCACGCCGGCGCGATGCCCGGCATGACGCGGTTTGCCCCGGTTCTGCGCCCAGCGGCCATTGCCGTCCATGATGATGGCCACATGCTCGGGAATCCGCTCCCTGGATGTTTTTCTCGACGGCATGCCTAGACTGCCATCAGATCCTTTTCCTTGGCCTCCAGCAATTCGTCGATTTCCTTCACGTGCTGATCGGTCAGTTTCTGGATGATTTCCTGGCCCCGGCGCTCATCATCCTCGGTGATGAGTTTTTCCTTCACCAGTTCCTTGAGGTCGCTATTGGCATCCCGGCGAATATTGCGTATGGCCACCTTGGCCTGTTCCCCCTCCTGACGCACCACGCGGGTGAGGTCGCGGCGGCGCTCCTCGGTGAGGGGCGGCATGGGCACCCGGATCACGGTGCCGGCGGTGTTGGGATTCAGGCCCAGGTCGGATTCCATGATGGCCTTTTCCACGGCCTTGACCATGGACTGCTCGAAAGGCTGGATGGCCAGGGTGCGCGCGTCCTCTACATTGATATTGGCCACCTGCTTCAGGGGCGTGTCCGCGCCGTAGTAGGACACGCTGAGATGATCCAGCAGGCTGGGATGGGCGCGGCCGGTGCGGATCTTCGCCAGGGAATCCTGCAGCGCCTTGACCGTCTTGTCCATGCGCTCGGCGGCATCCTGTTTGATATCGTCAATCATTCATGTTCTCCGGTACTAACCAGTGTTCCAATATCTTCACCAGCAAGCAGGCGCGCCAGAGCGCCTTCCTGGTTGATGTTCATCACCCTCAGGGGCAGGTCGTGATCCCGGCACAGGATCAGGGCCGTGGCATCCATCACCCCCAGCTTGTCGGCCAGGGCCTTGTCATAGCTGAGGCGGGGATAGAAGACGGCATCGTGGTGCTTCACGGGATCGGCGGAATACACGCCATCCACCTTGGTGGCCTTGATGAGCAGATCGGCCCGGATTTCGATGGCCCGCAGGCTGGCGGCGGAATCCGTGGTGAAGAAGGGATTGCCCGTGCCGGCGGACAGAATCACCACCCGCCCCTTGTCCAGGTGTTCCATGGCCCGGTAGCGGGCATAGGGCTCACAGACCTGATCCATGTCCAGGGAAGACAACACCCGGGCATCCACACCCTGCTTGCGCAGGGCATCGCCCATGGCCAGGGAATTGATTACCGTGGCCAGCATGCCCATGTGATCGCCGGTCACCCGGTCCATGCCGCCGCCGGCCAGGCCGGCGCCGCGGAAGATGTTGCCGCCACCAATGACCAGGGCCAGCTCGTATCCGCTTTCCGCCAGGGCGGCAATCTCCCTGGCCATGCGTTCCATGACCCCGGGATCGATGCCGAAATCCCCGCTTCCCATGAGGGCTTCGCCGCTGAGTTTCAGCAGCACTCTGCGATAGGCTGGCTCACCATCTGGCATGATTCTTCAAACTCCCGGAATTCGTGAGAAAACGACAGGACACGAATAGTATCAACAGGCATGGGGCTTGTGTAGCAAAAAAACGGTTTCACGCCGGGGGGCCACACCGGGGGTCAGAGTCGAATCATCCAAAGGCCATGGCAAGAGGCGGAATCAGACCATGCCCACGGCATCGAATCCACCCGGCATCACCGGGCTGACTCCGACCCCGCGCTCCGAACAAAAAAATGGCGCGGGCGGCCACCCGCCCACGCCATTTTCCAGATCACCGGGTTTCTTACTGGCCGCGCATCTGCGCCGCCACTTCCTCGGCAAAGTTTTCCTGCTTCTTCTCGATGCCCTCACCCACTTCGAAACGCACGAACTGGTTCACGCCGGCACCCTTGCTCTCGAGCAGCTTGCCCACGGTGGTATCGGGGTCCTTGACGAAGGGCTGGCCCACCAAGGTCACTTCGGACAGGTACTTGCGCAGGCGGCCTTCCACCATCTTCTCGATGATGTTCTCGGGCTTGCCGCTTTCCTTGGCCTGGGCTTCGATGATCTCCTTTTCCTTGGCCAGCAGGTCCTCGGGCACATCCTTCTCCTCCACGCACACGGGATTGCTGGCGGCAATGTGCATAGCCAGGTCACGGCCCAGCTCCTCGTCGCCGCCGGCCATTTCCACCAGCACGCCGATACGCACGCCATGACGGTAGCTGGCGATCTGCCCATCGGTCTCCATGCGCACGAAACGGCGCACGCTCATGTTTTCGCCGATCTTGGAAACCAGCGCCTGGCGGGCTTCCTCGACGGTGGTGTCCTCGCCTTCATGCAGCGGCAGGGCGTTCAGGGCCTCTACGTCAGCCACGTCGCTGTCCAGCACGCGCTCGACAACGGCATTGGCGAAGGACAGGAAGTTGTCGTCCTTGGCCACGAAATCGGTCTCGCAGTTGACCTCGGCCATGGCGACCTTCTTGCCATCGTCGCTGGCCTTGATGACGATGACGCCTTCGGCGGCGATGCGGCCGGCCTTTTTGGCGGCCTTCGCCTGACCGGACTTGCGCATGTTCTCGATGGCCAGTTCGATATCGCCATCGGTTTCAACCAGTGCCTTCTTGCACTCCATCATGCCTGCGCCGGTACGCTCGCGCAGTTCTTTTACCAAAGCTGCTGTAATTGCCATGGTGTTCCTCGCTCTATGTCTCTTGCAGACGGAAAATATCCGCCCGCCAAAAAATACAACACCCCTGCCCGGCTGGCCGGGCAGGGGAATTCTCCCATCCGGAATCAGCCCTCGGATGCGGCTTCTTCAGGCGCCTCTTCGGCAACGACGGCCTGGGCGGCGACGGCGCGGCCTTCCAGAATCGCCGCGGACGCACCCTGCACGTAAAGCTGGATGGCGCGAATGGCGTCATCATTGCCGGGAATGACGTAATCCACCAGCTCGGGGTCGTTGTTGGTGTCCACCACGCCGACGACGGGGATGCCCAGCTTGCGGGCTTCGGCAACGGCGATGTCTTCATGACCGGTATCCACCACGAACATGGCGTCGGGAATGCCGCGCATGTTCTTGATGCCGCCCACGCTGCGCTCCAGCTTCTCCAGCTGGCGCTTCAGGCCCAGGGCTTCCTTTTTGCTGAACTTCTGGTCCATGGAACCATCGGCGGCCATGGCTTCCAGCTCCTTGAGCCGGTTGATGGACAGCTTGATGGTCTTGTAGTTGGTAAGCATGCCGCCCAGCCAACGATGATTGACATAGGGCATGCCGCAACGCTCGGCCTCTTCCTTGATCACGCTGCTGGCGGCGCGCTTGGTGCCCACGAACAGCACGCGGCCGCCATTGGAGGCCAGCTTGCCGATGAAGTTCATGGCATCGTTGTACAGGGGAAGCGTTTTTTCCAGATTGATGATGTGAATCTTGTTACGCTGGCCGAAGATGTAGGGAGCCATCTTCGGGTTCCAGTAACGGGTCTGGTGACCAAAGTGCACGCCTGCTTCCAGCATCTGGCGCATGGATACATTACTCATGTGTTCTACCTTTTATCTGTAAGGGTTAAGCCTCCGCAATCTCTGGCACACTAAATCACCTGTGTCAGGCGACACCCATAGCGCGCGTCATACCGGGATTGCGTGTGTATTTGCCGTTTGGCGGCGCGTTTTATACCATACCCGGCTCAATTCACCAAGTTTCCGGGCATTTTCAGCCCAAGGACCCAGGAATCCCATGGCCATCATCATAAAAACGCCCGAAGAAATCGAAAAAATGCGCGTGGCCGGACGTCTGGCGGCGGAAGTGCTGGAAATGATCGAACCCCATGTTCAGGCGGGCATCACCACAGATGAACTGGACCGTATCTGCCATGACTACATCGTCAACGTACAAAAAGCCGTACCTGCCCCCCTCAATTACCACGGTTTTCCCAAGTCCATCTGCACCTCGGTAAACCACCAGGTCTGCCACGGCATCCCCGGTGACAAGGTTCTGAAGAACGGCGACATCATCAACATCGACATCACCGTCATCAAGGACGGCTGGCACGGGGATACCAGCAAGATGTTCTGCATCGGCAAACCCAGCGTGCTGGCAAAGCGCCTGTGCGAGATTACCCGACAGGCCATGTGGAAAGGCATAGAGGTGGTCCGTCCCGGCGCCCGTTTCGGTGACATCGGTCACGCCATTCAGCGCTTCGTGGAGGCCAATCACTACTCGGTGGTGCGCGAATACTGCGGCCACGGCATCGGCCGGGGCTTCCACGAAGAGCCCCAGGTACTGCATTTCGGCAAGAAGGGAACTGGCGCAGAAATGCTGCCCGGCATGACCTTCACCATCGAGCCCATGGTCAATGCGGGCCGGAAGGATGTGAAACAGCTGGGGGACGGCTGGACCGTGGTCACCCGGGACCGCAAGCTGTCCGCCCAATGGGAGCATACCATCCTGGTGACGGACGAGGGCCATGAGGTTCTGACCCTGCGCAAGGAAGAAGAGACGGATTGAAATGCCCCTTTCCCTGATTCCCGGCCTGGACGAACGGCTGGCGGACACCACCGGCACGCCCCTGGAAAACTTCCGCAACACCATCAAGGCCAGCAAGACACAGCTGGCCGAGCGCTTTGCCGCCGGAGAGGACGTGGAGGCCCTGGTGCATGCCCGTTCGCATTTCATCGACCAGATTCTGATTCGCGTCTGGCAGCACTTCATCGGCAAGGACGAGGCGGCCGCCCTGGTGGCCGTGGGCGGCTACGGTCGGGGCGAGCTGCACCCTGCCTCGGACGTGGATGTGCTCATCCTGGTGGAGGAGACGCCCAGGGACGAAACCGCCGAGCGGCTGGAACAGCTGGTCACCTTCCTGTGGGACATCGGCCTGGAGATCGGCCACAGCGTGCGCAGCCTGGAACAGTGCGTGGAAGCGGCAAAGAGCGACGTGACCATTGTCACCAACCTCATGGAATCACGCTTTCTGGCGGGCTGGGAGCCCCTGTTCCACGCCATGCGCGAAGCCACGGGGCCGGACCGCATCTGGCCCAGCGACGAGTTCTTCTCCGCCAAGTGCGAGGAGCAGAAGGCCCGCCACGCCCGCTATGGCGACACGGCCTACAACCTGGAGCCCAACATCAAGTCCAATCCCGGCGGTCTGCGCGACATCCAGATGATCGGCTGGGTGGTAAAGCGCCATTTCCGCGCCGAGCGCCTGTCCGAGCTGCTGCACCAGGGCTTTCTCACGGACGCTGAATACCACAGCCTGAAAGCCGGCCAGAAGCACCTGTGGAAAATCCGCTTCGCCCTGCACCTGCTCACCGGGCGCCATGAGGACCGCCTGCTGTTCGAGCACCAGCGGGCCATCGCCCGCCAGTTCGGCTACTGCGACGAAGACAGTAACCTGGCCGTGGAACAGTTCATGCAGGACTACTACCGCACGGTGATGGAGCTGAACCGCCTCAACGAGATGCTGTTGCAGCTTTTCCAGGAGGCCATCCTCTACCAGAACCAGCCCAGCGACACGGTGAAGATCAACAACCGTTTCCAGTCCTGCAACGGGTACCTGGAAGTGCGCAACAACGCCATCTTCGCCCGCTACCCCATTGCCATCCTGGAGCTGTTTCTCATCCTCCAGGAACACCCGGAACTGGAAGGGGTGCGCGCCAGCACCATACGCCTGATCCGCGCCCACCTGCATCTCATCGACGAAAGTTACCGCAGGGATATCCGCGCCCGCAGCCTGTTCCTGGAGATCCTGCGCCAGCCCACGGGCATCACCAAGGTGCTGCGCCGCATGCATCATTATGGCGTCCTCGCCGCCTACATTCCGGCCTTCGCCAACATCACCGGGCGCATGCAGTTCGACCTGTTCCACGTCTACACGGTGGACGAGCACACCCTGATGTTGCTGCGCAATCTGCGGCGTTTTTCCGTGGCCGAGTTCGAGCACGAGTTTCCCCTGTGCTCCCGGGTCTTCCAGCAGCTGGTGAAACCGGAACTTCTGTACATCGCCGGACTCTTCCACGACATCGCCAAGGGCCGCGGCGGCGATCACGCCGAGCTGGGCGCGGTGGACGCCCGGGATTTTTGCAAACTGCACGACCTGTCAGACTACGATGCCGACCTGGTGGCCTGGCTGGTGCGCAAGCACCTGCTCATGTCCGTCACCGCCCAGCGCAAGGACATCGAGGACCCCCTGGTGGTACAGGAATTCGCCACGGAAGTGGGAGACCGCTCGCGGCTGGACTATCTCTACCTGCTCACCGTGGCCGATATCCGCGCCACCAACCCCAAGCGCTGGACTTCCTGGAAATCCTCCCTGCTCAACCGCCTTTACCACAGCACCCACCAGGCCCTGGTGCGCGGCCTGGAATCCCCCATGGGGCAGGACGAACTCATCCAGGCCAAGCAGACCGAGGCCCGGCGCCTGCTGGCGGCCCAGGGATTCGACCTGGGCAGCATCAACCAGCTCTGGGGTGAGCTGTCACTGGGGTATTTCCTGCAGAACGACCCCGAAGAAATTGCCTGGCACGGCGCCATCGTCCTCTCGGCAGATGATTTCATCCGCCCCAGGGTGAGCCTGCGCAAAGCCATCAGCCGGGGCTGTAACGAGATCTTCATCGTGCAGAAAGACCGAAAGAATCTTTTTGCCCAGTGCACGGCCCTCATCGACCAGCTGCACCTGAACATCCTGGAAGCACGCATCAAGACCACGGACGGCGGTATCGCCCTGAACAGCTTCTTCGTTCTGGAAGTGGACGGCAGTCACATCGCACCGGATCGCGCCGAAGACATCCAGCATGCCCTGGAAAGCGGTCTGACCGAGGCCCTGACCGCTGTTCCCGGCACCAGGCCCCTGCCCCGGCGCCTGCAACAGTTCACCAGCAAGAGCGAAATCAGCATCACCCAGGACGAGGTCAACCGCCACACCCTGCTGCGCATCAAGAGCATGGACAGGCCCGGGCTGCTGTCCCTCATTGCCTGGGTCCTGGCGGAACAAAACCTGCAGGTACTCAGCGCCAAGGTCACTACGGTGGGCGCCCTGGCGGACGACGTGTTCACCATCACCGACAACAGGGGGCGCGCCCTGGAAAATCCCGTGGATCAGGAGGCATTGGCAGCGGCCCTGCTGCGGCATCTGGATAACTGAGCCAGCCATGGAACAACATTTGTAGATCGGACTTCAGTCCGACACACAACGGCGGATTGTCGGGCTGAAGCCCGGCCCACGGGAAATCCATTCGAAAGCCCCACTCAGGACGATAGCGAACCACCCTGCCGAGGTTTGGCCGCGACATTGTCCCGAATGTAAACAGGCAGCGCGTCTTCCGGCGCCAGGGTGTTTCCCGCCGCCAGGGCGGCCAGGCCGAGGCTGGCGACATCCCGGGCATGCACAGCCTGCTGTCCGAGAATGCGGGACTCAGGGATGCCCGTGCCCTGGCGCAACGGCTCGGGATAAGCAGACCAGCCACTGCCCACGCCCCAGGCATCACCCGCCAGACCGGACGTAACGCTGGCGGGCGGGCCCACTTGCTCGCCGGGCGCGCTTATCCCCATGACAGCTTCATCATATTCACACCAGGCCCAGTACACCTCGCCCATGCGAGCATCCAGGGCACTGAGCACCCGGGTAGCGCTATGCTGGCGCAATGCGGCCTGCGCCAGGGCAGCCAGTGTGGACACGGGAACCACGGGAAGATCCGCCCCCAGGGCAACGCCCTGGGCAACCCCCGTGGCAATACGGATTCCGGTAAAAGAGCCCGGCCCCCGGCTGAAGGCCAGGGCATCGAGCTGCCGGACGCTGATGCCGGCCTCGGCAAGCAGGGATTCCATCATGGGAAGAATCAGCTCACTGTGCCGCCGCGGCGCCACCTCGAATCGCCAGCGCATTTCATCGTCGATGCACAGGGCGGCGGAACAGCTGTCTTCTGTGGTGTCCAGGGCGAGCAGTTTCATGGGCATCAGGCAGTGAGCTTGCGGGATCGCTCCAGGGCCTCCTTTTCCGCGATTTTCAGGCGCCGCTGCAGCTCGGTCTCCAGGGACTTATAGACTTGGATTTCTGCCCGCTGATAGACAGTCTCCGGGATCTGCCCGGCAAAGGTTATCAGCGCATCGCAAAATGCCAGGTCCGCCTCCAACTGAGAGATCCTGGCCTTGAAGCGCGCGGGCAGGGGAATTTTTCTCGCTTCCATAAACTGTCTGGATGAACCGGAGCATCCACGGTCTGTTTGCACCCATGATACAAGAGTTCGGCCATGGGATTGAGGATCATGGCACAACCGGCGGCATTTTGCCGACAGGTGGTATCAGTCATTTCCAACCCGAATATTTCACCCGGTCGCTGGAAAAATATTCCAGCTTACTGTATTCATGGAGAATTTTGGGATATTGGCAAAGTGCAATATGTTACCGGGCATCGCTGAACGCGCCCTCGCGCCGGTTTCGCCGTCCATCTGCGGTATTTGCTCAATCATAATGGGCGGGGTCGGAGTCAAATGGGGAGGATATTGGAAAGATCCCATGGCCGTGGAACAGTTTGACCCTGCTCATTGTAACAGTTTGGGTGGAATTTGACTCCGACCCCATTACAAATCCGCACCTGAACGCCGATCCCGGCACGATCATCGCGTTCCCGGGTGAAACATTCGGGCTAAAGTTTTCACGCTCATCACCCTCACCCCAACCCTCTCCCTCGAGGGAGAGGGAGCGAGGTTGCAGGCAGGGCCCATGAACCACTGATATCAGCCGGAAGACAGCATGTCCGCATGCAGGGCGGCCAGCAGGTTCTTGGGGGTGAGCATGCCAACCAGTTCTCCCGCATCGTTCACCACCGGCAGGTGATGAATACCCTTCTCGTAGAACACGGGAAACAGGTCCAGGATATGCTGGTCTTCGCGAATGGTGACCGCGGGGGATGTCATCACATGCCCCGCATATTCCGGCTTGTCGGTATGAATGCCCGAAGACGGCTTGAGAAAGGACTTCAGACGCTGCGCCAGAGGCCGCCCGTCCTCTTCCTTCACCTGGTTGAGAAAATCTGCGATGGTGACGATGCCAATGACCTGGCGGCGATGATCCACCACGGGAATACTGCGTATCTTGTGCTGCCACATGAGTTTCCACAGGTCTTCCACCTTGTCGCCGTACTCAGCACTCACCACCTTCGGGGTCATGATCTCACCACAGAGAATCTCGCCCATACGCCGGCGGCGGGCATGGGTGGCGGACAGGTTGAAAATGCGCGACAGGTCCTCCCGGGACACGTCCACGTATTCGTTCATCTCCCGCAGGGCATACTCCAGGTCTTCCCGGCGAATGCTCAATTCTGCATCCACGCGGTCCTCGCCAAGCGAGGACGGTTCACGCAGTTTCTTGAGGGTGTTGGGGTAATAGCGGTTGGGCAGCAAATTGTTGATTAGCAGCGCCCAGCTCAGCATCACCGCCACGTTCAGCAACACGGGGGTAAGCAGATACTGGTAGCCCAGGGCATGCACGGCATCGCCACCCACCACCACGGTCAGGGCCGTGGCCCCGCCCGGCGGATGCAGGCAGCGGGTCAGATACATGATGAAAATGGCCAGGGAAACGGCCACGGCCGCGGCCGTCACCGGCTCCGGAATCAGAGCGGCAACGGTCACGCCGATGACACCGGAAATCAGATGTCCCCCCACGAAGGGCCAGGGCTGGGAAAGCGGCCCCAGGGGCACGGCGAAAAGCAACACTGCCGACGCCCCCATGGAGGCCACCACCCAGGGCAGGTCCCGCGGTGCCAGGAACAGGCTGCTGGCCAGCATCACCAGGCCGATGCCACCCAGGGCCGCCAGGCCGGACAGGGCCTTTTCGCCCAGGGATACGTTGTCCGCCGGGGGGAAGAACAGGGTTCGGAAACGGCCCG
>Ga0256832_1000696_pt1 | contig 22011 bp, 18 predicted proteins | sample 134614metaG_FD_190534 | JGI IMG/M metagenome (GOLD analysis project Ga0256832, IMG submission 190534) | Hydrothermal vent microbial communities from Lau Basin, Pacific Ocean - 134-614 | ecosystem: Environmental > Aquatic > Marine > Hydrothermal vents | place: Pacific Ocean: Lau Basin | collected... | reverse complement strand
CCAAACTGCCCGATCAACTCGCCCAGGACCCCGACATCCGCATCATCCTGGGGCCGCCGCAAGGGCACACCGCGGTGGCCGCGCTCATCGGTCTGCAAAAACATGACATCCCGACCCTGCTGCTGGCCCCTGTGCGCAGCGTCCCCTCCGACGGCCTCATCCTGCCCTACGCGGGCGTGGCGGCGCACTATCAGAAACTCTTCCAGCCCATGTTCGGCATCCTGCCTCCGGCCTGGTCCAAACCGGTGAACCAGCCCTCCATCTGGCTGGGCGACCCCTTGACCCTGGCCGAGCTCTACAAGGAATCGCCCAATCTCGTGCCCGCGGCCGGGCCCGTGGCGGGCGAGGAAGCGTTGCAGGGCTGGGCTCCCGATCTGGCATGGGCCATTCCCTGGGCCGCCCCCATGCCCGACAACCTCCCGGACGCCTTCGCACAAGACTATGAGGCCCTGGCTGGCAAGCCGCCCAACGAGGCTGCGGCCCTGGCCTACGCGGCCGCGGATGAAGCCATCCGCCTTATCACCCAGGCCGAAGACTATCGCCCCGACAACGAGGCCCTGAAAGGGGTGCAAATCCCCCCCATCGGCATCGTCAACGCCCACCTGATTCAATAATCCCCGCACAGATAGTCTTCGATCCTTAGTCTTCAGTCTTTGATCTTCAACACAAACGTCATGCACCGCTACCTGATGATCTCCCCAGAATACAATTTGCAGCGCGTGGGTGGGCTGGGCGTGCATGTACAGGGCCTGGCCCCTCGTCTCAGCGACCGCGTGCTGCTGGATTTATTCGTCCCACGCTATCAAGGGCTGGGCGATTATTGCGAGCCGTTGCGCCGGCATGGCACGGTCTATCGGGCGGACGCCACCGAACCCAAGCCGGGCGATGAATTCGACCTGCAGGTGTGGCGCATGAACGACCAGATCAACGCGGCCATCACCCGCCATATCCACATCGGGCGGCAGTTCAGTCTGATGCACGCGCACGACTGGCTCAGCGGCTATGTGGCCAACGACTTGCACCAACGCTACGGCATCCCCATGGTGGTCACCATCCACGCCACGGAGATGGGACGGCGGCGGGGGCATGTGTGGGGCCATCCCCTCAGCGAACGCATCCATCTGGCCGAACAATACCTGGCCCGCGAGGCCGACCTCATCATCGCCTGCAGCGAGTTCATGCGCGGGGAGATTATCGAAGCCCTGAACGCACCCCCGGAGAAAATCCGCGTCATCCCCAACGGCGTCGAATACGAGCATCTCATTCACTTGCGGGATCATCTCGAAGCCCTGCCCTACATCCGGCGGCGCTGGGCCGGGCCCGACCAGCCCCTCATCTTCTTTGTGGGACGGCTGGAATGGGAAAAAGGCCCGGACCTGCTGGTGCAGGCCATGCCCAGGGTGCTGGAGGATTTCCCCGACGCCAAACTCATCCTGGCCGGGAAAGGCTCCTACACCGACCATATCGTGACGTTGGTGCATGAACTTGGCCTGGAGGACAGCGTGCAGGTCGTGGGATTCATCAGCGATCAGACCCGGAACGAGATCTACGCGGTGGCGGATGTGGCGGTCTTCCCCAGCCGCTACGAGCCCTTCGGCATTGTCGCGTTGGAGGCGATGGCCGCGGGCGCGCCCGTCATCGTGGGGGACGTGGGCGGGCTCAGCGAGGTGGTGGAGCATGGGGTCACGGGACTGCGCGTGCCCAATGATCCCCAGGCCATCGCCCACGCCATCCTCCAGACCCTACATCATCCCGATCGGGCCGCAGAACGGGCCCGCCGGGCCCAGGAAGTCGTTCGCACCCAATACAGTTGGGAGACCATCGCCCATCGGGTGCTGGAAGTTTACGCCGAACTGGTCTGAGGTTCCCCCCATCATGCTCACCCCTTCCCATCTCGCCCGCTTCATCCAGCAGCAGGGGTTGCACGCCCGTCTCATCACCGATATCGGCGATACGGCCACCGTGCCTCTGGCCGCGGCCGCGCTGGGCGTCAGGCCCGACCAGATCCTGAAGACCCTGCTGTTCTACGTGAAGGGCGAACCCTACATTGTCATCAGCCACGGCGTGGAGCCTGTGCCCGCGCGGCCTCTGGCCGACCATTTCGGCGTGGGCAGGCGCCAGATCAAACTCGCCCGGCCCCAGCAGGTGCTGGCCGAGACCGGCTATCCCGTCGGGGGCGTGCCGCCCATCGGGCACAGCCATGCCCATCCCGTGATCATGGCCCAATCCATTCTCGATTACGATGTCGTCTATGGGGGCGGCGGGGACGACAGAACCATGCTGGAAATCGCAGTGGCCGACCTTCTGCGAGTCCACGCGCCCACGCTTCTGCCCTTGAAGTAGGTCGTCGTCAGGGGGCAAAGGATCGCTTACCAGCGTCGCCCCACCAGCCTGCGCACCAGCCCGGCCAGCATGTCGAGGGTCTCGGGGTCGCCCTGGGCGGTGCGAAGCGCGCTCAGCGCGGCTTCGGCATGGGCGTGGCCCTGGGCTTCGGCGAATTCGCGGGCGTTCAGGGCGTCCAGCAGGGCCAGGATAGAAGGCAGATCGTCGGGCGTGAGGGGCGCTTCGCGAGTGTAGTAGGCCCGCAGTTCGTCGGCCTGGGGGCCGGACAGGGAGAGGGCGTAGAGCACGGGCAGGGTTTTCTTGCGGGTGAGGATATCGCCCGTGGCCGATTTCCCCGTCAACGCTTCCTCGCCCCAAATGCCCAGGATGTCATCCTCGATCTGGAAACTCAGTCCCAGCTCATGCCCGAACGCCCGATAGGTTTCGGGGTCGGGCGCGCCGGCGATGATGGCGCCCAGCACGCTGGACGCGGCGATGAGCGCCGCAGTCTTGCCCGTGATCATGGCCATATACGCATCCAGGGTCACATCCGACCGCGTCTCGAAGTCCATGTCCAGGAACTGCCCCTGTGTCAGGCGCAGGCAGGTCTCGTCCAGCACCTCCATAGCCTGGATGATGCGGTCGGGGGGCAGGTCGTGGCGCTGCAGCCGCAACATGGCGAGATGCGCCAGCACGAACATGGCGTCACCGGCGTTGATGGCCTGGGGCTCGCCCACCCAGGTCCACAGGGTGGGGCGATGACGGCGAGTGGGGCTGCGGTCCTCGATGTCGTCATGGATGAGGGAGAAGTTGTGGATGAGCTCCACCGCGGCCGCGGCGGGCAAGGCGCTGGCCGGGTCGCCGCCCGCGGCCTGGGCTGTCATCAACGCCAACAGAGGACGCAGACGCTTGCCTTTGGGCGCATCCTCCGGCTCGCCCTGCTGATTCTCCCACCCCAGATGATAGCGCAGCATCCCATACATGCGACGCAGCGATGGCGGTTCATTTTCGAGCAGCGCTCGCATTTCCTGCTCGATGCGCGGCAGCCACGCCCGGCTGAAATCTTCAAAGTGCATTGGATCGGCTCCTGGCTGGGGGAAATTTGTCCACGCGAATCAAACGCCCGTAATCCCGCAGCGCGTTGAGGTTGCCCGCCCCGGACACGAACATAGCCACGCGCAGGGAGCGCATGACCGCCTGAATCTCCTCGTAGACGGCTTCGGCGCTGATGGCCGCGGCCTTGAGGAAGGGCGAGGCGATGCCCGCCAGATCGGCGCCCAGGGCGATACACTTGGCGATGTCGACGCCCGTGCGCAGGCCGCCGCTGGCGAAGAGAGGGATGTCGGGCAGTGCATCGCGCACCATGACCAGGGAATCCGCGGTGGGAATGCCCCAATCCGCAAACTCGCGGGCCAGACGTTTGAGATGGGGGTCTTGGGCCCGATGGAACTCCACCTCGGCCCAGGACGTGCCGCCGCTGCCCGCCACATCGATGGCGGCCACGCCCACATTGGCAAGCAACCGGGCCGTCTGCGGCGAGACGCCCCATCCCACCTCCTTGGCGATGACGGGCACAGAGAGCTTCGCACACACGTGCTCAATCTTCCGAGCCAGACCAGCCCAATGCACATCCCCCTCCGCTTGCAAGGCCTCCTGCAAGGGATTGAGGTGGAGGATCAGGGCGTCCGCCTCCACCATGTCTACGGCCCGTTGGCAGTGATCCACTGTGTAGCCGCGGTTGAGCTGCACCGCGCCCAGGTTGGCGAAGAGAAGCATGTTGGGGGCGACCCGGCGCACCTGGAAGGTGCGAGCGTGTTCGGGTTGTTCCAGCGCCACCCGCTGAGAGCCCAGCCCCATGGCGATGCCCGCGGCTTCGGCCGCTTCCGCCAGGTTGAGATTGATGCGCTCGGCCTCGGGCGTGCCGCCGGTCATGGAGGAGATGAGCAGGGGGGCCTGCAACACCTTGTCCAACACCTCGATATCCATCCGCACCTGGTCCAGGTCCAGTTCGGGCAGTGCCTGATGCACCAGTCGATAGCGTTCCAGCCCCGTGGTCAGGTTAGGAAAAGAGACATCCTCTTTGAGATTGATTCGAATGTGGTCCGCCTTGCGCTGGGCGTGTTGTTCGGGCATGGCATCCTCCTGCGGCAAGTGTAAATGCGACCTCGAACTCCTGTCAAATCAATGGTCTGTCTGGGTGCGTCCCAAATTATGGGCGCGTTGCGCCTGGCGCCCCGGAGGTGAACCTCCGGGCTAAAAACGACGCCCCCTCAAGGGGGCTTTCAGAGCCAGCCGCGCCCAAAGCCGGGTTCACCCGGCGTCGTCGCGTAGCCCGGCGCTTCAGCGCCGGGTGGAGCCCGCTCGACCGAATTCCTGATGACAACGCGATTTGCCAAAATTTTAGGACGCATCCGCCTGTCTTGAAAATAGATTTGGGGAACCAAGAAACCGGGAAACCGGTAGACCTGTAGACCGGGTGGGGGAGCGAATCGGCCCGGGGTTTCCAGATTTCCTGGTCTTCTGATTTACGAGGCTGCGCATCCCGCCATTTTCGCTCGCGGCGGGTGCGTCCCCAATTATGGGCGCGTTGCGCCTGGCGCCCCGGAGGTGAACCTCCGGGCTAAAAACGACGCCCCCTCAAGGGGGCTTTCAGAGCCAGCCCGCGCCCAAAGCCGGGTTCACCCGGCGTCGTCGCGTAGCCCGGCGCTTCAGCGCCGGGTGGAGCCCGCTCGACCGAATTCCTGATGACAACGCGATTTGCCAAAATTTTAGGACGCATCCGCCTGTCTTGAAAATAGATTTGGGGAACCAAGAAACCGGGAAACCGGTAGACCTGTAGACCGGGTGGGGGAGCGAATCGGCCCGGGGTTTCCAGATTTCCTGGTCTTCTGATTTACGAGGCTGCGCATCCCGCCATTTTCGCTCGCGGCGGGTGCGTCCCCAATTATGGGCGCGTTGCGCCTGGCGCCCCGGAGGTGAACCTCCGGGCTAAAAACGACGCCCCCTCAAGGGGGCTTTCAGAGCCAGCCGCGCCCAAAGCCGGGTTCACCTGGCGTCGTCGCGTAGCCCGGCGCTTCAGCGCCGGGTGGAGCCCGCACGACCGAATTCCTGATGACAACGCGATTTGCCAAAATTTTAGGACGCATCCGCCTGTCTTGAAAATAGATTTGGGGAACCAAGAAACCAGGAAACCGGTAGACCTGTAGACCAGGTGGGGGAGCGAATCGGCCCGGTTTCCCAGGTTTCCTGGTCTACCATGGCAAACCTCCGGGAGGTGGCGCTAAACGCTTCATTTTGCCCCAAACCCTGTCGCCACCTCCCGGAGGTCTGCCAAAAAATTGGGACACACCCCCTCCCGTCGCCTGCTTTGAATTTCTTCCCAACGGGTGATAAAATGAAGCACAACGTTCATTCACCCCAACCCACAGGTCCCAAACCATGTCCTTAGGCGATTGGCGAGACGTCTCCATCATCCTGCTTTCCCTGGAAGGCATCCTCATCGGCCTCATCTATGGCGCAATCTTCTATTTCCTGTGGAAGGGCTTCCGCATCGCGCATGGCTGGCTGCAACGCATCGGCCTGCCCCAGGGACGACGCTATGCCGCCTTGGTGAGGTGGTACACCTTCCGCTACAGCCGTAAAGTCGTGAAGCCATTTGTGACCGCGGAAGCAGTTGCCAGCCAAACCACTGGATTCTTCCGGGCGTTCTTCAATCCCTCTCAAAAAAGCATCAGGAGTCAACAATGAACAAAGCGCAACTTCGCGTGATTTCTGCCAGCACGGCCCTGGGCGCGGTTATGGGCATGTTGGTTGGGCTGGTAGTAGCCCAGACCCGAAAGGAGCAATTGGAGCTTGTGGCCAAAGACGGCGAGCGGATTGGCGCAAGTCCGAGCGTCAGGGAATGGATCGGGCTGACGGTGGCCGCGGTGACGCTGCTTCGCCAAATCGCCAATATCCTGACCCCCCAGGCGGAATAGTCAGTCTTTCGCTTCCGTCATGCCATCGTCCGATTCAGGAAGCTCCGGCGCTTGGGTGGACATTTCTTGTGTTTCGGCTGAGGCGCCTGTTTCGATTTGGGACACAGAGGATGGCTCCGCCTCGTCATCTACCGGTTTTCCCGCCGCCCCTTCCCTCTCCACCGTACTCGGAAACGCCGCTTCCGGTTCGCCCAGGGGGATGATGGGGGGAGGCTCGGTGGGAAGGATGGGCGTGAAAATGGGGATTTCATCCTCGACCGCAGGCTCGGGCGGGGCCGCTTCGACTTCGCCGACTTCCGTTTCCCCGGCCACCCCTTCGGCTCCGGGCAACGCTTCCAACTCAGAGGGAGCTCCCTCTGCCGCGGGCCGGGCGGGCAGCAGGCCCGACGAAGCATCCAGCGTCAACGCCCGACCATACACCTGGGCCAAAAGCCCTACCTGTTCCAGGGGCATTTGCTGGCGGATGGGCGTCTCGGATGTCTCCCAGAGATCGTGCAATGCAGGATAATCCAACTCCGCGGTGACGACGCCCTCGGCCTGGGCGCTGCCCAACTCCGTCATCACGCCCGTAAAGCGAGGCGTGAACTCGAGAGGGGCGAAGATGGCGCTGCGGCCCAGGAAGGGGGGATCCTCGGGGGTGGCGAAAGGATCTTCGCCGACGAGGAACGCGACCGCGCCATAAAGCTGATTTTCCTGGCATCGGGCCAGCGCGGCCTGGCGGATTTTCTGATAGGTGGCCGGGAGTTTCGTGGCGGCCAGGGTGATCAGCATGTCCGCCCCTTGATAGGCGAGGACGCGGGCGGGTTCGGGATAGAGCGCCTCGTGGCCGAACAGAACGCCGATCCTGCCTGCGGGCGTGTCGATGGGGGCCCAACTTTGGCCAGGCTGGGCGATCTCCAGAGTCTCTGCATCGGGCGTGACTTGATCCTGCCGACCTAATACCGATCCATCGGGCCCGAACACGAAAGAGGCGTTACGGATCGAGGCGGTTTCAACGTCATAGAAGTAAAGGCTTCCCGCTACAATGGTCATATCGTACTGCTGCGCCAGTTCCGAAAAGACGCTGGCATAGATATCGTACAAGGATTCCGGCATCTCCGAAAGCGTCATCATCAACGACTTCTTCAAGTCAGCTCGCACGACATTGGCCGCGCCCCCGGCCAACATGCCTTTGAGCCTGGGCAAAATCCCCTGTTTGGGCGTGGCGGCTTCTTTGAGCAGCGCGTTGCGCCAGCCCGGGAACATGGGAATGCCCACAGCCAGTCCGCTATATTCCGGAAAGATGGCTAGATCGCTACCTTTGGTCTTGGCAATGCGCAAAAACCGATGAAAATAGACCAGAAGCTCTTCCAGCGTCTTGGTAACGAGGATTTTGTGCTGGATGACAGCAACGATTGGTTTATCCATGACACGTACGCACCTGATGAATGTGGATGAGCGCAGCAGATCGTAACTGCTAAGGTAGTTCGCCCCAATCGCCCCTCTTTTGCCACGAAGACACGAAGGAAACGAAAGTGCAAAGCCATTCAAAAAAGATTTTATCCGTGTTTCCCCGTATCCGTGTCGAGTGAACAGGGCTACGTTAGCAGTTACAGCAAATCAGGAAAAGAAAGATAGACTGTAACTATACTGGTATCCAACAGAACGTCTTGCCACGAAGGCTCGAAGGGACGAAAGCGATGCAGTTTGCAAGTTTGCAGGTCGCAAGTGGCAAGCCTTTCTGGCTGCAAAGTTTTTCACCTGCTACTTGCTACCTGCCACCTGCAACTTTTACCCTTCGTGCCTTCGTGTCGTCGTGTCTTCGTGGTTTTTGCCTCGCTATGAGGGGATACGCGTATAGTTACGATGGACTTTCCTGAATGAATGCAAAGCCATTGTAGCACAATTTTTCATAAACCGATAAGGCGGATACATCGCGCAAACTTTGATTGTCACGCTTGTTTCGATTGAATTTGGACAACCATTCCAAATGGGATATAATATGTCCAGTTGTATTGCTTGGGTTATAGTGTTTATCGTCACGGAAAATGGTAGTGCCTGCCACCGGTCTCCCCCAACACCGAAATCTTCATTCCCCTAACCCTTTCACCGCATTTGGGAGGTATCACATGCAGAACCGACAACATTTCTTTTCCACGTCTCAACGCAGACGGCTCGCGTGGCTTGCGCTCGCATCGGTGGCCGTACTTGTCCTGGCATTCGTCCTGGGGGTGAACGCCCAGGCTTCTTCGACCCAAAGCCAAATGTCCTTGGGGATGCTGCAAACCAATAATGGATGCATCGACGGCATGGTTTTTGCTGTCGTCAATAGCGGCGATTACGGCCTGGGCGGCTGGGATGTTCATGCACAGCTGCAGGATGGCACTGGCCCCGTCTATGACACGACCACCAATGGCGACGGCTATTTCAGATTCGAAGATCTGACGCCAGGTTCCTACAAGATTTGGATTGACGTGCAGCCGGGATGGGTGCTTTATAGCGGCATTACAAACCCTCGCGAGAATGTAACGGTGGACGACACCACCTGCACAGACGCCAACCATGTCATCTTCAAAGTGCAACAGGGAGGCACGCCCACGCCCGGCACTCCCGAGCCCGCCACTCGGATCGATGGCTATGTCTATGAAGAGACCTGTGACGGCATCATTCCCTTCGAAGGAGCCCGGTTAGAGGTCTGGAACAGCTCCTTGCCCGACAACCTGGACGCGCTGGTGCAATATCGCTACTCCGACATGAGCGGGTACTTCAACTTCCATATCCTGCCCGATTATCTGACCGATTATCTTCACCTGCTTCTGAAGACGCCTTCGGACATGGAAGTGATTAGCACCATCGCGCCCGAGGGCGTCGTGGTGGAGCCCGATCACATCCGCTTCGATTTCCCCACCTTCGAGTTGCTGTCCGGCAACCAGTTCATCCTGCGCCAGAAGGATCTGGTGTGCGAGACGCCCACCCCCACGCCCACGGCGACCATCACTCCCACGCCCACCCCCTATAAGCTTTATCTGCCCATCATCCTCACCCGCCCCCCCATGTGCGAAGTGGGCTATCTCTACGTGAACGTCTGGGGCAAGGACTACCATATCCCGCTGCAGGATGTGCCTTACGTCTACACACTGCGACCTCTGCCCTGGCAACACCCCACCACGTTCTATCTGCGAGAGTACGAAGGTTATGTAAGGTGGACGCAGTATGATCCCACATACAACAAGCAGATCGGCGGCTACGAATTCACCTATCCCGGCGGTCATTCGGGCGAAGAATTCACCCTCTACGTGCGCACCGACTGCGGCGAAATCGCCATCATGAGCAACATCGATGATCCCACGCCCACGCCTCCCCCTCCGGCGGCGCCCCCTCAATCCGGCTGGGTGACGCTGGCGCAGCAGGATTTCGATGAGGCTTCCGTGGGCAATGTCGAACGCGCAGGCAGCCCCACCTGGGGTCTGGCCACCTGCGAGGCCGACAGCCGCCCCTTTAGCATCTGGCCCGCGGCCCGAGGACGCACCGCCGCCCAACCCTGCGTCGAAAACTACCCCAACGACATGGAGTCCTGGATCATCCTCGGCCCATTCAACCTGACCGACGCCACCCAGGCGGAAGTCACCTTCGACTACCTGCTGGACACCGAGAAGGGCGCGGACTGGTTCGGCTGGTACGCTTCCGACGATAACCTCACCTATTCCGGCATTCGAGAGAGCGGCAATAGCAACGGCTGGAACACCCAGACGTTCGATCTGAGCAACTGGGTGGGCAAGGACAAAGTGTGGGTGGCGTTCGTCTTCGAGAGCGACAGTCAGAACACCGACAGGGGCGTTTTCGTCGATAACGTCGTGGTGCGCAAGTACGTGGACGCAGGCCCGCCCCGCGCCATGCCTCTGCGGGTGACGGCTCCCGATGTCGATACAAGCCTCGAACCCGCCACCCTCATCCACAAATAAACCACACCTCTTTGCAATGACAACCCAGGAGGCGGCGAACTATCGTCGCCTCCTTCTTCGTAGATCGACAGGCGCTATGTCCTACACCATCACGTCACAACCTGCCCGGCGTACCGAAAGAGCATGGCGGGAAGAGGTCATTCGGGTATGCCGCCTCATGTGGGAGAAGGACTTTGTCGCGGCTTCTGACGGCAATGTCAGCGTGCGGCTGGGCCCGGATCGTTTTCTCGTCACCCCCAGCGGCTTCTCCAAGGGCAATCTCAAACCCGACCAGCTTCTGGTCATCGACTGGGAAGCGAAGGTGATCGGGCCGTTGTACGGCGCGAATCGGGAGCTGCGCCCTTCCAGCGAGATCATCTTGCATCTTGAGGCGTACCGCCGCCGCCCCGACATCCGCAGCGTCGTCCACGCCCATCCCCCCATGGCCGTGGCCCTCTCCATCGCCGGCGTCTCCCTGGCCCAGTGCATCCTGCCCGAGGTGGTGATGACGCTGGGACTCATTCCCACCACGAAATACGCCACGCCCGCCTCGCCCGAAGGGGCCGAAGTCATTGCCGGCGTCATCGAACACTACGACGCGCTCATCCTGCAGCGGCATGGCAGCGTCACCGTGGGCGAAAGCCCGTGGAAGGCTTATCTCAAGCTGGAGAAGCTGGAACACACAGCGTTGATCACGAAGACCCTGGTCGAACTCAACCGGTTCAATCCCATGAAGCCGGACGAGGTAGCCAAGGCCGTGCACTGGCGCGAAAGCCGCGGCCTCTTGAATGACGCCCTGGCCCACGACCTCTGCAACGTCTGTGACGTCTGTCCGTTGAAATGATGGCGCAGGAGCGATTCACGGATCGCCCCTGTTCCGAAAATAGCGTTGCGTTGGTTTGCAAAAATGACTCAAAGCCCCCGTTGGGCGAGTCTGCAACGGACGTGATGCGTGATGCGTAATCCGTGAGGTCATTACGCATCACACATTACGCATTACGTGTTTGGCTTCCCGCGCCAACCTGACCGCGAGGCGTTTTCATCGGTATCGGCGAGTTGCTGCTCGTGTCGCCTGCTATCCTACGGTTTTCGCGCCCTCGCTTTTGAAACAATCCACGCTCCATGACCGCCCCCACACGGCCAGCATGTTGTGCGCGGTGATGGGGCCCCAACTGCCCGGCTCGTAAAAGGTGAGAGGCGGGCCGTCGCCTCGCTCCCAGCCCTGGAGGATGGCGTCGATGATCTGCCAGGAGACCAGAATTTCGTCCTCGCGGGAGAAGAGGGAGGCGTCGCCCAGCACCGCATCCAGCAGCAGGCGCTCATAGGCTTCGGGCAGGCTCTTGTCGCCGAAGGTGGTGGCGAAGTTGAAGCGCATGTCCACATCCTGCGTGCGCATGCCAGCGCCGGGCACTTTGGTCTGAAAGCGAAGGTGAAAACCCTCGTGGGGTTGCAGGCAAATGGAGAGCGCGTTGGGAGCCAGGTCCACGCCCTGGGCTTCGAACAGCAGGTGGGGGACTTCCTTGAACTGAACGTAGATTTCGGTGGTTTTGGCGGCCAGGGCCTTGCCGGAACGCAGGTAGAAGGGCACGCCCTTCCAGCGCCAATTGTCGATGTAGAGGGTGAGCGCGGCGTAGGTGGGCGTCTCGGAATGGGGATCGACGCCCGGCTCCAGCCGGTAGGTGGGGCCCGAACCGTCGGTGGAGCGATATTGAGCGCGCACGGTGTTCGTGCGCAGTGCGCCATCCCTGGGCGGACGCACCGCCCGCAGCACCTTCACCTTCTCATCCCGCAACTGGGTGGCATCCCATTCGTTGGGCGGTTCCATGGCCGTGAGGGAGATGAGCTGCATGAGGTGGTTCTGGAACATGTCCCGCATCACCCCGGCCTGATCGTAATAGCCTCCACGCTTGCCCACGGCCACCGATTCCAGCACGGAAATCTGAACGTGGTCGATGTAGTGCCGGTTCCATAGCGGCTCGAAGATGGCGTTGGCGAAGCGGAAGACCAGCAGATTCTGCACCGTCTCCTTGCCCAGATAGTGGTCGATGCGATAGACCTGATCTTCCCGGAAGTAGCGATGAATGTGCTGGTTGAGGGCGAAGGCGCTGTTGTAGTCCGTGCCGAAGGGCTTTTCCACGATGAGTCGGGCGAAATGGCCCTCTTGCTCCTGGGCGAAATCCACCTCTCCCAGGTTTTCCACCACCATCGGGTAGATGGAGGGCGGAATGGCCAGATAGAACAGGCGGTTGGGGGCCGTTTGATGGGCCTTTTCCAGCTCCTCCAGGCGCTGCTTCAGCGTCTGAAAGTCCTTCCTTTCATCGTACTGAATGTGCTGGTAGTAAAGGCGGGAGGCAAACTCCTGCCAGCGGTCGCATTCGTCAGGCTTGATGCGCCCGAATTCCTCCACGCCCTGCCGAATGTGATCCCGAAAGGCGTCGTCGGTGTAGGGCGTGCGGGCCGCGCCCAAAAGGACGTAGTTTTCGGGCAGGAGGTCATTGCAGGCCAGGGTGAAGAGGGCTGGCAGGAGTTTGCGGTAGGCCAGGTCGCCCGAAGCGCCGAAAATAATCAGGCTGAAGGAGGGGGCGCGGTGGATGGCTTCGAGTTCAGGCTGGGACATGAGGGCTTCCTTCAGACGCTGGCGATAGCGCCCGCGCGCTGGGCGATGGTATGCAGCAGTTTGTGGAAGTCGTTGGCAAAGGCTTTCACGCCCGCGGTTTGCAGGTCTTCGGTGATCTGGTCGAAGTCGATGCCCAGTTCGGCCAGACGGGCGATCTGCGCCCGGGCTTCTTCCACGCCCTGGTCGACGGTGCGGGCCAGCCTGCCGTGGTCCAGCAGGGCCTGGATGGTGTGCAGAGGCAGGGTGTTGACTGTGTGCGGGCCGATGAGGTTTTCGACGTAAAGCACGTCCGAGTAAGCGGGATTCTTGGTGCTGGTGCTGGCCCAAAGGGGTCGCTGCACCCGCGCGCCCTGGTTCGCTAACGCCTGCCAGCGGGCGTCGCCGAAGACGACTTTGAAGCGATCATAGGCCAGTTTGGCGTTGGCGATCGCGATCTTCCCCTGCAATTCGGTATTGCCCACCGCGGCCAGGGCTTTGTCCACGGCCGTGTCGATGCGGCTGACGAAGAAGGAGGCCACCGAGGCCACGTGGCTGACATCCTCGCCCGCCCGGGCCCGATCCTCCACTCCTTCGATGAACGCGTAGGCCACGGCCTCGTAGTGGCGCAGAGAGAACATGAGGGTGGCGTTCACATTGACGCCCGCGGCGATGAGCCGACGGATGGCGGGGATGCCTTCGCGGGTGGCGGGCACTTTCACCATGAGGTTGGGACGGTCGATGCTGCGCCACAGCCGCTGGGCCTCCGCCACCGTGCCCTCGGCGTCGTAGGCCAGGTCGGGATTCACCTCGATGCTCACATAGCCATCGCCCCGGTTGCTGGACTCGTACAGGGGCAGGAGCGCGTCGCAGGCCGCGGTGATGTCGGCCTGGGAGAGGACGTCGTAGATGGCGAAAGCGTCCGCGCCTTCCCCGGCCAGACGGCGGATATCCTCATCGTAGAGGGCGCTGCCGCTGATGGCTTTGTTGAAGATGGAAGGATTGGAAGTCACCCCGCGCAGGCCCAGGTCGATGAGTTCCTGAAACTGGCCCGAGGCCATGATGTCGCGACTGATGAAATCCAGCCAGATGGATTGTCCGAATTCGTCGTAGAGTCGTTGCAGTTTGCTGGTCATAGTCACCTCGATCTTGGTAGGGGTTCTCGTGTGGTGATGAAAGTGCGTATCGGCTGCGTGGTCGCGGAAAGCTGAAGACGTGACGAGTGAAACGTGATGCGTGAGGACATGACGTTTCACGTTTGACGTTTTACGTGCGTTGCAGCCTCGCCCAACTTTGGCCTGGCGAACCTTTCGCAAAGAACGCCAACGTTATCTACAAGACAGAAAAGGCATGTCCGCGGCGCGGGCCGCATCCCGGTCCAACAGCCACAGCAGATAGCCGTTTTCCGGCTCCACCAGAGCTGCGGGCAGGGGCTGGGGGTCTTCTTTTTGAAAGATGCGGCGGAGGGCGGGCCCCTTACCTGCGCCCGCGATCAGGAAGATCACATGCGCGGCCTGGTTGAGCACAGGCAGGGTGAGGGTGACCCGATCGCGAGGTGCTGTGGGGGCATGGCCCACCGTGACCAGACGGTCGCGCACGGTCAGCGCGGGATCGCCCGGAAAGAGGGAAGCGGTGTGACCGTCCGCGCCCATACCCAGCAAGATCAGATCGAACCGGGGCCATTGCCAGGCGGCCAGGCCCATCGTCGTTGTGATCTCCTGCTCGTAAAGGGCGGCAGCTTGTTGGGGATCGTCCTCCTCGCCGTGGATGCGATGAGTGATGACGATGGGCAGGTGTTGCAGGAGCAGCGCGTAGGCCACGCCGAAGTTGCTATGGGGATGGTCGGGGGGGACGCAGCGTTCGTCCACCCACCAGATATGGGTTCGGCCCCAGGGAATGCGCTCCCGCCACGGAGGCGCGGCCAGGAGTTTGAACAATGGGCGGGGCGTGGAGCCGCCCGAGATGGCGATGTGGGCCACGCCGCGGGCGTTCACGGCGTCCTCGATCACCCAGGACAGCAACTCCGCCGCCCGGAGGATGAGGATATCGGATTCGTGAACTTCATAGGGACGGGTGTTCATGCCTGGATTGTAGTCCCCTTCCCGCCCGAATGCAAGTCGCTCCGCGCGCGGCGAACCCTTTCGGCCCGAGATGCGTTCGTGGATTTGCGCCCGCGGCCCGGGTGATCTATGATGCGTTTGCCTATCCTTTTCATCAGAAGTAACTATACACGTATCCCCTCATAGCGAGGCAAAAACCACGAAGACACGACGACACGAAGGCACGAAGGGTAAAAGTTGCAGGTGGCAGGTAGCAAGTAGCAGGTGAAAAACCTTGCAGCCAGAAAGGCTTGCCACTTGTGGTCTACAAACTTGCAAACCTGCATCGCTGGTTGACTGACAAATCTTGAGTCTTTCCTTTCCGACCATATTCACCGAGTAAACTCGGACTCTTCAGGCGCTTCGCGCCTGTGATCGACCTTCGTCGACCTGATTTCCATCATGAACATGGACGGCGGAGGCCGTCCACTGGCCGCAGGCCTGGAATGGGACGACTTCAGTCGACAGCATAGGCGACCACAGCAGACCAAAACGCGTTTTGTCAATCAATCAGCCTGCATCGCCTTCGTCCCTTCGAGCCTTCGTGGCAAGACGTTCTGTTGGATACCTGTATAGTTACCATCGGAAGCGACTATGACGAAATTACTCATCATCGGCATTGGCGGCTTTCTGGGCGCTGTCAGCCGGTTCCTCATGGCGGGCTGGGTGCAAGATCTCAGCCGATCCGTGCATTTTCCCTATGGCACCCTGGCCGTCAATGTCATTGGCAGCTTTCTTCTCGGCTTTCTGGTGCGTTACGCCTTCATGCAAAATGTCTTTAGCCCTGAAGTCCGCATGTTGATTTTCATCGGCTTTTTGGGCGCTTTCACGACCTTCTCCACCTTCAGCCTCGAAACCTTCAACCTGTTTGCGGATGGGGCCGCCACGCCCGCGGTGTTGAACATAACCGCAAACATCTTTCTGGGCCTGGTCGCTGTCTGGTTAGGACAAACCCTGGCCTACGCTTTCGGGAGCTAAGCCTCATGGAATTCGAAAAAGACGGCTGTCTTCTACGGATTTTCGTCGGCGAGAATGATCGGGCCCATGGCCGCCCGTTGTATGAATGGCTGGTCGAGGAGGCCCAACGTCAGGGATTGGCCGGGGCGACTGTCGTGCGCGGAATCATGGGTTTCGGAAAGAAGAGCCGGATTCACACAGCCCGCATTCTGCGATTGTCGACGGATCTGCCCGTCATCGTGGAGCTCGTCGACACTCGCGACCGCCTGGAAGCCTATCTGGATTCGGTGGAGCGGGAGATCAAGGAAGGGCTGGCGACGCTGGAGAAAGCGGACGTCCGATTCTATCGGTAATGCGGAGACGACTTGACACTTTTCAAGTAACTGCTAACGTACCCCGGTTAACAAACCACAAAGGGCACAAAGGCGCCAAGAACACGAAGAAAAAAATGTATAAATTTCCCTTTGTGCCTTTGTGTCTTCGTATTCTTAGTGGTTTTCGTGTGATGACCTTAGTAGTGACCTTTTCAAACAAAAAAGCCCCGGTCGACGACCGAGGCTTTTGGCGCCCCCAAGGGGATTCGAACCCCTGTCTTCAGCTTGAAAGGCTGACATCCTAGTCCTCTAGACGATGGGGGCGCAGTGATTGTATTTTAGCAGAAGACAGGTGGTTGGGCAAAGATCGACGGAAAGTTTGTCAGGAGCGGATGGCGGTTTTTCACCAGAAAACGCCCGCCATCCGCCTGCAAGGCGCGCGGTTAGCCCTCTGCGACTGTTTCTTCGCCCGCTTCGGCCTCAGCGCCTTCTTCCTCACCCTCGGCAGACTCTTCCGCCAGCTTGCGGGAGATGGTCAGGCTGAAGACAGGCGCTTCGGGCTCGGCCAACACCTCCACGCCCTCGGGGATGGGCAGGTCGGCCACGGTGATGACATCGTTCAGGGTCTTGAGCTTGCTCAAATCGGCCACGAGCGCTTCGGGAATATCGCCGGGAAGACATTCCACGGTAATGGCGTCCATGTGATGGATGAGCACAGCGCCGCCCTTGAGGGCCTCGGACTCGCCCACCGTGTGGACGGGCAGGTCGGTTTGGATTTTGACGTCCATCTGCACCCGGTAGAAATCGACATGGAGGAGGGTGCGGCGAATGGGATGGCGTTGCAGGTCCTTGATTAGCACGTTCATAGGCTTGCCCAGGCCCCTGATCTCGATGAGCTGGCTGAGACCGCCGCTGCGCAGGATGCGCACCATGTCGATCTCGCGGAACTGGATAGGGGTGGCGGGTTCGCCCTGCCCATACACGATAGCGGGCACAAAACCGGCCGCGCGCACCTGTTTCACGTGCCTGCCGGTGATGCTTCGAGGTTCAACATTCAATACATAATCCATTGGATGATTCGCTCCTTCTTTGATGTATTTGAGAATGGTCGTAACCGTCAACTCACCCCGGTCAACAAACCACAAAAGGGCGCAAAGGCGCTTAGAACACGAAGAAAAATGTATCCATTTCCCTTTGCGCCTTTGTGTTCTTAGTGGTTTTCGGGCGACGACGGGTGACGACCTTAGTAGTTACCATGAATCACGGCCGCGCCGATTTCGGAAAGTGGGGATGCCAACAGGTCACAGAGGACATGGGGCATCGGGCTTTTGGGTGCTGTACACACAGCCCTTTATTTTAGTCGGAACCGGCGTAAAAAGCAAAAAATACCGAATCAAATAATGTCTGATGATAACTGCTAAGGTAGTTGGCCTCAATCGCCCCTCTTTTGCCACGAAGACACGAAGGAAACGAAGGAGCGAAGTCATTCAAAAAAGATTTTATCCGTGTTTCCTCGTATCCGTGTCGAGTGAACAGGACTACCGTTTGGGGTGCGTTTCAATTTGGGGGCAAAAAATCATCGTCGATTCGTCGCCAAGCACTGGCCGAGTAAACTCGGGCTTTTTGGGCGCTTCGCGCCAGTGGTCGACCTTCGTCGACCTGTTGCATACGGTGAAAATGGACGGCGGAGGCCGTCCACTGGCCGCAGGCCTGAAGCGCCCGACTTGAGTCGGCTAGTGCGCCCCATTTTTGAAACGCACCCTACCGTTTGATGCGAATTGACGAAACGTTATAGATGGGCTAAAATGAATTTGGAGCGGGTTTCGCCTGCAATGTGTCCCTGCAAACGAAAACAAACTCCTGATTCCCTTTGCCAACTGCCAATCCCCTACCGACCAGGAGGTAACAATCATGAGAGATGTCCTGCTTTTTCTTGTCGGCCTGCTGATGGGCGCGGTCCTGACCGCCTTTCTGACGCCCAAGAGCGGCACTGAATTGCGCGGCGACCTCGCCGAGCGCTACGAACTGAGCATCCAGGACCTCAACCAGAAAGTGGAGCAGCTTCAAGCTCAATTGAAGAAGAGCCAGACACAGGAAAGCGCTCAGACGGGCGAAGCAACCCCCAGTTCCTGATAATGCCCCTTCGATTCTGACTTGCCCGATCACCCTTTGGGATGGTTGGGCTTTTTTATGTCCTGCTGTTCCAAAAATAGGATTAGGGAACGCAGATGATAAAGAAAAAATCTGTGAAAATCATCTGCGTAAATCTGCGATGCGAAGCATCCGCGTTATCAGCGTTCTCATTTTCATCCGCATCAGCGCAGGCTTGCTCGCCGGGCTTCGAAGTCCTCGGATGTCGCCGTCAAGGCGGCCAGGCAACCCAAGGCGACTGCACCCAGCCATCCAGCGAACCCTCGGGTTGGAGGGGAGACTGGTTGTGGGGAACGACGCGCAGGGCTGAGCCCGTTATCTGCATCCCTTCCGGCCAGGGAACGCGTTGCCAGGTGACGAACTCGCCCTCCCGCTCCCATTCAGGCGGGCGCATGCCCATCTCGTCGGAGACCTGGACGATTTGCCCGCCGTCCGGCCCCAGCAGGGCGCTCTGGATCTGGTAAGAAGCGACCTCCTCGATGAGGGGCCCCCGGGTGCGCCAAACCTGCAGGATCACCCCCTCCGAGTCGTCCGCGGCGGGCGGCAGGACGTACTGTCCCATCAACCCCAACGCCTCGCTGAACCAGACGACGGGTTCGCCCTCCACGTACAGCTCTGTCGTGGCCAGAAAAGCGACGCCGCCGTCGATGGGCGTCAGCTCGATGCCCAGCAGGTCCTGGATGAAGGCTGGCGGCAGGGCGGAGTCGCCCACAAGGATGGTGGGATGGCTGTCGGGATGGGGCAGGGGCCAGGCCCGGCGGGCGTCGAACCAGTGAAGCCGGGGATCGATGCGGGTGAAGTACTCGGTGGTGGGAATCTGTTCGTAAAGGACGTAGAAGCTGGGGTGCTTGTAGATGTCCGCGGCGATGTATAATGGCCCGTCGGGAGGATGGGCCTCCAGCCAGCGCCAGACCGTGGTCATATCCACCTCAAACGCGTCCGCGGTCTCGGGCGCAGGCCCCCAGATATGGAAGTAGTCGCGATAGGTGATGGCGGCGGGCAGCAGAAAGGCCGCCGCGGCCAGGCCCCAGAAGAGCGCCTGGCGGGTTTTCGGAGAGAGCGAGGCCAGGCGGGCGGTCAGCCAATCCAGGCCCGCGGCCAGACCGATGGCGGGGAAGAAGAAGACGCCCGGGATCACGCCCAGCACCCGCGGCAGGGTGGGGGCCCGATCCACGGCCAGGAAGGAGGGGCTGGCCATGATGATGAACCATAGCAGCAGGAAGCTGTAAACCGGGTTGCGCCAGCGCTTCAAGCTGATCCCCGCGCCCAACAGCGCCAAAAGCGCGGTCAGGGGCGTGAACACGGCCCGACCGGGCAGATTGTAGAACCGGGCCATGTCGCCCCGTCCGGGCGCGATGAATTGCACCAGGTTGAGGAGGGCGGCCCGGCTGATGACTTTCAGCGTGGCCAGACTGAAGCCATCCTGAAACGCGGAGACCTCGCCCGCCCGCTGGGTGAAGCTGCCGGGATGGGTAAGGAAGTAATAGCCCAGGGGTGCAAAAACGACGGCGGAGACGGCGAAGAGGATGATCGAACCGAGAATGAATCGGCGGAAGTTCGTCACGGGCGGCTGCAATCGCACATGCAGCCAGGACAGAGCCAGCCATCCGCCCAGGAAAAGGCCCACGAACAGGGGAATGAAGCGGCTGGCGGTGTAGAAATGCGCACCTATGCCCATGAACAACCCGGCCAACGCCCACCATCCCCAATGATCCCGATTGAGGGCCCGCCACAATGCGGCCATGGTCAAAGCCGCCATCATCGTGGTGAAGACCCCGCGGATGCCGAAGCGGGAGAAGTGAATATGCCAGTAGGAGACGGCGGTGAACAGGCCCGCGCCCAGGGTCATCAGCCAGGCCGCGCGCCAGGCCCGGGCGTCAGCTTTATCGGGCAGCCGGGCGATGAACAGTTCATAGCCCAGCCAATACGCGGCCAGGGCCGTGACGACGCCGGCGATGGCGGAAGGCAGGCGGATGGCGTAAGGCGTCAGCCCCATCAGCCTGAACATCCCCGCCAGAATCCACATGTGCAGGCCCTCGCGGCCGAAATTGCCCGGAAAGAACACCTGGCCCCGACCCGCGAGCACATCCAGCGCGTCCAGCGCGTCCGCGGCCTCGTCGCCGAACAGGCCGGGCGGGATGCTGTGCAATTGCCACAATCGGAAGAACGCGGCGACGACCAGGACGATGACAAAGCCGATCCAGATCCATCGGCGGCGGGTGCGGGCGGTTTCCATAGCGGATTATTGTATGCCATTCTCCGGTCTGGACCAAACGTGCGTCGGTGAGAGAGGGTGCGTCCCAATTTTTTAGCAAGACCTCCGGGAGGTGGCGTCAAACGCTTCATTTTGACCAAAACTTTGTTGCCACCTCCCGGAGGTCATTCGCGGCGCCAATTTTCAGGGACGCACCCGGCGAGAGAATAGCGATCAGGCCTCACGGACGCTGGCTCGACGATTCCCAACGGCCTTTCCGATTTCACACACGACGGCCTGCCCTGAGCGTTGCTGAAGGGTTTGGCGTTTGACGCCCGACGATGGCAAAATGCCACGCAAACGCAGTCACGCTGATTCGATCCCTCGCCCATTCACCCTCGCCTCCAGCCATCATGCCCGATCCCCGCATCTCCGTCGTCATCCCCCTTTACAATGAAGAGGCCGCCATCGATGAACTTTACCGGCAGCTCACCGAGGCGCTGGAAGCCTACGGCGAGCCCTACGAGGTCATCGTGGCGGACGATGGCAGCACCGACGGCAGTTTCGAGAAGCTGAAGGCCATCCACGACCGGGACCCGCGCTGGCGTATCGTGCGCTTTCGCCGCAATTTCGGCCAGACCGCGGGCTTTGCCGCGGGATTCCATCGGGCCCGAGGCGAGGTGGTCATCACCATCGACGCCGACCTGCAGAACGACCCCGCGGATATCCCCAGGCTCATGGCCAAGATCGAGGAGGGCTACGATATCGTCAGCGGCTGGCGAGTGGATCGCAAGGACGCCTTCCTCACCCGCAAGCTGCCCTCCATGATGGCCAACTGGCTCATCTCCCGCTCCACCAACGTCCATTTGCACGATTACGGTTGCTCGCTCAAGGCGTATCGGGCCGACGTGGTGAAACACATTCATCTCTACGGCGAACTCCATCGCTTCATTCCGGCCGTGGCGGCTGGATATGGCGCGCGCGTGACCGAGATCCCCGTCAATCATCGCCCGCGGGAGCATGGGGCCTCGAAATATGGCATCACCCGCACCTTCCGCGTCATTCTCGACCTGATCACGGTCTATTTCCTGCTGGGATACAGCACCCGGCCCATTCAGATCTTCGGCGGCGTAGGGATGATGTCCTTCTCCGTGGGCGTGCTCATCGGCCTTTATCTCACCTTCGTCAAATTCGCCTTGGGGCAGAATATCGGCACCCGGCCCCTGTTGCTGCTGGCCGTATTGTTGATCCTGCTGGGGGTGCAAATGATCGCCATGGGCCTGCTGGGCGAACTCATCATCCGCACCTATTACGAAAGCACGGGCAAACCCATCTACTACGTGCGGGAGGAGCTGGCGTAGGCTTCGATGGCTCGGGCCAGATCGAAATCTTTTGGGTGCGTCCTAAATGAGTTGGCATTAGCCGGACGCACTGGCCGAGTGAACTCGAGCTCTTTAGGCGCAAGCCCCCTCCTTTGCTTCCTC
>Ga0256832_1000695_pt1 | contig 22020 bp, 13 predicted proteins | sample 134614metaG_FD_190534 | JGI IMG/M metagenome (GOLD analysis project Ga0256832, IMG submission 190534) | Hydrothermal vent microbial communities from Lau Basin, Pacific Ocean - 134-614 | ecosystem: Environmental > Aquatic > Marine > Hydrothermal vents | place: Pacific Ocean: Lau Basin | collected... | reverse complement strand
TAAACATTATATATTCGTAATAGCCTAGTTTTTTTACTACCCTGTAGGCATACGAGCTTATATCTGTAGGCTCCAGCAACCAAAATCACCGTTACCAAAGGGCAAGGTCCAGTGCTAAATTCATCGATTAAAAATGTATTAATCGCAGATGACTCTGCAACCGACAGAAAGTGCCTATCTTTAGCACTTGAACAACTAGGTTTGAATGTTACCGCTGTTAACTCCGGAAACGAAGCAACAGATAGTGCCACTTTAAATAAGCCTGACTTGATTATGTTAGATATCATTATGGAAGATGGAGATGGGTATCACGCCTGTCGAAGCCTAAAGCGTAATGAGGATACCAGCAATATACCTATTATTATTGTTTCGAGTAAATCAAATCGTGTTGATAAGATGTGGGCTGAAAAATTAGGTGCAAATGCCTATATCACCAAGCCTTTTTCAAATGATGAGTTACTCAGGGTGTTAGAAAATATTTAGAGATTTTTATTTTCACTCCTTCCTAAACCCTAATATTTTTAGCCTACAGACAGACTCTAATCGAAAAGTCATTATTTTACTCGGTAAGTTATTTGGTGATGCATTCTTTACATCAAAAATACAGGTTGGGATAAAGGCAACTTATCCACCATTATTTTCGGGCAGAGTCCCTTAATATAAAAAAGCTATAGATAGCTGTAAGGTGATCAGGAAAATGAACAAACACACTACTCGCTCTGAAAATGACACGATTAACTCCAAAATAAAGGCATTTACAGAGTCTTTTAATTCACATCTATTCTGTTACGAAATAGAAAATAATCGTATTTTTATAGAACCTAAAATAAACATGGAAGTTCTAGAAAAAACCACGGTTTACCCTATTCCTAACGCACCTAAATGGTATGCTGGTATCACTAGTTTACGAGGCGATATGCTTATGGTTATGAATATGCACTTTATTCTAGGTACCAATAAACAAGGTACAACAAAGCATTTACTTAAATTAGAACATCCTGATTTCCCCCCTCTTGCCATTGCTATCGACAACCTTCCATACCAGAGAGATATAGAAAGACTATCAACAAGCAGTACAGACGCATCAAACTACCCAGACTGGGTAAAATCTGTAGCAGAAAGTAATAATAAAATCTTCTTATTTGTAGATCACTCTACACTGTTTAAAGCAATGCAAAATAATTCCATTCAACAACCCGACCTCGCCACGATTAAAATAGCTGTAGAAGACTAAACATGACTTTATTGACCGCTAAAATCCGCCTACTCTTTTTAATAATTATAAGCTCCACTGTTTTATCGCCTTTATATGCTGAAGAAGGAATATCTGATCATGTTATTCGTATAGGCGGAGTACTCGATCTCGAAGGCTACTCAAAAGGCCTTGGGATAAATATGAAGGCTGGTATTAATGCTGCTTTTAAAGATGAAAAAGTCAAAAATCGCCGTATAGAATATATCACGATCAATGACTCTTACAATCCTGAAAAAACAGTCAAGGCTACGAATAAACTAATTAAACAAAAAGTTTTTCTATTTGCTGGCAATGTTGGTACACCGACAGCACAAGTCTCTTTACCCATACTTGCCAAACACAATATCCCTGCTGTTGGCTTTTTTACAGGAGCAAGTTTATTGCGCCCTGGTAAAGGCTCTATTATTAATTATCGAGCAAGTTATGTGCAGGAAACTGCTAAGGTCATTAAAACAGCTCTTAAAAATGGCATAAAGGCAAATCAAATATGTGCCTATGTGCAAAATGATGCTTATGGAATGGCTGGTATTGAAGGCATTATTAATGCATTAGATGACAATCAAGAAAACAAAGTGATTATTGCTGCATTAGAACAAATTAAAAATTTAAAAGGTAAAAACCCTTCACGTAATAATATCGGTCCAGTAGGTGTCTACAAGAGAAATAGTGACTTTGCCAGACCTGGTTATAAATCACTAATAGCATGGGAGATAGCACAAAATACTCAATGTAAACTAGTCATTACTGTTGGCTCTTATAAGGCAATCACCGAATTTATTGCCTATAGCCGCTACAAGAAAAAATCTTGGATTTTTAGTGCCGTTTCCTTTACAGGAGCCAAAAATTTTCAAAGAGCCTTACAAAAATTTAAAATCAATAATGGCGTCATTATGACTCAGGTTGTACCACCGCTAGATAGCAATATTCCCATTGTGGTAGAAGCAAAAAAAAAGCTAGGAGCAGACTTTGGTTATGTTTCGCTAGAAGGTTTTATTGTTGGAAAGCTTGTTTTATACGGCTTAAAAAAAATAAAAGGCGATATAACACGCAAAAATTTTACCAAAGCATTACTTAACTCACGGTTTAGTATTGGCGAACTTACCTTTGACTTTCTTAATGACAATCAAGGCTCTGACCGAGTAGAGCTAACAGTATTAGATCAAGGGAAGTGGATCACAAATAGCGAAAACATTTGGAGCTTTCCCTCTTCACATTAAAGTTAAAAGTATTACCATCCCAAATTAATGACTACTATAAATTTGGGTTCAAATATAAAAAAGAATTACACACAAGTTAGGATCTTATGAATAATATATTTAATCTTGAAAGTATTAGTTTAACGAAACGCATAGCTCTACTCGTTATAGTGCCGATTATCCTGACCTTTACTTTAGGCTTTCTAGCTTTTAAAGCACTAGACGATAATAAAAATACACTGCACGATATTTCAGGAAGGACTAAGATGTTAACCCTAGCACATAGCTTGCTAAGTAATATTCATGGGAAAATTCGAGAGCCTATTTATGATCTGCAAAATGGTAAATTAACATGGAGCGATGGTCTTGAAATAATTACAAAAGCTCGTGTTAAAGTGGAAAAACAGTTTAAACAGTTCAATACCTATAATGCAATTGACCTTCATGAAGGAGACCTTGAAGCCTCTGCAGCAAAAGAGGCAATGCCAGCTTTTCTCAACGCAGTTGATGATGTAATAAAAATTATTAAAGATGAAAATCAGGGAAATTTAACACTTTTTATCAAAGAGGAAATGCATGAACGTATGAGCCCATTGGTAAAAGCGGTGACTATCCACCAACGAGAAGATATAGATTTAACCGACAAAGAAATAGCCAAAACATTAGAAATCATTTCAAAAGATGATATCAGCATCATCGTATTACTTATCGGAACCCTTTTTCTATTAGCCTTGTTTGGTTATCTCGTTTTCCGCTCTATTGCTAAACAAACTAACTCCCTAATATCCACTATTAACGAACTTAACCTAGGAAATAAAAATGCACGAACAAGCGTTGAAGGTGAACATGAACTATCACAACTAGGTAACGCCTTAAACCAATTACTTGATGAAAGAGACGCAACTGAGGACAATATTCAAAAACAAAACGAGGTACTGAATGACTCCGTATTTTCTCTTCTTGAGTCTGTTGCAGAACTAAGCGAAAGAAATTTAACCGTTCGCGCAACCGTAACAGAAGATGCAACAGGACCTCTTGCCGATGCGATCAATCAACTGGCAATGGATACTAACGATGTTTTAAGCAAAGTAAAAAACATTGCCCTATCAGTAGAATCTGCATCTAAAACTGTTGATAAACATACGTTAAATGTAAAAAAATTAGCCGAATCGGAACAGTTGGAAGCACAACAAACCTCAGTCGCTATAAATGACTTGATTGAGCGACTTAATCAAATAGCCGATACCTCATCATCTGCAAACAAAATAGCCGATGAAACAACACAAACAACAGAAAAAGCTTATCAATCAGTATCCAAAACAGTGGATAGTATGAGTGAAATTCGAGAAACTGTTCAAGAAACAGGTAAACGTATTAAACGACTAGGAGAACGTTCACAAGAAATCACCCGTATTATCGACCTTATCAATACTATTACGGAACGAACCACTGTACTTGCACTAAATGCCAGTATGCAGGCTTTATCTGCGGGTGAAGCAGGAAAGGGTTTCTCGGTTATTGCAGAAGAGATTCAACGCTTGGCAGAAAGTTCACGCGAATCAACCGACCAAATCGCAAACTTAATTAAAAATATTCAACAAGAAACACGTACTACAATAAGCACAATGGATAATACCATCGAACAGGTAATTACAGGTTCTTCACTTGCCGAGGAAGCATCTGAGCAAATGCAATTAACACTCGACGCGACTAAAAAGCTTACACTATCTGTTGAATCTATTGCCCAAGCTTCCATAGAACAAGTAGATATAAGTAAAAATCTCTACCTCCGCTCAAGCGAAATACTAAAAGCCACAGCATCTACAGGACAAGAAATGGAATATTTAGGCAATCTAACCAAGAACATGGTGAACGATGCGCAAAGCTTAGTGCAATCAGTTAATGTGTTTAAGCTAGATACAAAAGAAATTCCAGCTGACGATATACCTAAGTCTAAGGCTGCTTAGATTTAATCAAACTTAGATGAATTTTAACAAACCTTATATTGTTTATTAATTGATGGCTACTCAGCATAATCGATAACTGCTCAGTTTGAGCTCTATTTTGTTCGAGTTCAAGGCAAAAGGGCAGAGTTTATAAATATAAATGAGCACTTTATAACGTAGAAATCGGGCAAAATAGAGTGCAAGCTGAGTAGTTACAACTGGACTTGATTAGAGCTTTGCTAAGCCTAATCACTATTGGGACAGACATGAGCTTAGATTCTGAAACAAAAATAGCACTAGCCGAAGAGCTAGAAGATGTTGCAATGGAGCTAGTTGGTATTAGCCAATTATCACCTTCTCAGCAAGAAATAACGGCTGAGAGTATACTCACGTCAGTTCTATCGGAGACAGAACGCCTAAATGATATAAGCGAGTTATATGACTACCCCGAACTATATCAAGTAACGCTTTGGGCACATAAAAATATTCGTAAATTAAAATCTAAGCCTGATTTATTTTTACAACAAAATGAAGAAGGCTTTTTTTACACATGGCTAGATCTACTCTCTGCCTTATTACGAGAACATGATGCTGATCTTTTGTCTGAATTAAAAGACAGCTTGTCTCACGAAAATTGGCTTACTGCCATACAACCACAAGATTTAAAAACACTACTTAACTCTCTGGCAAGCGACTCTAACAAGGAAGCTAATGACGATGTAGCTACTGATAATAAAACTATTGACACAGCTCATGAACAGACTGATGAGTTACCAAGTACCGAAACAAGTTCTTCTTATCAATTAACATGGGATGATGATGTACACCCTGAACTTTTAGAAGCTTTCTTTATTGAAACTCCCGATCTTGTTATCGATGTTGCCGACCATATCCGACAAATTAGCTCGTCTAAAGCCGATCAAGAAACACATCAATCTGCTGCCCGTATAGCCCATACCATTAAAGGCTCAAGCGCAGTGGTAGGCATTGAGCCTGTCGCAAAGCTAGCACATAAATTAGAAGATATTTTAGAATATTCCGTCGATAATCCCCTCCCTCCTGAAGTTTCTGAGTTGCTTATTGAATCAGCTGACTGCCTAGAAAGCATGTTTGATAGCCTGCAAACTCAAAGCCCTGCCCCACAGGAATATCCTCAGCTATTAGAAGCATTGTCACAGTGGGAACAAAAATTCTCATCTGGGTATATTTATGAAGACGTTATCAATGAGCAAGAAACTCCCGAGCAAATCAATACTAAATCAAGCGATAAAAAAGAAAATGATGAAGAACAAACAAGTACAAAGAGCAGCTACCCATTAGCTTGGAATAAAGATGTTCACCCAGAACTATTAGAAGCCTATATGAGCGAAACACCCGCTCATGTCATTGAACTATCGCAGTTATTAAGGCGTATTGGTAAAGAGAAGGTAAGCTCTGATGACTATAAAAAAGCATCACGCCTATCGCATACCATTAAAGGAACTAGCGCAGTAGTAGGCATTACTGCTGTTGCTGACTTTGCCCAGCAGCTAGAAGAAATTTTTGATTACGCAACAGAGAAGCCACTGCCTGAAAAACTATCACCATTATTTTTAGAATCAGCCGATTTAATCGAAAGCCTCTATGACTCTTTATTATCAGAAGGCGTACCACCACAAGAGTATCCTAAACTTTATAAAAAATTATGTGAATGGGAACAATATATATCTGAGCCTTTAAGTGATCATAATCAAGATTCCGAGCAAAAGAAAACTCACGCAGATAAAGCAAAAAACACCCAAATAGAAGATAAAGACTCTTCTCAAAATCCAGTAGTAGAAAAGAAACAAGTAAAAGACAAGCAAACAGAGGAAGAAACAGAAATAGAGGATAGCTTTTCGAGTTTTGATATTAAATTCCCTCCTCTACAAGAAATTCTTAATGTTGCCCCACCTATTGTAAAAACACCTGCTCCTGAACCTAAAAGAGCAAATATCAATGAGACAACATTACGCATTCCTATTTCCCTTATTGAAAAACTACTGAATTTTTCCAGCGAATTAATCACTTCAAATACTCAATTAGCTGAACAAGTCGATACTCTCCTAGCAGACCGAAAGGACATCAATGAGCGCAATGAACGTGTGCGTAGTATGTTGGACGAACTAGAGTGGACGATTAACCAACAAGCTGCCAGTGGCTCTAAATCTATGCGTTCTATCTCTATTAATGACAAAAAGAATAGTGGTTTAGATAGCTTAGAAATGGACAGTTATAACGAGCTACACAGTATTACAGGTTTACTCTCTGAGTCTATTAATGATGATCGTGAAATGTCAGTTTCATTAATTCAGCAACTCAATGCATTAAAAGGACAACTCCACAACCAAAAACGTATCAATAAAGAATTAAATAATACCGTACTCAATATGCGTATGGAGCCTATAAAAATTCTCTCTCCACGTCTTGAACGTATTGTGCGTGAAACATGTCGCCGCACAGGAAAAAAAGCAGAGTTAGAAATTATCGGTGAAGAATTATCAATTGACACGGATGTCATCAAAGGTTTAGTTGATCCTTTATTGCACTTACTGCGTAATGCGGTAGATCATGGTATTGAGTCGCCAGAAGATAGAAAGAAACTAGGCAAAAATGAAGTGGGTAAGATTCAACTAAAATTTACTCAACAAGGTGACCAAGTCATCCTTAGCTTAAAAGATGATGGTGCTGGAATAGACGAAGAAAATATCTACAACGTGGCAATTAAAAAAGGGCTTGTTAAAAAGAAAAGTAAACTTTCTAAAAATGAGAAACTACGACTCATCTTACAGGCAGGATTTTCAACGAAAGAAACAGTCAGTGATATTTCGGGACGTGGTGTAGGTATGGATGTGGTCAACACATCAATCCAAAATATGTCTGGTAATATCAATATCTCCAGCAATAAAAACAAGGGTAGTGAAATAAAGTTACAAGTACCACTTACACTCTCCGCTGCTAATGTCTTATTAGTAAAACTAAGTGATAATACCGTTGCTATCCCTAATTCATCGATACACCAAGTGTATTATCTTACTCAAGACAATCTGATCTCCAAAGATAAAAAGCTATTTATCAACTACCAAGAACAACAGATTCCTCTGCTGTCACTATCGAGCTTATTATCATGGGCTAAAACACCCTTTTCTAGTGAGACAAATAAGTCCGTTATTATTGTAGAGCATCAAAACAAATATTTTGCCTTATACGTTGATGAGATATTAAAACCTCAAGAAATCACGCTTAAAACATTAAAGCCTTGGATGAATAATGTGAAAGGTGTCAATGGTGTCTGCTTATTAGCAAATGGAGTTGTCTCACCTGTATTAAATATGTTCGATCTACTTCACTCTTTTGATGAAAGCTTTGTCACTCCTATTAATACCGATGAAAATAATGAACAAGCTGAATCAAGTAACAATATATTGGTTGTCGATGACTCATTAAGTAATCGCAAAGCGTTAAGCCTAATGTTACAAGCTTTAGACTACAATGTATCAACCGCTATTGATGGTCTTGATGCATTGCAAAAAATAGGTAGTCACTCATATCAACTTATTATAACCGATTTAGAAATGCCAAATATGGATGGGCTAGAACTCGTTGATTCACTACGATCATGGTCAGAGACGAGACAGCTTCCCATAGTAATGGTAACCTCACGAAGTACAGAAAAGCACCAAACACTAGCTAAAGAAGCAGGTGTTGATGTATATTTAACCAAACCTGTTGATAGTGCTACCTTAAAATCGACAGTCGAGCAGTTACTATTTCAAAAAACCGCTACAAACAATAATTTAAAATCAATACATGGGAGTTAAGCATGAGTGGTTTAAACAGTATTGGGGTCTGTTTCTTTGGTCTACCTGCTAAAGACATTGCTGTTTTTGAGCGTGTGATCGAATTTATAAAAAAGAAGGGTAAAAATTTTCACCAATGCCCAGCAAAGACAGCTGCCCTATTTATTGTTAATGATGACGCCGAGTCACTTGATCGTGCTCAGCAACAAAAAAAATCACAGCTTATTATTACTGTCAGTGATAACGACTGTCTTGTTGGTGATTATAAAATAAAGCGCCCCCTACTTATTACACGTGTTATGCGGGCATTCGAAGAATGTAGCAAACAGTGTAAAGCATCTCACTCTGAAAATAATAAAATAGCAGAAGAAACAAACTCAACAACAAATGACACTTCCCCCCTTGTTGAGCCACAAGCCATTCAAGAAAAGCAATATGATTTTCATGCACTTGTTGTAGATGATAGTGCTGCTATTAGAAAACAACTAGAAATAGAGTTACGTGAAACCGCCATTAAAGCTGACTATGCCTGCTGTGGAAAAGAAGCCTTAGAAAAAATAAATAACACGCAGTATGATTTGATTTTTTTAGATATTATCATGCCCGACATTGATGGCTATGAGGTCTGTAAACGACTTCGCAAAAAAGCACATTACAAAAAAACGCCTGTTATTATGCTAAGTGGAAAAACAGAGCCTTTAGACGAGGTTGAAGGCATCCTAGCAGGCGCATCTACCTATTTATTAAAACCTGTTAAGCATAATGATTTTCAAAAAACACTAGACCGTATTTCTAGGTGGTTAGCAGAATATGCAAAAAGATAATTTTATACCAATAAATTACTCTCTTGCCTCTCTCCAAGCCAATACTGTAAAGTCATTTTTCAAATAATCATCAATGATTTCAATACGAGAGGTGAATTTTTGCATAAACTCCACAATATCGTCAGGTAAAAAACTTTGTAAATCCCAACGACCTGCTGTCCACTCATCACGTGCATCGAGTAAATTAAAAGCAATTCCTTTGCTACAACTCTCAAACATCCGTTCAATGACTTGTAAAGCATATACACCATCGTCATCTAACTTACTATTCAGTGTTCCTGATACCGTCAAATAATCAAAGCTTTTGGCTTTGGGAGAGTAATCAAATAGATCTCCCTGTACTAAATTAATATTGGGATAATGCTTGCGCCCTTCTGCTAACAACTTCTCAGATAAATCAATACCAGTGTAATTTGTCTCTATTTTTTTAGTCAACATATAAGCAGCGAAATCACCAAAGCCACAACCCACATCTAAAATAGAATCTCCTGTTCTAATACCGATATTTAACAGCTTTTCAAAACGAAGCTCTTGTATTTCTGTATTACTCCACAATAAAGAATGAGGATGAAAACCATGATTCATCAAAGCGTAATCGTATCGAGAAATTATTTTTTGGCGATGATCTTTATTAAGAGACACACTAATTCCTTTTGTTTAAAAACATAGAAAAAGCAACTATTTACAAATCATATTAAATTGTTAGATTAATTTTTCGCAGGTACTTAAGATAGCATCTAATTATCCACTCCGCTTTGTTATATTTTCCAATCATCCGTTTTATACCTACCTATATCCCTGTTAATAATAAATTTTATAAAACAGCTAGATATACTTCTGAATATAGAAGGGAACCACTAAACCCTGTAATCATAAAATAATAAAAATATGATGTACTAATAAAATATTCATAAAATAACTAAAAAATACTCGAAGCTATATGACTGCTAATCCTAAAAAAATCAAACCTAAAAATAAAAAAATGGGCTCAGCTAAAGGCATTGAAACAATGTATCGCAATGCCTACCGTACCGAGCTAGATTTAATTGCACTAGCGGCAACAAAATCTAATATTATGATTTCACTAAACGGATTTATTGTCTCAGCCTTAATGATTTCAGGAGGAGTTATTGATATTGCAACTCCTTTATTGATACCTACTGCAATTTTCTTATCCGCATCTGCTCTTTCCATATATTTTGCATTACTTGCCGCTTCCCCATCTTCTTCAACTCCTTGTTCTACAAAATCAAAATCTTCTCTATTTGAGCGATTATTGAGAAAAAAATCATCACAAGACACCCCATCTTTAGACCCACACAATATATTAATTTATGAAGATAGAGCAAAATTAAGCAAGCCTGACTATCTAAAACAAATGCGTCATTTACTTAATAATCAAGATAAAGTTTATGAAAGCATGAGTGATCAACTCTATTGGCTGGGTGAAATATCCAATCAAAAGTTTAAAATGCTAAAAATATCTTATGCTATTTTACGTTGGGGTATTCTTTTTGCTGTCGTTTCTTTCTCCGCTGTTAAAGTGATGGAATACCTTTCATCTACCCCCCCTACTACTGCAACAATTACCTCACAAAATGCAAACACCCCTGTATTACAATTTAAAAAAATTTACGAACCTTCTGCTGCCCAACAACTAAGTGATGGAAAACTATTAATCCTTGAGGATGAAAGTAAACATGCTCTTAATGTTATAGATTTAAAACAAGATGAAACATTTCATAAAAATAAACAGATTAGCAAAGAATTAGTAGCAACTTTTAATCACACTACTTTAGATGATTTGGAAGGTGTTGCACTTGGTGGTGATGGATATATTTATGCAAGCACCTCCTTTTCACGCTCCAAAAAAGGTAAACGCTTGGCACAAAGAGAGCAACTATTGCGCTTTAAAATTGATAAGGGAAAATTAGTTGCAAGTTCTATCTATATGGATTTTGGTGACTTTTTAAGAAATTCAAAGACTTTCAATCAAATATTACAAAGCCACAATCAAAATAATCCTGTTGATTTATATAATATTAATATTGAAGCATTAAGCTTTAATAGAAAAAAAGATCAACTGTTATTGGGCTTTAGAAAACCTCTTATTGAAGGTAAAAGCATGATTGTTCGCATATTAAATCCTCTCGCTATATTTAATACGAAAGCACAGCCTATTTTATCAAATGAAATAAACCTACTTGACCTTAATGGTGGAGGCATTAGAGCATTAAATTATGATGCTAATCTGGGAAGCTATCTTATTGCAAATGAAGTTAAAAACTCAAATGGTAAAAAAAGAGCACAGTTATGGTTATGGAGTGGAGAATATGATGATGACCCTACTCCTTTAAATATTCCCAGTGTTGCTAAAATGAAAAATATCGAAGCAATCACACAAATTAAAATAAAAGATAAAACAAAAGTATTGCTTCTAAGTGATGATGGTAATCGTGAGAAAAAACGTCCTGCTCACTATCTAATATTAGACTACAAACAAATTAGAAAATGAATGATAACTACTCAATATAATCAGTAACTGCTCAGATTGATCTCTATTTTGTTCGAGTTCAAGGCAAAAGGGCGGAGTTTATCAGTATAAATGAGCACTTTTAACGTAGAAATCGGACAAAATAGAGTTCAAGCTGAATGGTTACAATGAATGGTGGCTTAATTAAGACTAATAGGAATACTTTACGCTGGACAATGGTTTATTGAAGCCTTACTATTTCGCCATTTTTTGATAATCGTGTTGTCAGCCAGATAACAATCAAAAGTAGCCTTAATACTACATACTACAATGCGTCATTATCTTTCCAACATCAATTTATAGGGTGATCAATCATCAAATCGATACCCTTTTTAAACATATAACAGGTTTTATTATGCGTAGTCATCGTTGTGGATCAGTTGACGAGTCCTTATTGGATCAAGAAGTTACTTTATGTGGTTGGGTAAACCGTCGTCGTGATCATGGAGGCGTTATTTTTGTTGATTTACGCGATACTGAAGGCTTAGTACAAATTGTTTTTAATCCTGACGATGCGAAGATGTTTGAACTTGCTGAGTCTATCCGTAATGAACATATATTACGTATCACTGGTCGTGTGAATGCTCGTCCTGACGGCATGATCAACGAGAAGATAAAAAGTGGTAAAATAGAGGTTATCGCCAATAAACTAGAAGTTTTAAGCGCATCTAATACACCTCCTTTCCAGCAGGATGATGATGTTAACGAAGATGTCCGCTTAAGCTATCGCTATATTGATTTACGTCGCCCTGAAATGCAAGAGCGCATGAAAACACGTGCTAAGATGACCTCTATTATGCGTCGTTTCTTAGATTATCGTGATTTCTTGGATATTGAAACCCCCATGCTAACAAAGGCAACACCAGAGGGTGCTCGTGATTACATCGTGCCTAGTCGTACACACCCTGGAAACTTCTTTGCATTACCACAATCCCCCCAATTATTTAAGCAAATGTTGATGATGGGTGGAATAGATCGTTATTATCAAATTGCACGTTGCTTCCGTGATGAAGACTTACGTGCTGATCGTCAGCCAGAATTTACCCAAGTTGATATCGAAATGTCATTTGTTAAAGCAGATGACATTATGAATACAACTGAAGAAATGATTCGTCAGCTATTTAAAGAAATCAGTGATATTGATTTGCCAAATGAATTTCCCCGCATGACTTATGCAGAAGCAATGGAACGTTTTGGTTCTGATAAGCCAGACATGCGTAATCCGCTAGAATTAGTTGAAGTTAGCGAGCAAATGAAAGACGTTGACTTCAAAGTATTTTCAGGTCCTGCTAATGATGATGGTAGCCGTGTTGCAGCACTACGGGTACCAGGTGGCAATACCCTTTCGCGCAAAAATATCGACAATTATACTAAATTTGTGAGTAACTACGGCGCACGAGGACTTGCCTACATTAAAGTAAATACATTGGCTGATGGTGTTGAAGGTTTGCAGTCTCCTATCCTTAAGTTCCTACCTGATGAAGTTGCTATGAGCATTATGGAAAAAGTAGGCGCACAAGACGGCGACCTTGTTTTCTTTGGTGCTGATAAAGCAAAAGTCGTTAATGATGCTTTAGGCGCATTACGCGAAAAGTTAGCACAAGACCTTGAGCTGCTTGAAGGCGACTGGGCACCACTTTGGGTTGTTGACTTCCCAATGTTTGAGTGGAGCGAAAAAGACAAACGCTTCCAAGCACTGCATCATCCATTCACCGCACCAACGTGCAGTGCAGAGGAGCTAAAAGAAAATCCTGCTGCTGCCTTATCGGATGCTTACGATATGGTCATTAATGGCTACGAAGTGGGTGGTGGATCAATTCGTATTCACAGCTCCGAAATGCAATCTACTGTTTTTGATGTGTTAGGCATTTCTGAAGAAGAGGCTAATGCAAAATTTGGCTTCTTATTACAAGCACTAAAATATGGTTGTCCTCCATTGGGTGGTTTAGCCTTTGGTTTAGATCGTTTAGTGATGTTAATTACACATACCGATTCTATTCGTGATGTCATCGCCTTCCCTAAAACACAGACAGCCGCATGTCTTCTTACCAATGCCCCCGCAGATGTACCACGCAAGCAACTACGTGAGCTTTCGATACAGCTAAAGTTACCTGAAAAAGATAAGGCATAAGGTAACTGATGTTCAGTGCTCTTTATAACATCAGTTAATAGTAACTGCTTAAATTATACTCTACTTTGTTCGAGTTCAAGGCGAAGGACGGAGTTTATCAATATAAATGAGCACTTTTAACGCAGAAATCGGGCAAAATAGAGTTCAAGCTGAGTAGTTACAGCTAATTTACAATATCTGCAAACCGAATGGTTGCTATATTTCTATCATTTTAAACTTAAGATAAAGAAGATAGGCGATGTAAGAAAAAGACATAGCGATGCTACCAATAAGAAATCCATTAATAAAAGCTTCGAGTAAAATATTCATAATTGGGGGATCCTGTTATTATTATTTTAAAGGGGTAAATAGGCTTAAAATAATAATAGTCTTATTTAGTACATAAACTGAACAAGTGAGGATAATGTTGCCCTCTTGTCAGGCGGTAGATTATTACTCACTCTCTGCTAATCCAAACAATTCATCTAGGGCATTAATTAGCTCATAAGATGGTAAATCGTAAAATATCCCACTACCCTGTTTATCTTTAGACATTCCTCGTATAAACAAGTAATAAACTCCCCCAAAATGTGTTTTGTAGTCGTAATCTGGCAGACGAGTTTTTAGATAACGATGCAGTGCAACGCTGTATATGAGATATTGCAGATAATAATGTGAGTGTGCCATTGTTTCTAACAGACTATCGCTAGTGTAATCTTCTAAGCTATTTGATTTATAGTCTGCTACATAATATTGATGATCAAACACAAAAATCAGGTCGATAAAGCCTTTTAGATAACCGCGTACTTGTTCAAAGCGTAGTTTGTTCACTGCATCACGCACCACTTGCCAGCCTTGTTGGGGTAAATATTGAAACAGTGTCTGTTTTAAATCATCTACTTTCAATAAGGATAAGGGTAGATAAAACTCCATTTCATCTAAACGCTGATCACGACTTAAATTAGCTAGTTTTAAGTCGGTATTTTTATTTGATAAAGGCGCATGTAGACTTTGCTCTACTAAATCTTTTGCTGTTTCTACAAAGCTTAAATCAAAGCCCCACTTGGCAATGGTTTTGTAGATAATACTTTCTTCATCGGTGCTAAGGTCTTGTTGGAAGTCACTATGCTCATATATTTCGTGTAAACAACTACCTGCCTTAGCACCTCGTGGGAAATCATCTTCATTTGTTTCTATTATGCTTGGCGGGTTTATGAGTGTATCTATGTCGTGGTCGGGTGTTTCAAGGTGATGTCCCATCGTTAGTCCACTAAAACTGCTGACTTGATGATCTTTTTCGATGCTGGCGGTGAAGTTTCGTACACTTAAATCTGCTTGGTTTTGCTGTGCTTGGTAGTGCAAACCCTGTTGTATCTCCTCTAATGCCTCTGCTCCGATTGTGCCTTTCGAGTCTCGTATGAGCACTTCAATATTGTGTTGATAGTTGCTATGAAAGTTTTTACTTTTAGCATTTTCACCATTGCTAAGTAGCCAACCTAGCGCGGAGCGGTCAACATAACCTTTGATTTTTCGAGGGGCGGTGACAACGGTACAGTGGTATTTAGCACGGGTGAGCGCAACGTAGAGTAGACGCATATTCTCAGCATACATTTCTTGCTCTAATTGGCTGATACTTTTGTCTCTTTGCGCAGAGCCTATATCTAAACAAGGGGTGTGCTCCTCATCATCGGCATGAAACATAATAGCCGCATCACTTTTAGCACGACGGACACCATCGACCCATAAATAAGGACAGTAAACCAAGCCATATTCTAAGCCTTTGCTTTTATGTACGGTGACAATTTTTACTAGCTTCTCGTCACTTTCTAAACGCAATTGCAAGCTATCGCTACCCAGTGAAGCTTGTTGCATTTGTTGTTGTAGCCAACGCAATGTGCCTTCTACTCCTCGTGAGTTGCTACGGCTTTCACTATGAATTAGCTCGGATAAATGCAGTAAATTGGTTAAACGTCGCTCGCCATCACTATAACTTAATAGACGCTTTTGCACTGACTCGGCTCGCATTAATTGACGTATCATGGGGATAAAACCATCTTTCAGCCATATTTGATGCCATGTTTGAAAGGCTTGTAATTTGTCGTCCCATGTATTGGCATCTTCATCAAATTTTGTAAAATCTTCGGCTTTATAGGCGAATAAATCACTCACTAAAGCACGTCGTACTTGGTCTTCTTGGCTTGGTTGAGCAATAGCAATTAACAGTGTATGTAACTCATGAGCTTCGTGGGTTTCAAAAATACTTTCTTTAGAATTTTGTACACAAGCAACGCCCCGCTTACTAAGTGCTGCTTTTATTTTTTGACCTTGTCTATGATTGCGCACTAATACCGCAATATCACTCCCTTCAATAGCACGCTCGGCAATTGTCGCCTCGCCATTATCTGCGGCGATAAGTAAGCGGGTAATATCATCAGCAACCAGTTCGGCAACCTCCTCCTTTAAGCTTGCACACGTTTTATCCTCGACCTCTTCAATACTCCAAAAACGTAAGGGAGCGAGTGAGTCTGGAGTCGATAAAGAAGGTTCTTGCTGCTGCCCTGCTTTGACTTCAAGATATTTGATACTCGTGTCAAAAAAAGGATTATCACCTAATGTAAACAAATGGTTAAGTGCATTAATTAAATTAGGATGTGAACGCCAGTTAGTATCTAAAGTATATTGATGTTGGGTGTTTTGGCTGGCTTTTTGGTAGGTGTAAATATCAGCACCACGAAAGCTATAAATGGCTTGTTTAGGGTCGCCCACAAAGAAAACAGTATGGGCAGTTTCTGATGCTTGTTTGTTATAAATACGCTGAAAAATATCGTACTGAATAGGGTCGGTATCTTGAAACTCATCAATCATCGCGACTTGGTATTGATTCGATAATACCGTGGCTAATGAAGGGTTCGATTGCAAGGCAAGCTGTAGCTGCAAGAGTAAATCATCAAAGGACATAACACCTTTATGACGCTTTTCGGTGGGGAGTTTTTCTTGCAGATAATCTAGAACTTTATTGCGTAAATTATCTAGATATTGCTCAAGTCCTTGCGCGATGGATTGCTTTATGTCTAAAAAATCCTGCCATTGCTGAAAAAATTCATGGGCTGGTGGCTCAAAGCCCTTTTTAACCCTGAGTTTTGCAGGTGTAAGATTTTCAACTTTTGGCGGCAGATCTTTTGGCGTGCCATTACCAGAAGCAAGCTCTCGCATACCTGCGATCATAGTATCTAAAGCTTTTACAACATTAACATGAAACCCTTTATGGTCTCGTAATATTGCTTCGATATGATCAGCATGATCACGCCATGTTTGTATCGCTCTCGTGTAGATAATATCAAGCTGTTTTACTGTCTCACTAATATCACTCACTTCATCTGGTTTTAAGCGATGTAGATAGGGCTTGCCTACGGCTGTCCAAATATCACTTAATAAACTATCAGGAGTGATTGCTTTATCGCGTAACAATAATAAAAAGGAAGGTGGTGCATGTTGAAACTCTTTACGCCAATAATCATCCAGCAAATCTTGCATTAAATCTAAATCGGAATCTAATAGCTCCGTTTCAAAGGCTAAACCTGCATCAAATGCTGTCTCTTTTAATGCACGTTGGCAAAAACTGTGGATAGTAAAAATAGAGGCTTCATCAAAACTAAGTAAAGCACGTGATAGACGTAAAATAGCATCGCCATGATCTGTAGAATTTGCACAAAGTTCTTGATACTCGCCCTCTGCATTATCTGGTGACGAGAATGCGAGTAACGCCTCACTCAAGCGCATACGGATACGGTCTTTTAGTTCTTTGGTTGCTGCGGTGGTGTAGGTAACAACCAGTATTTGATCGACAGATAAAGCAGGCTCCGACTCTAAGACAAAACGAAGATAGAGTAGTGATATGGTATAGGTTTTACCTGTGCCAGCACTGGCTTCAATGAGATTGGTGTCTACAAGTGGGACTGTTTGTGGGTTTAATGATTGCATGGGAGAACTATACCCCAAGATGCGAATATAAGCAGACTTGATTGTGTGATTTTTAATACTGAGTAGTTAGCTTGAAACTCCTTCTTTGTCACTATAACCTGAATCCGTGACTTCAATGCGGATTCAGGTATAAAAGATCACTTCCGTAAGCATATATTTAGCTTGTAAAACCGTAGAAGCGAGCCTTTAAGTGGTATCTTAATGGTTATTTTTTAGATCATTTACGTCTAAATATTTTATTATAGCGTTTCATAAAAATACGTATTCTTGCCTTATCTAATACTGAATGTATTTTTTTCTTATTTTTTACCGAAACATTCTTACGATGCATTAATTTCCTTACCATCGCCTTTATTTTGCTTTGTTCTTTTCTTAGAATAGCTTCTTCTTTTTTAGTTATCTGACCTTTATCACAGCCTTTTTGAATAAGAACGGCTTGTATTTTTAATCGCTGCTCAATACGTTTATCAAGCGATACAGAGTCCGTTGCTAAAACAGATTCGGAGAGTAATAATATTGAAATAGTTACTAGTGTAATTAATAATCTTTTATTCATTGCATAATCCTACATAAATCATCCTTGACACCATAAATTAACTAGATAGTTACCTAAAACTTAATTTATGAATATGTAGTCCAACCCCATTTGGACTGGTCATAATTAAAATTAAGAATGAGTAAACAATAATTTAACCTGAATCTGTGACTTCAATACGGATAACAGAGAATAAGATATTGGTTTAACACGGGGTTTAAAAAATCTTAGCTTCACTCTTAGGTTTAAGTGAGCACTACTGTACTCGGTTATGCTTTTAGCGTAAGCGGGTATTTTTTAACCCGTGATGAATTAATAGTTTATTCACTATGCTGTAACGAAATCACTGATTCAGGTTTAAATAAGCCACCTTGCTTAATTTATTATTTATTCACCCTTAAATTAACAATGACTCAATCTATTATGTACCTGAATGCGAAAATTACTTTATAACAGCCCTCAATCAAGGATAAAAGGTAGGTTTTTTCCTGTTAAATGGTAATTTCAATCTCAGATACATCTACTTCCCACTGCGTATAAAAATTTCAAACAAGGTCAGGTTATTACGGAGTGATACATACATAAGCTATTGATTAAAAAGTGATTAATATTTATTTCAGAAGAGCGTAGTTTTTATAGGGGGCAATAAGTATTCTATTGGTTTCGTGCAAAATGATTTTTTTCCTTCCTCTCCTTTAAGCTCCAGATTGTTATTCATTTGCTTTGATTGCCACTGTAACATCGGCACATCATGATATTGGGATGATAATTTTTCTAGATTAATACGCGCATATTCAAAATATTTAAAATGCTGTAACCTCATTGAAGGCGATTTCTGTTGAAACCCCATGCAAGCAAAGGCACTATCTACCCGAATGATTAAGTATTTATATCGCCCTGATACCATTTCATCATCTAAATTAGGTCTACTAATTTTGGCATACGACACCAGAGCTTCATGGATATTACCTTCTAAAAAATATAGATGCCCTTGAATTTCATAATAAAAGGCTTGGAGATAGTGATCTTCTTCTGAAATATCTCTGATGCTGCGATCTTCTTCAGAGAGTATCTTTTTAGCTTTTTGTAGCAACGCCCATGTTTCATCATAAGCTTTAAGGCGTAAACTTTCGTAAGCTTCTGAAAGCAGCATATTTAATACTAAACGCCGTTGTTTACTAGGAAGGTTTACATATTTTTTTATATTTAACGCTTCACGTATAGAGCGCATTTCTTTCCAGCCTTCGATAGCCGAATGACCGCTATAAATACTTAACTCAGCGAGGCGGTGCTGTATAAAGTGTTGATTGATTTGTGCTAATTGCGGTATAGAGCTTTCGGTTCGAGTTTCTTTTAACTCTGCTAGTTTTTGATATAAACCCAATGCTTTTTTGTAATAATCCTTTGATGCAGATATATTCCCTAGGTTCATATAGTAAGGATGGCCACTAATATTTGCCATGCGCACTAATATATCTGCATATAGCATTTTAATGGTTGGATTATTGGGATTATCTGCTTCCCAATCTTGCAAACGACTGAGTGTGAGGCTAGTTACTTGCTGCTCTAAACTAGGAGTATGAGGAACAGCAGCTAATAATTTATCTAAATCATCAACGGCTTCAAGTGCCACTTCTTGCTGAAAGGTATCCTTTTCTTGATATTCAACATATTGCCCTACAATCTGCCCAATGATTAACGATAGTATGGCAAAAATAAAAATAATAAAAAGGAAGTTACGATAGCGGTATAGAAATTTACTGTAAACATACCACCAACCTCCTTGTACCGCACTAATCGGTTTTTCATCGAGCCAATTATTAAGATCATCTCGAAACTCACTTGCAGAAGCATAGCGATCACCACGCTTTTTTGCAGTGGCTTTACGAAAAATTTGTACAAGCTCTTTGTTTTTAATATTTTTACTTAATGCTTTAAGATCAGCTGATTTATACGTCTTTTTTATAGCATTCGTTTTCTCGATTAAAGAAAGTGGCTGTCCGCTGAGTAACTGCCCTAAAATAATACCTAAGCTAAAGACATCATCACTACGATGAGGTGTATAGTTATAGTGTCTTTGGGGGCTAGCATACTCAGGCGTTATACGAAAGGATTTTGGAGAAGCAACAACATGACTAACAGATAAGGACTCTGCTATACCAAAATCTAATAGTTTTAATGTTCCCTTTTGATTGCCTTGCGCAATAACTAAAATATTGTCTGGCTTTAAATCACAATGAATAATGCCTTGTTGATGTGCATCATCAATGACACCACACAAATCACGACATAATTTAACAATTTCAGACGATGATAAACGATAGCATTCGACATATTGATCAATTGCCATCCCCTCAACTAACTCCATCACAAGATAAGGAAAACCTTCCTCAAGGGTTCCGCCATCAAGTAATGTGACAATATTAGGATGTTGAATATCTGCAAGTAGCTGTCGTTCTTTTAGAAATAACTCGATATTAATATTGGATATTTCAACAACTTTTATCGCAACAACTTGTTCGTACTCACCATCGATACGTTTAGCAGAGTAGACACTCCCCATACCACCACGAGCAATTTTACGAGTCACTTCATAGACACCTAAACGCCGCCCCGTTAAATCGGGGCAATGTTCAGTCACCTTATCAATAGTTTCTTTTAGAGGTAAGGGCGTTGTTAAGAAGTCATCCGACTCATGATGTGCCAACAATAAAGACCTAACTTCTTGTAGTAGATTAGCATCATGCGCAAGCACTCTGTCGATCCACTCAAAACGCTGGTTTTTTTCAAGCTTTAAAGCAGAGCTAAAATACTTCTCTGCCTGCGCGAAAGTTGCTGAGTTTATTGTTTTATCTCCTTGTAAAGCCATGCTTTGGCCATCATCCATTTGCGCTTTATTGTTGACTCGGATAGATCTAAAATTTTTGCTATTTCTTCTATTGTCATCCCTGAGTAGAAACGTAATTCAACAATTCTTACCTGTATTTTATCTAATTTTTCTAATTTTTTTAGACTCTCTTCTAAGGCGATAATATCAACATCAAGATTTGCTGAATTACTGTCACAACAAGCATCTTCGTGCAAGGTCATAAAAGTACGATCACCTCCTCGCTTTAAAGCATTTTTCACTCGTGAATGCTCAACGAGTACTTGCCGAATGCAACGTCCACAAATAGCTAAAAAGTGTTGCTTGTCTTTACTTTCAATAGTTTGACTGGAGCAAAGTTTTAAGTAGGCCTCATTAACAAGTGCTGTAGGACATAAAGTATGCCCTACTCTCTCCCTCGACATATAAATAGATGCTAATCGTTTAAGATCTGGATAAACAGATTGCAGTAAGATTGAATTATTTTGATTAAATTCCATTTTTTCTCATTTTTTTAATTTTGGATTACTGATAAAAACAATTTATAAATGTAATTTTTGAATAAGCTAGTTAAGTTTTTCCCAGGCTTTTTATTCAAAATACCCACACTTGTTAAAGCGACAAAGTATGGTTAAAAAGCTCAACTATTTACAGATATTTAAATAAAAACTTCAATAAATTCAATATAATAATAAAATCTAATCGAAGAGATAAGATATTTTTCCTAAATGCTTTAAAATTAATCTGATTGTTTAAAATACATACATCCCATAGCGTATAAAAAATATATAGTATATTAATACTCCAACAAGTTTGGTTTGATGGAGTACTGGTACGAATGGTAAATTCAGGAGAAAGTTAAAAACAATAGTTTCATGCCTTAAACCTGAATCTGTGGCTTCAATGCGGATAAGAGAGTGTAAGATATTGGTTTCACAGTGGATTTTAAAAAATCT
>Ga0256832_1000694_pt1 | contig 22022 bp, 18 predicted proteins | sample 134614metaG_FD_190534 | JGI IMG/M metagenome (GOLD analysis project Ga0256832, IMG submission 190534) | Hydrothermal vent microbial communities from Lau Basin, Pacific Ocean - 134-614 | ecosystem: Environmental > Aquatic > Marine > Hydrothermal vents | place: Pacific Ocean: Lau Basin | collected... | reverse complement strand
GACATACATCAGTAATAGCGTGATTCCCAGCAGTGCAAATAATAAAATCAACGGTGAAACAACTCCACCATGCACGCCGACTGAATGCATATGCCATATTCCCTGAGGAAATATTTTTGCATAAACCGAAACATGCCCCAGACCCGTTAGCGCCTGATCAAACCAGCCAATATAAAATGGCGTGACAAGCATAAGAGAAACGACAACCAGAGCCATTAACAACATGCCCGTCTGCATTAACAGATTGACCTCGTGTGCATTCCTGGTATTGCTGCTGCGATGCAAACCCAGAAAAGTAATTCCATAGGCTTTCACAAAACAGGCAATGGCGAGTCCACCCGTCATGGCAAGTGCAAAAATGGCAAATGGAATCGCCAGCTTGAGTGAAATATTATCAATGTGACTAGACCCCAGCATTGACTGAAAAATCATCCACTCACTTAAAAAACCATTGCTTGGAGGCAAGGCAGAAATAGAAATCGAAGCCAGCAAAAACGTCATTGCTGTAATCGGCATTGACTTAATCAGACCACCATATTTTTCGATATTTCTGGTATGTGTCTGATGCAGAACGCTACCTGCGCCCATAAACAGTAGCGATTTAAAACTCATGTGGTTAAAACTGTGGAATAGCGCAGCGATAAAGGCAAAAGAACTGAGTGTTTTTAGACCAAGACTGTCAAAAATCATCCCCATACCAAATCCAATCAGGATAATACCGATATTCTCAATTGAATGATTCGCAAGCAGCGCTTTAATATCATGTTCACTCAGCGCATACAGAACCCCGATCAGTGATGACAGTGCGCCAATCACCAGAATCAGCACACCCCATTCCAGCGGCCAGGGGTAAAGCACATCAAACAGAAAACGAAACAATCCGTAGATAGCCACCTTGAGCATAACACCACTCATCAGTGCAGAAACAGGCGAAGGCGCTTCAGGGTGTGCATAAGGCAGCCATACATGCAACGGCACAGCCCCTGCCTTGCTTAATAAACCCAGAATAAGAAAAAAGAATAGCAAAGTGGGGTAAGCAAAGTTTGCTACATTGCTGTGCATATCAGAAAACGACAGCGAAAGATCACCATTTGATGCGATCAAAAAGAAAAGCAACAAAAAGACAAAACCAAAATGCGTCATAAAGAAATAAAACTGGGCTGCCTTGAGTGTTTTATCTGATTCAATACGAGTGAGGATCAATTGCCAGCTAGTCAGGCTCATTACCTCCCAGAAAAAAAGAAACACCAGTGTATTATTTGCGGCAACAACCCCCAGCATGGAAAAAATAAAGGCAAAATAATGGATTAAATAATGCCCCTTGCGCTCGATATGAGATAAATAACCAAAAGAATAAAACAGATTTGGCACTGAACCAATCAGGATCAAGCCGCCAAAAACAAGTGATAAAGTATCAAACTGAAACATAATATTTACATTTGAGGTTACAAGGAGATGGATTATTGTATGGTACAACGCCAGATCACGCAGAGGCAACCCAACCTGCAAAACATCCATAATCAACTGAAAATATATAAAAAACAGGGGGGATGGGTGGCAGAAACAGGGGCTAAATTGTTAGATTAATTTTGAGCGGGTTATGTACTGATTGAAGCCATGAAGCTTTACATATCGAGAGCGGAGTCCGCTGGCAGTGCATAAACGCCCAGGTGATTCGCAACGGGGCGTTCATGCATGGGGATTTTGGTATGAAAAGGCGCATTGAGTAACAGAGCCTTGCCTGATGCTTGTTGCGTGACCAGTGTTGAGGAGCCTCCACCATCAAGATTAATGGCATTATAGGCACCAATATCGAGTAGCAGGTTTGCCAGTTCATTGAGGTTAATGCCTTCACTGTAATTTTTCTGGCGACCATCAACTACAACGAACCAGACTTTGTTTTGTTCCTTGTTGAGCGCTATTGCCGATCTGGGTTGCGCTGATGTGGCGTAGCTGCCAGTTAAATTTTTTGTATTACGCTTTCCCTGCTTTACGATCATCTGTTTACCCGCAATTGCTTGCCTGGTCTGCTCTGGGCAACCTGTTTGGCTGATACTGACCCGTGTTTTGTTTGCGCAAAAAACAGCCCAGTCGTTAAAATCATCCGAATAGGTTTTTGCCGATGAAATCGCTAATCCCAAAACATCGACTGGATCACCTTCGTGTGGATAATAATCAAACGGACCGTGCGAATGAAAAGGTCTGAAAAATGAGCCGTTGATGGCGACTTGTAACTTGTATTTTTGCAGGAAATGAGAGGTGCGTTGCGCATTGATATCAAACGTCTCAGGATTTCCTGGAGGTGAAACCAGAAAGTGAATGCCTTTTGCAGAGAGATCAATACTAACCAGGTGAATCATTATATTGCGTGGTGTTTTTTTGACAATACGCTGATAAGAAATACCCTGCCAAAGTGTTTTTTTGAGAGGGCTTTGAGCAGGGCGTTGTGATAAGCGATAATAATAAAGTGTAGCCAGAATCAGCATTAATCCTGTTAAGACAAAAACAAGGTATTTTACCGTTTTAACGATTGTTTTTAGCATCTGTGACCTGTAACTTTCTAAAAATCCCAGTATATATCTTTAAAGTATCCACATCAGTATCAGTATAAATTCAGAAAAAAAAGGACACCCATAATTATAATCTTTTTTTATGATTAAATTATGGGTGTCCTAAATATTGTTTATTGACCAGATGACTATTGGTATAAGTGGCATCGGAGATATTCGCGGGACGATGTTTAAAGGATGAGCGCACACCAATAAACAGAATAATAAAAACAGGTAAAAACAGTGCAGCGCGTTTCCAGTAGGCGATCTTGTAAACCTCAATAAAAAAGCCCTGGGTCTTGCGCCAGAACCAGATGCCAAACGCAATAAGCATCAGCGTACTAATAAAAATCTGCGGTTTATAGCTTGCCCAGATATTACCCAGAACCTCTTTTGGATATTCCAGATAATTAATAAAAAGCGCGTTGGGACGCACATCAAACTCGGCAAAAAACGGAAAAGTCGCGTTTTCAATATAAATTACCAGCAAAAACAAAAACAACAGATAAGCACGACTTAGCCACGCCGCAAACTTGCCAAGTGCAGATGGCACAAGCAAAAGCAAAATGGCAGGAATCAGCAAAAACAGCGATGCAACAATGGTATCCATGCGCAAACCGTATAAAAATGACCACCAGTATTCCGTGCCACTGTGAACAATGCGGTCATAATAAAGCACAAACAAACCCAGTCGCCCCAGAAAGAAAATCGCAATAAAGCCAAGATAAAGCAGAAACAGTTTTTTGACTGGCAGCCAGACAGAAGCGGATTGTGATGTTTTGGTCATTCAGTTTGTTACTCTTTATTTGATAGACAGGATAAGTCGAAAGGGACATATCTTACCCATCCCCCCCTTTTTTTGCATGTTTTTTATTACTCAAGTTTCGGAGTTCAAAAACAGCATGGAAAACACTGATTCCAGTTATTCAGTTTAAGTAATGCAGAGAGTCGCAGAGTTTTTCGCAGAGAATCACGGAGTCAATATTATAAAAAAGTATTGTAAACATAAACTTATATTGGAATTAGAAACCAGAGAGGATGCCTTTTGGATAGATTTGAACTCCGAAACTTGGGGATTAAGTACTTATACCAGCCTGTAACTTTGCCAGTGCCATGCGTGCTGCTTGTGCAAATGACTCGGTTAAGGTTGGATGGGGGTGAATACTGCCTGCGAGTGCTTCAAGCGGTATCCCTGTTTTTACCACCAGAGCCGCTTCTCCCATGAGGTCATCAGCGCCTTCGGTGAGTGCATGTACGCCTATAATTTTATGACCTTGAGTTTCAAACAGTATTTTTAATACGCCACTTGCCCTGCCACTTATCTGACTCCGTGCATCTTGTGCAAAATCATAACGGGCAACGCTGTAATCTATCCCTGCCTGTGTTGCCTGTGCTTCGGTTAAACCGACCATGCCAATTTCTGGTTGACTAAAAATAACGGCGCTATTTGTCTGTTTATCTGGCATGGGAACCTTCATTCCCATAAGATTTTTTGCCAGTGCCAAACCCTGAGCAGTTGCCCAGTGTGCAAACATGGGTTGTCCAATCACATCACCAACGGCATAAATGGTATTCTCTGAGGTTTGTAGTTGTGCATTTACCTGAATACCTTGCGGATTAAATTCTACCTGTGTATTTTCCAGACCTAAACCATCAGTATTTGGGTGTCTGCCTGTGACCAGAAGCACTATTTCTGCGGATCTCTCGAGTGATTCACCGGCATCTGTTTGATAGTTTACGCTTAATTCACTGGCAGTTTCTGAAATCTGCTTGACTTTACAATTTGTCGTAATGGCAATACCATCATCCATCATTTGTTGTTTTAGCTGCTCTGCTAATTCCTGATCGACGGGGGCTAAAATATGAGCGCCTGCTTCGAGAATACTCACTTCACAGCCAAAGGTATGAAATATTTGAGCCAATTCAATGCCAATTGGCCCTGCGCCTATAATCACCATTTTTTCTGGAAGATGATCAATACTGAGTATTTGTTCACTATCCAGTACATTCGGCAAATCAATGCCTTCGATGGGAGGACGGGCTGGTGTTGATCCTGTTGCAATAATCGCTTTGTCAAAGCTGACGGTTTGTGAATCACCCGTATGAGGAGTGATTTTGACCTGTTTATCATCAATAAATGAGGCTGTCCCCATGATCAGTTCCAGATTGGGGATCTGTTTAAGCTTTTGTTGCGCCCCCATGCTGCGTTTAGTCAGAATGTTTTGTTTACGTTGCTGAATGGCGTTCCAGTCAAGCTGTAGTGACTGAGTTTCAAGTTTTAGCCCAAAGTCAGTCGCTTCGCGTATTTCTACCAAACGACGCGCAGACTCGCGTAAAATCTTTGATGGTATGCAACCCTCAAACAGGCAAGTCCCACCCAGACCCTGACCTTTTTCTACCAGTAAGACCTGTTTGCCAGCACTGGCTAATGCCATTGCTGTCGGTGTACCACCTGGACCACCACCGATCACTATAAAGTCATATCGTTGTTTCATTGTCTATCTCCTGTTTTGATTATTAGTAGTGTATTAAGTACCCGCTCAAAATTAATCTAACAAAATTTTGTTTGGGTACTTAGTAGACGAATGAAGAGCTGAAACGATGCATTTTTTTTAACCGTAAAGAGCAAAAGACTGCTTAATATTTGGACTCAACCTGCTATCAACCCTCTTCTACCTTTTATCAGCAAATTAATTTGTTTAGTTACAGAAATTCCACAGAAAAAGTATATTTCTTCCTCTTTTGTAAATAATCTCCAAATACTATGGAAGGATCCAGTATGGCTACTAAAAACAAGCTAATCCAGCTTATCTTCAGCGCTGTTTTATTTTCCTTGTTAAGCGCTTGTGGCGGCGGCAAGACATCAAATACTACAAATAATAATTCACCTCAGCCACATAATCTCACTGCCAAAAACATGCAGGAGATGCACAAATTATCAAGCAATACAGATTCCAGGCTGAAGGTAGTCTCTAACAATGACAGTATTACGATTACCTACACTGCTGACAATATTTCCAGTGCGGATAACTTCCAGTTTTTTCTCCATGCTGATAACGATACTTCCCTGGGTATTCAGCAGTCGTTTGTATGGGACAAACCTGGTGCCGAGTACATGATTGAAAATGGTACACTCTATAAATCAAGAAGCAATGATAGTCGTTGGAACTGGCGTGCCATTAGCTCGGAGCTATCCTATAGCGTTACGAATACATCCATTTCAATGACAATTAATAAATCATTACTGGATACTTTGGCTCCACAAATTTTTGTTGGTTTTATGGAAAGGGATTCAAATTGGCAAGTTAAAAGTTTTTATCCAGAGTCTGGCACAATAGCAGCCTTTAATATTGACAATGAATTAAATGACACTGAAGCTCCAGTGCTTACATTAAATGGGGCAGATGTCATGGTAGTAAATAAATCAACATTACCACATCCCAATACCTTTCATGATCCCTCCGCCATTGCATTTGACAATATCGATGGCGATGTTAGTAACAATATAGTAACCACTTCCAATGTTGATATTAATAATATTGGAACGTATAAAGTAACCTATACAGTTTCTGATGCGGCTGGCAATACTGCATCCAAATCCAGGGCAGTTACTGTTGTGGATGGGATTGACACTGGTTTTAGCATTGATGGTGACTATACAAAATGGATATATCTAAGAAATATGCTGGAAGGCTTTCCTACCCAGGGTGATCCACTGTTTAAAGTTTGGGATACACCGACTTATTTGTACTTTTATATCCAGAAGCCAAACATGGGAGAAAATACACAAATATTTATAGACACAGATAACGATGCAGCAACAGGGCTACAATTTTTTGGTGGTGACTGGGGTAATGCAGGCATTGATTATATGGTTGAAAATCGCACTCTGTTCAGGTCAAAGAATAATGATTTTTGGTCCTGGGATACAGCCTCACCAATCACTTATTTCAGAAAAGGCAATACCATTGAATTTTCTATTCGCAAAACTGCCTTGCATAATCTTGGTGACAAAATTAACGTTGGTTTCGTCAATCGTGATGCCAACTGGAATATTATCGGAGACACCTATCCTGAAAATAGCCTGGCAGGATACAGACTACGCCATCCAGAAACAGTCCAGATTCCCGAAGAAGTATATACAGCACTTTGCAGTAACCCCAACCAGCTTCAGAGAATGCCCATGACATCATTTGAAAACGGTATTGAGATTAATGGCAAGCGTTATTTTTCAGAACAGGTAAATGATCAATACTTTTTAAAGGTTGAAGATTTAACTAGCGGCAACATTGAAGAAATTCAGACTTTTTATTCTCATCATCCTTATCTTTCTTCAACATCAGGCGCTGTCTATGTAACCGGATGGCTATCCCCTGCTCCTTCAGTGCGCCTCGCCAGAAAAGTATACCGACTCACTGAAAACAATGATCTTGTTAAAATAACAATATACAGGAAACATTATTCACTGGGAGGTCTTGCCTATACACCCGCTTCAGGAAATACTTCTGTAAAGGACATAGATTTTTTCACAAGAGGCTCTGCTCGAGGCACCAAAAAACTCAATTTATACACATATGAAGAGAGTCTTCATAATGGTTTTATTGAAAGAACCCGATATATGGGACCTGTGAATAGCGCATCTTTTAGCGATACCAAGGTAGAGCGTTTACAAACTTACTACCACAATGGACAATATTATTATGCTTTCACTCCAGGACAATTACTTGAAAATGGAAACTACACACATATTGGCAAAAGGATTATTAAAAAATCAGCTATAAATCCTTACGACGTGGATAATATAGATATTGGTGGTATTGCGTATTGTAATAATTAAGATTTGTGCAATAGCATCTGAAGCGTAATCCAACAAGACCCTATTGATTATATTGGATTGCGCTTCAGCCAATCTTTTCGAGATAACACTTTTCACACTAAAACAAACTATTTCTGACATTTCTCACAGAGATAACACACTTGCCCGGCACTTTTTTTGCTGATGATCAGGTTGCCGCAACGGTAGCACTTTAGCCCCTCCCGACGAAACACCCAAAAACGCGCTTCTTCAAGGCTTGAACCCTGTGCCATCAAGGTTTTGGCAGTGTCCAGATCATTCGTGATGCTTTCGCTTTGGTAAGCTTGTCTGGGCAGTCTGAGAATGGTCTCTGCCAGCTTCTGAATTTGCTGCTTTTGCAGTTCAACGGGTTTGCGCCAGGGCAGAATACCTGCAACAAACAGAATCTCACACCGAAGATAATTGCCCAGCCCCGCCAGAAAGGACTGTTCTGTTAAAAAGCCGCCAATCTGACGCTTGCGATAAGTCGCTGATAAAAGCCTGTCGATGACATAATCCAGTGTAGTTTCCGCGCTGAGAACATCCCGCCCAAGCTTTTTGATAAAAGGGTGCTCAGGCACTTCCTTGTCACTTAAAACAAAAATATCAGATGCGCTATACAATAATGCCCACTGCTCCCTGGTATAAATACCAAGGCGCAATTGTCGCTTTGTGGGTGGAACCTGATTGGCAGCGCAAATTACCCAGCGACCGTAAAGCTGGTTATGAGTATAAATATTGAGTGCTTTTGATCTGTCTGAATCAACAAAGCGTGTCACTATCGCCTTGCCATAAGTATCCAGCGATGCAACAGTCATATTGTTAAAAGCCGCCTGCCACTGTTTTAAATGCGGCTGGGCAAACATCAGTTTGATGACTTTTTTGCCAACAATGGCACTGGCAAGCTTGTCAGCAACTCTTCTTGTTTCGGGACCTTCGGGCATAGTGCTAATCTTTCACAATAAGTGGACAATAAGGAGACCAAACTAAAATAAATATACTACAGTTCACGCCATCACAAGAATATTTTGCTACAGCCCCTGATATTTTGCTAAGCTGAAAGCGGGGTCATACCCATCCCCCCCCTTTTTTTACATATTTTTTATTGCAGCGCCCCTGAATTAAAGAGAAAAAATTATGTTTATCAGAATGCTTGGCATAAGTTTCCTGCTTGTCTGGATAAGTGCCTGTGGTGCGACTCGCCCGCAAGCACCCGTAAAAAAGGTACTCACGGGATACAATATCAACTGGAGCTTTTTGCCGCCATTAAATGATGTCATTATTAATGCCAGTGTTTCCTGGATAAAATGTTTAAATCACGAATAACAAAGACTGAATAAACACAAGGAAGAAAACATGCCATTTACACCCTACCACATGGGAATAGGAATACTCAGCAAAGTAATCTTACAGGGCAGTTTTAGTTTGATGGTGTTTGGCTGGGCGCAAATTATAATGGATTTGCAACCCTTGGTAGTTATGCTCACAGGGCATGGCAAGCTGCACGGTTTTTCACACACCTATCTGGGCGCAAGCCTGCTTGCGATTTTTTCAGCATTAACAGGAAAATATCTGTCTGAAATTGGACTTTTGCTGTTTGGAATCTCAAAGCGAGACAAATTAATCAGGATTTCCTGGTGGGTTACCTTTTTAAGTGCCTTTATCGGCACTTTTAGTCATGTATTTCTGGACAGCCTCATGCATAGCGACGTTTTTCCATTTTATCCAGTCAGCAACAGCAATCCCCTGCTCGGAATAATCAGCGTCGCCACACTGCACAAAATCTGTGTTTATAGCGGACTGCTGGGAGCGGCTCTTTATTATATCCAGCTTGCCAGGATCAGAAGCTCGAAAAGCAAAAAATAATCGCTAAACTAACTTACTCTTGGTTTGCACCGCAAGCATCAATATTATAGCGATTGATACTCAAATCCTTGCCTACCAGTACAACCCTGACATTATCAATCTGCATTAATTCATGCAGCAGTTTTTCATCATTGGGTACATGAAAGAGAAACAGGGGGATATTTTTCAAGCTTTCGCGCGTTTTTTTGCCATACACCGGATCATCAACGTATTTTCCATTTGCCATACCGATTACCGTGCTGTTGCTAAAGTAATAGCCCAGTTTATACACATTAATAACAAACGAGGAGGCAAACAGGCTTTCACGAATGGGATGAATACCAAAGATTGTTTTGAATCCGGCATTGGTGTATTTGGGCATCAGTAATGGATTGGAACCCTCGATATAAAGCCGTTCCTTGATATTGTCAAATTGCGTAATTTCTTGCAGACGCTGGATGACGATTGCAGTCTGCTCATCATTAAATGCACCCAGATTTTTGAAATCCAGCCAAAAATAATGGTCTTTGCCAACTTCCTTTAAAAAGTCTTCGAGGAAAAGTAACGATCCATTTTTCAGGGGATAAACCAGCTCACCGTCCTTGTTCTTTTTGGGATGATCATGTGAGACGATAAACTTTCTGCGCTTCAGGTCAAAGTGCACATCCACCTCGGCTCCTATGGCGCCCAGTGAAAAAGCACGCTGCATAGCCTGTGGCGTATTCTGTTCGGCACGATAATTGTAAAGCCCGCGTGCCGCCCATATCTTATGGCAGTTGTTATAAACACCCGCATAATCTCTTTTTTGCAGTTGCCTGTCTACATAGAATACGGTTGCATTATAGGCTGCAATAATAAGCAACAGCAGGATAATAAAAAATCGTTTCATGTTCATTTGCCTGAGAATATTGACGCAACAAGAGCGCATAATATGCGTTAAAATATACGAATACAATGATTACGATATTCAATACAAATTCAAATACAAAGCCAAAAACAGCGCATAAAGATAATACCCATCCCCCCCTTTTTTTATATATTTTTAAAAAGCCGGGGCGAATAGCCTTTCTCATGGTGACTCTGCTGCTTGCAATCAGTTTCTATTACTGCCTGCCAGAACCCTTATTCAAGTCGCCAGTTTCCGGTATTCTGCTGAGTCAGGAAGGCAGATTGCTGGGCGCACATATTTCTACCGACGAACAATGGCGCTTTCCACCGATTAAGCATGTTCCGGAGAAGTTTAAAAGCAGCATTATCGCGTTTGAAGACAAGCGTTTTTATCAGCATATTGGTATTGATCCACTCGCCATTGCCCGCGCGATAAAGCTTAATATCAAGGCTGGCAAGGTAGTCAGCGGCGGCAGTACACTTTCCATGCAGGTGATACGTCTGGCATCAAATAATCCCAAACGTAATATTTGGCAGAAGTTGCTGGAGGCATTTAAGGCATTGCGCCTGGAAACACGTTACAGCAAGGACGATATTCTCGGATTTTATGCCAGCCATGCTCCTTTTGGTGGCAATATTGTAGGGCTGGAAGCGGCTTCATGGCGTTATTTCGGGCGCAATCCCGGGCAATTATCCTGGGCGGAAAGTGCGATGCTGGCGGTCTTGCCAAACAGCCCCGCACTGATTCATATCAGCCGTAAACGGGATGCACTGAAAGCCAAGCGGGACAGACTTTTAAAACGACTCTTTGAACAGGGCAAGCTGGCAAAGCTGGATTATCAGCTTGCCGTGGCGGAACCCCTGCCAGCAAAACCCAAAGCCCTGCCAAGACTTGCTCCGCATCTGCTGAACACGCTGGTTGCAAAAAACAAACAGCAGCGACGCTTTCAGACCACACTGGATTTTTTACTGCAAAAACAGCTGATGCAACTGGCAAAACACCATGCCGAGCTATTGGCGCTCAGAGATATACACAATCTTGCCGTCATGGTGATTGATAATCGCAGTTTTGAAGTCAAAGCCTATATTGGCAACGCGCCGCATTCACTAAAAAATGCAACTCATGGCGAGGCGATTGATTTGATTCAGCGAGCTCGCAGCACCGGCAGCACACTCAAACCCTTTTTATTTGCAAGCATGCTGGAAAATGGTGAAATTCTGCCAGAAACACTGGTTGCCGATACCCCCGTGCGCTATTCGGGCTATCGCCCCAAAAACTTCGACCGCAAGTATCGGGGGGCAGTACGCGCCAAGCAGGCACTGGCACACTCGCTGAATATTCCGGCAGTCAATATGCTGAGTCTGCATGGCGTGGAACGCTTTCTGGCGACCTTGCGGCAAATGGGCATGAGCACACTGCATCGGCGTTCGCGTGAATATGGTTTACCGTTAATTCTGGGCGGCGCAGAAGGTACCCTGTGGGAATTAAGCAGCATGTACGCCAATCTGGCAAACAGGGCACAACAAACCAGAAACAGTGCTTACTATTTTCATCCAAAAGTCCTGAAAACAGAAACGATTGAAACCCAGAGGCGCAATGAAATCAGCCCCGCGAGCGCCTGGATGACCTTGCAAGCCTTGCTGGAAGTTGGCAGACCGGGTACACAGGCCTATTGGAAACGCTTTGACAGCACGCATAAAATTGCCTGGAAAACAGGCACCAGCTTTGGGCATCGGGATGCCTGGGCAATCGGTACAACACCACAATATACGGTAGGTGTCTGGGTTGGAAATGCAGCTGGTGAAGGGCGTCAGGGAATGACCGGAGTACGGGTTGCAGCACCTATTTTATTTGACGTGTTCAATCTTTTGCCGCTGAATGACCAATGGTTCCGAAAACCAGTAGAACAAATGAAAACGGTTTTGATCTGCAAGGATGATGGCTTTCTGGCAACAGATTATTGTGATGCCAGAAAATATCAGCTTCCTGACAGCAGCCATTTTGACCGTATCAGCCCTTATCACCAGCTTGTGCATCTTGATCAGCAAGGCTTACGAGTGCACAGCCAATGCGAATCAATCAGCAATATGCAGACAAAAAACTGGTTTATACTACCGCCGGATCAGGCGTATTATTACCAGCAATCACATCCTGATTATAAACCGTTACCAGAATGGCGTGCAGATTGCCGCCTGGCACAGTCGCAGCAGGGTCTTGATAACCCCATCTCGCTGATCTACCCGAAACGCAATACGCAGGTCTATATTCCAAGGGAACTGACGGGCAAAAAAGGCAAAACGATTTTTAAGGCAATCCATCGCAACCCCAACGAGCAAATTTTCTGGCATCTGGATAATCAGTTTATTGGCACGACGCGACATTTTCACGAACAGGCATTGTGGATTAGCGAAGGCAAGCACCGCCTGACACTGGTTGATGAAGCAGGCAACAGGGTCGAGCAGTCTTTTACGGTGCTGGGTAGATAACACTTGATAGACACACAACATAAAACAATGACCCAAATACATTATATTGACAGCCACACTCACCTCGACTTTGCGGAGTTCGATGCTGATCGCAAGCAGGTCATACAACGGGCGAAGGCTGCTGGCATCGAGAAGATTGTTGTCTCGGCAACAGTAGCCAAACGCTGGCATTTTATTACTCAAATGGTTGCTGAAAACCCCATGCTTGTAGCAGCTTATGGCTTGCATCCAATGTTTATAGATGAGCATGAGGAGCAGCATCTGGAGCAATTGGGAAATCTACTCGCAAAACCGCAAATCAGGCAAAAAACTGTTGCGGTTGGCGAAATCGGTCTGGATTATTTTATTCCCAATCCAGACAAAGAGGCACAGCTAAGGCTTTTTCTGCAGCAACTTGAAATAGCTGCTGAATACCAGCTTCCCGTGATTATTCACGCGCGTAAATCGCTGGATATTGTATTGCGCGAATTGCGACGCTTTGCCGGTCTTAAAGGCTCCATCCACAGTTTTTCCGGAAGTGAACAACAGGCAAGACAACTCATTGAGTTGGGATTTTATTTGGGCTTTGGTGGACCAGTCACTTATACCCGTGCCACAAAATTAAGAAAACTGCTAACAGAATTGCCACTGAGTTCTATTTTGCTGGAAACCGACTCACCTGACCAGCCAGATGCCAGTCATTATGCCGAACGAAATGAACCCGCCTACCTGCCAAACATTGCTAAAACAATCGCCAGTTTAAGGGGACTAACGATTAATGAAGTCGCACAGCAAACACTGGACAATAGCAAACGACTGTTTGGTCTCTAAAAAACCATAACTAAAAAGTAGACAGTTCTACTCCGACACTGAGCATGTTTACATCGGTGTCTTCTGTGTCTGAAGTTTCTATTCCCGGGAATTTCTCCCATTCTGCGCGCAGGTTGCTGCTTTCACTCAGGTGCATTTTGGCTCCGGCACCATAGGCTACACCAAAACCGCTTTTTCCGCCGTCGGTGTTGTCGCTTTTCCAGCGTTGTACGCCCAGCTTGCCAAAGACTTCAAATTGTTCTGTGACAGGCATTGAGGCTACAGCATGTGCTGCGATTACTGAAATATCCGAATTTTCCCCGTTTTTGTGCAAATCACCCAGGGTTATATAGGAGCCTTCGGCACTGAGCTTGTCAGTAAACTTGTAACCGCCAAAGAGTTTCCAGGAGGAATCCTTGTCTTCGCATTTTGTTGCGCCAGAACAGTAACTGCTGCCTTCTGCCGGTCCTATTGAACCACCAAAATAGTATGGATTAACAACTCCGCTACCATCGTCAGTGGTATTATTGACGTAGTTGGCATTGGCAGTTTTATTGGTTCTATAGTCGAATGGATTTGGCAGGTCGGCATGCGCTTGCGTCATTATAAATAGCGCTGGAAACAAGCCAGCAAGCAATAAGGATTTTTTGATTGGTTTCATTTTTGTTCCCCAATATTTATTATTATTTTTATAGGGCGCTATTTTAGTGGATCGTTATAGCTGCATAAAGAAAATTTGGACAAATGGTTTTTACGGTAGTAGTCACATAAAAATATATGAAAAACAGGGGGGATGGGTGTTTCTGAGGACAGAGGACAGAAGACAGAGGACTGAGGACAGAGAACAGGCTGCAAAACCCTTGCTCAAAATCAGAAACAGGTAATGGCTGAAACCTGTTGATTTACTCGAATGCGTAGCTTGGATTAACGTAGCGTCATCCAACATAGTGCCACGATTTTGTCGGATTACGCTTGGGCTAATCCGACCTACAAAACACAGCTTTGATCCACTACCCAGAGACAAATTATCAAACGCATCACCTATGGATATAACGCCTGCCACAAAAATATATCAAAAACAGGGGGGATGGGTATTGTGTATTTATCAGGGCATTTCAATATGATTTATGCGGCACGCCTGTTGCAGTGCATTGTGCAGTAAACAGGCAATTGTCATGGGACCGACGCCGCCGGGTACAGGGGTGATTGCTCCTGCCACTTTGCTGGCGCTTGAAAATTCGACATCGCCTACCAGTTTATTGCTGCCGTCTTCTTTTTTAATGCGGTTGATGCCAACGTCAATAATGGTTGCGCCGGGTTTGATCCAGTCGCCCTTGATCATTTCCGGCTGACCGACTGCGGCAACCAGTATGTCTGCCTGGCGACATTCTTCAGGCAGGTTTCTGGTGCGTGAATGCGCTATGGTGACAGTGCAGCTTTCCTTTAACAGCAGCGCTGCCATGGGCTTTCCGACGATATTTGAACGCCCTACGACAATCGCTTTTTTGCCGGACAGGTCGCCCAGGTGGTCTTTTAGCATCATCATTGAGCCAAGTGGTGTACAGGGTACGATACCTTTGTCTGAGCCCGTTGCCAGTAATCCCACATTAAGAAGATGAAAGCCATCGACGTCTTTTTCGACCGCAATCGCATTGATCACTTCATGTTCATCTATATGTTTGGGCAAGGGAAGCTGTACCAGAATACCGTGTACCGAGTCATCATTGTTCAATTGCTGAATCAGCTCAAGCACCGTTTCCTGAGTGCTGTCTTCTGCCAGTTTATGCTCATAGGAGTTCATTCCGGCTTCTTTGGTCTGAATACCTTTATTGCGCACATAAATCTGGCTGGCTGGGTCTTCTCCTACCAGGATGACCGCCAGACCAGGAACGATGTCATGTTCTTTTTTCAGGATTTCGACTTTGCGTTTGATTTCAGCTCTGAGGTTGGCTGAAAATTCGGTTCCACTGATAATTTTAGTCAAGGCTTGCTCCCGCTTTGGTTTTTGGATCGTGACGAATTATATACTCTTCACAGTCAAAAATCCCCATTAGAGACACTGCGTAACGATAGATTTGAACTCCGAAACTAAGCCAAAAGACATTCTGTCTCGGGGTATATTTGTGGTGCTTTTTCAGTTTCATTATCAATGCTGATAATTTCCCAGGATTCCTGATGTTTTAAGAGTTCCCTGAGTAGCAGGTTATTGATGGCGTGACCTGACTTGTAACCGTGGTAGGCACCAATTATGCCGTGACCCAGGGTGTAAAGATCGCCGATTGCATCCAGTATTTTGTGCTTTACAAATTCATCACTGTAGCGCAGTCCGTCCTTGTTTAGCACGCGGTATTCATCAAGAACGACAGCATTGCCAAAGTTTCCGCCAAGTATCAGGTTTTTTGAGCGTAGCAGTTCAAAGTCACGCATAAAACCAAAGGTTCTGGCACGGCTGATTTCAGTGCTATAGGATTCAACTGAAAGGTCGTGTTCCTTGTATTGACTGGTTTCCCTGACTGCCGGATGATCAAAGTCTATTTCAAAAGAAACCTTGAAACCGTCGTAAGGTGTAAAGCTTGCCCAGCCATTTTCATTTTCAAATTTAACCGGTTTGAGGATTTTGACAAATTTTTTGGGGGCATTAAGCATTTCGATTCCTGCTGACTGGATCAAAAACAGGAAGGGTGCGGCACTGCCATCCATGATAGGCACTTCGGCGGCATTCAGATCAACGTAGGCGTTGTCAATGCCGAGACCCGCGAATGCCGACATGAGATGTTCTATGGTTGCAACCTTGACGCCATCTTTGACTAGCGTGGTGCTTAAAATGGTTTCCCCGACAGCCTCTGCGCTTGCCCTGATTTCGACGGCTGGCTCAAGATCAGTACGGGTAAAGACAATTCCGGTATTTGCCGCCGCAGGTCGAAGGGTGAGGTTAACACGTTTGCCCGAATGTAAACCGATACCGACCGTACTGACGATGGTTTTAAGCGTTCTTTGTTTTAACACGAGTTCCCCTGATGTTATTTTGATTCTTTGTAATCTAAGTAGTTACGGATTACGCTGAGTAGTTGCGATTGTTTTTACCTGAATCCGCATTAGCCTCACAGATTCAGATTTTATTCTTATTTCAATCAAAGCTAATACTAATACTTAATATTATAGTACAGATAAACAATATGTATGCTTAACGAAAAGATTCCCAGCACAGCTTTATTATTTAGAGCTTGTCCGGAAATATAAGAGCCTGCTATAGCTGATATTAGCAGACAGGCTCTTGTTGTCATGGTTTAGCTAGTTCTAGTTTGAGCAAAAATTTTGCAGCTCCTGCTTTGTGAGAATAAATACGCCATCACCACCGCGTTCAAACTCTATCCATTTGAACGGCACATCAGGATAAAGTTCCATGAGTGCATATTGGCTATTTCCTACTTCAACAACAAGAATCCCGTTTTCAGTGAGGTGAGTGGCGGCTTCATGCAGTATTTTTCGGGTAATATCGAGTCCGTCATCTCCAGAGCCAAGTCCCAGTTGCGGTTCATGTTGAAATTCGGGGGAAAGCGCCTGCATATCTTCCTGATCGACATAGGGCGGGTTGCTGACAATCAGGTCATATTGCCTGCCTTGCAGCTGTTCAAAAAGATCGGAGTGTATGCTGCTGACGCGCTGTCTGAGATCATGCTGTTCAATATTAATCTCGGCAACTTGCAAGGCTTCTTCAGAGACATCAGAAAGATCAATTTGCGCATAGGGAAAGGCATAGGCGCAGGCAATTCCAATACAGCCACTACCCGTGCACAGATCGAGTACGGATTCGACTTCTTCTGCCTCCAGCCAGGGCGAAAACTGTTTTTCAACCAGCTCGGCTATGGGTGAGCGCGGCACCAGGACTCGTTCATCAATATAAAATTGCAAGCCTGCAAACCAGCCTTCGCGGGTAATATAGGCGGCGGGTATTTTTTCATTGATGCGACGTTTCAAGGTAGCCAAAACGCTCTGTTTTTCCGATTCTGTGAGAGCCGAGCTCCAGTATATTTCGGGCGTGTCTACAGGCAGGTTCAGGCTTCTCAAGACCAGATAAACCGACTCGTCCAGCGGAGACGACAAGCCGTGTCCATAAGTAAGCCCTGCCTCGACAAAACGGCTGGCTCCCCAGCGCATAAAATCGGTAAGGGTGTTTAATCCTGCAATTTCAAAATCTTTGCTCATTTGTTGTGTTTCTTGTACCTGAATCAGATTATCTCTTATTATCCACTATTTAATTTATCAGGGATAGAGTTATGCCCGTATCATCCACGCCATCCACATCAAACGCGTCATTTTTTGACTATCTTAAATCAGGCTCGTTATACTTTTTGCCACATCATGCCATTTCCAGGCTGGTGTTTAAACTGACACGGATTAAATCACCATTGGTGCCTAAAGCAATTCGTCTGTTTTGTCATGCCTTTAAGGTTAATCTTGAGGAGGCAGTCAATCCTGATCCTGAAAGTTATGCTACCTTTAACGAGTTTTTTACCCGGGCGATAAAACCACAGCTCAGACCAATTGCTGCTTCTGCTCTGGTAAGCCCTGTCGATGGCAGTATCAGTCAGTTTGGCAAAATAAACAATGCTGAGTTATTACAGGCGAAAGGAGTCACATACAGTCTGGAGCAATTATTGGGCGGCAATCCTGAACGCAGTGAAAAATACAGGGATGGGTATTTTATGACAATTTATCTTTCCCCCAGGGATTATCACCGGATTCACATGCCATGTACTGGAAAGCTGCTCGAACAGACGCATATTCCAGGACGCTTGTTTAGTGTTGCACAGCATACGGTAAATACAATTAAAGGGATTTTTGCCCGGAATGAACGAGTTATCGCAAGTTTTGATACGCAATATGGTTCCATGGCGATGATTCTGGTAGGTGCGATTAATGTGGCAGCCATTGAAACGGTCTGGGCGGGCTTAATTACACCACCAAAAGGTGAGACAATACGCAGCAAAAGCTATCGTTCGGCAGACATCCGTTTGGACAAGGGTGAGGAGATGGGGCGTTTTAATATGGGCTCTACCGTGATTTTATTGTTCTCGAATCAGGCGCCGGAGTTTTTGGAGAGTTTGCAGCCTGGAGAATCAATCAAAATGGGCGAAGCACTTTCGCAATAGATGATTCAGATACAGGAAAAATTTTAAGCAGGAGATATTATGAAAAAAAAATTCAATTCTTTTAGCATGTTTAGCGCCATTCCTGGCGCCGTTCTGGTTATGCTCGTCTTGTTTCAAATAAGCGCTTGTAGCACGGCAAATCTACAGACTGACCGGCTCAATTCAGTAGAAGACTATTTGCAACAGGTGGAAGTATTGCTTTCCAGCTCGCAGAATAGTCAGTCAATATATATTGCGGATGAGAAATTGGGCACTGCAAAAGCATATCTGGAAACGCTTAGAGATAATAGAAAATTCTTGACCGAGAACGAATTGAGACGCTATAACGCATTAAAACAGCGGGCAAATAGCCTGGCAAGACAGATTCATTTGTAGTTATGCTTTTTTACGCCTTGCTCTTGTAAAAACAGTGCAATTTAAAACAGATAAAGCATAAGTACTCTCACGCTCAAAATAAATATTTACCAAAGTTCTTTTAGGCATGTTACAATCCGCGGCTTTTTTAACGGTGTGGTCATTTTGACCGCATGTATACTTCAACCCAATCTACTTTAGAACTCAAAGCAGAGCACTAAGTGTAGGTACTATCTGGAACTCAGGAAATTATGTCTTTAGATGCAGAAACCAAAGCGAAAATCATAGCTGAATATCGCTTGTCAGACAATGATACCGGGTCTTCGGAGGTGCAGGTTGCGCTATTAACAGCAAATATCAAGCATCTTACGGAGCATTTTAAAACCCATATCCATGACCATCATTCACGTCGTGGACTATTGAGAATGGTTAATCAACGCCGTAAATTGCTTGATTATCTGAATCGTAAAGATCCCGTGCGCTATCAGGACTTGATCAAGCGTCTGGGTCTACGTCGCTAAAACCATAACAAAACACCGCATTATGCGGTGTTTTTTATGATAAATCGCCATTATTAAGGCTGTTTATAAAAGCTTGCTTGCAAAACAGATTCCACAAATCAGAGTGACCTTTTATAAACAACCTTTATATGGCACAAATGTATTTATAGAAAGAAACATATTAAGGAAGAAAAAATGTTTGATGTTGTAACAACAACGTTTCAGTATGGGGCACATACTGTTGAACTGGAGATGGGTGAAATTGCTCGTCAGGCACATGCAGCGGTTAAGGTCGATGTTGACGGCACAGTTGTCTTTGTAACTGTAGTAGGTCAAAAAACCGCAAATGAAGGTCAGGATTTTTTCCCGCTAACGGTTAACTACCAGGAAAAAACCTATGCCGCAGGAAAAATCCCGGGTGGTTTTTTCCGTCGTGAAGCACGTCCAAGTGAAGGTGAGACTCTTCTGGCTCGCCTGATTGACCGCCCTATTCGTCCATTATTCCCCGAGGGTTACATGAACGAAGTGCAGGTTATTATCACAGTGATGTCCCTAAACCCGGAAGTGCTGCCCGATGTCCCTGCAATGCTCGGCACATCTGCTGCGCTTGCCGCATCAGGCATCCCTTTTGCGGGTCCTATTGGTGCAGCACAGGTTGGCTATAAAGATGGTAAATACCTTCTGAACCCGGACGTTTCAGAACTTGAAGATTCTGAACTGGATCTCATGGTTGCAGGCACAAAGGATGCTGTATTAATGGTTGAATCAGAAGCCAAAGAGCTATCTGAAGAAGTCATGCTGGGCGCGGTAATGTTTGGTCACGAGCAGATGCAGGTTGCAATTGATGCGATTAACGAATTTGCAGCTGAAGTCGGCAATGAACCCTGGGAATGGTCAGCACCAGAAAAAGATACAGCACTTGCTGATGCTGTTGCCAAAGCCTGCGAAGCAGAGCTCAAGGATGCGTTCTCAACGGCTGATAAAATGGAGCGCCAGGACAAGGTTGCAGCGGCACTTGAGAAAGCACTCGAGCTGGTGAATGAGGAAGAAGGACCTGGCGAAAGTGATATTAAAGGCGCATTTAAAGACCTCGAGAAAAAAATTGTGCGTGGTCGCATTATTTCTGGTGAAGCACGTATTGATGGACGCGACAACCAGACCGTTCGACCTATTGAAAGTCGTGTTGGAGTGCTGCCAAGAACTCATGGTTCTGCCCTGTTTACCCGTGGCGAAACCCAGGCACTGGTTGTAACCACACTCGGTACACAGCGTGATGCACAGATTATTGACGCGCTGCAAGGCTCATACAAAGAGCCATTCATCCTGCATTACAACTTCCCTCCATACTCAGTGGGTGAAACAGGTCGCACCGGCAGCCCGGGTCGTCGTGAAATCGGTCATGGTCGTTTGGCAAAGCGTGGCGTTCTTGCAGTTATGCCAGATCAGGAGTCTTTCCCGTACACAGTGCGCGTGGTTTCCGAGATTACTGAATCAAACGGTTCAAGCTCAATGGCATCTGTCTGTGGTACGTCACTGTCATTAATGGATGCGGGTGTACCCATTAAAGCACCGGTTGCAGGTATCGCAATGGGTCTGGTTAAAGAAGGCGACGAGTTTGCCGTATTAACAGATATTTTAGGTGATGAAGATCATCTGGGTGATATGGACTTTAAAGTGGCAGGTACAAAAGACGGTATCAATGCACTTCAAATGGACATCAAAATCCAGGGTATTACCAAGGAAATTATGCAACAGGCACTGGAGCAAGCTCAGGCAGCCCGTTTACATATTCTTGATGAAATGAATAAAGTCATCGAAAAATCCCGTGAGGAAGTTTCTGACTTCGCACCACGTTATGTCACCATGAAAATCAACCCTGACAAGATTCGTGAAGTGATTGGTAAAGGCGGCGAAACGATTCGTGGCATTACCGAACAAACCGGCGCACAGGTTGACATTGATGATACTGGCACAATCAAAATTTCAGCCGTTGATGGTCTGGCAGCAAACGCCGCCAGAAAAATCATCGAAGACATTACCGCAGAAGCCGAAGTTGGCGTAACCTACGATGGAACGGTTGCCAAGATTATGGAATTTGGCGCCTTTGTTACGATTCTTCCCGGCAAAGACGGTCTGGTTCATATCTCACAAATCAGCGATGAACGTGTCGAAAAGGTAAGTGACCATCTAAAAGAAGGCGATGTCGTGCGCGTTAAACTGCTTGAAATTGACCGTCAGGGTCGTATGCGTTTAAGCATGAAGGAAGTGGATGATAAGGAAGAAAGCGAAGAAGGCGAAGAAAGCTAAGCTAAAGTTTTTTCCACTGTAAAACTAAAAAGGCTCCCTTGGGAGCTTTTTTTTGCATTAAAAAAAGCAATAACAACCGATAAACATAAACCTGAATCAAAAATACCCATCCCCCCCTTTTTTTACATATTTTCTTAGAGAAAAAAGAGTAGCCCGTATGAAGCCCCGCGGAATACGGGGAATATGTGCAACATATTCCAAGTGAGCAGGCACGATTCCAAGTGAGCAAGCACGATTCCAAGTGAGAGGCAAATTGTCATTTAAGGAACAAACAATTTAACACCAGGAAATATAATCAACCCCTGCTCCCCGTATT
>Ga0256832_1000693_pt1 | contig 22036 bp, 20 predicted proteins | sample 134614metaG_FD_190534 | JGI IMG/M metagenome (GOLD analysis project Ga0256832, IMG submission 190534) | Hydrothermal vent microbial communities from Lau Basin, Pacific Ocean - 134-614 | ecosystem: Environmental > Aquatic > Marine > Hydrothermal vents | place: Pacific Ocean: Lau Basin | collected... | reverse complement strand
AGGCTTCCCATCCTCCATCCGGACCACCGGTACACGGGCATACCCGTCCCGGGGCTCGCAGTCCTCCGCCACGCGCAGCAGGAGCACCACTTCGTCACCCACCCGTGCGGCGCCAGGGTTGAAGACGCCCCGCACGCGCAGGCCAGGGGCAGAGGGACGCAGGTCCTGGGGACGGATCAAGGGGTTGTCGGGGTGTCGACGCATGGATCTCGGCCCTCCAGCTTCCCGGTCACTGGCCGAATGTGGACTCAGGCGCCCCGTTTCAAGAGCGCCGCGCCGGGGGCGTGGCCCCTCCGGTGCGGGGCCTCCACCACCGCTCATCGACCCCCGTGGCATACCGCCAGGACGTCGATGGTCCCGTGACGCACCAGATGCTCGGCCAGTGTGCCTGCCAGCGGGGCCATGGGGCGCGGGCCCACGGCCCCGGTCAGAATCAGGTCCACGTCGTTGGCCTCGGCATAGGCCAGGAGCTGACTGGCGGCGGAGGTCTCGCCGATCAGCACCTGCAGGTGTGCGCGGTCGGCCCCGATGCGCTGGGCCAGCGCCAGCAGGTCGTCGTGGGCGCGATCGCGGAAGAACGTCTCCGGGTCCTGGTCTTCCGGCGGGATCACTTCGTTGGAAAGGTCTTCGGGGAAGTACTCGACGACGTGCACGAGCCTCAGCTCGGCCTGGCAGGCCCGGGCCAGGTCCAGTGCGCGGCGCGCCACGATCTCGGAGGTCTCGCGCAGGGCCACTGCGGCAACGATCCGGTGATAGGTCCCCATGGCGATGCACTCGGCTGTGGGTTGCTCGGCACGAGCATAACCATGGCGTTGGGATCAGGGGTTTGAGCGCCGACAAGTTTTCGGCGCACTGGGCGGGCGGCGACGGCGCGAGCCCAGGGTCGGGAGGGGCCTAGCGCGAGCGGTAGACGATGCGACCCTTGGTGAGGTCGTAAGGGGTGAGCTGCACGGTCACCCGGTCACCGGTGAGGATCCGAATGTAGTGTTTACGCATGCGGCCCGAGATGTGGGCGGTCACCACGTGGCCGTTGTCGAGCTTCACACGGAACATGGTGTTGGGCAGGGTCTCGATGACCGTGCCCTCCATCTCGATATGATCTTCCTTCGCCATGCGGTTAGAATGTCGCGTTTCCGATTGGGGCCCGTCATTATCGACAAGCGCCCGCAGAAAACAAGCGTAGTCCGTCCATGCACATGCCCGGGCATGGTCGTGGGCGGTCGAGTTAGGGGTCGATGAGCATCGCGTTCGTATTTCCCGGACAGGGTTCGCAGGCGGTGGGTATGCTCGCCGAGCTGGGTGCAGCGTTTCCGCAGGTGGGGGAGACATTCGAGGAGCTTTCGGACGTCTTGGGGCAGGATTTTGTGCGCCTGGTACAGGAAGGCCCCGCCGAGGCCCTGGATCGAACCGAGAACACACAGCCGGCCATGCTCGGGGCCGGGATAGCGGCATTGCGCGTGTGGCAGGCCTGCGGAGGCTGCCAGCCGTCGGTGCTCGCCGGACACAGTTTCGGGGAGTATACGGCCCTGGTGGCGGCCGAGGCCCTGGAGTTTGCAACGGCCGCGCAGCTGGCGCGACTGCGCGGCCGGCTGATGCAGGAGGCGGTGCCCGAGGGGCGCGGTGCCATGGCGGCGGTCCTGGGGCTGGACGACGAGCGCGTGCGCACCCTGTGTGCGGAGCAGGCCCGAGGGGAGGTGCTGGAGGCGGTGAATTTCAACGCGCCGGGACAGGTGGTCGTGGCGGGCGAGCGCCAGGCCGTGGAGCGTCTGGTGCCGGCCGCCAAGGCGGCGGGCGCGCGACGGGTGGTGCTCTTGCCGGTGAGTGTGCCCGCGCACAGCAGTCTCATGCGCGGGGCAGCGGCACGGCTTGCCGAAGCCCTGCGTGAGGTACCGGTAAAGGCGCCCGCGATCCCCGTGCTGCACAACGTGGACGTGGCCGAACACCGCAGGCCGGACGAGATCCGCGAGGCGTTGGCCGCGCAGCTCTATCGCCCGGTACGGTGGGTGGAGACCATCCACGCCATGCGCGCCCGGGGCGTCGACCGTGTTGTGGAGCTGGGTCCCGGGAAGGTGTTGGCCGGGCTCGTGCGCAGGATCGATCGCTCCGTGCCGGTGCAGTGCGCGGACAGCCCGCAGGCCATGGAGCGGGCACTCGAGCTTTGCGGGGGATGAGGATCATGGGACTGGCGGGTGACATCGCGTTGGTGACCGGGGCGAGCCGGGGGATCGGACAGGCGATCGCATTGGAACTGGCACGTCGCGGTGCGGCGGTCGTGGGTACAGCCACCACGGAGGCGGGGGCCGAGCGGATCACACAGGCACTGCGGGACGTCGGTGGCCGGGGGCGTGGCATGGTCCTGGACGTGACCGATCAGGGTTCGGTGGATGCGCTGCTCAAGTCCGTGAACCGTGAGTTTGGCCCGCCCTTGATCCTCGTCAACAATGCAGGGATCACGCGGGACAGCCTGCTGGTACGCATGGGCCCCGAGGACTGGCAGACGATCATCGAGACCGACTTGGGGTCCGTCTATCGGATGAGCCGCGCCTGCCTGCGGGGGATGATGAAAGCGCGGCGCGGGCGGATCATCAGCATCGCCTCCATCGTCGCGCTCAAGGGCAATCCAGGCCAGACCAACTATGCAGCGGCCAAGGCCGGCATGATCGGTTTCTCCAAGTCTCTGGCCGCCGAAATCGGGTCGAGAGGGATCACGGTCAATGTGGTGGCGCCCGGTTTCATCACGACCGACATGACCGACGCGCTCACGGAGGAGCAACGGGCGGCGTTGCACGCGGACATTCCACTGGGGAAGCTGGGCAGCCCCGAGGACGTGGCCCATGCGGTGGCCTTCCTCGCCTCGGAGGAGGCGGGTTACATCACAGGTGAGACCCTGAACGTCAATGGCGGGATGTACATGCGTTGAGATGCCCGCGGAGGTGCGGGGCGGTGCTCGGCACTGGTTCCAGGGGTCTGGACCGGCCCCTTCCCGATGGGTCGTCTGCGGCGCTGCAGCTTGCCTGAATCTCGCCCCCGACGGGTATACAATAGCCGCTTCGTGGCGGGGCGGCCGCTTCGGCCGGGACCCGGTGCGAGCGGGTTTTTCGTCAGCTGAAGAGGATGACCAACAGATGAGCGACGTCGCCGAACGCGTGAAGAAGATCGTGGTTGAGCAGCTAGGAGTGAACGAGGATCAGGTCACGGAAGATGCTTCGTTCGTGGACGATCTGGGGGCGGACTCCCTCGATACCGTGGAACTGGTCATGGCCCTCGAGGAGGAGTTCGAGTGCGAGATTCCCGACGAGGAGGCTGAAAAGATCACCACCGTTCGTGAGGCGATCGAGTACGTGAACAGTCACCTGGGTGGCTGATGCGGTCTGTGGGTTTCGCCGCCCCTGGGGTCTCTCACCGGGCGCGGCGCAGGTCCATTCCAGGGTCGGCCCGTGAAACACTGCGGGTCCGGCCTTCGTTTTGTAGGCCGGGGGTTGCCAGTCTCGCGGCATCGCGCGCTGGCGGCGTCGTGAGTAGGTTGGAATGAGGGACTCGCCTTGTCAAAACGTCGGATCGTCGTAACGGGACTCGGGATCGTCTGTCCGGTGGGCTCCACCGTGGACAAGGCGTGGGCGAACATCCTGGCCGGCAGGAGCGGCGTTACGCGGATCGACCGCTTCGATCCCAGCGCATTCCCGGTGCAGATCGCCGCCACCGTGCGTGACTTCAACGCGGACGACTACATTCCGCCGAAGGAACAGAAGAAGATGGATGAATTCATCCACTTCGGTATCGGTGCGTCGGTGCAGGCCATCCGGGACGCAGGCCTGGAGGTGACGGAAGAAAACGCCGAGCGCATCGGGGTGGCCATCGGCTCGGGGATCGGCGGGCTGCCCTTCATCGAGCGCAACTACGAGGCCTACCTCAAGTCCGGCCCGCGGCGGATCTCCCCCTTCTTCGTGCCGGCGAGCATCATCAACATGGTGGCGGGCAACCTGTCCATCATGTACGGCCTGAAGGGACCCAATATCTCCATCGTCTCGGCCTGCAGCACGGGGACCCACAACATCGGCGATGCGGCGAGGCTGATCGCCTATGGCGACGTGGATGTGATGATCGCCGGCGGGGCCGAGATGGCCACCTGCCCGCTGGGTATCGGCGGATTCGCGGCGGCTCGGGCCTTGTCGGCGTCGCACAACGACGATCCGGAGCGTGCGAGCCGGCCCTGGGACCGCGACCGGGACGGTTTCGTGCTGGGCGATGGCGCGGGTGTGCTGGTCCTCGAGGAATACGAACACGCGCGACGGCGGGGCGCGCACATCTACTGCGAGCTGGCCGGGTACGGCATGAGCAGCGACGCCCATCACATGACCCAGCCAGCCCCCGGGGGCGAGGGGGCCGCTCGCTGTATGCTCAATGCGCTGCGCGATGCCGGGATCAACCCCGAGGAGGTGGACTACATCAACGCACACGGCACCTCCACTCCGGCGGGGGATCTCGCCGAGACCGAGGCAGTCAAGGCCGCCTTTGGCGATCACGCCTACCGGTTGGCCATGAGCTCCACTAAGTCCATGATCGGCCACCTGTTGGGTGCGGCCGGGGGGGTGGAGGCCGTGTTCTCCGTACTGGCGATCCGCGACCAGGTGCTGCCGCCGACGATCAACTACGAGCATCCGGATCCGGCTTGTGACCTGGACTACGTGCCCAATGAGGCACGTGAGGCCAAGGTGGGGGTGGTCCTGTCCAACTCCTTCGGCTTCGGCGGGACCAACGGTACGCTCGCCTTCCGCAAGCTCTGAGCTTCCTGCGGCCGAGCCCGTGCCCATCCGACCATGGCAGGCTTCGAAAGCCTGGTCGACGGCGTGCCGTGCAGCGTGGTCCCGGTGCTGGATCGGGGACTGGCCTTCGGCGACGGTCTGTTCGAGACCCTGGCAGTGCACCATGGGCGCCCGTTGCGTTGGGAGGCACACATGCACCGCCTGCTTCAGGGCTGCAGGCGGCTCGGGATCGAAATGCCGCCGGAAACGGTGCTGCTTGCGGAACTGGAAAGAGTCTGCGCGGGTCGCGGGCCGAGTGTCGCCAAGATCCTCCTCACGCGGGGACGCGGCGAGCGGGGTTACCGGGTACGCGGCACTCCCACACCCACGCGCGTGGTGTTGCGCTTTCCCTGGCCCCAGTTCCGACAGGGCGCGCTGCGCCTGTGCGTATGCCGGACCCGCCTGGGGATCAATCCCCGGTTGGCGGGGATCAAGCACCTCAACCGGCTGGAGCAGGTCCTGGCCCGACAGGAGTGGGGCGACGAATACGACGAAGGGCTGATGCTGGATCAGACGGACGCAGTGGTGGAGTGTGTCGCCTCCAACCTGTTCCTATGGCGCGATGATGCCCTGTTCACGCCCCTTGTGGACCGGGCGGGGGTGGATGGGGTCATGCGCAGGGCAGTCCTGGAGGCCGCGCGATCGCTGGGCATATCGGTGCATGTGCAGCGGTTCGGGCTCGAGGCGGTTCGGCAGGCCGAGGGGGTGTTCATCACCAACGCGGTGACGGGCCTGCGGTGGGTGGCGCAGATCGGGGACTGGCGATACCGTGAGCCGTTTCCTCTCGCCGCGCTCGCCGCCCAAACCGAGTCCGGGGTGCGGCAGCCGTGAGCGGCCTTCGGGGTCGTAGGCGCGGCGCTGCAAGGTCCGGAGGAGGGCGGGTTCGCAGGGGCGGTCGCTGGCGTTTTCTCGCCGGCGCCGCGCTCACGCTGGCCGTGTCGATCGGCGTAGGCCTGTGGCTGTGGAGCGACTATCAGCGGTTTCTGCATACGCCCTTGGCCGTGCCCGCTGGCGGCGTGGTGTATGAGATTCGGCCGGGTACGACGTTGCGGGCGCTCGTTCGGGACCTGAAGCGCCAGGGACTCCTCCGTCAACCGCTGTACTTCAGGCTGTATGCGCGGCTGTCCGGCCAGGCGGCGCGCCTCCGTGCCGGCGAATACCGCATCGCTCCCGGGGTGACGCCAGTGGGACTCATGGAACTGTTCTCCTCCGGCCGCACCCTCCAGGCCCGTCTGACCGTTCCCGAGGGCTGGACCTACCGTCAGATGCTCCAGGCGGTACAGTCGCACCCGAAGATCCGGGTGGTGATCGGCCAGGACCAGGACGTGATGGCCCTACTGGGCGAGCCGGGCATGCATCCCGAGGGTTGGTTCTTCCCGGACACGTACTATTTCCCCAAGGGGACCACGGACCTGGAGTTCCTGCGCCGGGCACACCGCGAGATGAAACGCCGCCTGGAGGAGGCCTGGCGGTCCCGGCAACCCGGCCTGCCCCTCAAGTCGGCCTACGAGGCGCTGATCCTCGCCTCCATTCTGGAGAAGGAGACCTCGCGCCGCGCAGAGTATCCGCTCATTGCGGCTGTGTTCGTGCGGCGCCTACAGCGGGACATGAAGCTGCAGACCGATCCCACCGTGATCTATGGCTTGGGAGAGCGTTTCGATGGCAATCTGCGCCGCCGCGACCTGCGCGAGGACACGCCGTACAACACTTACGTACGGAGCGGGCTGCCGCCCACCCCCATCTGTCTGCCCGGGGCGGACGCCCTCCGCGCAGCCACCCGTCCAGCCGACGTCCCGTACCTCTACTTCGTATCCAAGGGGGATGGAACGCACCATTTCTCCAAGAGCTACAGCGAACATGTGAAGGCGGTTCGCAAGTATCAACTGAAGCGATGAAGCGCGGCTGGTTCATCACGGTGGAGGGCGGGGAGGGGGCCGGGAAGACCACCGTCATGGAAACCATCCAGGCGGTGCTGCGGGAGGCACGGCTGCCGGTGGAGATGACGCGTGAACCGGGGGGCACGCCCCTTGGGGAGGAACTCCGCGGGATTCTCCTCGACCCCCGGTGGCAGGGTATGCACCAGGACACAGAGCTGCTGCTGATGTTCGCTGCGCGAGCCGAGCACGTCCACCGGCGCATCCGCCCGGCCCTGGCCGCGGGGCGCTGGGTGGTGAGCGACCGGTTCACCGACGCCACGTACGCATACCAGGGTGGTGGCCGGGGCGTGGACATGCGGCGGATCGAGGCGCTCGAGGACTGGACGCTGCACGGCTTCGGACCTGACCGCACCCTGCTCTTGGACCTGCCGGTGGAGACGGGGCTGGCGCGGGCCCGGCAGCGGGGCGAGCCGGACCGGTTCGAACAGGAGCAGCAGGCGTTTTTCGAGCGGGTGCGGGCCGCCTATCTGGAACGCGCGCGCCGGGAGCCGCAACGTTTCGTTCGCATCGATGCGGCCCTGGACCTGCCCCAGGTGCGTGCCGCGGTGTGGCGGATCGTTCGGCAATGGGTGAGGGAGTCCGGTGCCGTTTCCTGAACGCCTGCCCTGGCATGCCCCCCAATGGACGCGCGTGGAGCGTATGCGTGCCGGCGGGCGGATGCCGCATGCACTGCTCCTCTCGGGGCCACGGGGGGTGGGCAAGACGTGGTTTGCACGGCGGCTGGCGGCCGCGCTGCTGTGCCTCGATCCCCGGGGCTGCGCACCCTGCGGGGCCTGTCAGGCCTGCCACTGGATGGAAGCCGAGGCCCATCCGGACCTGCTGGTGCTGCGTCCGCAAGAGGCCAACGCGCCCATTCGGGTGGAGGCCGTGCGTGAGCTCATCGGTTTCGTGGAGCTGACGCGAAGCACCGAGGCGTTCAAGGTGGCACTCGTGCTGGAGGCCGAGCGGATGAACGCCTCGGCGGCCAACAGCCTGCTCAAGACGCTGGAGGAGCCGACGCCAGGGACCGTGCTGCTGCTGGTGACGGCAGCCCCCTCCAGGCTTCCGGCCACGGTGCGCAGCCGTTGCCAGGGCCTGCGCTTTCCTGCGGTGGGCGCGGAGGCGGGCAAGCGGTGGCTGCAGACCCGGTTGGGGCGTGAAGCTGTGGAGGCGGCTCCGGCGCACGAGCTGCGGCATCCCCTGCGCGTGATGGAGACGCTGGAGGATCCGCCATGGGGACGGCGCCCCGTGGTGTTGCAGGCCCTGGCGGACGCTGTGGCGGGGCGTGTCGGGGTCTTGCAGGCCTCGACGGACCTGGAAGGGCTTGCGCCCGAGCTCGTCTTGGAATGGATGGTCGAGTGGGCGTCGGCATTGGTGCGCATGCGATTGGGTGGCGCCGCTCGTCCGGACGATGCCGGGATCCGTCAGCCGCTTGCAAGCCTGGGCCGTGCCATTCCTTTACAGGGGCTGTGGGTGCTGTACGATGCCTTATTGGAACTGCGCAAGGCGCAGTTGGGCGGGCTGAACGAGCAGCTCTTCCGCGAACGGCTGGTACTGGACTGGGTCAGGGCCGCCTCGGAGGGCTGCTCCAGGTGAAAGACACCCGGTCACGAATCAAGGGATGGAACGTCATGGCGGCGGGCGCCAAGAACATGCTGATGCTGGCCTTCAAGGACAAGGCCGAGCTTTACAAGAGCTACATGTCGTTCGTCAGAAACGGTGGCCTGTTCGTGAAAACCACGCGGCCATACCGGGTGGGCGACGAGGTCTTTCTGATGCTCACCCTCCCGGAGGAGACCGAGCGGCTCGGCGTTGCCGGACGGGTGGTGTGGGTTACGCCGCCCGGAGCGCAGGGGAGCCTCACGCCTGGGATCGGGGTGCAGTTCCTGGAACAGGACCAGGGCGCCACCCAGTCTCGAATCGAGACCATTCTGGCCGGTGCGCTGGGGACCGAACGACCCACCTATACCATGTAGCCGCAGGCGCCCGCGCCAGGCCGAGCCGGGCGGCGTCCCGTGTCACCCTCACGGTCGCCGCGACCGAACCAGGTCCCCAGGACCGCCCATCGCAACAGCCCTGACGGCTGTGCAGGAGGCGGGGGCAACGCCCTGTCGGATCTGCGCTACACTTCAGTGAAACACCGCAGCCGACCGATCGCCATGGACCGAGCGCCCCATTCCTACCTCTACAGTGGGAATGCCGAGTACATCGAGTCGCTGTACGAGGATTGGCTCGAGGACCCGGCGCGGGTGCCGGAGCACTGGCGGCGCTGGTTCGAGACGGTGGGCCGCGAACACCCCCTGCGCCCGGAAGCGGTGGCCCGTGCCCTGGCGCAAGCGCGCGTGAGCGTATCGCCTTCGGCGGGGTTGGCCTGTGCAGTGCCCGCCGCCAAACAGGTGGCGGTCCTGCAACTCATCAACGCCTACCGATTCCTCGGGCACCGCCGTGCCGATCTCGATCCCCTGAAGCAGTATGAGCGCCCCGACGTTCCGGAGCTGCACCTGGCGTACCACGGCTTGGAGGAATCCGACCTCGACCAGGAGTTCAACACCGGGTCACTGTTCGGCGTGCCCGACCGGGCACCGCTGCGCGAGATCCTGGCCGTGCTGGAGTCCACGTACTGCCGGACCATCGGTTCGGAGTACATGCACATCACCGACACCCGGCAGAAGCGCTGGATCCAGAAACGCCTGGAGGGCATACACGGCAGACCGCGGCTCGACGCGGCCATGCGGCGCAGGATCCTGGAGCGGCTCACCGCCGGACTGGAGCTGGAGCGCTATCTGCACCGCAAGTATGTGGGCCAGAAGCGCTTCTCGCTGGAGGGCGGGCTCTCGCTGATTCCCATGCTCGATCGCCTCATCGAGGACTGCGGCCGCCATCGGATCGGAGAGATGATCATGGGCATGGCGCACCGCGGCCGGCTCAACGTCCTCGTCAATATCTTCGGCAAGAGCCCGCAGGAGCTGTTCGAGGAGTTCGAGGGTGTGCCCAAGCCGGGTTTCGGCTCGGGAGACGTCAAGTACCACAAGGGCTTCTCCTCCGACCTGGTGACGCCCCACGGCACGGTGCACGCCGTGCTGGCGTTCAACCCCTCGCACCTCGAGGTCATCAATCCCGTGGTGGAGGGATCGGTACGCGCCCGTCAGGAGCGGCGGCGCGACCGCAGCCGCAATCAGGTCCTACCGGTCCTGTTGCACGGCGATGCGGCGTTCGCAGGGCAGGGGGTGGTGATGGAGACCCTCAATCTGTCCCAGACCCGCGGCTACACCACCGGTGGCACCGTCCACATCGTCATCAACAACCAGATCGGGTTCACCACCAGCGACCCGCTAGACTCGCGCTCCACGCTCTACTGCACCGACGTGGCGAAAATGGTCCAGGCACCCATCTTCCACGTCAATGGCGACGACCCAGAGGCCTGCGTGTTCATCATGCAGCTGGCGTTGGACTATCGCATGACCTTCAACCGCGACGTGGTGGTGGATCTGGTCTGCTACCGGCGTCATGGGCACAACGAGGCCGACGAGCCCTCGGTCACCCAGCCCATCATGTATCGCAAGATTCGCCAGCACCCGGACGTTCGCGACCTGTACGCGGAGCGCGTCGTCGGGGAGGGCGTGGTGGAACCCGACCTGGTCGAACGGCTGCGCGCAGCCTACCTGAAGCGGCTAGAGCGGGGTGAACCGGTGTGCGGCCGCCCGCTGGATCCCAACCCCGACCGGCGCTTCGCGGTGGACTATCGTCCCTACATCGGCAAGCACTGGCGCGAACCGGCGGAGACGGCCATCGACCTGGACCGCGTGTGCCGGCTCACCGAGGCCATGGTCCGCGTGCCGCCCCATTTCGAGGTCCATCCCAAGGTGCAGCGCATTCTCGAGGAGCGGGCGGCCATGGGACGCGGCGAGATGCCCATGGACTGGGGGTACGCCGAAACCCTGGCCTATGCCTCTCTGCTGGAGGATGGTTATCTGGTGCGCCTGTCCGGGCAGGACAGCGTGCGAGGCACCTTTTTCCATCGTCACGCCGGGATCCACGATCAGAAAACCGGCGAGGTCTGGATTCCCTTGCGCCACCTGTTCGAGGGCCAGCCCGAATTCCTGCCCATCAACTCGCTCCTCTCGGAGCTGGCGGTGCTCGGGTTCGAGGTGGGATACGCCACGGCCGAGCCGCTGGGACTGATCATCTGGGAGGCCCAGTTCGGCGATTTCGCCAACAATGCACAGGTCATCATCGACCAGTTCATCAGCTCCTCCGAGGCCAAGTGGCAGCGCTACTGTGGAATCACGCTGTTCCTTCCCCACGGCCACGAGGGGCAGGGCCCGGAGCATTCTTCGGCACGCCTGGAGCGGTTCCTGCAGCTGTGTGCCGAGGACAACATGCAGGTCTGCGTGCCGAGTATGCCGGCACAGATGTTCCACATGCTGCGCCGGCAGATGCTGCGCCCCTACCGCAAGCCCTTGGTGGTCATGACGCCCAAGAGCCTGCTGCGCCACCGGCTCTCCACCTCGGTGCTGGAGGAGATCACCGAAGGCGCATTCCGCGTGGTCATGGACGAGATCGACCCCCTCGATGCACAACGTGTGAAACGAATCATTTTCTGCGCAGGAAAGGTGTACTTCGACCTGCTCGAGAAGCGCCGCGAGCATCATCTGACCGACGTGGCCATCGTGCGCATCGAGCAGCTCTATCCCTTCCCGCGTGAGGAGGTGCGTGAGATCTTGGCCCGCTACCCCAATGCGCGGGAAGTGGTCTGGGCCCAGGAGGAGCCGCGCAACCAGGGGGCCTGGTACTACATGCAGTCGCGCCGCACGCTCAAGGGATGCCTGTCCGAACACCACCGCCTGGAATACGCCGGGCGCCGCTACTTTGCCGCACCGGCCGTGGGTTATCTCCAGAAGCATCGCGAACAGCAGCGCGCCCTGGTAGCCGAGGCCCTGCGGCTGGACCAGGAAGCGGCGGATACCCAAGTGCGTGCCGCCTCGGGTTGAGACGGCCCGGTTTCCGTCCAGCGCGATGCCGGGCGCCCGCGCGTTCGGGAAGGCCGTGCTGGCGCTCCGTGGGGGCGCATGCACCGTACCGCGGCCAGGCTTGCGAAGAAGAAGTGGAGGAATGACTTGAAGCTGGAAATCGAAGTTCCAGAATTACCAGAATCCGTACAGGACGCCACAGTGGCGATATGGCACAAGCGGGTGGGGGACGCGGTGCAGGAAGGGGAGCCGCTCTTGGACCTGGAGACCGACAAAGTGACGCTCGAGGTGCCGGCCCCGGCCAGCGGGGTGCTGGAGGCGGTGCTCAAGGCCCCGGGGGCACAGGTCACCCGGGGCGAAGTGCTGGGACTGGTGGAGACCGCTCCGCCCCGCGCCGCCGCCCCGCCGCCGGGCGCCCCGGGTGGCGCTGGCGAGCCCGAGGCGGCGCCTGCGACCACGGGTCGAGCGAAACCAAAGCTGAGTCCCGCCGTGCGGCGGCTACTGGAAGAGCATGGGCTGCGCGCGGAAGAGATCCCGCGCGGCCGGGCGGACCGGCTTACACGTGCGGACGTGGAGGCCCATCTGAGCCGGCAGGAAGCTGGAAGGGTCGAGCCTGGCGCACGCCCCGAGAAACGGGTTCCCATGAGCCGGCTGCGCCGCCGCATCGCCGAGCGCCTGCTGGAGGCGCAACGCGATCACGCCATCCTGACCACCTTCAACGAGGCGGACATGCAGGCGGTGACCGACCTGCGCCGGCGCTACCGCGAGACGTTCGAGGCGCGCCATGGGGTGAAACTCGGCTTCATGTCATTCTTTGTCGCCGCCTGCGTCGCCGCGCTGCGCCGATTCCCCCAGGTCAATGCCTCCATCGACGGCACCGACATCGTCTACCACGGGTACTACGACATCGGCATTGCGGTGAGTACCGAGCGCGGGCTGGTGGTACCCGTCCTGCGGGATGCAGATCAACTGCCGCTGCACGAAATCGAACGGCGCATCGCCGACTTCGCACGTCGGGCACGTGAGAACCGGCTGGAACTGGAGGAGCTCCAGGGTGGCACCTTCACCATAACCAACGGCGGGGTGTTCGGGTCGCTGCTGTCCACGCCCATCCTCAATCCACCCCAGAGCGCCATCCTCGGCATGCACAAGATCCAGCCACGCCCCGTGGTGGTGGACGGTGAGGTGGTCGTTCGTCCCATGATGTATCTGGCGTTGTCCTACGACCACCGACTCATCGACGGGCGCGAGGCCGTGCAGTTCCTGGTCGCCGTGAAGGAGGCCGTGGAGGACCCGCAGCGGCTCATGCTGGAGATCTAATCCTGATTCAAGTTCCTCTCTATATGATCCTGGCATAAAAGCACATATGGTTCGGCAGCAGGTGCTCAAGGTGGAGACCCGAGGACGGGGTACATATGCCCTCTCGCCGGCGATCGAGGACTTCGTGCGCGACAGCGGGATCGGTGTGGGCCTTTGCCACGTATTCGTGCCCCACACCAGCGCCTCGGTGATCCTGTGCGAGAACGCCGACCCCGCCGTACGCACCGACCTGGAACGCTATATGGAAGGCCTGGTCACCGATGGGGATCCGCGGTTTCGGCATGTGGCCGAGGGGCCGGACGACATGGCCGCACACGTGCGCACCGTCCTCACCCACAGTGAGCTCACCCTTCCGGTGACGGCGGGACGCTGCGCGCTCGGCACATGGCAGGGCGTGTATCTCTGGGAACATCGCCTTCGGCCCCACCGCAGAACCGTGGTGCTCACCATCCACGGCGAATGAACCGGCGGCAACTTCGCCGCCTTCCAGGACTCCAACTTATCTGCCCGGGCATACGGGCATCGACCGGTTTGTCGGGAGGTTCACGTGGTTCAGAGTGTCATCCAGGCCGTTGGGCACGATGAATCCCAGCTGCGGGTGGCCTTCGGTTTGGATACCGGGTCCGAGCAGGGCTCGGATGCGTTGCTCCGGGCGTTGCGCATCGCCTTGCAGGCAGCGGACGACGATCCCCGCCCACGGGGTGTCGACGTGGCCCTGATCCTGAGAGAACTCGGAGTCGACGAGACCACCTTGATTGCCGCGCTGTTGAGCGACCCCCGTCTGCGGGAGCCGCTGCACACCCAGGCCATCGAAGCAGAATTCGGGGCCCCGGTGGCGGAACTCGTCCGCAACGTCCATTGGCTCAACACCTTCAAGGAGTGCGAGCACACCACCGTTCAGAGCCCCGAGCAGATCGAACGCCTGCGGCGCATGCTGCTGGCCTTGATCGGCGACATCAGGGCGCTGGTCATCAAGCTCGCCTACCGGCTGCAGCGCCTGCGCAACCTCGACTTGGAGCCTGAATCCAAGCGCCGCTGCATCGCGCAGGAGACCCTGGATCTCTACGCGCCGCTGGCGAACCGCATGGGTATCGCACGACTCAAGTGGGAGCTGGAGGATCTCTCGTTCCGGGTCCTGGAGCCCGAAGCCTACAAGTCCGTGGCCCGGGCCTTGGAGGAATCTCGCAGGGAACGCGAGAGCTATGTCACGGAGTTCGTGCGGATCCTCCGGCAAGCCTTGGAGGCAGAGGGCATTCGGTGTGAGGTCAAGGGCCGGCCCAAACACATCTACAGCATCTGGAAGAAGATGCAGCGCAAGGGACTCGATATCGACGAGCTCTACGACCTGCGTGCCGTGCGGGTCATCGTGGAGAGGGTCGCAGACTGCTATGCCGCACTGGGGGTGGTGCACGGGCTATGGCACCACATCCCCCGGGAGTTCGACGACTATATCGCCAATCCCAAGGACAATGGATACCGGTCATTGCACACGGCGGTCATCGGGCCGCGGGGCCGAGTGGTGGAGGTGCAAATCCGCACCCGGGAGATGCACGAATATGCAGAGCGTGGTGTCGCCGCCCACTGGTTGTACAAGGAGGGCGGCCAGCAGGACGAGCTCATGCAGCGCAGCATTCGGGCCTTGCAGCAGTCGCTCGAGGCGGGCGAGGACGACCCGCAGCTCATGCAGCAGCTGCGCACGGAGCTCTTTCAGGACCGGGTCTTCGTGCTGACGCCGGCTGGGGAGGTGATCGATCTACCCCGCGGGTCGACCCCGCTGGACTTCGCCTACGCCATTCACACCGAGGTGGGTCATCGCTGTCGTGGGGCGAAGGTCAACGGGCGGATCGTACCCTTGAACCACGTCCTGCACTCCGGCGACCGGGTGGAGATCCTCACCGCCAAGGAACCGCGGCCGAGCCGCGACTGGCTGAGTCCGCACCTCGGTTATCTGCGCACGACCAAGGCCAAGTCACGGATCCGGCAATGGTTTCGTCAGCAGGATCGGGAACGCAACATCAAGGAGGGTCGCCAGATCGTCGAGCGCGAACTCCAACGCCTGGGTGTTCAGTCGCCTGATCTCCAATCGGTCGCCCGGCGTTTCAACCTGAACGGGGTGGACGATCTGTATGCCGCAGTGGGTCGTGGCGACGTCGGAGTGCACCAGTTTGCAGGTGCACTCAAGGTGCCCGGGCTGAAAGGCCCGTTGCGCATGCCTGGTTCCGGCGCCGGGGAAGCGTCACGCGAAGCGAAAGGGGTGACGATTCGTGGCGTGGGTAACCTGCTCACCCAGCGTGCAGGTTGTTGCAAGCCCATGCCCGGTGATCCCGTGTGGGGATATATCACCCAGGGTCGTGGGGTGAGCATCCATCGCCGGGACTGCTCGGAACTGGCCGCGTTGACGGCCGCCGACCCCGGCCGCCTGGTGGAGGTGGAATGGGGCGGGGAGCCTGAGGTCTACCCCGTGGACATTCGACTCCTGGGCGTGGACCGCAAGGGGCTGCTGCGCGATGTGACGGGCCTGCTCGCCGACGAACGAGTGAATGTCCTGCGTGCCGACACCCGCACCGATCCCAAGGATCACAGCGTGCGCATGGAGCTACGCATCGAGGTCACGGACGCCACGCAGTTGAGCCGCATTCTGGGCAAGCTCTCACAGGTGCCGAGCGTGCTGGAGGCGCGCCGTGCGGGTGGCTGAGGGCCTCTTGGGCTTGCTCCTGGCGTGGCATGTTACTCAGGCCGCCGATTATCAGGCGGGCAGGGAGGCGTTCCTGGCCGGGGACTGGGCTGCGGCGAGGGCGGCGTGGCTGGCTGCGGCGGAGGCGCCCGAGCCCGAGCCATTGGCCGAGCTGGGGCTGGGCGTCTTGTACGAGCATGGCCTGGGTGTGGCGAGGTCGTCCGCCGTGGCGTTGCACTGGTACCGGAAGGCTGCCGAACATGGGTTGCCCGAGGCCGCCTATCAAGTGGGCCTGATGTTCGAGCTGGGGCTCGGCGTGGCCCAAGACCCGTGGACGGCCGAATGGTGGTACGAAACGGCGCTGGGCGAAACCTTCTGTCCCGGCGAGATTCCAGATCCGCTCCAGCGGATTACACGGGGGCCATGAGGTCATGGTGTGGTGTATGAGCGACACCATGTTGCGCATTCCAGACAATATGACTATACTGTGGTTGCAGGATTACATCACCAGACGGGATGCGATCCGGGTGCGGTCAGGGGGTAGGATCGTGGCTCACGGAACGGGCGAGGGCCGCATCCCTCCAGGGGGAAGCCTGCGTTCGGACGCGGCAGTGGGGGAAACCGGTGGCTCTGTCGAGCCACCGGTTTTTTGTGTCCGGCAGAGAGCGGGATCAGGCGCGGCTGATTCGAGGCGTGGTGGTGTCGCGGGGGGGCGTCTCAGGGGGATGGGGTCGTTCGCGCATACCGGCGATGATGGCCTGGAGCCCTTCGGGCTTCACCACGTGTACGATGTCGCCTTCGACACTCACCAGCCCCTGGGTGCGCAGACGCTTCATGATGCGGCACAGGGTCTCGGGGGTGATGCACAGGAGATTGGCCAGGTCGATACGTCGTGGCGGGAGGATGACGCGTAGCGCCCCGGCGCGCGGTGCTGCATGGTGCAGCAGCCAGGCCGCCACGCGCTGGTCGGCGTTCTGCATGGCCAGCCGGGTGCTGTTGCGCAAGTGCGCGTGGTAGCGCTGGCTGATCCAGCCGAGCATGCGCAGGGCGAGGTTGGGAAAACGCTGGGTGAGCCGGAGGAAAGGAAAGGCGGGGATGGCCATGAGCTCGCAGTCGCACACCGCCACCGCTGTCACCGCATAGCCCTCCCCGGAGAACACGGCCGACTCGCCGCAAGTCCCTCCCTGTTGCACGAAGCCCACCACGCGCCGGATCCCGGGCTCCTCCAGGCGCAGTTTCAGCATGCCGTGGACCACCGCGTAGAAGGCACTGCAAGGCTCGCCCTGCCGGAAGAGGATCTCGCCCGCTTCCACGAACTGGGGGGCCATAATCTGTTCCAGCCCCTGCCATTCCCGAGGCGAGCAGCCCGAGAAGAGAGGAACGTAATGCTGCAGCTCCGTGAGTTCCATGTCGGACGGGATGCCCATGCTCGCTCGTGCCGCATGTTTGGACGAAGGGTGTCCCCGACCTTAACGGAGCCCGGCGAACGACCGCCTTGATCCGGATCAGGCTTGATGTTGATTGCGATCAAGCGATGCGCAGCGCCGCCCTTGGACCATGCCTAAGTAATAAGTTCTAGCGTGACCTGTGTCACCTTCTTGACGCAGGTTAAGGCAGGTGGGCCCGTTCCGTGGGCAAATATCCGGGCGAGCATACCGGTTCACGAAAGGGAGGCGAGAGCGCCGATGAACTATTCCGGGATCGTGGTCGCATTCAAGCCGGGAGAGCTGCAGGCGGGCATTCAGGCCCTCAACGCGCTGCCGGGCATGGAGGTCTATCACGTGGACGAGCGAAACTCCCGCGCGGTCGTGGTCCAGGAGGCGGCTTCGGTTCACGATGAGGTCGACGGAATGAAGGCCATCAAGGAACTTCCCCACGTAGCCTATGCCGCCATGGTCTACCATTACTTCGCCGAGGACGAGCAGATCTATACGGCATTTCCCAGGGAACTGGAGGAGGATGCGTGCTCGGCCGATGTCTGCGTGCCCGAGGTCCTGCGCGAATAGAGCCGGCACTGCCGCGTTCCCCTGGCGGCTGCGCACCCGCTGTACAAGGCATTGATCCGGTGGGTGGCATCGCTCCGCAGCCGGTGATCGGCATACCCCTATGAGTCGGATACCCCCGCATCGATGAAAGCCATGCACCCCAGAGGAGGTCGAGATGGAATTGACACGCCGCGATTTTCTTAAAGCCAGCATTGCCGCCAGCACGGCAGCGACAGTAGGCATCCCGGTGACCAAAGAGGCGCAGGCCGCCCCCAAGGACGTCGAGGCCGGCTGGCAGTGGGACAAGGGGGTCTGTCGCTTCTGCGGCACTGGATGCGGCATCATGATCGCCACCAAGGACGGGCGCGTAGTGGCCACGAAGGGCGATCCCGATGCCCCTGTCAATCGGGGTCTCAACTGCATCAAAGGGTATTTCAACGGCAAGATCCTGTACGGCAAGGACCGCCTCACCAAACCCCTCCTGCGTGTCAACGCCAAGGGTGAGTTCGACAAGAAGGGGCACTTCGTGCCCGTGAGCTGGGAGCGCGCCTTCGACGAGATGGCCAAGCAGTTCCGCCGGGCCTATCGGGAGAAGGGGCCCACCGGTGTCGCCATCTTCGGCTCCGGTCAGTACACCATTCCGGAGGGCTACACCTCGGCCAAGCTCATGAAGGCCGGCTTTCGAAGCAACAACATCGATCCCAACGCCCGCCACTGCATGGCTTCGGCGGTGGCCGCCTTCATCCAGACCTTCGGCATCGACGAGCCCGCCGGCAACTACGACGACATCGAGTACACCGACACGGTGGTGGTGTGGGGTGCCAACATGGCCGAGATGCACCCGATCCTCTGGGCTCGCGTCTCCGACCGGCGCCTGTCCAACGACAACGTGCGGATCGTCAACCTCTCCACCTTCCGCAACCGTTGTTCCGACATCGCCGACCTGGAGATCATCTTCAAGCCCAATACCGACCTGGCGATCCAGAACTACATCGCCCGCGAGATCGTCAAGCGCGACGCGGTCAACTGGGACTTCGTGAAGAAGCACTGCGTGTTCGCCACCGGCCCCTACGACATCGGCTATGGCATGCGTGCCACCGACAAGTACGCCTTCCCTAAGGAGAAGGACACACAGGCCAAGCAGTTGCGGGTGAAACTGGACAAGTACGAGGCCATCGCCCAGCGGCGCAAGCCCGGGGAGATCGTCGAGCAGAAGAATGCCAAGAGCGCGGGCAAGCACTGGCTCATCACCTTCGAGGACTTCAAGAAGGCGGTCGAGCCCTACACGCTGGACTTCGTGGCCGAACTGGCCAAGGGGGATCCCGACGAGTCGCTGGAGGACTTCAAGAAGAAACTCAAGCAGCTCGCCGACCTGTATATCGACCCCAAGCGCAAGGTCTGCTCCTACTGGACCATGGGCTTCAACCAGCACCAGCGTGGCACCTGGGTCAACGAGCAGTGCTACATGAACCACCTGCTGCTGGGCAAGCAGTGCCAGCCGGGCAATGGGGCGTTCTCGCTGACCGGCCAGCCCTCGGCCTGCGGCACGGCACGCGAGGTGGGCACCTTCGCGCACCGCCTGCCGGCCGACATGGTGGTGTTCAACAAGAAGCACCGCGACTTCGCCGAGAAGGTGTGGAAGCTCCCCACGGGTTACCTGAACCCCAAGGTGGGCAGCCACTTCACCAAGATCATGCGCGACCTGGAGGACGGGAGCATCAAGTGGGCCTGGGTACAGGTGAACAATCCCTGGCAGAACACCGCCAATGCCAACCACTGGATCAAGGCCGCCCGCGAGATGGACAACTTCATCGTTGTGTCCGACTCCTACCCCGGGATCTCGGCCAAGGTCGCGGATCTGGTGTTGCCCACCGCCATGATCTTCGAGAAGTGGGGCCTGTACGGTAACGCTGAGCGCCGCACGCAGGCCTGGCGGGAGCAGGTGCCGCCTCCCGGAGAGGCCAAGGGTGATCTCTGGCAGACCATGGAATTCGCCAAGCGTTTCAAGCTCAAGGAGTTCTGGGGGGAACAGCCGGTACCCGGACTGAAGGCCGAGGGGTTCCCGGACGGCAAGCTCCCGGACGTGAGCAAGCAGGCCAAGGCCATGGGCTATACCGGCGAGGAGACCTTGTTCGATGTGCTGTTCGGGACCGAGGAGAACAAGAAGAAGTACCGATGGCCAGACCCGGTGGCCAAGGGTCACGACAACCACATCGCCAAGGAGTACGGCTGGTTCCCGGAGAAGGCCATGTGGCACGAGTATGTGACCTTCGGCCGAGGCCATGCGCACGACCTGGCAGACTTCGATGTCTACTACCGCGATGACGTGCGCGGCTTGCGTTGGCCGGTCGTCAAGGGCAAGGACGGCCAGTGGCACGAGACCCTGTGGCGGTTCAACGCCAAGTACGACCCGTACGTGAAGACGGGCGACTTCGAGTTCTACGGCCCGGCGCTGAAGAAGCTGCCCAGTGGGGACCTGGACAAGGTGACCGACCCGACCAAGAAGAGTCTGGCCGGCAAGGCCAAGATCTTCTTCCGGCCCTATGCCGCACCCGCCGAGCAACCGGATGACGAGTACGATCTGTGGTTGTCCACGGGGCGTGTGCTGGAGCACTGGCACAGCGGAACCATGACGCGCCGCGTGCCGGAGCTGCACCGTGCCGTGCCCGCAGCCTTGATCTACATGCATCCGGCCGACGCCGAGAAGCGGGGCCTCAAACGCAACGACCTGGCGCGGGTGATTTCGCGCCGTGGTGAGGTCAAGGCCCGCGTGGAGACCCGGGGGCGCAACCGGCCACCCAAGGGCTACATCTTCGTACCCTGGTTCGACGAAGCGGTGTACATCAACAAGGTCACGCTAGACACCACCTGCCCGATCTCCAAGCAGGAAGACTTCAAGAAGTGTGCGGTCAAGGTGGTGAAGGCCTGATCTCGCTGGCCTCGTCCGGGCGGGCTTCCTTCCCGCCTGGGCGAGGCCTGGCCTGGCCGAAACTTCGCGAGAGGATCCAATGAGTACGAAGACCTCGTCGGCACGGCGCGTGTTCCTGGCCAAGCTCGGTCAAAGTGCCGCCATGGCAGCCACCGGCGGGCTCCTGTGGGGCTTCATGGTCGAGCAGCAGGTGCACGCGGCGTACAACGTGCTCCGACCTCCGGGGGCCGAAGACGCCGATGCGTTTTACGCCAAGTGCATCAAGTGTGGGCAGTGTGTCCGTGATTGCCCCTACGACACCTTGCGCCTGGCCCCGGCCGGGGAGCGGATCCCCATCGGCACGCCCTATTTCGTGCCGCGCGAGGTCCCGTGCTACATGTGTCCGGACATCCCGTGCAAGGCGGCGTGCCCCACGGGGGCGCTGAACCCTGCGCTGGAGAGGATCGACGAGGCCCGCATGGGGCTGGCCGTGATCGACATGGAGCACTGCCTTTCCTGGCAGGGGCTGCGCTGTGAGATCTGCTACCGCGAGTGCCCGGTCCAGGGCAAAGCGATCGTCGTCAAGAACTATCCCCGCAAGCTGAGCAAACACGGGATGTTCGTACCCGTCGTGCAGGCCGAATACTGTACCGGCTGCGGCGTCTGCGAGAAGGCCTGTCCCACGGAGAAGGCCTCGATCCGCGTGATGCAGCCCGAGCTCATCGAAGGCAAGATCGGAGAGCACTACCGGCTGGGTTGGAAAGATCGCGGACGTCTCACCGAAGAGTTCCACCCCTACGAGGAACCCGGAACCCAGGAGGAGAGGGCCGCCGGACTCGACTACCTCAACCGGGGGGATGAGCTGTGAGCACGCCCGTGCAAGAGGGGCCGGTTCGCCTCGGCCCCAATGGCAGGCCTGTGCGTCCCTTCGTCATGCCCGAGAGTTTCACCGGTAAGCTCTGGGTGTGGCGCTACACCATCCTGCGCCGGCTGACCGAGATCGGTGTGTTGCTGCTGTTCTTCGGCACCGTCCACTGGGGCTGGACGCTGCTCGACCGCCGCATCCTGGTGGGCAACCTCAGCGCCTCGACACTGCTCGAGAGCGTTCCACTGGCCGACCCGTTTGCCACCCTGCAGATTCTGGTGACCGGACACATCCTGCAGCCGGAGGTGCTGATGGGTGCCGCCATCGTGCTGGCCTTCTATACGATCCTCGGGGGGCGTGTCTGGTGCGCCTGGGTGTGTCCCATCGCCCTGGTGACGGACCTGTCGTCGTGGCTGCGGCGTCGTTTCGGGGTCACGCCGGGCGTGTCCGTCAGCCGCAACGTCCGCTACTGGGCACTGGGTGTGGCCCTGATCCTTTCGGTGCTCACCGGGGTTGCGGCCTTCGAATGGGTCAGCCCCATCTCCATGTTCCATCGTGAACTCCTGTTCGGGGCCGGACTGGGCTGGATGGCCGTC
>Ga0256832_1000692_pt1 | contig 22053 bp, 8 predicted proteins | sample 134614metaG_FD_190534 | JGI IMG/M metagenome (GOLD analysis project Ga0256832, IMG submission 190534) | Hydrothermal vent microbial communities from Lau Basin, Pacific Ocean - 134-614 | ecosystem: Environmental > Aquatic > Marine > Hydrothermal vents | place: Pacific Ocean: Lau Basin | collected... | reverse complement strand
CATTAATGCAAAAGAACACTATTGGGACAATAACCACCAAAAAGATTACACTATAGATATAGAGCTACCAGAGTTTATGTGCAAATGCCCAAGAAGTGGCTACCCAGACTTTGCAACCATTAAGCTAAGCTACTGCCCAGATAAAAAAGTTATAGAGCTAAAAGCCCTAAAGCTCTACATAAACTCATTTATGAACCGACACATCTCTCATGAGAACTCTGCAAATGAGATTTTCGATACATTAAAAGAGAATCTAAAACCAAAGTGGATAAAGCTAGTAGCTGATTTTAACCCAAGAGGTAATGTTCATACTGTTATTACTATAGATAGTAGAGAGAATTAAATCTCTCTACCTAAACTCTATTGCTAAGCCTACTAGTTTCCATATTTTATTCTCTATAATATAATTGGTTGCAAAATATAGATTTGTCTTACCTAAAGGATAATAACCAGCGACAACTAATAAACCATTTTTTTCAATATTAACTTTAGTTAGTATTGGAGAGACCTTATTTAAAGGAAGTAGGTTGACTTTTTTCTCAATTAAGACACCATAAGCTTTTTCTAACTCCTTTACACTAGTCTCTTTCTGCCATTTTTTCGCAATATTATTATATAAAATAGTCATATTGTTCTCTTGTATAGCTTTACCTAAAGTATATATTGATACACGTGCTAAAGTAGTATAAGCTTGAATAAGTTTCTGTTTCTCAATCTCCTCTTTAGAAAGTACCTTTTCTAAAGCAAATATTTTCCATACTCCAGATTCTTGTTTAAACTGCATTTTTAAAGTAGATGAGACATTATCTTCATTAACAATAGTTCCTTCTAAGGCACCACTTTTACCAAAATTACTTATATTTAAATCTATAGTTCTTTTATATCCCCAGTTTAATTCCTTATAGTTATTTAACTTATATACTGATAGATATTGGATTAGCTGTGCTGTAGAAGTATTTTCCTTAAACTCTTTTGATAGGTATTGCTCTGCTTGAGCCATATTTTTTGCTTTAACAGACTCAAAAAAGCTATCTGCTACATTTACCATAGAGAGTGTAACATAATAATATGCACCAAATATTCCCAACCCTATAACCAGTAATCCCAATAGAAATTTCTTCATTATTTTCCTTGTTTTTTTTGTAATATTATACAATATTTATTTGATTTTTCAGATAAGAATTATGATAAATTGAGGGTTATTATTTAAAGCTAAAGAGGAACTCTTTAGCCTTGAAGTTTTTTATTTATAAATTTTAGCTTTCATTTTTCTAGAGAGTGTTGCATTGTTTTCATTATGACCATTCCACTCTAACTCAACACCATAGTAGTCATTTGCTTCACCTACAAATTTAATATTCATAAAGATAGGATATTTCTCTGGAGCAATTCCTATACCTTTTAATTTAACCATATTATCAACAATGGTAACATTATCAAAATCAAGTGTTACTGTATAGCTATCTCCGTTGAAAATATCAAAATCTCTTAATTGTGCTGATTTAAAACTTTTTGAAAAGTATATAGCACCATTACGATTATCTTTTCTTGTACAGTTAACTCTGTCCTCTTCTACAAGCTCTATCTCTAAATTTTTTCCAGAAATATCAAGGGTATTGATAGTAGGTGTTATTCCAGTATAGATATCACTTGTTGTATAGTTTGTACAGTACGGTTTTTCATTAACCACATTTCCTGGGTCTCTATATTTACAAACATAGACAGAACCACCATCATAAACAGAACCACCTAAATTACTATCATTTCTATCTTTATAAAGTGCAGAAGCACATCCCACCTCTTTTGTATTTTGCCATGCAACTTGAGTATAGTGACCACAAGTAGCCTGTGCATCATTTTTTAATCTTACTTTAGAGGTGTTACATTCACCTGTTTCATAATCATAAATCTCTTTTTCATTGTCATACCAAACACGCATGGCATCTTCTATCTGAATATTTTTATTAGTAGAGTGTGCAAAAATATTTTCACCATAACCCTTTTCTGCATTTTTTGGGTCATGCTCTCGTTTACCACTTTCGGCTAACTTATTGGCATAAGCTTGTGCAGCCTCTTCTAATTCCAAACTATAACCTAAGTCAGAATCTGAGAAATCAAGCCTTCGTCTTTCATTATGTACTCTTACTATCTCTTTTTGGGCAGCAGTTAAACTCTGCTCCTTCGCTTTAATAACATAGTTATGTGGCTCTTCAGAGTCTAGTCTAGAATCTAGTCCAGAGTCTACTTTTCTCTCACTTAACTTACCTGTATCTCCACACCCTGCCATAACAATCGCAACGATAGATAATCCTAATATCTTTTGTATTACTCTCATGTTTGTCCTTTGCTTCTTCTTTATAGTTCTTTGGGCAAAAGCCCAAAGTATCCTTTACCTTATCTATTAAAATGGATAGTAAACTTTTAAACTTCCTGTTGTCTCTTGGTATCCATCACGTGCTCTGTAGTCAGCATTTGCTCTAATAATTGTATTACCAGGAGTAACAAACTGATAACCTACACCAACATCATACTCAAGTGGTTCTGGTTTTGCACCTTCTATATGTACTGTTTGAGTGTTTGGATTTAGTGCTGTTCGTGCTTCATACTCTACACTATTACCTACCATATCATAACCAATATCAGCATTCACAACAAGTGAAGAGTTTTCAGTCACTTTATATTGTGCTCTTGCACCAATATTTGCAATAACTGCTGAACTACTAGCAGAACTTACCTCTTGTGCATTATTTCCACCTTTTTCTGTGTAAGCATCATTCTCTACATAGATACCTGTTAATCCTACATGAGGAACTATCATAGTCTCATTAGTAATTTTAAATCCTTGCTCATACTCAACACCTGCACTTAAAGCATAACCATCATACTCTGACTTATAGTTTTTACCATCACTTCCTAATCCATCACCAACAGTACCATCTATTCTATCTTTATTATTTGTTAAGTATGCGAATGAACCTTGAACATTAACTCTACCGTCAGCTACTGGATGTGAACCATACTCTGTAACTTGAAGCATTGTAGTATCAGAAGTGGTAGAAGCACCTGAGCTTGAAGATGCTTTACTTTTTCCTACTGCAACAGCAGTACCAATAAACCAGTCATCATATTTTTTGTCTGCACCAGCAACTAAACCATAAGCATTAGAGGTATAACCTGATTGCTCTATAGATTTAGTCTGCCCACTAACTGTTTGTGAAGCTGTCTGTCCATCTTGTACACCATAGCTGTAGTAGATTTTACCCCACATATTTAATTTTTCAGTTTGATTTAAGTCTGTAATTTTAGCAATCTCATAATCAGTTAACGATGGTGTAATCTCTGCACCTGTACCTAATACAAGGTCTTGGTGTACAGATTCTTCTGTAGCTTGACTCAAGACAGTTGTTCTTGACTCTATACTACTACCTGTTGGAGTAGCCGTATCTACTTGAGGACGTGCAACAGTTTCTTGTTCAACTGGCGTAACTTCTGGTGCCGTCTGAGTAGCTGTAAATCTTACAGTTGGACGCTCTGTTGTGCCTCCTATAAGAGGTCTACTATCAATACGAGAAGCAATCACTCTAGCTGTAGATTTAATAGCAGAGATAGCAACGTTAGTTGTATCAATACTAATTGGAGCTGCATTTGGATCTTGAGGTTTAATTCTAAGCGACACATCGGTAGTTTTTGTACCAGTTACTGGCTCAAAGTCAAATACTCTTGAGTTATCTTGAACGGTAATTCCTGTTAAAGTACTCTCAAGCCCAATATCACCTTGACCACCTGCACCTGTAATATTTTTATTACTTCCACTACTTAAGCTACCTGCAATAACAACATCTTTGAGTCTTGTCTCATGTCCAGCAGCTTGTGTCTCTGCATCTAAATCTCGCTCTAGGTCATCCATCATAACTAGGATTCCACCCGTTAAGTCAGCATTTCCAGTTACTTCGAGTTGACCATAGTCATTAGCATCATAAGTATGGTCATCTTTACCAGCTGTGATAGAACCTAGTTTTACATTGGTTACAAAGAATCCACCTGCTTGTTCATAGTTACCTGTCACTTTAACCTGTTTACCAGCTCTAACATTTAAGTAACCACTGTTGGTAAACATATTATGTGTACCTTCAGAAAGATTGACATCAAATGGATTTCTTGCCTCAGTAATAAACTCTGTATTTTCATCAATATTTACAATAGAACCTTTAGGGATAATAATACGGTCAGCATTGTAAGTTGCATCTGGCGTGTTCAAAATATGTGAGTTATGGAAACTAATAGATGAACCAATAATTGCATCAGTTACTTTTGCAGGAGTATCCGTTGTAATCATACCTGCTACTTGTATATGGTCTTCAGCATCAACATATGCTGATGTTTCATTAATATCATCATTCTGAGCAAAGTAGTTGTCTGTAAGCCCCATCTCATCTGTCTCTGGTCTTGCACCAAAGGTCTCATTTTTATCAGCATTTTGAACCAAACCATAAAGGTGTAGGTCTGCATCACCAATTTCAACTTTACCTATAAGTTCACCGTAGTTAAGAATTCCATCTTTAACATGAGCATTTTCACCTACAATAATAGATGAACCAGCACCTGTACCAGAAATAACTGAGTTATAAACATTGTCAGTAGTGATTCGCTTTACACCATAGTTAGCAAGACGATTTGTAACCGTAGTAGTTTCTCCACCATTGGCTTTTACTTTACCATCAGCAGTTTCTTCTGCATCACCATCTACACCAGAAGAGTCAATGACTAGGTCACCATGATTAAGTACTTGACGGTAGTTAACAATTTGCTCAACTGTAGCAATAGAGACATCTTTATCTCCTGCATCTACTGCATCTATCTTAATACCTGCAACAGTACCTGAAATTTCAGAGGTTAAAACAGTATGTATCTTCTCACCTTTAGTAGGCTTAGCTGAGCCATTTCTAAATACACTGTTGTCATTAACGGCAAAGGTATCATGTGTTACTAAGTTTGCAATAACTCCTGTAGTTGCAATAGCTTTAGCACCTTTATTGTGTCCTGTACCAGCATCACCATCAGCAGAAATGTCTATACCAATTCCTGCAGTAGCAGTAATTTTACCACCATTGATAATATGTCCTGTTGTTGCTGTTACAACTGTTGCATTTTCATCACCTGTAGCTACAGCTTTAACTCCGATTACATGTGTTGTAAGTGACGTCATAACACCTTGATGTTGCTCTAAGATAGGTGCTGAAGTATTTTGGTCTGCATCAAGTACACCAAAGGCTAAACGATTTAGCTCATCTTCAGTACTAAAAGTACCCTCTGTTGCTGTTAGTTCACCTGTAGTTAAGTCATACTCACCACCATTTCTTGTAACTCTCTCTTCTGTTGCATGAAGTTGGTCATCAGTTGTATCGTTGTTGTCTGTGTTGAAGTTTTTATGTACTTCCCACATAGCTTGTTGACGTGTGTATCCTAAGTTTCTAATATCTCCTACACTTGCGTTTACTCTTGCTAATGTATTCTCATAAGAGGCTAAGTTTACATCATCTTTATCGGTAGCTCTTTTACCTTCACCTTCAGCACTTAAGTTTAATGCACCTAGGTTAGCAGAGATTAAGCCAGAGTTGGTAAACGATAAGAGTGAAGCATCTGAAATAACCTGATTAGAGATGACCGCATTTTTTGCTTGAGTTAGGTTTGTATCGCTAAAGGTAAACGCTGTACTGTCTGCTTTACCTGTTGCGGTTAAGCTAATGCCTGTTCCTAGAACATGAGTGATTTCACCTGAGTTGAAGAAGTGTTTTGCTCCAGAGTGTGTTGTCTGTAGGTTACTTGCAACTACTTTTCCATTTGCACCTGCATACTCGGTTAGCTCTTTACTATCTAGTGAACCTTTAATCTCACTTTTTCCACCTGCAGCTTCCATGTTAATACCCAATACTGCCACAGGAGAGATAATTGTTCCTGTGTTAATAAAGTCTCCATCGATATACGAGTTAACATGACTCTCTGTATTTGAAAGTAACAATCCACCATTTGTTTTGTTTCCATCAATACTATGTACATCGTTTGATGCACCATTATTGGTTGCTAACATATTGATTGATGCAATAGGAGAGGTTCCTGTAGCGATTGTTCCTAAGTTAACAAAGTCACCTTTGATTACTGAGTTTACATTTTCAACATGGTTAAAGGTTGCTGTTCCGTAAGGTTGGTCTTTGTCTGCATCAGTAGTATAGAGTCTACCATCAGCTGCAGCAATAGAGGTTAAGTCTGTTGTTGCACCACCTGTTGCTAACATACTAATTGGTACAGGGAGTGTAGCAGAAGCTATTGTTCCTACGGCTACTTTTAATGGGTCATGGTCAGCATCTGACTCTAAAACTGTGTTAAAGTCTCTTTTGTCGTTTAGGAAACCAATTACATCTGTATCTCTATCTTCACCTTCGACAGTAATATTAAGTGCTTTAATATCAATACCTGCTGGTAAAATAGTTGTATAAGCATTGATTGCTCTAAGGTCGGCAAATGTTTTACCTGAAGTGTTTGCAAGGTTTGTACCATTGAGAACAGTGTTATTTGCCTCAAGTGTACCACCTGCAATAGCTTTAGCCGTTACCGATGAACCTGTAATATCGAGTGAGTCAAGATGAATCAGTGCAGGAGATGCCGTAGCAGCTGTTGTCATAAGACCTGCATTGAGGAAGATTCCTCCTACCCCAGAGTGTGCTTGGTTACTTGCTTTAATGTTTGAGCTAAGACGTTCAGTTACTGCTGTATGGTTTAAGTCTGCATCAAATGCTAACGCATCACTACTTACATCAACTACTTTAACCTCTTTAACACCCATGTCATTTACAGTAACTGCTTGTGTACCAGTCGCAATAAGAGCAAGAGGTGCTCCTGCTGAAGTAATGGTTCCAATAAGACCTTGAACAACATCTTGGTTGTAGGTTACCGAACGTGCTACATGTGAATCTGTATCGTTAGTATCTGAAACAGGGTAGTAGTTTACCGTTGGTGAGGTATCGTCGTCATAAAGTCTTGCATCATTAACAAAGTCACCATTAATTCTTGCATACGACAGACCCTTAGCTTCATAATTAGAACCAATGATTGCATCACTCGTAAGTGTATTGGTAGAGAGTGATTTTGACGTAATGGCATTGAGTGCTAAGGTAGAGGTAATCATACCTGAGTTATAGAAGTTTCCATCTATACCACCAATAGAGGTGGTTGAAGCAGATACATTTGACATACCTGTTTTAGCATCGGCAAGTGCATCTCCTGTAGAAGCTGAACTAAGTACATACTCTGAAGCTGAAGCTTTAGCTTTAACCGTATTGGTAGAGGCAACATCCAGTTTTACAACATCTAAAGCTAAGTTTGTTCCAAGGAAAGCAGCAGCTGGAGCCTCTGTTCTTACTCTGTTAAAAATAACTTCTGGTCTCTGTGTTCCATCTTCATTAAGTGCGGTAACAACTTCAGACCCTTTCGTGTCTAGCGATACAATTTCATTGGTGAAGCCTCCATCTTGTACTCCAACAATAGTTGTTGTATTGGTTGTTAAGTCCGAACCAATGACATCAGCAGTAGTTTCACCCTTGGTTCCAGGTACAGGATAAGCACCTACAACAGAAGAGGCATCTAGTACATTTCCTGCAAGTGCTGTGGTGATGATACCTTGGTTAAGGAAACCACCTCTAACCCCTGCAATGACGGTAGCATTTTCAGTCACTTTAGCACCAACTGAACTTCCTGTTACATGGAATCCTGCAACTTGTTGCATTTCTCCTGAAACATTCACCTCATTGGTAACAGCATACGCTTCAGTTACACCAAGAGTAGCTGTGTTAACCGCATTGAGCTTAAAGACATCTAGTGCTAAGCTTGTTGCCAAGTTTCCTGAGATAATCTTATTGTCCCAATAGACAACTTCTGGACTCTCCATAAGTGCTAGTTTAGTTTGACTCTCATTTGCATCAGCAATAATCGCTTCATTTGCATCGGCAGTATGGAATCTGTTTCCATCGACTGGGTCGATGTCTCCTGTTGCTACCATTGAGTGGTTATTTACATGTACGGTTGTGTTGTATGAGTCTGCACGGTTTTCTATACCTCTACTCTCATTGTCCTCTCCGTTACCAATACCTGCAATAACCAGTGAATTGATGTCCGTATGACCACCATGAACCGTAGCTCCTGAGGTTGTTGTAGTACCATTTGCCCAACTGTCTATAATATTAAGCGACAAGGCAGCTGTCATACCTGCTGGTGAACGGTTGGTAAATTTACCACCTATACCCGCAATAGCTGTAAAGTTAGAGACCGTATCAGAGGTTACATCAACCACCATCTCTTTGTCAGCTATTGAACGGATACCTTCATTGTCTGGTGTTCCATCGCTTGTATTGTTCATACGAACAACTTTTACTTCATCTTCAATAGCTGAAAGCTTTACTGTATGTGTTCCAGCTAAGACACTGGTATTTACCACATCAAGTGCTAACGCATTGTTCATAAGTGTTGCTTCCGTAGGGAACTGGTCATAAACGACACCATCATCTACAGTACCATCTTTTCCTAGACCAAACGCATAGTTGTTCTCATCTTCATGTAGTTTGTCAGCAATATTGGTAAACGCTACATTACTCTCTAGTCGTTCTCCTGCTGGTCTAGTATCGTTACCCATGACATAAAGAGCATTGTCATTTTTTGAAACTGTAATGTTTCTATCTAAGTTCTCACCATTAGGGTTAATGACATCTCTTTGGATAACATGTGCAGCTCCTGTATCTAGGGTTGCTACATCATTGGTAAAGTCACCTTGAATACCTGCTACGGTGTAAGAAGTAGCAGAAGCATTAGAACCTTTAACAGTAGAGCTAAAGGTATTGGTAGCAACGGTAATTGGAGCATCAATTCCATTAAGTGCTAATTTCGCACTAATAACACCTGTGTTGTAGAAGTTTCCTTCTATTCCTGCAATGGTTTTAGTTGAGCTATTTGCATCAGAACTAACTGAACGAGCAGCGTTAAAGATGGTCTCTAGTTTCCAGTCGTTATCTCTGTTACCATCATATTTAACACCTTCTGAAGCTTCAATGGTTCCTCCCATGGTATTGGTTGCGGCAAGAACCTTTGCATCAACAACATCAAGTGCTAAGGCAGATGACATAACTGGAGGTAAATTTGGAAGTTTAGAGAAGACAACCGTTGGGGTTTCAGTATCGCCTTCGAGTTGAGTAATGACTTGTCCACTATCAGTGTCAAAAGATAACATCTCATTTTTAAAGTCACCATTTTGAACACCTGCAACAGTAAGTGTATTGTGTTCTACTGATGAACCCTCTACATCTGAGGTTAAGAGTCCATTACTTGCAACAACCGATGCTTGAAGAACATTTAACGCTAAAGAAGAGGTCATGATTCCTTGGTTCGTAAATCCACCGTTAATTCCTGCTATAACCGTACTTCCAGAAGTTACAGTCGCTCTAGCAGAACCCTCAACATGGTGACCAACAACAGCAACAATCTCATCGGTTCCTGTAGCTTCCGAGATAGTCGTTACATTGACATCACCCGTTACAGCTTTAATAGCTCCTGTACGCGAACTCATAAGGTTACTTGCTGAAACATTAACAACATCAAGTGCTAAGGCAGCCGTCATTGTACCTGGAATAGGTGCAGCATCTTTGTTCCAGAACACAACATCTTCAGAGTTAGCAAGGGTTAAGTTAGCATCTCTTACATGGGTTTCATTTCCATCAAAGTGTGCATCATTAGCATCTATATCTACAAGTGCATGTGCTTTACCATTGTTGTGTGCAAGTACTTGACTCTGTCCAATCTGCACAGCACCTGTGTCATAAGTGTCAGCAGCATTAAGAAAACCTGAACTATCATTGGCATCAACATTGTTCCCTATACCTGCAACAACTAACGTACTGTGTTTAACATTACCACCTTCAATTTTACCTGTACTATCTGAAAGGGTATTGAGTGCAAGTGCTGTTACACCATTGAGTGCTAAAGAGGTTGAGATGAGTCCACGGTTAGTAAACTTACCACCAATACCTGCTCTTACCTCTGAGACAGAACTTACATTTTCTGAAGTAACTTTAATGATTCTATCACTGTCAAAAATGCTAGAGTTAATATCAACAGGCGAAACAAGGTGGTCAGCACCACCATCACGGTAGTGTTCAACAAGTGTTTCATTGTTCTCCTCTGCCGTTGCATAACCTGTATGATTAGTAACCACTTCAACTTCACTAACACCAATATCTGCAGCGTTAGTATGTGCTATGTTAACTGCATTCATATTTACAGCATCAAGTGCCAACGAAGAAGTAATGGTAGGAGCAAGATGAATTCTGTCATAAACAACTCTATCTAAAACGTTTGACTTAACACGTTCACCCTCTTTTGCATCTTCATTATCGTAATATTTAGGGTCTACACGGTTGTTACTTCCATCAATGGTATAAACATCTTTATAGATAGGAGTAGGAGCACCAATTTTAAGTGACTGAATATCGTTGTCAAAGTCCCCTTGAATACCACCAACAGAGAGTAGAGAGTTTTCAAAGTTTGTACCTTTGATTGTTCCTAAAACTGCATTTGTTCCATCGGTAAGACCATCAACTGCATTCAGTGCTAGAGCAGAACTAATTGTACCTGAGTTTGAGAAGTCTTTTCCGACCCCTGCTATAGAGGTGATAGAGTTTCTAACATTTGAACGTGTTGCTCCAGCAACCGCTTTAAAGTCGTCAATATTTCTTGACTGCTCATCGTTAGTAACACCTGAACCAACAGGGTCTGCAACATAAGCAGCAGCTTTAGAGTCAATGGTTACAGCATTAACAGCATGTGACTCTAAGTTAATGGCATTGAGTGCTAAAGCAGATGAGATAACAGCAGGAGGAGTTGTCAATCGACTGTAAGCAAAGGCTCCAACCTCTTCATCTCCTTCTCGTGTAGTAAAGAATTTTGCAGCACCAACTTCTCTAGAGACAGCTTCGTTGTAGAAGTTTCCTCGTACTCCAGCTCGTGTATAGGTCTCTTGGTCTACATCTGATGCCTCAATAGAGCCAATAGAGAAGATATTTCCACTGGTAGATGCACCATTAACAGCATTTAATGCCAATGAAGAGGTGATTGAACCATTGTTCACAAAGTCACCACCAATACTAGAGTCAACAGCTGTCAATACTTTTACTTTAGCTCTTGTGTTGTAGACATCTTTGTTTGAATCATCACCTGTATCATTTACGTCAAGACCTCTGTCAATTCGCTCATCGGTACTCGCTTTTATATCACCTGTACCTGCTGTTGTACCTGCATTAAGTGCTGTAAAGTTAATGGCATCGAGTGCTAAAGAGGCACTAATGAGACTTGGTGTAACAATAGCCTCTTTGTCATAAGCGTGAACCGTAAGCTCTTCTAGTTGATTGTACTTTCTTGTTACTTCACTGTTACTATTGGCTACTGTTCCTATGTCTGTACCAATGTCAACACTACGGTTTGCATCAACACCAAGGTCTTCGACAATGTTCGCATGCGCCCCTGAACTGTTCGTATCGGAGGTATTGTTCTCATTGATTTCAGCTGCTACGGTGTAGTAACCATCACGAGACTTAATAAGTTCTTTTTGACCATCTGCTGTAGTATAGAGTGGGTTGTGTACAAGCGTTGTTCCCTCTTTTAATGCACCTGTCTCAATGGCACTTGCACCGTTGATAAAGTCTCCACCTGTACCTGTTCTAGTAATATTAACCACACTGGTTTCACCAGCAACAATAGAAGGTGCAAGTAGCACTGCACTACCCGTTGCACTAAGATTTACACCATTCATCGCTAACGAGGAGGTAATGAGACCATAGTTTAGGAAGTGTTCACCAACCCCACCTTTGGTAATGTTAGTTACTTCTACTTTACTGTTTGACATCTCTGCTAATGGAAGTAGTGTTGCTAATCCTGAACCTGTAAGGTGTACGGCATCCATTGCTAAAGATGAACTAATACTACCTCTTTGTACTGCAATTCCCTCTTTTTTAAGTGTCTCTGGATTAATTTTTCCTGCCCAAGCAATGTTTCCAAATGACCCCTCTGTTCCACCTGTTGACATATTGGTTACGTTAAGGTCACTGTCTGTAATTTTACCAGCAGTACCAATGGTAGAGATACCACTGGTCTCCATGTTAACACCATGCATTGCCAATGCAGAAGTAATAAGCCCTGCATTTAGGAAACTACCATCGGTCAACTCTGCTTTGTTACCATCTTTACCATAAACTTTTTGGACACCACCTCTAGCAGTAGTGAAAATATCTACATCAGCATCAGTAGTTCCCCCTGTTAGTGCTAATGTAGAAGAACCTGTAGTTCCCATTTTTACAGCATCCATACCTAGCGATTGTACAATTGTACCACTTGTAAAGAAGTTACCAGCTGTTGCATCGGCATGAGTTCTTACTACAACACCTGTCTGTTGTGTAGGATGGGTTCCTTTACTAGCATTAATGTCACCTGCTAAAATTGCACCTGTAGCTTTAGCTTCACCATTAACACCGTAACCACCAAGACCACCAAGTATATTACCATAGTTAATGATTTCACGAACATTGGTAATAGATGTTGGAGAGATAACCAGCTCTTTACCTGTAATGGCACCTGGTGTTGACATACCACCTGTAGCTGTTGCTTGAATCTCAAGCCCTGAACCACCAAGTCCACCTGTCATTGCTGTAGCAACACCAGAGTTTTCTAAGGTTCCTACACCTACTATAGAGGTTGGGTTAGAGACAATATCTTCATAGTTTGTTCCATTGCCATCTGTAGTTGATGTTTGGTTAATATCAATATGGTCTGCATGAGCTGCCAATGCTGTAGCATCAGTAGTCAAAGTAAATGCTGAACCACCTAAACCTGCTGAAACAGTAAGATTATTTGTAAATCCACCAATAAGGTCATTGGTCAATCTGTTAAAATCTTTACTTGAACTGTTTGTATCTCTGGTGATAATACGAGAATTTCCATTCTCATCTACCCCCTCACCTAAATAGGCTGAGTATGAAGCAGAAGTAACATTTGCATTAATGCTTCGATTACCATCTCCTCCTTGACCAGCAACAAGCTCTCCTGTAGTAGCATTAATTTCATCACTTAAGTTGGTTCCTGTAGAGGCTTTTACTAGAACCCCATGAATAGCTCCAAGAATAGCTGAATTGTTTACAGTGTTACCAATTCTAGCTACCTCTTCACCACTTTTTGGTAGACCAGCAGGAGCCTCCAATGTAGGAGTCTCAGTTGAAGTGTTAACATCTCCTGCTGATGGTGACTTAAGATACGCTTTTGCAATGTCCTCTTTTACAGCTGAATAGTTATTGTCAGCTGTTGCATTATTTACGGCAGTAATATAATCATCTTTTGCAGCGTTACCTGCATCTGCATCAGTGAAGGCATCTGGGTCAGGTGCTGGTCCGAGAGCATCTATTTCAGCGTTAAAAGAGGCTTCTGCCTCTTTCCCTGCTACCTCTCCATAGTTGTTTGATGCAACAAGTTGTCCATTAATTTGAGTTTCATTATTGTCTGGACCGACTAAAGAGGTATTATAGTCCAAAGAGATATTATTATCATCAAAAACAGGTGGATTAGGAGAATCCATCCCCGTTCCATCATAAGCAGGATAACTAGCACCACCTTGATTTCCTAGTGAACCATCATTGGTTAAGTCAGGAAGTGAGGCAAGTGCATCAGCTTCTAGTTCAGCTTCTGTTGGTGCACCCATACTGGCATTAGTATCATCTTGGTCAATATTAGCAGGAACACCATCTCCATCTGCATCGACAATAACCGACCCACCATTTGGTGTAACAAGCAGTGCATCATCACCTCCAAGTGCAGCATCTATTCTAAGAGAAGAGATATACTCATGGTTTGTAACACCTCCAGTTATTGCACTCTCTACCGTTACACCCTCTGCTGAAATAGTATTGAGAAGTTCATCAGGAGCTTTGTGGTCTTCTGCTGTAAAGTTCTCAATGTGTATATGTGAGTTGTTTGTTGTACCATAGTCAGTACGTAAGTAGTTAGAAGCATTTAAGATATCATCCGTATCTATGGCATTGTTTCCAGCTCTGTCGTAGTCATGGTCGTTAACTAATCTGCTATTGTACTTGGCATCATCATCTTGGAAAAGTTTTGAGTCTTTACCTATATGTGTGTCCTCTTGTATGGTTGAAGTGTAGTGAGCATCTTGACCCAAGTCAGCTGTGTTGATTGTACCTGAAATACCAGTACGACCACCTATTCTAGCGACAAGTTCATTTCGAACAAAGTTACCATCTGCATCGTAAATTGCTCTGTGTGTTTCAGCTATGGCAGTAATGGAACTACCATTTTCATTGACAAAACTTCCAACTGCTCCACCAATCTTAACACCAACTGCATCTGCACTAGAGTTGTTCGTGTCGTTGTTCAGTATAGCAGAGGCAGAGATAGTACCACTGTTTACAATGCTGTCTACAGGGTTTGCAACATCTACCCCAATCGCTTTCAGTGTTGTATTGTTTTGGTCAGGATGCCCTACTGTACCACCATCGGTAGTATAAGAATCTAAGGTACGAGCATCAGCATCTATTGTACCTAAGTTGGCTAAATCTGTTACGGTATCATTTACATCCAAACCAATGGCTGTACCTATAGAGTCATTCGCACTCACATAAGAGTGTGTTGGTTGTCCTCCTGGAAGGGCTGGATTTTCAACATTTTCCCCTGCATGAATAGTACCATTTAGGTCAACTCCACTGTTAACTGTTACCTTTGCACCTGAACCATCACCATTAACTCCCGCACCTCTAGTAGTATTTGTCTCACCATTTTCTAGATAGTCAAATTGACTTGCATCAGCAGCTATTGTTTGGTCAGCTAAAATAAAACTAGTTGTGACCATAGAAAGTGCTAAAGCTGTTCTTCCAAAACGTCTAAAAAAAAGATTCCCCTCTTCAACTTTTGACATTAGATTCTCCTTAAATTTTTTAATTAAAATTATAATTAAAAAAATTATAACTTCATAACACTATATTATATTATATATATATATATTTATTTATGAATATTCGCATCATTTTTCTATTTTTTTAATAATTTATAAATTTTATGTTTTAAATTATTATTATTAATTAAATAATAATTTTTTATAATTTTTTTGGCTAAAATAAAAAAGAAAGTTAAAAATATGATTATAGGACACATAATATTCTATTAGAGTAAAAATAAATTGATATAAAAGTAGATTTTTATTGTAAAATTGCACTAACTTATTTTCTTCTTGTTTTATAAAAACTACTCTTTGTTTAAGATTACAGTCGGTAAAAGTTGGGATATACTATATATACATTTATAAATATCTGTATTGCTTCTATGTTTTTTAATAATTTATAAATTACATGTTTTAAATCATTATTATCCATTAAATAATGATTTTTAGGCTAAAAAAGAAAGTTAAAAGTGTGATTATAATACACACAATACTCTATTAATTTAAAAATAAATTAATTTAAAAGTATAATCTTATTATAATGAATTCTATAAAAGGATATTGAAAATGAAAAGAATTATACTCATCACAACAATCTTTTTTTTATGGAATAGTTTAATTTATGCTGAGGTTGATCAAACCGATATTGACTCTATAAAAAGTGGACCTATTAGGCTAAGCTATGGCTACTATACTGCAAATAAAAAGACATCTAAAGATAAATTAAGATGGTACATCTCAGCTACAGGTGGCTCTTTGAGTGGGTATATATTCTCTTTAGGTGATATTGAGACCATTGACGGTGTAGAAAAAGTATCGTGGCGAGAGGTAAGTCGTGATGCTGCGTCAATTAACCTAGAGAGTGAAGTTGTTATTGTTGGCGATATTGAAGACAATCCTACCTATACCTTTAAAGACTGGGGATTAGGTGTAGAGAAGACCAATCCGACAATTCAAGAGGACATTGAACTTATTCGTAATAGTAGTGTCAATATTCTTTGGTGGTTTTTTCAAGCACCTAATAACTCTTGGTATATTATTGATAAAGCTGACCATATCTATAAATTTGGAACCAAAAATGGTGAGTATGATTGGCAACAAGTAGACACTACAAGCTTTGATATGGAGTTCTATCTCGATGGTAATAATAAGATGATACGTCCTCTTGTTCCTCCTATTTTAAGTGACTCACTACTCTCTGTCGAAGAGAATGCTAGTAGTGGCGATACCCTTACGGGCAGTGTCATTGTTAGCTACAATGGTGGAAGAGCTGTTACCTCTATGACCCTTAATGGTGTAGGGAGTTCAAATTTTGAAATAGATGCTTCAGGTACTATTCGCGTAAAAGCTGGTGCAACCTTAGATTATGAAACTATAACCGAATACAATTTGACAGCTTATGCTACCAATAGTGTGGGCGATGGTGAGCCTGTAGCTGTCAAAATTTCGGTAGGTAATGTACCTGACACTGTACCCACTTTAGCCAATAGTGTCATTTCCATAGAGAATTATACAAACGCAGGTTCCATTGTTGGAAATGTATCTATTATAGATAGTGGAGATAGTCCCATTAGCTCTATGAGTCTTAGTGGAACAAATTCAGAGCATTTTACCATTGCTAGTAATGGTGTGCTCACAACAGCTGTTGAGATGAATGCGAGTAGTGTCTCAGAGTATAACCTAACAGCCATTGCTACTAATGTAGCAGGAGATAGTGCAAGTGTTGATGTTAACATCAGCATAGAAAATAGTGTAGCTGAAGACCAAGACAATGATAATATTCCAGATAGCATAGAAGCACTTGTAGGTTTAGACCCTACTCTAGCTGATGAAGATGGAAATGGTATTTTAGATGGGTTAGAGGTTAATGGTTCAAAAGGTGATACTTTCTTTGATAAACAGTGGCACTTAAGAAGTCTTGGAACCGTAGTAAATGATAGTGGTGTTGCTACTATTGTGGGAAATGATTTAGATTTATTAGATATTTACCATACATATATGGGTTATAATGAAGGGAGACCCGTGATTGTCCAAATTGTAGATGATGGTGTAGATGCTGACCATGAAGATTTAGTGGAGAATATGGATTTAAGCCGTTCCTATCAACATAATTTAGACAATACCAATGTTGTTGGCGACCCCTCGGCACAAAACAGTGATAATACACATGGAACAGAGGTAGCAGGGATTATAGCAGCACGTGCTTTTAATGGTGTAGGGGTTCGAGGTATTGCTCCATTTGCAAAAATAGCAGGTTCTAACTGGATAGAACAACAAGGAATTGAAGGCTTAGAAAAAGTTTGGCTTACAGGTGATGGGGCAAACGAAATAGCCGTAACCAATAATAGCTGGGGTTCATATATAGATAATGCTAACGCTTATGAGTATTTTATGAAACAAGGTTCTGAAACACTACGAGATGGAAAAGGTAGAATCTATGTCTTTGCCGCAGGAAATGAGAGAGAATACTATGGTAACTCAAACCTTAGTTATATAGACAACAACCGATATGCCATTGCTGTTGCTGCCTTGAGACATGACAATACTTATGCTTCATACTCCAGCCCAGGGGGCAATATACTCATCTCTGGATATAGTGGGAACTTTTATCAAGACTCACCAACCATTGCTACAACAATTGTGGAGGGACACTCATCCAATAGTGGTGACATCAACACAAAAACCACATGGAGTGAAGATACTAATGAAAACTACACCTTTGCAATGAACGGAACAAGTGCTGCAGCACCAACTGTTTCAGGATGTATAGCACTAGTACTTGAAGCTTGTCCAAACCTTACCTATAGGGACATAAAATATCTTTTAGCTAAACATGGAAAAAGAGTCGATGAGAGTAATCCAACATGGCAACAAAATGGTGGAGGACTCTGGCATAGTAGCGACTATGGCTATGGTCTAGTCAATCCAAAAGGGATGATAGATGATTGTACATCTACCTATGTACCACTTCCAACAGAGAAAACATATGAGGTCTTAACAGATGTGAACTATACTCTAATGGATGGTAATAGTGTAGCCTTTTCAACCATTATTGAGGATGCCAATAGTAGTATCTTGGAGTGGGTAGAGCTAACTGTTGATAGCAATGTTACAAATGGTTCAGATTATGTAATAGATTTAACAGCACCATCAGGTGCTAAAACTAGAATAGTCGATAAAAATCTTGCCAGTGGTGCATGGTATGATGGTGGATTTAGATTTGGTGCTGCTGGATTTATAAATGAGAGTAGTTCAGGTACATGGAGGGTTGATATATCTGATACCGTTGATGCAGATACCTCGAATAGTCAGTCAAGCGTTATAAAAAGCATAAAACTTAAGTTTTATGGTCATTAGGAGTTAAAATGAAACGATATGTATGGAGTCTCATCGCATTGGCTTTTGTAGTTAATGCTTCAGAGTTTGTAGTAGTTGAAGAGAGTAAAAACAATCAAACTGAGATTAAAAAGCTATCTATTCAAAAACCAAGGGTTAAAAGAGCTAAAAATCGTAATTTTGAGTTGATTAAAGTTAGAGAAGGAAACAGAACACGAAATATGATAGTCCCTATTGAAGATGTAGCCCTAACTGGAATTACACAACAATCGGCTTTAAATAGTAAACTTAACTCAAAAGATGGTTTACTTATAACCTTCAAAGATAAAAGTATAGATATCGAAGCATTTGAAAAAAAATTTAATCTAAAGCTACAAAAGAAGTTACAAATAGGCTACTATATTTTTAAAAACAGCTCAAAATTTACTGATATTATATTGATAAATAGTATCTTAGCTTCCAAAGAAGGCTCAAAGATTGAAACAATCAAGCCTAATTGGAAGATGAAGATGGAGAAGTACTAAACTACTAATTTGGTATAATTTTAGTTTGTATAACTTTAGGAATAACCTTTAAAGGAGAGAGATTTCCTCTTTGATGAATATTAGAGTTTTGAGGAGAGGTCATCAAGAAACTTAACAGATAACTTCCCTCTGTGAGTAGATACTCTTTCCCTGGAACCGTATTAACTGGCTCTGCTGTAGAGTTTTCACTTTTATAAAAAACCTCTAATTTTAATGAATCACCCTCAGCTAATAGATTTGACGCTTTAAATCGACGCTCTAAACCTGCAATGTCTACTTGACTGTAAATATCATCATATATCTTCACCAATGCACCTTGCGTCTTTGTAGAATCATAAGTATAGAGAGAGCCTAACACCTCCTCAATCTTCTCTGTTGATACATTATAATCAAAAGCTTGGTTATTGTATTGGTCAAGACAAATATAGCGACCATCTTTTGCTGTAGGGAGTCTCAATAGCCCATCTTGAGCTGTAACCTCATAATGTTCACTATTATTAAGTGTACAGACAAAAGAGTTACTCTCTCCTTTAATCTCAACCGTACTATTATTTTCCATGCTACTTAGATTATAGCTCATAACAGGCACACCACCTTCATTAAACAATAGTATGAGTTCAGATTTAATCTTCTCCTCAGTCGTAGTATTATTATCAATTAAAATATTACGATAACCTTTATTGAAATGAGGTAGTGCTATTTTTTTCGATTTAAATACTAATCCCTCTTTTCTTTCTAGTTGTTCAATTTTATTTGAACCTAAGCTAATAACTGCAAATTGACTTTTACTATTCAATAGGGCATAAAGTTCTTGATTAAAGGTGATTTTATGCTCCTCTGATATTACATCAACAACTCCTTTAATAGGGTATATTGAAAGACCTAGTTCATGTGATACTTTTATAGTCTTCTCAATATTCGTTAGCTCCATTAAGGAAGATTGACTTCTCTCTGAAGTATTTAGAGTAGTAGTGTTATCATCTGAAGTATCACCTCCTCCACAACTTATTAAAAATAGCAGAGGAAAAGCCAGTAAAAAAATTTTTAACATTATGCAACCTTATGAACTAATTTAGTATAAATATTACACTTATTTTTTTTAAAAAAAACTGATTCATCTACTATTATACTAAATATCATGATATTACCCTAAAGATAACGTATAATATTTAAAATAGTTTTATTTAAGTTTAGTTTTAGTATACTTTTTCATTACAAGTAAGAAGGATATAAATGAAGATGTATAACAATATAGAATTGATTAGAAAAGATGACCATCAAGATTCAGGGGTTGCAAATATCGAAGGATATGCTCATGCTAAGGAGTTAACCAGCTCAATGATTACAATGAGTGAGTTTTATCAATCATGTAAAAGTTACCCTATCGTATTTGCTAAAAATGAAGAAGAGGGTTGGTTTGCTGTTGCATTATTGGGACTTGAAAAAGAGAACATATTTTTAAATGAAGATGGTACATGGAGAGAGGGTTGCTATATTCCTTCTTATATTCGTAGATATCCATTTATCTATATCAGAAATGAAGATGACCTACTACTTGGTTTTGATGCTACTCATAAAATCAAAAAAGAGGATGCAGGAGATAGATACTTCTTTGATGAAAATGGAGAGACAACAGAGTTTGTTACTAAAGTATTAACCTTTATGAATCAAGTTCAAAACTCTACAAAAGAGACTAAAGAATTTATAGAGACATTAGCAGAAATGGACATACTAGAAGAGTCTACTATTAGTGGGAAAAACTCAAAAGGTAAAGATATTGCAGTCAATGGTTTTTGGATATTAAAAGAGGAAAAATTAGCAAAACTAACGAAAAAAAATAAAGCAAAACTTTGTGAGCAAAACTATATGCAACCTATCACAGCTCACTTAATTTCACTATCAAATATTCCAAGCTTAGGGTAATAACTATTTAATTTAAGTGGTGTAGATAACATCTACACTCACATTTTATTATAAAGCCTCAATAAATCCATCAACATTTCCATAATCAAAACGTTTACCTTTAAATTTATTAGGAAATTAACTCTTCCTTGCTTTGCCTATTCCAAAAGTTCATTTTGAATTTAAATTCAAGAAACTACCCTTTTAGCTTCTAAAATAACTCTATTGACCTCATCTTCATAGACTTTTGCTAAAACCTCATCAGTAGATTCAAAACGTGTAACAAGTACAGGAGTAGTATTACTAGCACGAACTAAACCCCAACCATTCTCAAAGTTTATTCGCACTCCATCTACATCTATAATATCTACAATTTTAGGAAAGCTACTAGGAGGATTTTTAAGTTGTTTTTTAATAGTATCAATTAAAACAAACTTCTCCTCATCGGTTGTGGCTACCTTAATCTCCTCTGTAGAGTATACTTTAGGAAGAGCCTCTAACTCCTCATCGAGGTTAACTCCATCTTGTAAGAGTTCTAACATACGAAGTGTTGCATAGATAGCATCATCATACCCAAAGTAGCGATGTTTAAAGAAGATATGTCCACTTACTTCACATGCCAAATCTGCATTTGTCTCTCTCATCTTTACTTTTAGATTTGAGTGACCTGTTTTATACATAATGGCTGTTGCACCACGTCGCTCTAGCTCATCATACATCACTTGTGAACACTTTACCTCGCCAATGACTGTTGGATTTTCCATCTTCATAGCATACAGAAGTGCCATCTGGTCACCTTTAATATTGTACTTATGAGTAAGCACTGCAATTCTATCTGCATCTCCATCATAAGCAAAGGCAATATCTCCCTCTTTTTTTAATAGTGCTTTAATATCTGCTAGATTTGACTCTACAGATGGGTCTGGGTGGTGGTTTGGAAATGTTCCATCAGGCTCTAAATATATACCCTTATAGTTTAACTCTAAAGCATCAAAAATATCTGTTATAACAGTACCAACAACCCCATTACCACCATCTATTACTATCTTTTTGTTAAAGCCTTTTAGATGAGAGAAGTTCTCTACCATATACTCTATGTACTGTTGCTTAGACTCTATTTTAGTACATTCGCTATTATCAGGAATCTCCATCTCTGCATTGGCAATAATCTCATCACCTAAAGCATAAATATCTTCTCCAAAAAATGGAGCTTTATCTAGTGTTATCTTAAATCCATTATACTCACTTGGATTGTGT
>Ga0256832_1000691_pt1 | contig 22062 bp, 24 predicted proteins | sample 134614metaG_FD_190534 | JGI IMG/M metagenome (GOLD analysis project Ga0256832, IMG submission 190534) | Hydrothermal vent microbial communities from Lau Basin, Pacific Ocean - 134-614 | ecosystem: Environmental > Aquatic > Marine > Hydrothermal vents | place: Pacific Ocean: Lau Basin | collected... | reverse complement strand
ATTTGTTGTTTGTATTGATTTTTTGAATTGTAGTCAAGACTATTATTTTGTCCCATCAATTTTGCATAAAAATTCATAAGATCAAAATATGCATTCAGATCGCTGGCGGTGAGCACCATCCCGTTTGTTTTATCTTCAGCTAAAATGTTATTGTATTTGAAAAATAATTTTTTGAAAAAAGATTGGTCATCCATTTGTTGTATAGCAGGATACAACTGAGCGATAAAATAATTTCTTGCCAGACCGATTTTTGTTAAATCTTTGATGCGGTAAAGCTGCTGCATCGAATTGTCGGTTTCCTTTATGGTCTTCAGGTCATTAGCCGGGTCTTTTTCAAATTCTGAAATTGCTTCCCTTTTCAATTTCTTTATTTCACTATCAGGCAATTTGGTGCCTAATACAAATTCCGCAAAATTCAATTCTTTGGCAAAATGCTCGCTTGTATAATTCATTCCATTTATAGTAGCAAGAATTTTATTGCTTCCTTTATGTCTTTGAGCAATGTTTTCATTTCTCTGTTTATTCAATTGAAATCTCTGTACAGGATACATATCGGTGGATTCAAGTACAAGAGCATTTTCGTTATTTTGTATTATTTTGAATGACTGGTCTTTGCCGTAATTGAAACTGCCAAGGGTCAGATAATCGTTTTGAATCAGATATCCGGCACTGGATTTATATCCGTTTTGGTATTCCACTTCGTACCAGGGGTAGCCATAACTGTTGTCATTGTCCAAAGGATGAAAAGTAAGGCTCATCTGTCCACCCGATAATATATATTTGCCTTTTATTGTTTGTTGTGAATTCAAAGAAAAAGCCAGTCCTATTAATGCAATAATCAATTGAGTTTTCATCTGTTTGAATTTTTTATTTGTTATGATGTTAAAAACTAATAAATTGTCTATTAAAAAATATAAAAGTTTTAAAACTCTGTTTTCAATTATCTTTCCCTTTGCGTGACTTAGCGTAACCTTAGCGACCTCAGCGGGAAAATCAATAAAATAATGTTATATCCCGCAAAGTGCCGCAGAGGTATCGCTAAGTTTCGCAAAGGTTGACATATTAATGAATACATTTGTTTATTATCTATTTGATAATACAAAAATATATTAAATATTGGCTATGAAATAGCACAAATAGGACAAATGTTAGCATTTTTTGGGCAATTATGATAATTTTACTTCCCTTCCTTCAATATCTTCTCAAATTTGTCTGCTAAAAGTGTCGGGGCTACTTTCTTATCAATGATTTTTTTGTTTTTATCTATAATAAAGATATTGGGAACTCCTCCGATATTGTACTTTCTTAAAAAATTTGTTTTACCTGATTTATCAGCAAGATTATAATCGAATCCTTCCATTTTTTCACTTTTGACTCCATCCCAACAGCGATATGTATCACTCCTTTGCCTGGTGCAGGCAGTGACTATTTTTACTCCTTCTTTTTTATATTTTTTTTGAAAATCTCTAATCAAAGGCATAGCATGGCGGCAATGGCTACATCCCGGTCTCCAAAAAATAAGGATCATATATTTAGCATCTATATCACGCAATCTAATTGATTTATCGTTTTTGTCAACCAGTGTGACATCTGGAATAACCTTTCCGGGCAGTGAGCCTTCTTTTCTTTGTGCTTCGTATTGAACTCGTTCGATTTCTTTTTCTGATAACCAGGGTGAAATATCTTTATTGTAGTATTTGTTCGCTATGTGTATATATACTTTGTCAACCCATGGTTGAAATGCAAATGAGTATTTTCTTTCAAAAAAAGGTAGATAGTATTTGTACATCTCACTATTATATCCCATCGCCTGCAATATACTATCCAAAGAAGGTATTACTGCTTCCGGTTTCAAATGAACCACCCTGTCAAAATAATCAACAATTGTTTTATGAGTGTTTGGCAATCTCATGGAAGCAGGATTGTTGAGGTCTATATTTTTAAGATAGTTTTTAATCTTATAGTCAAGTATTTTATTTCTTTTATCAATTCCTTTTGCATCTGTTATATCAGGATCCATCCATTCTGTTTCGCTTTTAATAACAATAGCAGCAAGAGTACCGGGATTTTGTTCAACATATTTCCTCCTTAGATTATTCAATTCCAAAATAACAGAATCTTTTTTTTGCATTTGTCTTTGTCTCAAATACATATTCTGATTTCTCTTACTTTCAGCAGTTCTTAAGCGGTAATCAAAAAATATTTTATTTTCTTTGGAACCTGTAGAGGAATAGTTATTCTTATTTACAAAATTCAAAAACAAATCAAAATGATTGTCTTTTTCTGTTATGATAAAGGGGAAAAGTTTTCTCTGACTAAAAGTACCTGCGTAATAAACACCCGAAGGAATCGCAATATCTGAACTTAATAAAAAGTTTTCATCATTTTTTCTTCTTAAAGTATCTAATACAATGAGCTTTTTACCATAATTATATGAAATAAAAATAGAATCAGCCTTATAGTTTTTTGTCTTGATTGTAATACTGTCTGCTGACTGAGCTAAAACAATTTGAGAAAAAATTAGAAAAATAAATACTATAAGCTGTTTCATAATTTAAAATTTTACAATGTTTCTTATTTTATTTGTCAATTCAAGTGCTTTATTTTTAGCAGCAATATCAAAATCCCTGTCAGAAGATGCATAAATAATACCTCTCGATGAATTGATCAATAGTCCGAAATCAGAGTTCAACCCGTTTTTCAAAACAAGTTCTAGATCTCCACCCTGAGCTCCGATTCCAGGAACCAAAATAAAATGATCGGGAACAATTTTTCTTATCGATAAAAAATCTTCAGGATGAGTAGCTCCAACGACATACATAGTGTTGTTGATATTGCCCCATTGGGATGATGTTTTTAAAACTTTTTCATATAGTTTTGTCCCGTTTTTATCAACAGGTAAATACTGAAAATCCAAACTGCCTTTGTTTGATGTCAGAGCCAGGAGAATTATCCATTTGTTTTTATATTCAAAAAACGGTTCAACCGAATCGCTTCCCATATAAGGTGCAACTGTAATAGCATCAGCATTCATTTTTTCAAAAAATGCTTTGGCATACATTTTAGAAGTATTTCCGATATCTGCTCTTTTGGCATCTGCGATAATAAATACATCTTCGGGAATCGAATCTATAGTTGCGATCAGGTTCTTCCATCCGGTTTCGCCCTGAGATTCATAAAATGCCGTGTTTATTTTAAAAGCAACAGCTACATCTGCAGTTGCTTTTATTATCCGTTTATTAAATTCAAGAACAGGGTTGTCATATTCCTGTATTAAAAATTCAGGGATTTTGTTAATATCAGTATCCAATCCGACACAAAGCAAGGATTGTTTCTTTTTAATGGTCTCAATTAAAGATTTCCTTGTCATTTTTCTTAAGTTGGTTTGTGTTAAATCTGGATGATATCTTTTATTTCAGGCAATTTCTCAATCAAATAACTTTCCACTCCATATTTAGTAAGTTCCCTTTTATTACACGCCGCACATGTACCCAGCCATTTTATGATAACTTCATTGTTATCGTTTACGTCAACAACCTCAATATCTCCACCGTCATTTTGAATATGCTTACGGATTGTGTTTAAAACGGTATCTACTTCTTCGATTGTTATTTTTGATTTATTCGACATTTTTTAATGATTTATTTATGAAGTTCTGTCAACAATTTTTGTAGGTTGTGAAATTTCATTACGAATTTGCGTTTGTTTATCTACATTTGCTGCCAGATCCAGATAATAGTCCCTTACAGGTCCTTCTGATAATACTGCCGGAAGTCCACTGTCCCCTGCTTTTCTGATTGATTCTATTATTGGTATTTGGCCTAAAAGATCCGTACTTCCTTTTTGTGCCAAAACTTTTCCGCCACCATGTCCGAAAATATAAAATTTCTTATCAGGTAATTCTTCACATGAGAACCAGGACATGTTTTCTACAACTCCGAGTATCGGAACTTCAACATTGTTTAACATAAACATGTGCATAGCTTTAACAGCATCGTCTAAAGCAACTTGTTGAGGTGTAGTTACCATAATAGCTCCTGTCACAGACAATAACTGTACCAGTGATAATTGAACGTCTCCTGTGCCGGGAGGTAAATCTATCAGCATGTAATCCAAATCAGGCCAAACCACATCTTTTACAAATTGCTTCATCACACCATCGAGTTTTGGACCTCTTAAGACAATAGCTTGTTCCGGATTGACGAAAAATCCTATCGACATTGTATGTATTCCATATGCTTCGATCGGCAATAATTTATCAACACCGTAAACTTTTTTCAATCCCGGTCTTTTTCCCTGCAATTTAAGCATTGTCGGAATAGAAGGTCCATACATATCACCGTCAAGCAATCCGACTTTGTAACCTAATTCTTTGAGGGCAAGCGCAAGATTTACCGCAACAGTTGATTTACCGACACCGCCTTTTCCTGATGCTATAGCTATTATGTTTTTTACCTGAGGCAACGGATTGCCGCTTAGATCCAATAATGGTTGTACAAATGTTTTATATTCTTCTTTTTTCCCTTGTCCATTATCACCGGAAACCTCAGCTTTGGCTTTTTGGGCAGCAAGTACCTCTTTAGTGATCATGTTCACATTGACATTTGCATTCGGGTAAACTTTTTGAATTTCTTCTACGGTTCTCAAATTGAGTTCACCTTTCATCATCGGTTCCAGATCATTTACTATCAGATCAAAAACGACATGATCTCCATCTACATTTATATTATAAACTTTTTTTGATGCGATCAAATCTACTCCGGTCAGAGGATCTGTTACATTTTTAAGAGCTTCTATAATTTTTTCTATATTCATAATGATTTTTAGTTAAATTAATATTAAACAAAAACAATAATGCTTCAAAATTATTATATTAAATAAATAATCAATACTATTGTAATACGTTTAAGGTTTTAACACTTTAATTTTATGAAAGTTTATAACGATATAAATATATTACCACAATTTAAATCCTCAGTTATCACAATTGGTTCTTTTGATGGAATTCATATTGCTCATCAAAAGATTTTACAGCTTCTGACAGCTAAATCCAGAGAATATGATACTGAAAGTGTGGTCATAACATTTGAACCTCATCCGCGTTTGGTTTTATCTCAAAATGATGATGGTTTTAAACTGCTTTCTACCAGAGAAGAAAAAATTGAATTATTAGAAAAATTGGGAGTAGATAATTTTGTAATAGTCCCTTTTACTGTTGAATTTTCAAGAATAGATCCAAGGGAATATATAGAAAAATTTATTTGTCAAACTTTCAATCCTAAAGTCATAATACTTGGTTATGATCACAGGTTTGGTCTGAATAGAGCGGGGGATATTGATTTGATCAGGCAATATGAAAAAAAATGCGGGTTTAAAGTAATTCAGATTGAAAAAGAGGAGTACAATAGCATTACCGTTAGTTCTTCGAAAATAAGAAATTATTTGCTTCAGGGTGATATCAAAACAGCAAATGTTTTATTGGGCAGGTATTATTCATTTACAGGCAAAATCGTACATGGAAATAAAGTCGGACGGAAAATTGGTTTTCGAACTGCAAACCTGAAAATTCCTGAAGAAAAACTGGTGCCGGCAGACGGGGTCTATGCGGTATATGTTAGGATTGATGATGAGAGATACAAAGGGATGATGTATATCGGTAAAAAATATTATGGCAATAATCCCGGCGAGAGAGTATTAGAGGTTAATATTTTTGATTTTCACAGGGATATTTATGGAGAAAAAATCAAAATAGAAATTATTGATTTTATCAGGCCCGGAATAAAATTTAAAACCAGAGAACAGGTTATTTCCCAGCTGAATGAAGATAAAGCTGAAGTGTTGAAAGTTTTTAAAACATTGCTTCCTCAAAAAAAACAAAAGAAAAATATAGCAATTGTAATCTTAAATTATAATGGGGTTGATTTTCTGAAAAAGTTCCTGGATAAAGTTTTGCATTTCACTCATTTGCCAATCAGGTATATAATTGCTGATAATGCATCGACGGATAATTCGGTGGAGTATTTAAAAAAGTATTTCCCGGAAGTTGAAGTTTATGAATTGGAAAGTAATTATGGATTTTCTCTTGGATACAACAGGGTAATAAAATCTCTTAAGGATCTTGATTTTGTTGTTTTTTTAAATTCTGATGTGGAAGTAACTGAAGGATGGCTGGAACCTGTTATCAGTTTGATGGAACAAGATAAGGGAATTGCAATTGCACAACCTAAGATTTTGTCATTCAATAACAAGGCATATTTCGAATATGCAGGTGCGGCAGGTGGTTATATAGATGTTTTAGCTTATCCGTTTTGCAGAGGCAGGATCTTTGATGATGTGGAAAAAGATACCGGGCAATACAATGCCACAACTGAAGTTTTTTGGGCAAGCGGAGCTGCAATGGTGATGAGAAAGGAGATTTTTGACAGGTTTGAGGGTTTTGATTCTGATTTTTTTGCTCATCAGGAAGAAATTGATTTGGCCTGGCGGGTAAAAAGAGCCGGATATAAGGTTATGGCTGTAAACGAAACTCATGTTTATCACGTGGGAGGAGGCACTTTGTCCTATGTAAATCCGATGAAAACATATCTTAATTTTCGAAATAATATGATAATGTTGTTGAAAAACGACTCTTTAATGAATATTTTATGGAAATTTCCACTTAGATTGATATTGGACGGAGTGGCGGGAGTGAAATTTATGATCGAAGGGAAACCAAAGTCGGTTAAAGCCATTTTAAAAGCTCATTTTTATATTTATGGACATATTTTGCATATATTTAAAAAGCGAAAGCATTATAATATATTGATAAATAAACATAGAACAGGTAAATATCGAAAAACAGGGATATACAAAAAACCGCTGATTTTTAGTTATTATTTATTTGGAAAAAAGAAATTTAGCGAGTTGAAGGAAAAAGATTTTTATAAGGAATAAAAATTCAGTTACGTTTTTTTCAGTTAAAATGATTCTATCTGAATAGATATAAAAATATTAGAAACAAATGAGAGTATTTAATGCAATTCATGAAGATAATGATATAGTTGTTGTTGATAAACCTGCCGGGATTTATACTATTCAACCGAGGCATTCAACAGGTGATCCTGTATTGTTTGATATTTTACGTCAAAAATACGATGAACTTTTTTTAGTACATAGATTGGACAGAGACACCAGTGGTTTAATCGTTTTTGCGAGAAATACAAAAAGTCAGACTATTCTTTCCGAACAATTTCATGAAAATAAGATAAATAAATCATATTATGCTTTTGTGGATGGGAATTTAGATTTTGAGGATACTTATCTTATCGATGTTCCTATTATGATAATTCCGGGAAAGTATAAAGTTTCGATTCATGAAAAGGGAAAGCCTTCTCAGACCAAAATACGGGTAGTCGAACATTACAAGAATTTCACAATGCTTGAGGCTAAATTATTGACAGGAAGGACTCATCAGATCAGAATACATCTCAATTATATCGGATATCCCCTGATGATTGACAGGTTATATGGTCATCGAACAGAATTTTATCTTTCTGAAATCAAGAAAAAATATCATTTGAAAAAGGATCAAAAAGAACTCCCTTTGGTCAAAAGACAAACGCTGCATGCTCATCAATTGGAATTGGAACATCCTGAGACAGGTGAAAAAATGATTTTTAATTCGGAATTGCCAAAAGACCTGAGAGCTTTAAGGAAACAGTTAGCTAAAAACGGATAAAAAAAAATAGATTAATATGGAAATATTAATACTATTTTAAATATGACAAGACATATGAGTACCTTCTATGACAATGTCACAGGGTAAAAAAACTGAAATCAGATTTCAGCGATCAAAATTGCACTATACTCCAAGCCAACTTTCATACTCTTCTTCTTTGCTTTTGTAACCGGTAGCAGAAGAAAGTCGTTTGGATTCATCTTTAATATGCAATATTTTAACAAAAAATTCAATAATTTTGCTCATGGGATAAATTTTTTTAATGTTCATGTACTTATATAGACGTTTTAAATTTAAAAATGTTGCAAAAAATATACTTTTTTTTCAAAAAAAAATAACATCTTTATATTAAATGCAAAAGTAATACAAAAAATGATTAAAATCAAGTTTTTACATAATTAAAACATATATTTTTTCTATTGATATATCAATTTATATAAAAAATAACCTAAAATCAGGTAAACAAACGATGTTTTTATTTAACCCTGAGTTAAGAAAAATATAAAAAATATATATATTTAGTGAAAAAATATAAATTAATATCAAATAACTTTTAAGATTACTCTTACTATTTAAGACACTTGTTTTTTCAAAAAGGTTGGTGAAAAATTAATATTTTAAATAAAAAAAATGATTATTTTGTGAAATATTAAAACAATAACTACTCAGGTAGGGTGCTTTTGAAATGAAAATTTTCAATTTTTTTGTCAGATGAAGCTTATTTTTTGAAGGCATAGTGGAGCTACGTCAAAAAAAATAGCTGAAATATGGCGAAAAAAGTGAGTTTTTCAATCAAAATGATTCTACCTGAGTAGTTATTAAAAATATGGTAAATTGTTGGAATTAAAATATATAAAAAGAGACTTGATTTTTAAATTTCCTGCAGGTACCTCCAGGGGAATTATGCTTAAAAAACCATCGTGGTTTTTTGTATTAAAAGATGATGATCATATTGGAAAAATATCAACCGGTGAATGTGGATTGTTGCCAAAACTTAGTTTTGATGATAAGCCCGGATATGAAAAGAAATTGAAAGAGATCATTGACAGGGTAAATTTATATCAAAGTTTGGATATAGATTTGAATATAAAAGATTTTCCATCCATTAGATTTGGAATTGAAATGTTGAAGAAGGATTATTTATCAAAAGAGGAAAAGATCCTTTTTGATTCTGAGTTTACTCGCGGGAATTTAAGTATTCCGATAAATGGTTTGATATGGATGGGTGAAAAGCAATTTATGTTTGAACAAGTAAAGGAAAAGATTAATGATGGATGGAAATGTATAAAAATGAAAATAGGCGCGATTGATTTTGAAGAAGAATTATCTTTGCTGAAATATATACGAAAACAATTTAGTAAAAATGATATTGAACTTCGTGTAGATGCAAACGGAGCTTTTACACCTGCTAATGCATTGGAAAAATTGAAAATCCTTTCAGATTATGATCTGCATAGCATTGAGCAACCCATAAAACAGGGACAAATATTGGAAATGGCTAAATTGTGTGAGTTGTCACCGTTGCCTGTCGGATTGGATGAAGAATTGATAGGTATTAATGATGAAAAACAAAAAAAATATCTTCTTGAATCAATAAGACCTCAGTATATTATTCTAAAGCCCGGATTGACAGGTGGTTGGAAAGCATCTGAAGAATGGATTGATATTGCAAAATCATTGGGAATCGGCTATTGGGTAACATCAGCATTGGAGTCAAATATAGGATTAAATGCAATAGCACAATGGACTGTTACCCTGGGTAAAGATATCGTTCATGGATTGGGAACCGGTCAACTTTATACAAATAATTTTGATTCTCCTTTGTATGTTAGCAAAGGGTTCTTGTCCTATGATCCCGATAAAAAATGGGAAACATTTTAAAAAGATTCAGATTACCGAAAATAGATAAAACCCGAGTTAGATTGATTTATGTTATTGGTTGTGTCTGTTTTTTGAAATCACTGATTATCTGAAGCTACAAATAAGGATTAATCGAATTCAGTTTATAAATCCGAGTTTATGAAATTTTGATGTTTAAAATATGAATACAATTTACCTTTTTATATGCAAATTGTATGCACATTAAAAAAAGAGCTATGAAAATAATTTCATAACTCTTTGTTAATCATGTCGGGGTAGTAGGATTCGAACCTACGACCCCCTGCTCCCAAAGCAGGTGCGCTAACCGGACTGCGCTATACCCCGTTAAAGAATTGTGTATATATAAATTTTATAAATAAATATATACATGGCGGTGAGGGCGGGATTCGAACCCGCGGTACAGAGTTACCCGTACGCCGGTTTAGCAAACCGGTGGTTTCAGCCGCTCACCCACCTCACCGGGTTTAATTGAAAAAGCTCCTTGTCTTCACAGGTTTTTTCAAAAGCGACTGCAAAGATAATACTCATTATTTAATAAACAAAACTTTTTGTTTATTTTTATTTATTAAATGAAATAAATGCTAAAAAAGGAAAATACATATAAGAGTTTTAAAAATGATATTGCAAATACTGGTATCATTATCAATATAGAGATCAAAATATCTTACCTGGATTTTACCCATAGGGTCTTTATCTTCCCGGGAGCCGGGAACAAACCCGTATTTGCACTTTTGATCTTTCCTTCTTCGACATTGATAGATAGTGTTACTTTATTGATTTTTCCGTTTATGATCTGTGAAATAACCAGATAATATTTATTGTTGTATTCTCCTACTTCTGCAAATACAATTGCTTTTGTTTGTTTTATAGTTTTTAATTTACCATCAAAATACTTTAAAAAATCTTTTTTGTTTTCAATATCGGTAAGTACCCATTGTGAAGAATAACGAAAATCATCTTTTAATAAGGGTTCGATATATTTGGAATCTTTATTATTTTAGTGCATCAGGAACTAAATCCCTTCAGTAAATATCTTGCTCTTTTTGCCAGACTCTTCGTTTATCAAACAGTCACTATACTCTGGCATAACTCCTGTTTGATTGCCTTGATTCTGACAAAAATTTCTGCGATCTATACTGAATTTATTTAATTCCTGATGCACTAGTGCTCCAAGAACAAAATAACTCCTCATATAAACTCGCTCTTTTTCCCTGACTCTTCGTTGCTCAAACAGTCATTATACTACGGCATAACTCCTATTTGAGCTCCTAGATTCAGAGAAAAATAGCATCGGTTATTATGGGGATATATTTAATTCTTGGAGCACTAGGCTTTTGCAAATTCCATGGCTATTTCTTTGTATGTTTTCATTATAAGCACTGATTTTTATATTTGATGAGAAAATAATTATGCATATATGAACTAACAAAGATGTTTTTGGAATAATTCCATTTTTGATAATTAATTTGTAACTACTCAGGTGGTTTAATTTATTGATTATATGAGAGTTGAAAGCATAATAATATTTTCTCAATTATCCTTTCCCTTTTAAGGGAAATAAGAAAGGGTTCTAAATAGAAAGTTTTGAAAATATTATTATGCAAATACAATGTTTCAATATTTTAAATTTCGCCTATACTAAATATTTGACCTGAGTAGTTACATTAATTTTTTATAGATTCCTACTCTTCTTTTCCTTTATAATATTATGAATACCGCAAGTGCAACCAGTACAACTATTTTAATGTATTTCACATATTTCCAGAAATTTTCATTTTTGATAAATGCTTTTAATTTTCCTGACATAATAGCTATGGAGGACATAATGATATATGCCTGAACAAGAAATATCATTCCCAATATAAATATCTGGTATTTGATATCAATACCGTCTTTGGTTATAAACTGAGGAAGATAAGCTATGAAAAATAGCAATACTTTGGGATTGGAAATATTCATAACCAATCCTTTAAGATAAAGTTTGGAATATTTTGTTTTTTTATCTGCCTCCGAAAGATCAGGTTTTGTTTCCCTGTAAGCCAGATAAGCAAGGTATAAAAGATAAGCGGCACCAAAATATTTTATCGAATTGTATGCAATATCTGAATGAGATATCAAATATGCAACTCCCGTGGCAACCAAAATAGTGTGAAAAATGATCCCTGTTACCAAGCCGGAGGCGATAGCAATTCCTCTTCTGACCCCGCCCGTTACACTTTCCAACAGAACATAAGTATTGTCAGGTCCCGGCATCAAAGTCAGGAGGATTGAAGAACCGATAAACGCTATTATCATTTCACTATTCATAAAAATTGAATTATGATATTAACAAATATACAATTTTAATTAATTTGAAATATTATTTCAGAAATCTTATTTCTTTTTTTATTACCTTTGCAGGATTATTTAATAATTGCGTCTAATCAGGTATAGTGTTTTTTTTAAGGAAAAATAATTCTACCTGATTAGATACTTAGAATCGAAAAAAAATTAAATTATGGCTGGAAACAGAACTTTTACAATGATAAAGCCCGATGCGGTTAAAGCGGGACATATTGGAGCTATTTTGAAAATGATGAATGATGCAGGATTCAAAATAATAGCTATGAAATACACCAAACTTTCCCCTGAAATGGCAGGAAAATTTTATGAGGTACATAAAGAAAGACCTTTTTACGGAGAATTGGTAGAGTTTATGTCATCAGGACCAATCGTGGCAGCTATTTTGGAAAAAGATAATGCTGTTGAAGATTTCAGAAAACTGATCGGAGCTACCAATCCTGCTGAAGCTGCTCCCGGTACTATAAGAAAATTGTTTGCAAAAAGCTTGGGAGAAAATGCTGTACACGGTGCCGATTCAGATGAAAATGCTAAGATAGAAGGCAATTTTCATTTTGCAGGGACTGAGATGTTTGATTAGGCGGTTGATAGTTGATAATTCGCAACTATTAATTAAAGTCGAATAATCTGAGCGATTACAAAAAATATAGCTGTGTCTACTCAGGAAAAGAGTTTTTATTAGACAAAATGATTCTACCTGAGTAGATACTGTGTTAAAAACCTAATAAATATAAAAAAATGAATCCTAAAATACTTTGGCAACCTTCGGATGAATTTATTGAGAATTCTCATATTTTTCATTTTATAAAATGGTTGAAAGAGGAAAAAGGATTGGATTTTGCCGGTTATAACGAATTATGGGAATGGTCTGTAAATGAATACCGTGATTTTTGGGAAATATTGCTGGAATATTTCAGTATTGATTATTCCGGTGAATATCAGTATGTGACTCACGGTGAGGAAATGCCGCAGATCGAATGGTTCAAAGGCATCTCTTTGAATTATGCCCAACATGTTTTTCGCAATGCCAATGAGGATTTTCCGGCTATTATTTTTGGAAATGAGACGGATAAATATTTAGAAATATCCTGGGCGGAGCTTAAACAGAAAGTTGCGAGTTTTGCTTCATATCTCAGATCTATCGGAATTGAAAAAGGCGACAGGGTAGTAGCATTTTTGCCTAATGTACCCGAAGCTACTATAGCATTTTTGGCTGTGAACAGTATCGGGGCGATATGGTCAAGTACTTCACCTGATTTCGGAGTGGATAGTGTCGTGGACAGATTTGCCCAGATCGAACCTAAAGTACTGATAGCTGTTGACGGTTATACATATAATAGTAAAAGGTATGATAAAACGGATGTGGTAAAAAACATTTATGATAATCTGCCTTCATTGGAAAAATTGATATTGCTTGACTACATCGGGGAAACTGAAAAAAATGTTGTATTTGAAGATTATGTTGATTTTCATGATTGTTTGAAAGATCAGGATGCTGAACTGATATTTGAAGAAGTTGAATTTGAACATCCGGTATGGGTTCTTTATTCATCGGGAACTACGGGACTTCCAAAACCGATCACTCATTCTGTGGGAGGGGTTTTGATGGAACATTACAAATATCTGGCATTTCACAATGATGTACACCCGGGAGAAAGATTTTTCTGGTATTCCACAACAGGTTGGATGATGTGGAATTTTGTTCAGGCATCATTTCTGATGGGAGCGACAGTAGTTTTGTATGAAGGATCGCCTGCATATCCGGATATCAATAAACTTTGGGCATTTACAGAAAAAGCCCGGATCAATCATTTCGGAACAAGTGCTCCTTTCATTGTTGCATGTATGAAAGCAGGAATCAATCCAAAAGAAGATTATGATCTGTCGATGTTGCGTTCAATCAGTTCCACCGGGGCGCCATTGCCTCCTGAGGGTTTTGACTGGATATATGATCATGTCAAGCAGGATGTATGGCTTGCTTCTATGTCGGGAGGTACGGATGTGTGTACTGCATTTGTAGGAGGAAATCCGCTTTGGGCGGTAAGGGAAGGCGAAATTCAGTGCAGGGCTTTAGGAGCTGCCGTTTATGCTTTTGATGAAGCAGGCAAGGCAATATATGATGAGGTAGGTGAGATGGTGATTACCAAACCTATGCCATCGATGCCTATTTATTTTTGGAATGACAAAGACTTTAAGAGATTCAAGGAAAGTTATTTCACTTACTATCCCGGAGTATGGAGGCATGGAGACTGGATAAAGATCAATAGTGTGACTAAGGGACTGATAATTTTAGGCAGGTCTGATGCCACGTTAAACAGACAGGGTATCAGAATAGGTACTGCCGAAATTTACAGGGCTGTGGATATGGTAAAAGAAGTGAAAGACAGCCTGATCGTCAATCTTGAACTCGAAGGAGGAAGACATTATATGCCGTTGTTTGTGGTTATGAATGAAGGATATAAATTGAATGACGATATCATCAGAAAGATAAAAAATACACTACGTCAGGAATACACTCCAAGGCATGTACCTGATGAGATAATAACTGTTAATGATTTGCCTTATACGATCAGCGGCAAAAAAATGGAAGCTCCGGTAAAAAAAATCTTATTGGGATTTGATATTAAAAAGGCGATAAATATTGATTCCATGAGAAATCCTGAGAGTATAGACTTTTTTATTGAGTTTAAGGAGAGGTTGAAGGGGTAATCCAAAAAAAAACATAGGTTAAAAAGGAGTTTATTAAATCACTATATTCCTTATAGATATGGTGGATGGGTGTTAGGATTAGTCAACAACGCATTCATACTTTGCTTATCTGCAGTAGGAGTGCTTATCTGTTACATATCGTATTTCTTCTTTTTTCTTGTTTTACTATATCTTTTTTCATATCTCTTTCTTCTTCTTTCAAAATCAGCTTCATCTTTATTCTTTCTGTTACTATCCTCAATTTCAGGATATAATAAATTGAGAATTAAAACTGGAAGATTTATATTAAAGTACTTAATTCCAAAATACAAAATAGAAATAGAGGCAAATACAACTGATTGCCAAATAGATATTTTACCAAGTTTAATAACAGCCATCCCCCAAAATATATATCCCCAATATTGTGTTTTAATCCAATAAAAACTATGATTCTCTTTATAAGAAATTTCTTGTTCTATATCATTTTCATATGTAATTTTTATTCTTTTTTTATTCCATTCTTTGCCTTTTTCCCAACTATATTTAGAACCAACGATTAATGAAATTATAAAAATATATTCACGCCAACTTTTTGGAGTAAAAGTTGATAATATCAAAAATGTCGCTATAATTACTAAGAAAGGTTTATATCCCTTTCCTGTCCAATGAATCATTTGATTTTATTTAATTTTAAAATTTAACAATAACTAATTCTTGGCAATTGAAACATCTGATTTCTGAATTTTCCTCTAATTCTCCACTTCCAAAATTATTTTTCAAATGTTTTGTTATTGCTGGTCTTTGCACTCCAAGTAGCTCAGCAATCTTCTTTTGAGTCATCCAAAAAGTTTCATCATTAATGAGAACTACAAGTATAATGTTCCCATCTTCTCCTTGGTAAAATATGATTTCAGATTCTTTCGTCATTCAGCTTTTTCTTTTAAAGATAATATTTTTTATCCAAATTTATTTTATTAACGGTAATTTTTCTTGGGATGAATACCAACTCAAAGGAATATTATGTCTCGTTTACCCTTAACTAAAAAAAACATTTACAATATTTAGAAAATGAGACTTACATTTCAATTGAACAATTGCGGTTTAAAGAGTAAGGGTAACGCTTTTATTTCCTTATTAAAAAGTAGTATTATTCAGTTTTTTAGTTAAAGTCTATAATAATTCCAAATAATATTGTATATTTGCAGTTGATAAGGTGTAAAAATACAATAATGAAAGTTAAAACAAGAATAGAGAATTCAAATAAAAAGCATGGTTCAGTAAAATTAAGAGGTGCCAGAAAGAGAGCAACTCCTGTAAGACATAGAAAGTTTTCACCATCTTGGGTTGTTGCACACTCTAAAGATGCTCCCGGATTCAAATTAGAATTAATAGGTCGTATTAGAGAAGGTGTTAAAAAGTCAGATTGGAAACAATTAATTCAATACACAGATTCTTCTGAGAAAGAATTCGAACATATTCTTCCTGTGTCTATAAGTAGTATGCAAAAGAAAACTATTTATGGGAAAGAGACGTCTGAACGTATTTATGAATTAGCCGGATTGTTTGGATTAGGTTATGAGGTCTTTGATTCCAAAGAAGATTTTAAGAGATGGTTAATGACACCATCCAAAACTCTCGGCAATAAAATTCCATTTGAGCTACTTGATAGTAGTTTTGGTTTTGAAATAGTAGAAAACGAAATCATTAGAATTCAATATAACGTTTACAGCTAATGATTGTCTACAGAGTAACTAATCTAAAATATAAAGACAAAACATTATCTGGAATTGGTGCTGAAAAAGTTGGTGGAAGATGGAATTCAGTTGGTACAAGAGCTGTTTATTGTTCCGAAAATATTTCATTAGCGTTATTAGAATATTATGTTCATTCCGAAAACATTGCATATTTACCTAAAGAAATTTTGATTGCAAAAATTCAATTTCCAGATGAGTTTTTAATAGAAGAATTAAAAGAACTTCCCGAAAGATGGAATCAATATCCATATTCTTCCAAAACAACAAAGGTTTTTACTGATTTAGCAAAAGACCGAAATAGATTTGCTTTAAGAGTGCCATCTACTATTGTTGGTCTTGAATCAAATATTATCCTTAATCCTTTATTTAAAGATTTTGGAAAAGTTGAAGTAATAGAGTTTATCGAAATACCAATTGATGAAAGACTGAAAAAAGATATACGATAATAATCTACTTTTTAAATATAGACATTTTCCCATGCGATAAATCTACGGGGGACTATTCCGGTCTAAAGTGTAAGGGTAACGCTTTTATTTCCTTATTAAAGTATTATTTTATTTAATGCAGACACTATTCAGCATCAAAGATATCAGTAATGACTTTGTGGAGGTCACCCCATAGGGTAGCTTCCATATCATCTGAAGTTATCTCGGATTACTTTTTGCTTTCCGGTTTAGGTCCATAGAATTCATATAATTCACTTGTAAGAGCAAATTTACTGTTCTTTTCATAAGTAGGTGTTTTGATTAACATCATACTAAAAAGACCTTTAATTCCAATGTATAAATCCTTGCCTTTCAGGATTTGTTGATTGTCTGTAACCATTTCTACCATTTCCAAGGCTTCTGCTCTTGCTTTTTTTTCTACTTTCCTGAGTTTAGGAATTTGAACTAGAATCAGCGCTTTATCTCCGGATATTTTAGTTAAGTATTTAAACTCTGACGGTTTAATTTCTTCGGTTGTAAAAATGTCAAATACCTTTTTGATTTTATATGATATCGAATCACTTTCCATAGTCGGATTTGATATCATTAGCTTTTCATCTGCGGATAACAGGTCGCTTCTTGGATCTTTTTCAGATGTTATTCCTATTAGTGTAATAAATGCAATTAATAACCCAAATATTATCAGACCGAGCCAATGCCAAAATGGTCTTTTCGTTTTTCCTTTATAATTTTTATAGAGGCTTTTAAGTTCAGGCGAAAACTCATTTTGAGCAATAGTTCGCTTGCAATGCGTACATTCAGCTACTGCTTTCTTACCAATAGGGAAAATTGGAATCCAAAATATATGGGCATATTTTCCAAATACTGAAATTCTTTGTGTACTTTCTTGTTTGCAATAATCACATTTACTATTTGGAATGTTGAAATTCCCTATATTGCTTGCTCTTGTTCCGAAAAAAAATATCATAGTCTTAATTTTATCTAATAATAGTTTGTTATTATTTCTTATCAGAGATAATTCCTTATATTCGCAACAAATTTATATATTTATTCCCTATTTTTCAAAAATCTGTAGTAAATTCAAATTATCCGGAGGACTTTTGATTTTTCTAATTTCTTTTGTGGTTATATGAGTGTAAAATAAAGTTTCTTTATATCTTAGTAAAGAGCTATAAAAATCAGCTTCAAAGATAAGCAATAATTTATGATCTTTTATTGATTTTTCTGCAAATATCATTGATCGAAATAAAGAATAAATGAAAGAGGAGAATTTTGCAATTGAGAAGGAGATATTAATCAATCTAAGGCTGTTAGTTTAGCTGAATATCAAACAAAATTACGTTTAATTGTCGAATCGCCATAGTGCTCTGTGTCCGGTGGTCATGTCTTCATTTCATTATGGCAGATAAATTTGAGAGGTGCACTGTGGTTGTTCTAGTTGGAGTCTTCATCTCGATTGTAGCTCGTTTTCTTTATTCTAAAAATATGTTTTCACTGCAAATTCATATTGTTCAATAAATATTCTTTTAAAAATTGTGATATTATTCTGTTCATAGAACAATAACATAGCTTTCTTGTAATCAACACTATCGACTGTTCTAAATGAGATAGGACAATATTTATGGTTTATCAATATTGCATTACTTACAATTCTTGCTGTTCTTTTATTACCATCAACAAACGGTTGAATGTATGAGATAAGAATAAGTGCAAGAAATGCTTGCTCAAAAACAATTTCTTTCTTATTTATTAAATCACAAGTTAAGGATAATGCTTCTTTTATTTGAAATTCATTGTCTATTGGTCGATAGTTAGTGCCTGAAATACCAACTCTTCTTTTTCTTATGTTTCTATCAACAGCAAGTTCTTTTGTTAAGATACTATGAATATCTTCAATTTTAGATACAGACAGAGGAAATAAATAATTAGGATTTTCAAATATAAAATCAATAGCTTTCTTATGATTAAGCAACATTACGGCATCTTCTTTTGATTTTCCTGCCGCAGTCTCCTTTTCTTTTAAAAGCCGTTCTGTTTCCAGTAGCGAATAGGTGTTTCCTTCTATTTGTGAAGATTTCCAGCTTAAATCAATAGCAAGTCGTTCAAATTCTTTTTTTATTTCAAATTTGCTTAATTCGGATATGTTTATTTCAAATTCTTTTTGTAAACCGGATAATTGTGTTAATTCTTCTTCTGTGAATAATTTTGTTGCCGGAAAAATATCCGTTAATAGTGAAAAATTGAAACTCTCAATTATTATTCTTTCGTCTATCTCTTTTTTGTAATAGTCGTGAAGGTCTATTTCACGAAACAGATTATAATATGGGGATAGTTTATATCTTGTTGCTTTTCCTTTCCCTGTAGTCAATATAGACTTTTTTGCCACAAGTTTGGATAAAACTCTTTTTATTGTGGCAATACTTTTTTTCTCCGGTATTCCTTGTCGAATTTCTTCAGAAGAAGTCCCGGAATTTTGTTTTAAAAATTCTAATATTAGGTTTTCTATTTTCATATTATCGATTCAGCTCACAAACATAGTCAATACGGCTCAATATTTAAAGTTTTTGAGCTGTTTTTTTTCTTAAATGAGCTACAACTCAAAGGAATGTATGTCTCATTTCCCCTTCACTATAAAGAATAATCACAATATTTAGAAAATGAGAAATACATTTCCCCGTAATATAAATCTACGGGGGACTATTCCGGTTTAAAGAATAAGGGTAACACTTTTATTTCCTTATTAAAAAGTTGTATTATTCAGCTTCAAAGGTAAGAAATAATCTATGATTTATTTTTGATTTTTTTACAAATATCATTGATCGAAATAAAAAATAAAGGAAAGAGAAGCATTTCGCAATTAAGAAGGGGATATTAATCAAACCAAGGCTGTTAGTTTAGCTAAATACCAAACAAGATTATGCTTTATTTTTGAACGGCAGGGTACCGTTTGTACCCTGAAAGTAGGGAAGAGTATTATTCCACACTACTTTAAAGTGGTCGGGCTTTATTTTATTACGGCTGATAGATGAGAGAGGTATAATATGGGTATTTTAGTTGGTGCTGTCATTTCAATTGTGTGCAGTATTTATATCTAATAGTTTCTCGATTTCACTTTTTAATATTGGTAAATGATTTGTTTTAATAGCCCAAACAATATTATCATCTACGCTATCGTAACTGTGAATTATCCTATTTCTAAAATTTACAATTTCTCTTGAATTTTTAAGTTTTAAATCATTCTCTTCCTTTGAAATCTGATTTACAGCTTCACCGATAATTCCAAGTTGTCTTTCTACTGCACTCTTAGTTTTTAAATCATTTTGATATTTAACAAAGTCATAACCTTTTAGAAACTCTTCAATAGCTTCTATAGAAAATAAGATATCAAATAAAAATTTCTTAATTCGCTCTGTCATATAATAGAAATTTTGAGTTATCAATATCATTTTTTAAATATGGATTTTTGATATTCAAGTTAGTTAATAAGTCAACTTTTCTTGCGAATAACTTTTCTAATTCAGACCATAATTTCATTATTAATTCGCCCTTCTCAATTGGGGGCAAATCATCAAGTTCAACGATTAAATCAACATCACTGGTTTGAGGATTGAAATTACCTTTGGCAATTGACCCAAATACAAAAATTCTTTTAACCTTGTATTTATTACAAAGTGCAATTAGTTCTTCAATTTTATTTTCTATTTCAATTGGTAATTTCATATTTCAAAGATACAACAATTTAAAAAATAATTCAAATAAAGACTTTTTATTATCCTTCATAGAAATCTAAATTCACTTCCTTAACATCATATGTAGATTTTATTTGGACTTCGATACATAGGCTATTCAGCGTTGTGGCATTAGCCATACTTATCGTCATAGCCGCGGTGTTACTAGCAGACTTAAGATTAATACAGGGTTTTATTTTGCTCGAAAAGTATATCATTTACATAACTATTAAGGTATTTAGATAATCCATCAAGGTCAGGAAATATGGCAAATTCATTTATTCCAAAGAAATCTAATTTTTGTTTAATATCTAAAATACATTTTTTGTCAATTAGATATTTTGTCATTCTTTCTCCTTGGTCTGTTTCTTCTAATGGAACATTTGGGTTTGGTGATATTGTAAATAAACCTCTTTGATTAACTATTCTACCACTATTTCCTTTCGGAAAAAAAGAGAGAACTTTTTTAATATTAAAGGGGTCTTTTGTATCTGGATTTTCTATCTTTTGGGGCCTATATGAAAATAATGCCGCTTCTGTTTTTCTATTTTCATAAGTAGCAAAAAATAGTGCTGTTAACGGATTTTTTGACCAATCCAATAATCTTGTAGCAAGACCATGATGTTGTGCTAATGCTAACCAATCCCAATCATCTTCAGGTTTATTTTTAAAATATTGAATTCCATACCTTTTCCAACTTTCAAATATATTTTTTTCATTTTTAGGCTTTGAAAAATATTTCCATAACGGAGGCCTACCTAATTTAGGGACTAAATTCCAAGAAGAATTAGATTGTCCTCTATATATGTAATAAAATCTATTTTTAGGTTCTCCGATTTTTTCTATTAAGTCTTCAAAACTTTTTACTTTTATTGTTTTCATAGGATTTTCTTTTGTAGTATTAAATGATTCAAGTGATTTTATTCTTTTATGCTTACTAGTAACTCAAAGGAGTTTATGTATCATATACCCTTTTCAAAAAAAACAATCACAATATTTAGAAAATGAGACTTACATTTCAATTGAACAATTGCGGTTTAAAGAGTAAGGGTAACGCTTTATCTTCTTATTAAAAAGTTATATTATTTATCTTCAAAGATAAGCAATAATTTATAATCTATTATTGGCTTTTTTACAAATATCATTGATCGAAATAAAAAATAAAGAGAATTGGATGATTTTGCAATTAATAAGGGGATATTAATATATCCAAAGCTGTTATTTTAGCTGAACACCAAACAAGATTATGCTTTATTTTTGAACGGCAGGGTACCGTTTGTACCCTGAAAGTAGGGAAGAGTAGTATTTCATACCATTTTAGTAGTGGTCAGGCTTTTATTTAATTCATTTGGTTTCATTATGTAAAGATTTTCCATTTTTCTTTACAAAGATACAATATTATGATAAGAAAATCCAATTTTCTTTACATAGTTGCTTATTAATGATAAGATATTTAACTTTTGTTATCAGAATGATTTTTCAGTGGGAATATTAATAAAACTCAGGAT
>Ga0256832_1000690_pt1 | contig 22063 bp, 14 predicted proteins | sample 134614metaG_FD_190534 | JGI IMG/M metagenome (GOLD analysis project Ga0256832, IMG submission 190534) | Hydrothermal vent microbial communities from Lau Basin, Pacific Ocean - 134-614 | ecosystem: Environmental > Aquatic > Marine > Hydrothermal vents | place: Pacific Ocean: Lau Basin | collected... | reverse complement strand
GTCAGACGGCAGTTGCGCTTGCCGTTGCCCTCGACCTGACAGGCCCCTGGCCGATGCTCGGATGCCAAGAAGTCCGGCGTCGTGTTTTGTGAAGATCGGGTATTGGACGATGGTGGCGGGGGACCTGTCAGGTCATCATGGCGCCGGCTCGAACTTCATCACCCGCGCGTTGTCCGCATCCGCCACCCAGATGAAGCCGTCGGGCGAAGCCGCGACGCCGTTGAGATAGCCGAACTGGCCCGGACCCGAGCCGTACTCGCCCCAGGCCGCCTTCGGATTCCCCTGCGCGTCCCACACCAGCACCCGCCAGCCCGTGGGATCGGCGGCGTACACCCGGTTGTTCTTGTCCACAGCCAGATAGGGCTTCATCAGGATATCCTGGCCCTCCCAGCCGGGCACGGGCCACGCTTTGAGGAACTGGAAGTCGGGGGAGAACTTCTGGATGCGCTGGTTCCAGGTGTCGGCCACATAAACGTTGCCGTCGCCATCCACGGTGATGCCCACGGGCTCATCGAAATACCCGCCGTCGACGCCCGCGCCGCCGAACTGCGTCACCGGCTGGCCGTCGGGCGTGAACACCTGCACCCGTTTGTTGCCCGTATCCGTCACCAGCAGATTGCCGTCCTGGGTGAAAGCGATGGCGCGCGGGCCCCAGAACACGCCCATCTCGCCCAATTGGCCATCGGTGGAGACAAACGCGCCCCAGGCGGTGATGAACTCGCCCTCGGGCGTGAACTTCTGGATGCGGTGATTCCATGTGTCGGCCACATAGACATTGCCATCCGGGCCGATGGCCACGTCCCAGGGCTCGTTGAACTGGCCCGGCTGATCGCCGAAGCTGCCCCACGCGTTCATCATCTGGCCGTCGGGCGAGAACACGACGATGCGATGGTTGCCCGTATCCGCCACATAGATGCGGCCATCCGCGGCCACGGCCATATTGCGCGGGGTGGCGAGTTGCCCCGCCCCGCCCACGATCTGCACCGCGGGATGGTCGATATATAGATTTTCGAAGGGGTCTGTGGTGACGCCCTCCTCGGCCAGCGCCGGCAGCGTGGTCAGGTCCCATACCTGCGCCGCGATATCCTTGCGGATGAACATGATGAAATGGTCGGCCGGGCTCCAGTCCGCAATGGGCTGCTGATATTTGCGATAGAGCACGATATCCCAGAAGACCTTGCGGGCCTGAGGGTCCTTGATCCAGCTCCAGAGCAAGGGCAGGCCCTTCAGCACCGTGCCGTCGGGCTGCGGCGCGCCATCCACCAGTTGCTTGTACGTCTCCTTGGGCCACCAGATCTGCCGGTATTCGATGCGATAATACTTTTTCCCCAGGAAAGGCTTGGCCTTGCCCTCGTTCTCGATGCCCACCAGCACCACGGGCGCATCCTTCAGCGCTTCACGGGTAATGCCCGCGCCCACATATTTCTTGTTGGGGAAGTCGCGGAAATACCACTCGAAAGGCCATGTGGTCTCATTGTCATAGACAAAGGCCAGCGCGTTCTCGCCCGCCGTGCGACGGGAGATCTCCCGCAGGTCATTCACCACGATCTTGATATCGGGCGTGCCGTGCGCGTACACCAGCGGCTCGATGGGATAATCGTAATTGACGTAATTCAGCAAAAACGACGTGCGCACCCAGAACAGGGCCAGCAATCCCAGCAGACTCAACAACACCAGCCGCCCGCTTAAGCCCCAACCCAGCGTCCGCATCTTGCGATAGAGGAACCACCCCAGCCCGATCAGCGCCAGCGCGCCGATGAGCGCCGCCATGGTCTGACTCAGCGCCTCCAGCGATTTGCCCTGGAACGGGCGTTGCTTCAGCACTTCGTAAAACACAATCAGCCAGATGGGCGCGCCCAGCAGCACCCACAGACCGCCCTGCTTCCAAACCGCTCGCCAATCGATGGCCTTCAGCTTCCAGGCGATCCACCAGCCCGCCAGGATCGACATGGGCAGGGCGAAATGCGTCGTCAGCCAGGGCATCTTCTCGCCCGCCCAGGTGTACGCGCCCCAGGTCAGCGCGATCCACCACACCAGATAAAGCAGCCACAGGTCGCGCACCGATTGGGGCGCCGCCGCGTCATCGGTGATGGAGGCGTCCACCGACTGGCGGCGGAAGATACGCACGAGAATGCCGATGGTCGCCGCGCCGCTGAGCAGCATGGGGATGAATTCGTAGAGAGGGACGAGCATGAAATAATAGAACCAGGGTTGATTCCCGCGGGCCACCTCCTGTTGCGAAAGCCAATAGCCCAGCGCGCCCACCAGGCCCGTGGCCACGCCTCCGCCATTGGTGAAGAAGGTGGTGAAAAACAGCAGCATCAGGCCGTAGTAGAGCCCCAATCCGCCCAGATACGCGTAGAGATCATCCTGCGTCGAAGCCCACCACGCGCCCAACGCCGTGAACAGAATCCACATGACTGCAAACACGACCACGGCGATAAGGGTGTCGCGGGCCAGCGGGTCGTTGAAATTGATGCTGGAGGGATTCCCGCCGAACATCTTGATGAAGAACGCAGCGAACAACGGCCCAGACAGCGTCACCACCCACATCGTCACGTCCCACTCCCGCCAGCCGTGGATCTTGTCGCTGCCGTAGCCTTTGAACATGAGCCAGAAGGCCCCAGCCAACATGGTTCCGCCCAATACCGCCATCGGCCACACCGGAAAGCCCAGGCTGTTGCTTTTTACCACCTGGCCCACGGGCGCATGGATGGATTCATACATGGGATAGACCAGGAACAGCCCGCCCAGAGCGAGCAGGCCCAGGAAAGGCCACTTGTATCCCTTCGTCTGCCAGTTCCCGGCCAGCAAGCGCCACAGCAACACGAGCACGAGGTAGCCCATGAGGATGATGACATAGATGAACGCCACCTCCTTGGTCGTGTACAACAGCCCCAACATGGCCGCCATCGCCACCAGCAGCTTCTTTTCTCCCTTCTGGATGTAGAGAAAGATGAGGAGAATGACCGCCAGGGCGAAGAAGATGGCGTAGAGGTCGTGGCGGATGTAACGGCTGTGGAAGAGCAGGGATGGGGACAGGGTCAGCATGACCGCGGCCAGAAACGCGCCCAGCTTGCCCAACCAGGGCCGAGCCCACCACAGCATCGCCACCACGCCCGTGCCCAGCAGCACCACCGGGAACCGGGCCGAGAAGTCGCTGGGCCCGAAAATGAAATAGCTCAGCGCGGTGAGGTGAAACAGCAGCGGGCCGTGCATCAACGGATCATGCCGAAAGCCTGTGCCATTGTACAGATTGTAGCTGTACGTGGTGTGCAGGCTCTCATCGTGGCTCATGGTGCGGGCGCCCACATCATACACCCGTAGGATGAAGGCGATGAGCACCAGTGTGATCCATGCGATCTTCTCCCAGTTCAGGCGGAGATAGACCACCGCCGGGCTGTCGAGAATCGAGGTGGCGTGAGGGGAATCGGAGTGTTGTGCGGTCATGGCGATCGGTTCGTCGGATGAACGTTGGAAATGCCGATGGAATAGGGTGGCGGGTGAATGTGTTATATTCTACTCGAATCGTAACTGCTAACGCACCCCGGTTAACAAACCACAAAGAGCACAAAGAACACGAAGAAAAAATGTATAAATTTCCCTTTGTGCCTTTGTGTCTTGGTGTTCTTAGTGGTTTTCGGGTGACGACCGGTGACGACCTTAAACTAAACGCATTTTGAAATCAGGTGTTTTTGGCCTCGGCCACCCGGAGCTGAAGCTCCGGGCTACGAAACGACGCCGGGTGAACCCGGCTTCCTGCGGCGCGCGACATGCACCGTAGCCCCATTCATGGGGCGTCGTTTTTAGCCCGCAGTTCACCTGCGGGCGGCAGCGCGGCCAGAGAATCGCCTTTCATGGATGATCCAATGCGAACCAAAAAGCCTTGGTTTCAATTTGCTTTCAGTTTAGTGGTTACCACGAATCCGGATTTTCAATCGGGAATGGCAAATAGCAGTTTGCGCCAGGCCCGACGCAGTGGCGCATGTTGGCGGGCGTATTCCGTGGCCAAATCCCGCTGAACATCCAGCAGCGGGCGGCGGAGACATTCGGTCTCCGCTTCGGATAGGCCTTCGCCCAGAATGACGCGGGGATAGGCCACGTAGGGGCGGGGATGGAAGAAGGTGGGACGTAGCTCGCGAACGTATGCGGCGGTGTTCTGGATGTTGTCCATGGTCTGGTCGGGCAACCCCACCATGACATAGGCCCGCACGTTGATGCCATACCGTTTCGCTGCGGCCACCACTTCGTGGATATAGGCCAGATAGGTTTTGGCGTGACGTGCATCCTCCACCCGCCCGATACGCACGAGCTCCTCCGGGTCGCCCGATTCGACGCCGATCTTGATGGTGGTGCAGCCCGCGCGGGCCAGCTTCTTCAGCAGGGTTGGATCGAAATGCTCGGGCCGGGATTCACATTCCCAGGGCGTGTGGAAGTTCGCGGCGATCAGACCCTCGGCCACGTCCATCGCCCACGCCCGTTCTGCCGCGAAGACGGGGTCGCGGGCCATGACGCGTCGCGTCCCGAACGACCGCTCCAGCCACAGCATCTCCTCCACCACGTCCGAGGCCGGGCGCTGGCGGTGCGAACGGCCCTGGGCCCGCACGTAGGCGCAATAGGCGCAATTGTCATCGCAGCCGCGGGACCCGAACAGGGTGAGGAAACCGTACTTCTGCCAGGGAACCGCGTCCCAGGCCGGGCGAGGCAGGCGTTGGGGGTGGCGAAGCAGGCCGGCGAAATTGTGTTCGTCGGGAAGCAGGTCGTGGGCTTTGACGATGCCAGGATCGGGCAGCGGCCCGGACGCCAGCCTGGCAAACGCCAGCTCCGGGTCGCCCGCCAGCATGTGACTGGCTCCCGCCGCCAGCAAGTCCTCGCCGTTGTAACGCACACCCGTCCCCAGGGCGACGATGGGCGTTTGGGGAAAAGCGGCCCGCAGGGCCGAGATAGCCTGTTTGTCCACGTCCAGCGTGCCCCAGCTCGCATAGACGCCCAGCAGGTCGGGCTGCAACGCTCTCACCCGGTCGATGGTCTCCTCCAGACCGATTTCCTCGCCCACCGCGTCCACCAGCCCCGCGTCGATCTCCGCCTCGCGCAGCGCCGCCAGGATGACGGCCAGCGTGTGAGGCGGATAGAGAAAGCCGGTGGACATGGCGCCGAACGAGGCCGTGCCCTCCCGGTTGGGAAGGAGGTCTGTGGTGGAGGGAGGATTGAGGAGAAGGACGGGCATGGCGGATGTTCGGTAATCAGTGATCAGTCTTCAGTGTGCAGTCAACCTTGCAATTTTACTCCATTCGGGCGTCGATGTCGAACGTTGCAGTCAGGCCGTCGGGCGTCAGGTGGGTTACGTGCATGGACCCGACAGAGGCGGGAAGCTAATCACGTAATGCGTAATGCGTAATGCGTGATGCGTAAGGATTTTACGAATCACGGATGACGCATCACGCCCGTTGCAGATTCGCCCAACATGGGCTTCAAATCCCCTTCGCAAACCAACGCAACGCTATTTGCGGATCAGCTCATAGATGACCACCGGCTCGCCCCCGGCGTCATCCTGAACGACCATCAGCAGCTTCAGGCCCGGCGGCGGGTTTTCGGGATCATCCACCAGGGGCGCGAATTGAGGGCGCAGGTTATGGGCTTCATAACCATCGATGGCCCAGAATTTGGCGCGGTGATGGCGGGCGTAGGCCAGGGCTTTATCCACGCTGGCCGCGGGCGTGGGAACCCATGCCGCGCCCGCGTGGTAGGCGATGGCGGGATAGCGGCTCATCACGATGTCGCCTGGTTCGACATAAGGCGCGAGGGCCTTGCCCGCTTCCAGGTGCACGGGCCGGGCCGAACCGGGTAGATAGGCCGTGTCCGCCTGCCGCGGCGTCATCACCAGGAAGAAGACCGCCAGCAGCGCCGTCGGCAGCCAGACCAACCATGTCAGGTTGCCTCGATTTTTCCCTGGCCTTGGCGCCTTCGCGTCTTTGCGTGAGATCGTCCAAACCGTATCCTGCAGCCAGTCGCCCAGCTCCAACAACCCATGTCCCGCCCAGATCATCAGGATGGGGACCAGGGCCGCGATATAGCGCTCCTGCACGAAGAAAAGGATGAAGCTGAGGCCGGGTAGCAGGGTGAAGGCCAGGAAAAGCTCGTTCCAGGCCCGTTCCCTGTCCCAGGCGCGGCGGAACAGCCCCAGCGCCAGGGGGAGCAGCAGATACCACGGGAAGAGATGGATATTGAAGAGCTGAGCGAACAGCTTGAGCGTGTTGCCGTAGAGGATGCGGGCGTAAGCCACGGGATTCGCCAGGATGTAATCCAGCGCGGATGCAGCCGCGATCTCCTCGCTGAAAAAGCGCACCTGCTGGCCCGTGCTGTCCAGTCCCCATGTCTCGATATCGAACTGGCGGAAGCTGCCCAGCGCCAGTCCCTCGGCCGTGGCGAAATTCGCCCCCACCTTCTGGCTGATGGTCCATACGCCCGTGGCTTCGTGCACCCGATAGAGATAGGGGAAGATGACCGCCAGGAAGACGATCCCCAGCAGCAGGGGATAGCCCAGGTTGCGGATGCGGGGCGGGCGGCTCAGCGCCCGCAGGCCCAAAATCAACCCCATCGCTCCCAGGAAGACGACCGCCTCCGGCCGCACGTAATAGGCCAGGGCCAGAAAGACGCCCGCCAGGGCGATATCCAGCGCCCGAAATTTCTGGAACGCGCGATAGGCGAAGAACACGCCCGTCAGCGACAGCGCCCAGTAAGGCGGCTCGGTCAGCGTGCCCCAATAGAGGGGCATGAGCGCGGTGGCGGGCGCCAGGGCGATGAGCAGACCCGCGGCGATGGCGCTTTTCGTCCCGTAGACGCGTCGGGCCAGAAAGTAGATGACCAACACCAGCCACACGCCGAACAGGATGAAACTCCAATCGCTGGCCCGCTTCATGTCGCCCGTCAGCAGCGTCAGCGCGGCGTTGATGAAGGGGTAGCCGGGCGTGTGGTGATAATCCCAATGATTGGTGAAGGCGAGATGGTAGCCCTGGCCGCGGAACCAGTTGCGGCCCAGCCACATGTAGAAAGGCTCATCGCCCCACACGATACGTTCGGCCCCGGCGTAAACATATCTCACCACAAACGCCAGCAGGCCCAACAACAGCGGCGGGAGGATAGAAGATCGACGGAATGTATCGGTCATGAGTTCATGAGAGATCGTTCGTTGATGATGGCGTCTCCAATTCCTCCTCCCCCTCTTTGCCGCGTTTTTCCAAGGCGTCCACCCGCAGGCGCAGGATCGCGATCTCCTGGGTCAGCGTGCGTATCTGATCGCTGAATTTGGAAATGACCAGCGTAAGCTGGAAGATGATGAGCAAGAGACCGATGATGCCCAGGCCCAGGAAAAGCGCGGGGGGATATTCGATGCCGAGGAAAAAGGCAATCTGATCGAGCGGCGTGATGAGGATAGGGGTAGCGACCAGCGTCAGCGCGGCCAGCAGCCACAAAAGCGCATATTCCTCTTTCAGACGCCGCGTGCGCATGAGGTTGATGATGGTGAACAGCACGATCAACCCGATGACGAAAAGCAAAAGACGCGCGCGCGGGGACATGGGCCAAAGTATAGCATAATTCATTCAGACCTTGGAGCTCTGCGCAGAGCTCCAAGGTCTTATGCGCGGCGCGGATGAAGCCGTTGCTGGTCGGATCGCTCTATTCGAAATTGTGGGAACGCTCTCAAGGTGATTTGACAACACAGCGTTTTTGGTGCAGGATCAAGGCGATACGATGCGCTTTTCCCCCGTCCCCCACCTGATACGCGCCGTTTCCCATGCCTTATCTCAACCTATCTACCAACCGAACCGTGCCTTTGCAGAAAACCTCCTTTACCATCGGTTCCGATCCTTCCTGCGACCTTCCCCTCACGGACAAGGCAGTGGCCCCGCGCCATCTCATCCTGCAATCGCGCGGGGATGGCTGGCAGGTGGCGACGCTGAATCTGCACGCGCCCGTGACCGTCAACGATCGACCCATATCCGGGCTGGCTTTGTTGCATGACGGCGACCGTATCCGCATGGGTGAGGGCGTAGAATTTGTCTGGCGCGAAGCGGATGCGCCGCCGCAGAAAGGCCCGTGGCTGGGGCTCCTGCTGATTTTTCTGGCCGTGATCGCGGTTCTAAGCATCCTTTTCGCGGTGTATCGATTCGACGCCGCCTATCTGGAGGGCGTGCTCCCCGCCACCATGGCTCCGGAGACGACCATGCAACCCGCGCCCGCTCCTGCATCCGGTGCGCCCATGCTCCAGCCCGCGGGCGTCAGCCCGAACGGGCATCCGGTGTATGAAATGACTTTGTCCGGGGATGGGAAGAGCCCGTAGGGTGGGCGTGTGGGGGCAGAAGGGGCAACTCGGGCGGCGGTTCGCCGATATCGATGAACATAGCGGGGCGCGTAGCCCCGTAAACCAGTAAACCTGGAAAACCGGTTCCATTCGCTCATCCACCCGGTCTACTGGTGTACCGGTCTACCGATTTCCTGGTCTACTAACTCTATTTTCAAAAGGGGGCCTGACTTGCCCATGCGCCCGAAATTGTCGAAGATTAGAAGCTGGGATACAATAATCGCAAGGCCGATCTTTCTTATTTCTTCTCTTATCCCGGCGAGATTTCCATGACTTCCAACAATCCTTTTGCTGGCAAACTCATCCTGGTGGTCGATGACGAAGCGCGCATGATTCGCTTTGTGCAATACAATCTGGAATTGGAGGGTTTTCGGGTCATTACCGCGCATAACGGACTGGAAGCTATCGAGAAGGTGCGTACGCAATTGCCCGATCTTGTGATTCTGGATGTGATGATGCCCGAGATGGATGGTTTCGAGGCGCTGGAACAAATCCGTAAGATCTCGGATGTGCCCGTGATCATGCTCACGGTGAAGAACGAGGATGAGGACAAGCATCTAGCCTTCTCCAGCGGCGCCGACGACTATCTCACCAAGCCTTTCAGCCCTCAGGAGTTGGTGGACCGGGTGAAGGCGGTGCTGCGGAGGACGTCCGGGCCTTCGTCCACTGACAGCCAGATTTTGAAGATCGACGATCGATTGCAGATCGATTTCGCCAGCCGCGAGGTCATCGTCGATGGCAAGCGTATCAGCCTGCGCCCCACCGAATGGCGGCTACTCTATCATCTTGTGAAGAATGCGAACTGGGTCATGCCTGCGGAGCTGCTTCTGCAGAAGGTGTGGGGCTATGAGTACAAGGACGACGTGCAGCTTCTGCGCCTCTACATCGCCTATCTGCGCAGCAAAATCGAGAAGGACACCAGTAATCCCCAGTACATTCTCACCGAGCGGGGCGTGGGCTATCGCTTCGTCATGCCCGAGAAGTCCTCCTGACTGTTCCGAAAATAGCGTTGTCGTTGGTTGAGAAAGGATCGCCAAGCCAAGATTGGCCGAGGCGGCAACGGGCGTGATGCGTGAAAACGTGAAACGTGAGAGCGTTACGCATCACGCATTACGTTTCACGGCCCGCCAGCCTGGCCGCGAGGCGTTTTCATTGGTATCGGCGCGGGGTTGCCCGCCGTCGGACTGCTTTGAAAATAGATTTGGAGGACGCAGATGACGCAGATTGAAACGAATGAACGCAGATAAAAAGAAAAAAATCGTAACTGCTAACGTACTTGACTTTAGGCCGCCAAAAGCCACGTGTCTTCGTGGCAAAAAGTGGTGGCGATACCTTAGCAGTTACAAAAAATCTGTAAAAATCATCTGCGGAAATCTGCGATGCGAAGCATCCATGTCATCTGCGTTCTCATTTTCATCGGTATCGGCGCGCTGCCGCGCGTGGCGCCTGTTGCGTCACGTTCTGACGTTTTACGCTTGACGTTTGACGGTGGTATACTTGCCTATTGAACGTCATCCCATACATCGTCATTTTTCCGGAGGTCATTCGTGCGCGTTTCGGTCTTGCAAGAAAATCTGGCCAAGGGCCTTTCCATTGTCGGGCGGGCAGTCGCCAGCCGCAGCACGCTGCCTGTGTTGAATAATATCCTGCTGGAGACAGAGCATTCTCAACTCAAGCTCTCCGCCATGGATATGGAGATTGCCATCAATTGTTGGGTGGGAGCGATGGTCGAGGAGGAAGGACAGATCACTGTGCCCGCGCGTCTGCTCAGCGATTTCGTGAACTCCCTGCCCAAAGAACGCATCGATATGGAGCTCAACGCCCGCACGCAGACCCTGCATCTGCGCTGCGCCCATTACGAGGCCAACATCAAGGGCATCGACGCCAACGAATTCCCCATCATCCCCACCTACCAGGGCGACATGGACGCGCCCAGCGTGGAGGTGGAGCCCGCGAAGCTGCGTAGCATGATCGATCAGGTGGCCTTTGCCGCCTCGAAGGATGACAGCCGCCCCACTTTCACCGGCGTCTACACCCTGCTGGAAGGGGATCGGCTGACCATGGTGGCCACGGACGGTTTCCGTCTGGCCGTGCGCAGCGCCATCCTTGAAGAGCCTGCGGCCTCCAACCTGGGCGTGATCATCCCTGCGCGGGCCCTGACCGAACTCTCGCGCATCATCAGCACTGTCAGCCTGGGCGAAGATGACGGCGTGGAGGTCATCTTCACGCAGGCCCGGAACCAGATCATGTTCCACCTGCCGGGCGTGGACCTGGTGAGCCAGCTCATCGAGGCCAATTTCCCCGATTACAAGAAGATTATCCCCACCAGCTACAACACCCGCGCGGTGCTCGATACGGGCGAGTTCCTCAACGCCATGAAGGTGGCCGATCTCTTCGCCCGCGACGCGGCCCGCTCCGTGAAAGTGACCATGGAGCCTGGCGATCCGGGCAAAGTCATCCTCACCGCCACCAGTCCCGAGCTTGGCGACAACGTCTCCGAGATCGACGCCATGATCGAGGGCGAGGGCATGAACGCCACTTTCAACTCCAAATACATGATCGACGTGTTGCAGATCATCGACACGCCGCAGGTGGCCTTCGAGGCGGTGTCCGCCACCCGTCCGGGCGTGTTCCGGCCCGTGGGCGGCTCACCCGAGGATGAATATGTGCATGTGATCATGCCCATGAGTCCGCGGTGAGGCGGTCATTAGTCATCAGTTATCAGCGTTCAGTTATCCGTAGGACATGGAGACGCAGGCAAGCCAACCCCTGAATCCCTGGCTGTCCATCTGGTTCCGGCCGCGGGCGACCATTCGCTATATCATTTCCACTGACCCGACCTATCGGGTATATTCGTTAGCGGCCTTGGGCGGGATCTCTAAGGTGTTGGATCGAGCGATGTCGCGGGCATGGGGGGATTCGATGGCCTGGTACTGGATTGTTCTCCTGGTGCTGGTTGGCGGCCCGGTGGCGGGCGTGTTCGGCCTTTACATCGGGGGCGCAATTTTTCGTTGGGTTGGCAGTAAGCTGGGCGGTGCGGCGACTTCGGAGGAGGTTAGGGCGGCCATCGCCTGGGCCTCTTTACCAGGCATTGCCGGACTTGTGTTTATCATCCCTTATCTCATCTTTTTGCGATCGGAGGCTTTTACCAGCGAAACGCCTCGCCTCGATGCGATAGTAGCGCAATCTCCGGCGTGGGCCATACTTGTCTCCCTGCTTGGCATTTACCTTATCGTGATCGGGGTTGTGTTGAGCCTTTGGCAACTGGTGCTATTGAGCAAAACCCTGGGCGAAGTGCATGGCTTCTCGGCCTGGCGGGGTTTTCTGACCTATTTTATCCCCAGTTTTGTATTCTTTATTCTGCTTTTCGTCATCTTTGTGCTTCCCAGGGCGATTTACATCGGTCCCTGATGGCGAGCCTTCCCAGACGAAAAAACGCCCCCGGCCAATGGCAGCCAGGGGCGTTTCGTGGTGGTGAGAAGGGATGCTACACATCCAGATTCTGCACTTCCCGGGCGTGGCTGGTGATGAACCGTCGCCGGGGCGCGACCTCATCGCCCATGAGCATGGAGAAGATGCGGTCCGCCTCAGCCGCGTCCATGATGGTGACCTGCAGGGCCGTGCGCTTCTCCGGATTCATGGTGGTCTCCCAAAGCTGCTCGGGATTCATCTCGCCCAGACCTTTGTAGCGCTGCACGTTCACCTTCTTGCCATTGAAGCGGCGCAGCAGGCGATCCTTTTCCTCCTCGGTGTAGGCGTAGAGCTTCTCCTTGCCCGAAGAAATGAGATAGAGGGGCGGTTGGGCGATGTAAAGATGCCCGTGGGTGATGATGGGCTCCATGTAGCGGAAGAAGAAGGTAAGCAGCAGGGTGCGGATATGCGCGCCGTCCACGTCCGCATCGGTCATGATGAAGATATGGTGATAGCGCAGATTGTCGAGGTTGAACTGCTCGCCGATGCCCGTGCCCAGGGCCGTGATCAGCGCCTGGATCTCGCGGTTGCCCAGGGCCTTGTCCAGACGGGCCTTTTCCACGTTCAGGATTTTGCCGCGTAGCGGCAGGATGGCCTGGAAGCGGCGGTCGCGACCCTGTTTGGCGGAGCCGCCCGCGGAGTCGCCCTCCACGATGTACAGTTCCGACTTGGCCGGGTCCCGCTCCGAGCAGTCGGCCAGCTTGCCGGGCAGGGTCATGCTCTCCAGCGCGCTCTTGCGGATGACCAGGTCGCGGGCCTTGCGGGCCGCGGCTCGGGCGCGGGCGCTGGTCAGGCATTTTTCGATGATCTTGCGGGCCTCGCGCGGGTTGCTCTCCAGCCACTCGCTGAACACCTCGGTCACCGCGGATTCCACCTGATTGCGCACTTCGTTGTTCAGCAGCTTGACCTTGGTCTGGCTCTCGAACTGCGGATCCACCAGCTTGACGCTGATGATGGCGGTGAGCCCCTCGCGGGTGTCATCGCCCGAGAAATTGGGATCCTTGTCCTTGAGAAAACCCTGCTTGCGGGCGTAGTCGTTGATGCAGCGGGTGATGGCGCTGCGCAGGCCCGTGAGATGGGTGCCGCCGTCGGGCGTGTTGATGGTGTTGGCGAAGGCGTGGATCGATTCGCTGAAGCCGTCGGTGTACTGGATCGCGGCCTCGATCTGCGTACCGTCGTCGTAGGTGCGCTCCACGTAGACGGGGGAATGGAGGGTGTTGCGGTTCTTGGTGAGATAGCGCACGAAGGAAGCGACGCCGCCCTCGAAGTAGAAGCTCATCTCCCGCGGCTCCTCCGGACGCTCATCCACCAGACGGATGCGCAGGCCGCGGTTGAGGAAGGCCATCTCCCGGAAGCGGTTGACCAGGGTCTCGTAGTTGTAGCGGGCCTCGGGATCGAAGATGGTTTTGTCGTAGAGGAAATGCTGGTGCGTGCCCGTGTCATTCTTCGTGGTTTTCCCCACGACCTCCACGCCGGTGACAGGCTTGCCCTGCTCGAAGCGCTGGCGATAGACCTTGCCATCGCGCTTCACCGTGGACACGAACCATTCGCTCAGCGCATTCACCGCGCTGACGCCCACGCCGTGGAGGCCGCCCGAGACCTTGTAGCCGCCGCCGCCGAACTTGCCGCCCGCGTGCAGCTTGGTCATGACGACGGTCAGCGCGGGCAGGCCCGTCTGCTTCTGGATGCCCACGGGGATGCCGGCGCCATTGTCGATGACCGAGATGCTCTCATCCTTGTGGATGATGACGTCGATCTGGTCACAGCGGCCCGCCATGGCCTCGTCCACCGCATTGTCCACGACTTCGTAGACCATGTGATGGAGCGCGGCCTGGTCCGTGCCGCCGATATACATGCCCGGACGGCGGCGCACCGCCTCCAGACCTTCCAGAACCTGAATCTGATCTGCGGTATATTGCGTCGGTTTGCTTGCGTCTTGTTTCTTTTTTGCCATAGCGCTTGTTATCCGTTGTTTGTTGGTTCGTTGTTCGTTATTCGTTGGCGGCGTCTGTATCCGATGGGTTGAGCAAGAGCATGGCGCGGGTTTTGCGCCAGTGTTGGTAGCGGGATTGGTAGAAGATGAAGGCTGCGGCCACGATGGCGGCCCCCAGGTAGGCGTTGCCGAGGATGCTCAACGCCACGCCCCAATCCTGCACGCTGAGCCGGGCCCAAATGCGGGCGAATCCCTCCATCAACAGGAAGGTGAGGATGAGGAAGCCCAGGGTGCTGACCGCGTTGCGGCCGACCACGTTCAGGCTGCGCCACACAGCTCGGGCCAGATTAACGCCATCCAGGGCGATGGAAATGACCACGAAATAGAGACCAATGCTCAGCCAGATGCCGAAGCCAATGCACAGAATCCACAAAATGGTGATGAAAATCGCGCCCGCCGCGCCAAACAGCAACGCGATGGCGCCGACGAAACCGAAGACGAGGCTGAAGAGCGCCAGGGCGAAGAATAGGGCCAGCAGATAGAGGTTGACATTGAGCCACACCCATCCCCAGCGCTGAAAGAATGCGCCCGAAAGCAGTCGTTTTCCCTCCAGGGAGAAAGCGACCCACGTCAGCCAGAAGCCGCCGATCAGCACCCCGACCGGGATCAGGATGGCGGCCAGGAGAAAAGCGGTCTGCCAGTCCGACAGGGCATAGGTTTGGCTGGCCATGGGCGAGGCGATGGCGTGGAAGTCCAGCCGCGCCAACAGAGAGGGCATGCCCGTAAGCAGACCCGCCAGCAGGGACAACAGGTTGTAGCTGTCGCCCAGGGTTTGCAGGCTTTTCATGGCCGCGTCGAAACTGGCCGCGACGTCCGCCGGCATCTCAGGTTGATTGGCGAACAGGTCCTCCAACCCCTGAATCAGAGGGGCGATGGACACGCGCGGGCCCAGCCACAGGAAGAGATCGAGGAGGATGGGAGGGAGCAGCAACCACAAATGCCGGTTCAAAAAATCGAACCCCTGCTGCAAGGATTCAATGACGCCCAGGGGCTTGTCTTCGGCTTCGATTAACGTCTGCATAGCCCCTATATTTTACCATAATTCCCCGTTTTTCGGTAATCCATTCCGAAAATAGCGTGGCGTTGGTTTGCCAAAATGACTCGAAGCCCCCGTTGGGCGAGTCTGCAACGGACGTAATGCGTAATCCGTGATGCGTAACGACCTCACGGATTACGCATTACGTTTGCCGCTTCCCGCCTCGGACTGACGTGCGGGATGCGATGGCTGCTCGTCTTCAACGATTCAGCTCTTTGATATCTCGCGAGCGATGATATGCCGCTGGATCTCGCTGGTGCCTTCGTAAATCTGGAAGATCTTGGCGTCGCGCATCAGCTTCTCCACGGGATATTCCCGGCTGTAACCGTAGCCGCCGAAGACCTGCACCGCCTCGGTGGTGATCTTCATGGTCATATCCGCACAGAAGGCCTTGGCGTAGGCGGCCAGGGTCGTGTTGCGGTGGCCGTTGTCCAGCAGCCAGGCGGCCTTATGGGCCAGCAGACGCCCGGCCTCGATGTTGATGGCCATATCCGCCAGCTTGAAGCCGATGGCCTGTTTGGCGATGATGGGTTTGCCGAAAGCGATGCGGGTCTTGGCGTATTCGGAAGCCTCTTCGAACGCGCGGCGAGCCACGCCCACTGCCGCGGCCGAGACCGCAGGCCGGGAGCTGTCGAATACCTTCATGGCGATCATGAAGCCCGCGCCCTCGGGCCCAAGCCGGTTCTCCACCGGCACTTCCACTTCCTCGAAGAAGACCTCGCTGGCCCAGGCCGCGCGCTGGCCCATCTTGGGCAGATGCTGGCCCGTGGTCACGCCCCATTCCCGCTCCACGATGAACGCGCTGAGGCCGCCGTAGCGGTCTTCTTTGTTCGTGCGGGCGAAGACCACGAAGAGATCGGCCACCGGGCCATTGGTGATCCAGATTTTCGTGCCGTTGAGCACATACCTGTCCCCTTTCCGCTCCGCGGAAAGCTTGATGCCCGCCACGTCGGAGCCCGCGCCCGGCTCGGTGACGCAGTAAGCAGCCATGGTCCCTTCCGCCATGCGGGTGAGGTACTTTTGCTTTTGCTCTTCGCTTCCCGCGATCGTGATGGGCAGCGCGGCCAGGGAGTTCAGCATGAGCGCGGTCTCGATGCCCGAGCAGCCCCAGGCCAGCTCCTCGGTGAGGATGACCTCTTCCAGCAGGGACATGCCCGGACCGCCGTACTCCTCCGGAATGTTGACGCTGAACAAGCCCAATTCCTGCGCCTTTTGGATCACGGGCCAGGGATATTCGTCGTTTTCATCGTAGTGGGCCGCCACCGGCTTGATTTCGTTTTCCGCGAAATCATGGGCCATATCCCGCAGCATCTTTTGTTCAGAAGAAAGTTCGAAGTTCAACATGGTGCGCCTCGTCGTTGAGAATGGGAGAGGATGAAGGTAGCGAATGGAATCCTGCATCCATTCTAGCATATACTAACGCAATGCGTCAAAGTCTTGTTGCGCAACGCGTCGTAGCTGGGGCGCTGCTTTGAAAATTGATCTCACGCCAAGTCGCTAAGTCGCAAAGGGAAAAGAAGCAAAGAATTCTTGGCGGTCTTTGCGACTTAGCGTGAGATTTTTGTCCGTATCGCCGCGGGCGCGCCCGCCGTCGGACCGAGTTCGGTTTTCCGCCCAATGCTACGGCAATGGCGCAAATGTGATTACGCAGGGGATGGGCAGACTGTCCAGCCCATCCTGCTCCCCGCCCGCCCCACTTCGCCAGCGCAGCCCCGTCGACGCACCGCCATCCAGATTCACCGCGTCGACCAGCCCGATATCCGCTTCTTGCAGGCGTTGGGCGAAGTCGGTCAGCGTGCTGCCATATCCGTCCACCACCCACAGCACCCGACCTTCGCCATCCACGCCCACCGCGGTGCGCCGGGCCAGGGTCCCATCGTCCATCTCGGCCATCTCTGGCACGATTTCCCCCCGCCACAGCAGCGTGGGCCAGCCCTGCACGCCCAGGGTCATGGGCGGAATGCGTTTCTTGGGCTGACGCACGATCTCGGCCCGGTTGTCCCGAATGACCAGGGCTGCCCCCCATTTGGGCCGCACCTGCGCCAACCGCTCCCCATCCACTTCCAGCAGGCCCATGTGTAGATACGCGCCCTCCTTTTCCCAATAGAATCCGCAATTGACCGCGGCCCGTGCATCCGTATCCCCGTCAAGCCACTGGCTCACCGTACGCGCGGCGTCGGGGTCGCCCTCGAAATGGACGCCGTAGCGCACCAGGCCCGGCGCATGGCGCAGAATCGCCAGATTGTCGGACGTCTTCAGCACCTCCGCGCCGGGGAAGATCAGCGTCCAGAAGGCGGGGAGGAGGGTGGGCGTGGGATCAGGATGGGGGCTGAGCGCAGGCAGGGACGCGGGCTTCGTGGCCGCGGATGCGTGCAGTTCCGCGGGCGTGGGCGTGAAGGTGGCCAGGAGGAGGGGCGAGACGGGCGATGGGGTTGGCATCGGTGGCGGGGCGGGCACGGTGCAAGCCGCTGCTAACCACGCAAGCACCGCCAGGAGAAACATACGGACCATGGGCCAAGTATCCCATCAGGCCCCTGAATTTGGCAACTTGTTGTTCCGAAAATAGCGTTCGTTGGTTTGCAAAAGCAACTCGAAGCCCACGTTGAGCGAGTCTGCCATGGACGTGATGCGTAATGCGTAATCCGTGAGGTCATTACGCATCACGCATTACGCATTACGTGCTTGGCTTTACGCATCCACGTGGCTGCGAGGCATTTTCATCGGTATCGGCGCGGGTTTGCCCGCCGTTGGACACAATCCCCGCTCTCAAGTACAATCAACCCATGATCACCATCGGCATCATCGACTACCTCAACGTCGAGCCCCTTTACTTTCGATTGCAGGAGCGGCTGGCGGGCAAGCCCGTGCGCTTTCGCCGGGGCGTGCCCACCGAACTCAACCGGGCGCTGGCCGCAGGCGAGATCGACCTGGCCCCCATCAGCGCCATCGCCGCCACCCGCCTGGCCGACCAGGTCGCCATCCTGCCCAACCTGGCCATCGCCACCCTGGGCGCGGTGAAGACCGTGCTCCTCTTCAGTTGGATGGCCGACCCGCGCGAGCTGGATGACTGCCGCATCGCCCTCTCCGATGAGTCCGCCACCTCGGCGGAGCTGGTGAAGATCCTGGCCCGCCACTTCTGGCGCATCACCCCCCGCTATGCCACCGAACCCCAGGACCTGGACGCCATGCTGCGGCGCTCCTCCGCGGCCCTGCTCATCGGCGACGACGCGCTGGTCGAGTCCGCGCATCGGCGGGAGATCCGGGGCCGAGGCCAGCCCTACGCGTTCGACCTGGGCGATGAATGGCTGAAGTGGACAGGATTGCCTTTCGTCTTCGCCCTGTGGGCCGCGCGCCGCGAGGCGTTGCCCCTGTTGGCCGAACTGGACATCCTGCCCGCGCTCTACGCCAGCAAAGCCGAAGGGCTGGACCACATTCCTCAGATCGCCCGGGCCTACGCGCCCCGCCTGGGTCTGAACGTGGGCGTGCTCACGAAATACCTCTACGACCTGCGCTACGACCTCACCCCGGCCGACCGCGCCGGCCTGCTCACCTACTTCTCCCTGGCCCTGGACGCTTTCCAACCCAACGCGCTGCAATGCTGGCATCCGCAGGAAGGCATGTATCCCGTCTTCGAAGGCGTCCAGACGCCCCTCGCCGCCCTGGCCTGACAGCGTTTTCCTCAAATCGGCGCCCCTTTCTCAAGCATGCCCGATGATATCCACGCCCGCTTGAAGCGCCTGCGCAAAGCGGGGCGAAAGCGCCGCCGCTCGGTCCCGCGCGGGCCGGAAGCCCGGCCGGAGGCGTCCGCCCAAACGCCCGTCCAGCCCCCCGCGCCCGCGCATGATGCGCGCGCGGACGCGGGCGACCTGGCGCAACTGCCGGGCATGGAGGAGCGGGAAAACGCCTGGGGCCGGTATCTCCTCCGCACCGTGCGCTTCCCCCTGACGCACCAGCAGGGCAGGGTCAGCCTGGGCGAGGTGCTGGGGCTGGACGAGGACGCGGTGCGGATGCTGGTCGAGGCCAGGGCGTTCGACTTTCGGCGGGCGGCGTTTTTGGACACGGAGACCTCGGGCCTGGCCGGGGGCGCGGGCACGATTGTCTTCCTCACGGGCGTGGGCGCGTTCGAGGGAGACAGTTACGTGGTGCGACAGTACTTCGCCCGGAATCCAGCGGAGGAGCGGGCCTATCTGCTCGACCTGGCCCGGTTCCTCCTCGAACGCGAGGGCCTGGTCACGTTCAACGGCCGATCCTTCGACTGGCCCCTGCTGCGCACCCGCTTCATCCTGACGGGCGTGGCTCCGCCCGACCCCGAGCCCCATCTCGATCTGCTGATCCCGGCCCGGCGGCTGTGGCGGCCGCGCCTGGGCGCGTGCAATTTCGGCAACCTGGAGCAGCGCATCCTGGATCACCAGCGCAGCGGGCTCGACATCCCCTCCTGGCTCATCCCAAGCCTGTGGTTTCGCTTCGCGCGGGGCGAGGGCAGCGTGCGGGAGATGGAGGCCGTGCTCTATCACAATCAGGAGGATATCGTGAGCATGGCGCCCCTGGCCCATGTGCTGGCCGCGACCCTGGCCGGCGTGCACGATCCTCATCCCCACGACTGGCTGGCCCTGGCCCGCATCTACGCCCGCGCGGGCCAGCTCGACCGGGCGGAGTCAGCCTACCGCCGGGCGCTGGACCATCCCCTGCCGCCGGCGCTGCGGGCGCAGGCCATGCGCGAACTGGCCGCGCTGCTCAAGCGGGCGGATCGCCGGGACGAGGCCGCGGTCTGGTGGCAGGCCCTGGCGAAGCTGCTGCCTGCGGATATCGAGGCGTTGGTGGAGCTGGCCAAGTATTACGAGTGGCATGTGAAGGATGTGGAAAAAGCCCGGGCGATGACCGGGGAGGCCATCCGCCGGGCGCAGGCGTGGCGCAATCCTGTGGAGCGAACGCGGGCGCTGGAGGCGTTGGAGCATCGCCTGGCGCGATTGCGGCGGAAATAGGTGCGCCGGGCAAAGGCCCGCCGACACCTAATGAAAACGCTTCGCGGCCAGGGCGGCGCGGGAAGCCAGTCACGTAATGCGTAATACGTGATGCGTAATGACCTCACGGATTACGGATTACGCATCACGTCCGTAGCAGACTCGCTCAACGTGGGCTTCGAGTTGCTTTTGCAAACCAACGCAACGCTATTTTCGGAACAACTTGCGGGTGATGACGTATTCATCCCATGCGCCCAACGCGTCGAACATGGCGGCGCTGCGTTCCAAAAGCTCCTTCCCCCAGCCCTGATTTCCCAAACGCAGTTGCAATGCGCCCATGGCCCGCAGAGCCGTTCCCTTGGCGACGCTGTCAGGGAGATCTTCCGCCAGCATATACGCCTGTCCGGCGTAGTCGGAAGCCTCCTCCAGCCGTTCCATGGCCGTGTACGCCATGGCCAGACCCGCGTATGCGGTGCACAGGTCTCGGGGTTCTTCGGACAATCGGGCCAGTTCGAGCAAGGCTCGGGCGTGTTCCAGGGCTTGGGCATGTTCGCCCAGCGCCAGGTAAAGGTAGATCATGTTGTGATGGCCGGTTTGAAGCGCAGTCAGTTCACCCACAGGTTCGAGAATAGCCATCGCTTCTTCATACCGCCGTCGCTGTGTTTCCAGATCGCCCTGAAGCCCGGCCAACAGGCCCAAATTCCCCACTGCCATCCCCAACGTCCGGCGATCTCCTATCGCTTCAAATGCCGTGCTGCTTTCCTCCAGAAGGACTTGGGCTTCGTCCACGGTTTTGTTGTGGAGTAATGCCGATCCCAAGCTGAATTTCGCTTTGGCGATGTCTACAGGATCGCCGAGTTCTTCGGCGATATCCAGGGCCTGGCGATGATACGCCACGGCTTGCTCGATGTTCCCTGTTCGCACCGCCACCCAACCCAGTCCACGCAGGGATTTGCCAATGCCCGATTCGTCCTCCACGCGTTGATACGCCTCCAGAGCAAATTGATAATGCGTGCGGGCCTGTGGCAGATCCCGCATGTGTTCATAAGTAAGCGCCAGTTCGAAAGTGATATCGGCTTTCCATCCCTGGGGGAAATCCTCTTGCTGGAGCAAAGCCTCGAAGAGCGCGATGGCGTCGCGATAACGTCCTTGATAGCGAAAAAGCGCGCCCTGGATTCTCTTCAGGCGCAGGTGGGCTTCGGGGGAGAGCGTCGGTTGGGGCGATTGTTGGAAGGCTTCGACGAGTTTTCCCAGCCATTGGGCTTTGCCCTGTCCCAGATACACCTCCGGCTGTTCGGGCAGCCAGGCGATGGCCTGCTCCAGATTCCCGGCCTGCGCGTAATAATAGGCGGCGGGCAAAGCTTGATGCTGCCTGGCGAAATGGCGGGCGATTTGGAGGAAGAGATGCTGTCGCTCTCGGACGCTCATCAACTCCACGAAAAACGCCCGCACCGCCTGATGCATCCCAAACCGTTTTCCTTGAGGCGTATCCCGAAAATGCAACAGGTTTTTTTCCTGCAACGCAAGCAGGATCGAAAGCTGCGATCCTGCTTGCATGACGCCTTCGACGGTCTCTCGGGACGCGATCTCCTCATCCAACAGGGCGATGACGCGCAGGGTCTCACGCTCCTCTTCGCTCAAACCCTGATACACTTCGAACAAAAGATAGCGGATGATGGACTCGCTGGACCAAAGGTTATCCAGCGCCGAGATATCCCGTCCCTGTTTCAACACGGCAATGGCCAGCAAGAACAATTGCGGGTTCCCCTGGGCGGTGCGATACAGACGTTCGAACTCTGAGGGAGCCAGGGAAATGCCATGCCGCGCGACCAGTTGGGCGGCGGCATGTGGATCCAGGCCAGAAAGCGTCATGATGTCGAATACAGGGAGATATTTGGGGAAATGGCGGGAGATGAGGATGAGTTCGAGCGCATCGCCCCCAGAACGGAGGATGGGCTCAATCAGGCGAATGTGAAATGCCTCCTGGTCGATGAGGTGATAGTCATCGAAGCACAGGATCACCCGTTCCCGGCTCAGGCGTTCCAATAGTGCACCGAGCAAGATGTTTTCGGGAGGGTGTTGGGGATTCTGGAGGATGCGCCAGATGGTGGGGTCGCCCAGATGGGCCAGGAAGGCGGCCAGGCGCCAGAGCACGGTCTCGGGGGTTTCATCCGGGCGAAGCGTGTGCCAGAAGACGCGCCAGCCTGCGAAAGGGGGCGTGGAAACCAGATGGGCGGCGA
>Ga0256832_1000689_pt1 | contig 22092 bp, 17 predicted proteins | sample 134614metaG_FD_190534 | JGI IMG/M metagenome (GOLD analysis project Ga0256832, IMG submission 190534) | Hydrothermal vent microbial communities from Lau Basin, Pacific Ocean - 134-614 | ecosystem: Environmental > Aquatic > Marine > Hydrothermal vents | place: Pacific Ocean: Lau Basin | collected... | reverse complement strand
GCCAAAGATACACCATTCAAAGAGAGTGGTGAAGATGTGAAAATCAAATTTCCAACTGCACAAAAGCTTGTAGTTCAAGACTTTACAGTGTATCCAACGGCGGCTACGAATATTGTCAACGTGGAAGCCCAATTGGATGGACTAGTCAAAATGTTTGTGGTTAGCATGACAGGAGAAGTGAAAACGAGAGTGAGATTTGAAGGCAGCTACACCTTGGATGTATCCAATTATGCCAAAGGAACCTATGTCATTCGAATAGGACGCGGCTCGGACTATGTCACTTACAAGTTTATGAAGCAGTAAGAGCAACGAATAGAATTAAACAACGAAAGGGAACTTCTAATGATTAGAAGTTCCCTTTTTTGCATACTTAAATGTCGAACGGTGTGGCGGTGGGTTTGCCTCTAGAAGTATTCTGATGCAAAACCACCAAATTTTATTCTGTTTGGAGATTTTGTTCAATTTTTCAACTGTTGAGTCTGCTCTGAAAAGTCCACTCCGCCCGAAATTAAAGCGATGAACAAAATTTTATTTGGTTACCATGCATAACTTTCCAAAAGTTTAAACTTTTGGAAAGTTTTATCAAAAGCATTTAAGCAATGGCATGATTCGTCAGTCGAACCTTTACCTTTAGGATTTCCCGGACTTCGCTGGGCTCTACTTCGTATGGTTTATAGACGGCATCATTATCGGAGATTAGGCGCATGGAGACGACTTGGCCATTTTCTTTGACCAATTGGATGCGTTTGGCGACTACGGAATCGGTAACGACTATATAGACTTGATTGTCCCGGATACGTTCGTCGGGGCGCATTTTTTCGGCAACGACAATGTCTCCATTCGTAATCGTCGGCAACATGCTGTCCCCTTCAATCTCAAAAGCATACAAATCTTCTCCTTCATAACCGGGAATGGAGAATTTAGGATATTCAGAAAAATCATTTTCTTGGCTGCTCAGTGCATATCCGGCTGTGGCCCGGTGGGGTACCAATGTAATGTTTTGGCGTCCGGTAAAGTGGCCGGCAGACTTGGGAATGCTGGGGATATCGGACGTGGCCGGATGACCGGCAAGAAATACATCGTCACTTAGCTCAAACAGATAATTGCCATTGACTCCATAAGTTTGAAACATTTTATGGAGTTGGTCAACGGTAATGTTGCGCTCTCCTTTGAGTATGCTGTTGATGACGTGGTTATACGTCCCCAAATGCTTGGCTAGATCGGACTTGCCTTTGATGAGTTTAAGTTTTTCTAACTGCTCGTACACCTTTTTAAAGCGACGATTGACCGGATTATCGACAAAATTTCCCATTTTGAACAAAAAATTTTAAAAAAATTTGACATTTAAAACAAAATGTTTGTATATTTGTAATCACAAACACAGTTCGTTTTATTTCTTGCTGTGTAAAGGTAACAATAATTTTTAAATCGCACAAAATGAAGCAGAAGAAAAATAAAAAATTTACGGATCATCCCTTCTTCCGCCAAGGAAATAATGGGTTTGAGCGTACTGAAGGGGCGCCTGCCGGGAGTCAAAAAGTCCTTCAGGAGTACACTTTGCTGCAATTCTTTTTGCTAAAACTCAAAGCAAAGCTTAGGCAGTGGAGTATTTTGTTAAAACAAAATGTTTTGACTTTGGGTAAGGAGACCTTCAAGTCCACTCTTTTTTGGAAATCAGTCGCCTTCTTGATGGTATTCGTCTGGGCAATGCGGTGGTCTAAGAATGTGAAAGTGCAATTTCATTGGCCCATTACACTTTCCAAGAGTTTTTCGCCGCAAGGCAGCAGTGAAATTCAAGAAATGAATTTTGCCGGTTTTTTCAGCTCCAATGAAGCGGCGCCAACCGTTAATTTGAAGCGCCAAAAAGCAGAAGATTATATCCGGCGCTATGCCAAAGTTGCGATTGCTGAACACCGAAAATTTGGGATTCCGGCTAGCATCAAAATGGCGCAAGCTCTTGTCGAGAGTCGGGCAGGCGAGAGTACGCTGGCGCGAAAAAATCACAATCACTTCGGCATCAAATGCTTTTCCAAAAAGTGTAAAACCGGACATTGTAGCAACCTGACGGATGATAGTCATAAAGACTTTTTTAGAATTTATCACTCCGCTTGGGAGAGTTGGAGAGCCCATAGTCAATTGTTGAATTCCAAAAAGTATAAGCCGCTCCAAAAATACGGCGATGACTACAAGGCTTGGGCCAAAGGCCTGAAAAAATTGGGCTACGCCACCGATAAAAACTACGACAAAAAACTCATCGAAATCATCGAAACTTATCAACTGTATCGACTCGATCAGCAGTGATTTTTGAACAAATTGGGTCGGATTCCTTGCCAAACTGAATAGAATTAGCCGGAATCGCCCATTTAACAATGCTCTTACGAGCAAAATAACAAGTTGTTGAACAAAATTTAATCCTTCACGTAAAAACCCAACATTATGAATCGCCAAGTTAAAGGTCAAGTGACGACTCCCGCAAATCCTATTCCGGCAAAGCCTAAGCAGGCTTTGGTGGAGAAGTATTTCCCGTTGTTTTCTATGCTCGTTTTATTCAGTCTCTTGCAGGTGTTGTCTGCTTTCTTTTACAACCCTTTGGGCGAAGCCAATGGCGAATATTATGCGCCCCCCGTTGTACGCCAAGATATTCCTTTTTCTATTCTTGTCAGAAATACTCGAGTCGGGCTCGGTATGTCCAGAAAAATTTTGGCGCAAAAAGTCCATTTATCCATTCCTAATATCGAAGCCATCGAAGAAGGTAAGGCGGTGCCTACCGGAGAAATTGAAACCGCTTTGCGTATCGCCTTGGATATGCCTTTGGTGACGATGAAGGATGAGTTTGTTACTAATGTGCCTTGATTGGGCCTTCGGCCGTTTAGTTGGCTTCGGCGTTCAAGGGAACACATACCAAGAATTTGTAGAGTTTCTTAGTGTAAACTTAGTGTTATCTAAGTGCTCTTAGTGGTAAGGGAAAATGTAATGCCTAACCACTAAGGACACGAAGTTGCCACTAAGAATTCACTAAGGTATTGATTGTCAGTAAGTTAAACGCCGCCTTTTTGTGTAATGTTTTGCTCCCATCCGGAGATATTAACGGTGTAGCGGTATAACGGTGTAACGGGTAGGCAGCAATTAAAGGTCAAAGGTCAAAGGTCAAAGGTAGGCAGTCAAGAGAGCGTCCCCCTTGAACGCCCGAAGGGCAAATTGAACGTCCGAAGGACAAATTGAACGCCAACATGTTGATTATCAGTGTTTCAGTTGAACGATTGAACAAAATCTCCAAACAGAAAAGAACTTGGCGGTTTTACATCAGAATACTTTTCGGAGCGGACTCACCGTTACTCCGCCAAATCCCTTGTTATTCATTCAATATTCGCTTCATCACCTCCTTCAAGTCTTTAGTCAAGATTCCTTTGGTGATAATTCTTTTTTCTTTGTCTAAGATGTAAATGGTTGGGGTCATTCGGACAAAGAATTTGGTCTGGAAGTGAGAATGATTATCGGGGTCAGCGAGGTTGATCATGTCGTTGAATTCGTGTTCTTTGACGCTGTCCCAACACTTGTAGGAGTCCTTGCCGAGTTGGTTGCAAATGGTGATGACGGCCACCCGGTCTTTAAAGGCTTTATAGAATTTGACCAAATCCGGTGCGGCTCTTTTGCAGTATCCACATTCCGGGCCCCAAAAATAGAGAACGGTGTAGTCTTTGTCCACGTCATAGATGGAGTGAGCCGACCCATCTTCTTCGTATAATGTGATATTGGGGGCTATTTTGCCGATTAGGACAGGTTCTAGGAGGTCGGCATTGCGAAGGAGAATAGCCTTTTTGTCTTCGTCAATGTCTTGGAGAATGCCTGTTTTGACGTATTTGTTGACCAAATGGACGAAGATGGCGTCGAATCCAACTTCATGGGAGTTTCCATATTGGGTCAAAAAAGTGACTAAAAAGTAGCGATGAATCTTGGGGGCGGCTTCCAGTTTTTGGAGCAAATTATCCAACTCGTAGATAAGTGTATCGGGTACTTGTGGGATTATTTTGTTGACATAATCTAATACTTTTTGGCTGTAAAAGTTGGTGTAAAGCAAGCGCTCATCCGAAAAATCAATATTGTCAAAATAATGATACCGGTAGTAGTCGTATCGTTTTTTTAGGACTGTTTCCGGGCTTCCGGAGAATTCAGGCACCTTGACTTCCCGGATGCTTTGGACGACCAGAGCCGGAAAAGTGCCCGCATTTTCATGGATGTATTTATCTTGGTATTGTTCTACTTGTTGGTTTAATTGTTCGTAGGCTAGGATGAGTTCGTTTTTCCTTTGGGTGTTTTTTAGGGAGTCCTGAACCAAGATCTCCTGGCGGATTAATGCCGCTTTTTGGCGCAAGCCCATCATAAACCGGACGTATTCTTGAAAGATGGCATTGCTGGAAGAATGAAGATAAGTAGCCGGTTGGCTGAGGTCTTTGGCGTCTGCAAAAACAGAAAAATGCTGGTCACCCCGATCGATGATGAACTCTAAAATCCGGTTTTTGGGTTGAAGCACCAGTAGATACATGCCGTATGGTATCGTGTCCGTTCCTTCAAATACGAAGTGGCCGGGCGTTTGGGCGGTCAGAGTATCGGATACGAATTGCTGATTCCCATACTTATAGGCGAGCAAGGCCGTGTCCCGGTCATAATTTTTAATCGTAAAATCAATACGGTAGCCTGCTTGCGCAAAAAGCCCCCAAGACAAAAAGACAGTGAAAAAAAAGGAGATAAAATATTTCATGATGGGTGTTTATCTATGGTAGAAAAAACCTGCCTTCCGGCAAAAAGGGAAGGCAGGTTTTGGGGTGAAGTAGTAGGGCTTAATGGGTAAGACCGATTACTTCTTCTTTTCTTTTTCTAATTTTTGGTCACGTTCGATAAGTTGTTTCATGACATCGGGCAATTCCTTTGCAGGAATGCGCTTCATGATGATTTCTTTATCTTTATTGAGGATGTAAATCGTAGGAGTGGACTTGACGTTATAGACCGTCTTGAAGTGTGAAGAATACTTGGGGTCGGCTAAGTTAATCATATCGTCAAATTCATGGTCTTTGACGAATTCCCAGCACTTGGGGGCTTTGTCTCCACCGATTTCATTGCAAATGGTGATGACCGCTACTTTATCTTTGTATTTCTTGAAAAAGTCCACCAAATAGGGCGCTGCTTTTTTACAATGTCCACATTCCGGCGACCAAAAGAAGAGTAGGGTATAAGGCTTGTCCACATCATAAATTGACCGTGCCGAACCGTCTTTTTGGTAAAGCGTCATATTGGGTGCTTTCTTGCCGATGAGCACCGGTTCGAGAAGATAAGCATCTCTTAATATTTTGGCCATTTGGTCTTCATCGACCCAAGGCGCTTGGCCTTTGGCATAGTATTCTTTGACGAGATGAACATAGACCGCATCAAAACCTACAATCTTGGAACCGGCGTACTTGTTTAAAAAAGAAATCAAGTAGTACTTGTGCATTTCGTCATTGGATTCCATTTTTTTGAGCAGGCCATCCAATTCCAAGCTAATGGTATCCGGATGTTGGGGAATCAACTTGTCAATATAATAAGTGATTTTTTTGTCCAAAAGATTGGTATAAAGCAATCTCTCGTCGCTAAAGTCGATATTATCAAAGAAGTGTCGGCGATAATAGTAATATTTCTGTTCTTGAATTTCTTTGTCTGTGCCCTTAAAATCCGGGAATTTTATTTCGGAATAGCTTTTGACAATAACCGCCGGCAAGGTACCCGCATATTTTTTGATGAAATTCTGTTGGTACTCAGCGACTTCGTTGTCGAGATTTTCATATTGTTTGGTGAGTTCTTCCTTCTTTTTGGTATTTTTCAGGGAGTCTTGGACTTGGATTTGCTTGCGCAATTTTTCCGCTTTGGGGCGCATGCTCTTCAAAAAGTCTGCATATTCTTGGAAGTGTTTATTGGCAGAGGAATGCTTGAATTTGACTTTGGACAAATCCTTAGCATCTGTAGAGATGGAAAAATGATGATCTCCCTTGTCAATCAAAAACTCCATATAGTCTCTCTTGGGTTTCAAGACGACTAAGTACATTCCGTCTTTTATGGTATCTGTGCCGGTCAATTCAAATTTTCCTTTGGATATCGCCGTCAAAGTATCTTTGATGTATTGTTTGTCCCCAAATTTATACCCTATATATAAGGTATCGTAGTCGTAGTTTTTGATATTGATCTTTACGTCATAGTCTGCCTGGGCTTGTAGATTGAAGGCGAAAAGGATACTGAGTAGTAAACTTGTCCAAATTTTCATTTATGGTCGTTTTTTTTTGCAAAAAATAGATGTAGGAGAGATGCTGCTTGCGCAAAAACCTTTTTCCGAAAGATTAACGCATGATTCCCCGCAAAAGTCTAACCTATTTGCATAAATCTATAATATAGCCCTTTGTTTAAAATTGCGTTAACATTAACCGAATAGCGGTGTAACGGTGTAACGGTATAGCGGTGTAACGGTATAGCGGTGTAACGATGTAACGGCTAGGCAGCTAAAAGATCTTACAACAATATCAAAAATGAGTCCGCTCCGAAAAGTCCACTCTGCCAGAAATTAAAGCGATGAACAAAATTTTATTCTGTTTACCACAAGTCTCCCTTGCGAAGGGAGATTTAGTGGGTTAAAACAAAAGCGAAAACAGAATAAAATTTTGTGGACTCAAGAACAAACCACTGCACTCGACTTTTCGGAGTGAACCCAAAAATGGAATCCCCAATATCGAATAATGAAGTAAAATCCCGGCAAAAACCCAAATCTCTCAACTAGCGAAGCGAATCAACTTCTTCAACTAGCGAAGCTTGCGAGCGAATCAACTCTTTCAACTTCTTCAACTTTTTCAACTCTCTCAACTAAAAACCAACAGAATATCGAATGTAGAATGCCGAATATCGAATAATGAAGTAAAAATCCCGACAAAAATCCAAATCGTCTCAACCTGCGAAGCACTCAACCACGAAGTCCGAATCCACGATAGTAATCGGGACGAGTTCTCAACCCAGAGAGCCGAAGGCGAACGTCTCAACCTTCTCAACCAAAAAAAACAACAGAATATCGAATGTAGAATGCCGAATATCGAATAATGAAGTAAAAATCCCGGCAAAAACCCAAATCTCTCAACTAGCGAAGCGAATCAACTTCTTCAACTAGCGAAGCTTGCGAGCGAATCAACTCTTTCAACGAAGCCAAGAACAAACCACCATCGAAGCCAAAGACCAAAGGCGCCACAGGCGCGCCCCAAAGACCAAAGGCCAAAACAAGCCCCAAACCCCCTAAAAAGGATGAGTCAGTCCCAATCCCAGCATAAAAAATTGGCTAATTTCCCGTCCGGTTTGGACTGATTGATAGCTTGCGCCGATTGCCAGTTCGTTGTTTTTTAGATAAAGGTTGGTGCCGGCGGTAAGTCCATAGAAATTGGAATTATGGTCTCCTTGGACAAGTTGCTTGGCAAGCATAGGATTCAGGAATAAGGCATATTTGGGTGTGGGGTGGTAAGAAAAGTAAAGGGGGAAATAGAGACGAATAGGGTGGACTTGATCGGTGTAAAGGGCTTGGATGCCTAATTTAAAGCCCAAGGCTAGGGCATATTTGGATGTTTGGCTGCCGGCGAATTGGTATTTGGTGATGAGTTGTGCGTTACCGCCGGATGTAATGCTTACGCCTAGATCCAGTTTGGAGTTCATGGCATGGGCGTATTTTAGAGAGACATTGGGGACTACACCATCGACATCTTCGTAGGTATTGTCTATGAAGTAGCCATCGACTTGGACTTGGAATGATTGTTTGTCTTCGCCTAAAGTTCTTCCCGTTTCCAAGTTAGCTAGAGGCATGCAGCTCCCGATTAGGAGGATGATGGCGATGAAAAGGATTGATTTCATTTTTTTGTTTTTGCTCACAAGTTACGGATTCTTTTTGAGATACCACGAGTCCAAGCATTTTCAGGCTTGTTCCTAAATAGAAATACATTTGAAGGCAAAAACGCTTGCTGGCGGCTAGAGTTCCACAAGTGGTAGCAGCCAAATTTATTTGGCTGAAAAAAGCTTGCTCTCTACCTCCCGAATGAATTCGGAAGTACCGGCGAGAATCAGCGCCAAGCTTGGGGCTTGCTTTACCGTTGGTTTTGCTTTACCGTTGGTTTTAACCAATGGACAGGAAGCAAGTTTGTTAGGGGCTTTAGCCCCATTGACTTGGTAGCAGCCAAATTTATTTGGCTGAAAAAAGCTTGCTCTCCACCTCCCGAATGAATTCGGAAGTACCGGCGAGAATCAGCGTCAAGCTTGGGGCTTGCTTTACCGTTGGTTTTGCTTTACTGTTGGTTTTACTTCACCGTTTGTTTTACTTTACCGTTGGTTTTAACCAACGGACAGAAAGCAAGTCTCTTATGGGCTTTAGCCCCATTGACTTGGTAGCAGCCAAATTTATTTGGCTGAAAAAAGCTTGCACTCCACCTCCCGAATGAATTCGGAAGTACCGGCGAGAATCAGCGTCAAGCTTGGGGCTTGCTTTACCGTTGGTTTTGCTTTACTGTTGGTTTTACTTTACCGTTGGTTTTAACCAACGGACAGGAGGCAAAACAATTAGGGGCTTTAGCCCCATTGACTTGCCAAGAAAATACCAGAAAAAATAACAAAAAACAAGCGCAAATAACCAGAAAGAAAAAGGTGAAAAGCCTTGATAATCAATAAGATAAATCATTTTACCTAAAGTAAAATCCTAAATAAACCAACAACAGGACAATTTCTACCCGACAAACTAATTTTATGGGGTAATTCAATAATAGAACACTTGTAAAAGGATTGTTATGAAATCGGAGTGTCCCTATAATTTACTTGAATTCCCACATTTTACCTCAAGAATCTGCGCAGGCTAGTTGATAATCAAAATATGAATAAAAATGGGCGTTTTTAGGGCTGAGTTAAAGAAAAATATAGGCAATAGGGATATGGATTTCCCCAATTAATAAAAATGGGAAGTTAAGTTACCATTTTTTACCCATCAAAATTGAATCTATATGTGGTAAAAATACAAATTATTAAAACAAAATATTTGATAATATGGGTGTTTTGCTTGTTTTTCCTAGGATTATGAAAATTTCCCATATTTTTTCGGGTAATTTGTGGTAATTTTGCAACCTATCGTGTACCTTTGTGGTATTATTGATGAAAATTAGTTCATGCTGTATCTTGATGGAACATATCACTGCGCAATAGACGACCGGGGCCGGGTACGGATTCCGGCACGTTTGCTGGATGCATTGGGAGAAGGCAATAATGAAAGTTTTTTTGTGAATAGGGGGTTGGGTGAGCACAATATGTTGCGCTTGTTCCCTAAGCCGATGTGGGATGAAGAAGTTCGGAAGATTCGTAAAAATATGAATCCATACAAGCAAGATGAAGTGGAAGCTGCACGCTTTTTCTTCAATGGCGCCGAAGAAGTAGAAGTGGACAAGGTGGATCGGATTCGGATTCCGAAAATGTTGTTGGATTGGATTGATGTCCATGGAAAGGATCAGTTGGTCATCAATACCTTCTTAGAATTTATCGAAATCTGGAAGGCTGATGACTATGTCAAATTCATCAATCAACAAAAACACGATGCCGAAAAACGTATCGACCATGATGTCTTAGCTAGATTGGTGTCCGGACAACCGGATGATAAAGAAGCGCAATGAATGAAGACTATCACCGGCCGGTACTCCTTGAAGAAAGTATTCAGGGATTAGATATTTTGCCGCAAGGCATCTATGTCGATGTGACTTTTGGCGGCGGGGGACACTCAAGTGAAATTTTGAAGCACTTGGGGAAAGAAGGACGATTGATTGGCTTTGATCAAGATGCAGATGCACTTCAAAATATCATTCAGGATGACCGTCTGAAAATTCAACCACATAATTTTAGACACCTAAAACGGTATTTGAGATTAGACGGAATTACGAAAGTGAACGGGATTTTGGCAGATTTGGGGGTGTCTTCTTTTCAGATAAATACGGCCGAAAGGGGGTTTTCTTATCGGTTTGATGCGGACTTGGATATGCGGATGGATCGAAATTCGGAGTTGACTGCGGTTCACATCATCAATAAATATAGTGCAGCGGAGTTGCAAAATATTTTTGGGACATACGGAGAAGTGAGAAATGCCAAGTCTTTAGCGCAAGCAATCATCGAAGCGCGACGGATGTCTAAGATTCAAACCACTCAACGATTATTGGATGTAGTGGGGCCTTGGATTCGAGGAGAAAGAAATCGGTATTTGGCGCAAGTCTTTCAAGCGTTGCGGATAGAAGTGAATGATGAGATGGGGGCTTTGGAAGATTTTTTTAAGGATGCCATTGATGTTTTAGCGCCCGGCGGCCGGTTGGTGGTGATTAGTTATCACTCTTTGGAAGACCGGATGACCAAGAATTTTTTTAAGACCGGGAATGCAGAAGGAAGGGTGGAAAAGGATTTTTATGGAAATATCCATCGACCACTGAAGGTTTTGACTAAAAAACCAATTTATCCTTCTGAAGAAGAATTAACCATAAACCCTCGTGCGAGAAGCGCCAAATTGCGCATCGCCGAGAAACAATAAACACACGAACAACACGATTTGCACCCATGGCAATAAAATTAAAATCTACATTTAGTTTTTTCGCTTTCTGGCCGAAGTTCGCCGGATGGATATTGGGTAATATCCGCTTCGTATTTTTATTGGTTTTTTTGGGGGTCATTTATATTGCAATGGTTCGGCAGGCAGAAGCCAATGTACGGGCTATTCATACTTTGAAGGAAGATGTGCGCAAGCTGCGTTGGGAATACATGAGCCTGCAATCGGAGTTGATGTATAGTAGTACCCAGTCTGAAGTCATACGCAATATGAAGGCAAAGGGTTTTATTATAGACCCCAAAGGCCCTAAGCGTATCGTCGTGCCTAAGGGAAGTATAAAATTAGAAGAGTAAAAGTGGCCATAAAAAACGAAATATTATACCAGATGTACATCCTACTCGCCTTCGTGGTGCTGGTGGCCTTTGGTATCTTTGCCCAGTTGCTCAAAGTCAGTATCGTGGAAGGGCCCGATTTGCGTGCTAGGTTGAAGAATAACTATGTGCAAGAAAGGAAAATAACAGGAGAACGGGGAACTATTTTTGCGGACGATGGAAGCATCTTAGCGGCTTCTACACCACTTTTTGAATTGAGAATGGATTTTAGAGCGGAAGGTTTGACGGAAGAGGCTTTCAAAAATGGAGTGGATTCTTTAGCTTATTATTTGGCGCATTATCTCGATGACAAATATACTGTTGGAGCTTGGCATGAACGATTGGTGGATGCTTATGAAAAAGGACAGCGTTACTTCTTGCTGAAAAAAGGAGTGACCTATCCCAAATTGGCTTTTTTGCGCAAGCTGCCAATCCTGCGACGCGGGCAGTATAAGGGTGGATTTATCATTAGAAAAGAAGATAAACGTTCCCATCCTTTTAGGATGTTGGCACGCCGGACTTTGGGCTATGTCAAGGAAGAAACGAAAGTCGGAATTGAAGGCAGTTTTGATGATTATTTGAAGGGAGACGAGGGGAAAGAATTTATGATAAAAACGCCGCAAGGCTGGGTGCCCCAGCATAATTTGGAGCAAGTGACTCCAAAAAATGGAGCAGATGTTTATACCACTATTGATGTCAATTTGCAAGATGTGGTACAAAATGCCTTGCTAAGGGGACTGCAATATCACGATGCCAAACAGGGAACGGCTATTTTGATGGAAGTCAAAACCGGCGCTATCAAAGCCATCAGCAATATCGGAAAAGTCCAAAATGGCTGGGCAGAAGTGTATAATTATGGCGTGGGAGCGGCGACGGAGCCGGGTTCTACTTTTAAGTTGGCTTCTATGATTGCTTTGATGGAAGATGATAAAGTGAATTTGGAGGATACGGTCGCTCTGAATCTAGGAAAAAAGCAGTTTTATGATCAAGAATTGGTGGATGCATCAGCTCATGGCCTAGAAAAAACAACGATAAGACATGCCTTTGAGATTTCTTCTAATGTCGGGGTGGCCAGCTTGATTGATTCATTTTATAACCACTCGGATAAAGAGCGGGAGCGATTTGTTAATCACTTGAAAGACTTGTATTTGCATTTGCCTACGGGTATCGAATTGAAGGGGGAAGCATTGCCATATATCAAGGAGCCCAATAGTGCAGTGGATCAATGGAGTGGAATCACAATCCCTTGGATGGCCATAGGTTATGAAGAAAAGATTACTCCGTTGCAGCTGCTCAATTTGTACAATACGGTCGCCAATGGTGGAAAAATGATGAAGCCTTATTTGGTGACGGACATTAAGCGCAACGGTAAGTTGATAAAGCATTATAAGCCGACTGTGATTAGTAGCCGGGTGATTAGCCCCAAGGTCGTGGCCAAGGCTAAGTCCTTACTGGAAGGCGTCGTGGAAAGGGGGACTGCCAAAAAGTTGAAGTCCGATTTTTATCGCTTTGCAGGAAAAACAGGGACAGCCAAAATCGACTATAAGTCTAACAAAAAGTCAAATAAATATCAGGCTTCTTTTGCCGGCTATTTTCCGGCGGAGAATCCGATGTATGCTTGTATTGTGGTGGTATATGAACCCAAGGCGCATGGATATTATGGCGGTGGAGTGGCCGGACCGATTTTTAGAGAAATTGCCGACCACTGTTACTTGCTCAATCCTGAATTGAAATATCCTATTAATGCCCATCTGGCTCAATTGGATAAAAGCAAGCTGCCCGGTTGGCAGGTCGGATACAAAAAGGATGTGGTCAAAGTCACCAATGAATTTGAGATACCAACCAAAGACTTGGCTAGTGATTGGGCGGTTTTTAAGACCTACAATGATGTGGACACGCTATTTTTACTTAATAGAAAAATGTCCAAAAAAATAATTCCTAATGTTCAAGGCATGGGATTAAAAGATGCACTTTATCTCTTGGAAAACAGAAATGTAAAAGTCAGATTTAAAGGCAACGGAAAAGTAATTAAACAGTCCATTCGCGGCGGTACGCCGGCTAAAGGACAAACCATATACTTGAGATTAGGATAGTGAAGCACTTGTCAGAAATATTAGCCGGTGTGGCTGCCTTGGATGAAGGAGATAGACCGGTGACCGGCTTGGAGTTTGACTCTCGCCGGGTCAAGGAAGGGCAGGTATTTGTAGCGGTCAAAGGAACGCAAACAGATGGGCATCAGTATATTTCTGCGGCGTTGGGAAAAGGAGCGGTGGCGGTTGTAGGCGAAGTCAAGCCGGATGATTTTCCTACGGATAAAGTCTGGGTGACAGTCAAGGATAGTGCTTGGGCGCTGGCGCAAATGAGTAGTGCTTTTTATGGACATCCGTCACGAGACTTAAAATTAGTCGGTGTGACCGGTACCAATGGCAAAACAACGACGGTGACTTTATTGCATCAGTTGTTCACTGCTATGGGTGTAAAGGCCGGATTGCTGTCCACTATTGAAAATAAAATTGGGGGGGAAGTGTTAGTTTCGACCCACACAACACCTGATTCGGTTGCCATTAATCGCCTCCTTCGGGAAATGGTAGCCGAAGGGTGTGTGGTCGCCTTCATGGAAGTGAGCTCGCATGCTATCGATCAGCATCGAGTCAGTGGATTGGAGTTTGCCGGGGGTGTTTTTACTAACTTGACCCGCGAGCATTTGGATTATCACGGGACGATGCTGGATTATCTGAATGTGAAAAAAAAGTTCTTTGATTTTTTACCGAAAGGTAGTTTTGCCTTAGCCAATATAGATGACAAAAATGGCTTGGTGATGATGCAAAATACGAAGGCTGAGAAGCATACGCTTGCGCTCAAACGAATGGCCGATTTTTCTGCAAAGATACGTTCCAATAGCTTGGACGGATTGCATTTGGAGATGAATGGCCACGAAGTGTATGCCCGACTTATCGGGCGGTTTAATGCGTATAACTTGTTGACGGCCTTTGGGGTAGCAGTTTTGTTGGGGGAGTCCGAAGAAGCAGTTTTGCAGGTCTTGAGTGGCTTGCCGGGGGCGCCGGGGCGGTTTGAGAAAGTAGCCGACCCGAATTCCAAACGGATGGGAATTGTGGATTATGCGCATACGCCGGATGCCTTGGAAAAAGTGTTGGATACCATCAATGAATTGAAGCAACCAACGGTGGATTTATTCACCGTCGTGGGGTGTGGTGGAGATCGAGATAAAACCAAAAGACCGGTGATGGGTGCCCTAGCCGCAGCCAAAAGTACGCAGGCGGTTTTTACGTCCGATAATCCGAGAAGTGAAGAACCGGAAGTGATTATTAGAGAAATGTGGGCCGGAGTCGCTGCCGAAGACCAACACAAAGTACTGGACATCGTCAACCGCCAATCTGCCATCCAAACGGCTTGCCGGTTGGCCGGTAACGAAGGCATTGTTTTAGTGGCCGGAAAAGGGCACGAAAAATACCAAATCGTCAAAGGAGAAAAAATCCCTTTTGATGATAAGGCAGAACTATTGAACGAATTTTTGAACACACGACACTAAAGACACCAACGACACGAGATGCTGTATAGCTTGTTTACATATTTGGATGAAGCCTATAATCTGCCGGGGGCAGGACTGTTTCATTTTATCTCGTTTCGGGCGAGTTTGGCGATGGTATTGTCATTGATTATTTCGGTGACATTTGGAGAAAACATTATCCGGCGTTTGCGAAAGCTGCAAATCGGGGAGACGGTGAGAGAGCTGGGCTTGGACGGACAGAAAGAAAAAGAAGGGACGCCGACGATGGGGGGAATTATTATTATTCTGGCCATTTTGATTCCTGTGCTTTTGGTGGCGGACTTGAGTAATACTTATGTGCTTTTGATGATTGTGGTGACGATGTGGCTCGGAATAATCGGATTTATTGATGATTATATCAAGGTTTTCCGGAAGAATAAAAAAGGCCTGAGCGGGAAGTTGAAGTTGGTCGGGCAGGTCGTATTAGGATTGATAGTGGGCTTGGTCATGCTGAATAGTGACGATGTTGTGGTGAGTATGAAGCCGTCGCTTGCGCAAAAAGAAGGCTACCGGATAGTCAAAGAATTAAAGACCAACACCGAAAGCGGTGGGAAAGAAGTGACTTCGGTCTGGGCAAAAGCCCCGGTGACGAATGTCCCTTTTTTAAAGTCTTATGATATAGATTACACAAAGATATTAGGGTTCATGGGAGAACCAAAAGCCCGGTCGTTGGTCTGGTTGGTATTTATACCGATTGTAATTTTTATAGTTACAGGTGTATCCAATAGTGCCAATTTGACTGACGGCCTAGACGGGCTTGCGACCGGATTGTCGGCTATCATGGCATTGGTTTTGGCGTTATTTGCTTATGTCGCCAGTAACCGGATAGCGGCTGATTATTTGAATATTTTGTATCTCCCGGGCTCTTCGGAGTTAGTGATTTTTACTGCGGCGCTCTTTGGAGCTACGATTGGATTTTTGTGGCACAATTCGTTTCCTGCGTCGGTATTTATGGGCGACACCGGGAGTTTGATGTTGGGGGGAGTGATAGCGACCTTGGCGATTTTATTGCGCAAAGAATTGTTGTTGCCGATATTGAGTGGGGTATTTATGGTGGAGACGATGTCAGTGATGCTGCAGGTGAGTTACTTCAAATATACGCGAAAAAAATACGGCGAAGGCCGACGAATATTTAAGATGTCACCGTTGCATCACCACTTTCAAAAGTTGGGGATGCCGGAGATGAAAATAGCAACAAGATTTTGGATAGTCGGCATTTTGCTCGCTATCATCACGATTATGACACTGAAAATTAGATAATGGCAGGAGCTGGCAACTTATTGAAAAACCTAAAGGGAGACCGAGTCATCTGGGCAATTATGTTCATTTTGGCCTTTGCTTCCGTGCTGTTGGTGTATAGTGCAACCGGTAAACTGGCCTATATGTATCAAGGCGGGAATACAGAATATTACCTGTTTAAGCATAGTGCCACCTTGGTCTTTGGGTTTATGATAGCCTATGTAGCCTATACGATGCCTTATCAGATTTTTATGAAACTGGCACCATGGTTATTGTTGATTAGTGTGCCGCTTTTGGTCATAACGATGGCCATGGGAGTGGATGTGAATTCTGCTCGGCGTTGGCTGACAGTACCCGGAATCGGCTTGACGTTTCAGACGTCGGATTTTGCCAAAATTGCTCTGGTTGTCTATGTGGCCAAGGCACTCACAACCAGCCAAGAGACGATAAAGGACTTGCAAAAGGGATTTTTCCCAATCATCATTCCGGTCTTGTTGATTTGCGGATTGATTGCGCCTTCGGATTTGTCAACGGCTTTGATTTTGTTTGCCACGTCGATGGGGATGATGTTTGTGGGGCGGGTGCGATTGAGCTTTTTGGTGGCCTTAATGACGGGAGGAATTATCTTGTTTAGTTTTTTAGTGACTATCGGTAATTTCTTTCCGGAATATGTGCGGGTCGGTACGTGGATTCAGCGAATGCGGAGTTTTGTGACCGGTGGGGGAGATCAGTTTCAGGTACTACAAGGGAAAATGGCCATCGCCCACGGGCAGTATTTGGGGGTCGGGCCGGGCAATAGTGTACAACGAAACTTTTTGCCCTCGTCTTATGCGGATTTTATTTATGCCATTATTGGAGAAGAATACGGCTTGGTAGGAGCCACTTTTATATTGTTAATTTATGTGGTGTTGATGTTCCGGATTGCCCGTTTGGTGACCAAGAGTCCCAAAGCTTTTGGGTCTATATTGGCGGTTGGGCTAGGATTTATGATTGTCTTACAGGCCTTGGCGAATATGGCAGTCTCGGTTAATTTGTTGCCGGTGACCGGATTGCCTTTGCCGTTGGTGAGTATGGGGGGAAGTTCGATTTTGGTTTCGGCGGCGGCCTTTGGGATGATTTTGAGTGTGAGTAGGTATATTGAGGGACTTTCGTCAAAAGAATAAAGCATGAAAGTAATCATATCAGGAGGGGGCACCGGCGGCCATGTATTTCCGGCCATAGCGATTGCCAAAGCATTGAAAAAGATTGATGCGGATATTGACATTATGTTTATCGGGGCGCAGGGAAAAATAGAGATGGAAAAAGTACCGAAGGCGGGCTTTCCCATTCAGGGTTTGCCGGTCAGTGGTTTTCAGCGTAAGTTGACTTGGAAAAATCTATCCTTCCCTTTTAAGCTCATCAAATCTCTGTGGCTGGCTCGCAAAATTATTAAAGATTTTAAGCCGGATGTAGTGATTGGAACCGGTGGGTATGCCAGCGGCCCGGCACTTAAAATGGCCAATCGTCTGGGGATACCGACCGTGTTGCAGGAGCAGAATTCTTACGCCGGAGTGACCAACCGGTTGCTTGCGCAAAAAGCATCTGCTATTTGTGTGGCGTATGATGGACTTTCCAAGTTTTTCCCAAAAGAAAAACTTCGAGTGACCGGAAATCCGGTTCGGAAAGATTTGATTCTTGATAAAAATGAAGTAGCCGTTGCGAAAGCGCATTTTGGCTTAGACGAAAATAAAAAAACCATCTTGGTCATGGGGGGGAGCTTAGGGGCTCGAACCATCAACCAAGCGATGGATGCCGCGGTGGAGCAGATTGCCGAAAGGCCGGATGTTCAAGTGATATGGCAAATGGGACGATTATATGAAGAAAGCTTTATGAATTGCCCAACGGCTCAATTGCCCAATGTCCATGCCATGGTTTTTATTGACCGAATGGATTATGCGTATGCGGTAGCGGATGTGGCCGTTTGCCGGGCAGGGGCCTTGACGATTTCGGAATTGATGGTGGCGGGCGTGCCGGCGGTTTTGGTACCTTCTCCCAATGTAGCGGAAGATCACCAAACCAACAACGCCATGGCTTTGGTGAATAGTGGGGCGGCTTTAATCGTCAAAGATGTAGAAGCGAAAGAAAAGATGTGGCCGGCGACCATCGGGTTGTTGGACAATGACAAATTGGCTAATGAGTTGAGTGCCAAGCTATTGTCTATGGCCAAGCCGAATGCAGATAGCGATATTGCGGCGATAGCCGTGTCGGTCGCACAGAAAAAGTAACTAGACAGTTACAAAAAAAATAAGAACGCTAAGCGTTTACAAAAAAAAATGAAGCAACTAGAAATCATAAACGAAAAACTCAGAAAGAGCTATTGGATGCTCGGCGTCGGCTTGATGGTCGTGGTGGCTCTAGCTGCTGCACGCTATAAAGGGCATACCCATACGAAAACGTTGGTTGTGGAGATTGAGCAACTGGGGCAAGACGGTAGTTTTTTGATTATGGAAAGAGATGTGAAGCGAATCATTCAGAATAGCTTCGTAGAAGAAATAGATGGGATGGATTTGAAAAAAGTCCAGCTCGAAAGAATGGAAAAGGTACTCGAAGATGATCCGTTTGTGAAAGATGCGGAAGTTTGGATTGATGCCAATAATAAGGTTCATATTAAAATTGAGCAGCGTCAACCGATTGTCAGAATTATTGATAATAACGGACTGAATTATTACTTTGATGCCGAAGGAAAAAAGATTCCTACGTCAAAGTATTTTACCGCAAGGGTACCGGTTGCCACGGGATATTTACCGGCTTATTTTAAAGAATATCAAGTCACAGACAATGCGCTGCATGATGTCTTTAAGTTGGCTAAGTTCTTGAAAAAGAATGAGTTATTAGATGCCATGGTGTCTCAAATATCGGTGGAAAAATCAGGTGATATCATCTTGTCTCCGGAGTTTGGAAAAACAAAAATTGTTTTGGGACGGGCAGACCATCTGACAGAAAAATTTAAGAAATTACTCATCTTTTATAAGGAAGCAATTCCACATGAAGGATGGAGAAAATACAAAACCATTAACTTAAAATTCGCTAACCAAGTAGTTTGTAAACGCTAAAGGGCGTCAAGAATTACGCAAAATTATTAACTATGGAACAAGCAAAACATGTTCAACCAACCCCAACACCGTTGACTGTTGCGATTGATATCGGTACCACTAAAATATGTGCGATTGCCGGTCGATTGGATGAATTTGGAAAATTAGAAGTATTAGGAATTGGCAAGGTGGCTTCTACGGGAGTGAATCGCGGTGTTGTTTCTAATATTGAAAAAACAGTCAGTGCAATAAAAGAAGCTGTTCAGACCGCAGAACAAGCAGCGGGAACAAAGTTCTCCCAAGTTCATGTAGGTATTGCCGGACAGCACATCAAGAGTCGCCAACATCGCGGCATCTTGACAAGAGATAATAATCACGATGAAATTAGTCAGGCGGATATCGCCAAACTAATTACCGACATGCATAAGCTGGTATTACCGCCCGGAGACAAAATTTTGCATGTTATTCCTCAGGAATTTACAGTGGATTCTGAGCAAGGGATTACGGATCCTATCGGAATGTCCGGTGTACGGTTGGAAGCCAACTTCCACATCATCACAGGGCAGACGTCCGCTTCATCCAACATTTTCCGTTGCGTGGAGCGGGCCGGCCTAAAGGCGGTGGATTTGACTTTAGAACCCATTGCTTCGGCGTATGCGGTTCTTTCTGACGAAGAAAAAGAAGCCGGTGTCGCTTTGGTTGACATAGGCGGGGGTACGACCGACTTGAGTATTTTCAAGGATGGTATTATCCGGCATACGGCAGTGATTCCTTTTGGCGGCAACGCTATTACGGATGATATCGCCGAAGGATGCCACGTGACGAAGAAGAATGCCGAAAAACTTAAAGTGAAATTTGGCTCTGCTCTTGCGGACGAAATCTTTGAAAATCGCATCATTTCCATCAATGGAATCAATGACCGCGGACACAAAGAAATTTCCGAAAGGAACTTGGCACTAATCATCCAAGCACGAGTAGAAGAAATCTTTGACTTTGTGCTTTGGGAGATTAAACGAAGTGGTTTTGAACGGAACCTAATTGCGGGTATTGTGATTACCGGTGGTGGTGCTTTACTAAACCATTTGGATAAATTGGTGGAGTATCATACTTCATTTAATTGTAGAGTGGGAGTGCCTAGAGACCGTTTTGCACATGGTTATGCGGAGAGTTTGGCCAACCCTATTTATGCGACCAGCGTGGGACTGTTGTTACACGGAATTGAGAATGGGCAAAATACGCCGGATGAGCCATTGACCCAAGATCAAAACCAAGATGCAGAACAGGAAAACGAAAAGAAGGGCTCTTTCTTGGATAAAGTATTCAGAAAAACCAAGAAATGGTTTGAAGTCGAACCTGATTTGCACATTTAAAACACTTGCACCAATTCATTCCGCAAAACGAATTTGTTCAAACACTAAAATTAACTAATCATGAAATTTGAAATTCCTAAAAGTGAGCAGTCTATCATCAAGGTCATCGGTGTCGGTGGCGGTGGTGGAAATGCGGTAAACTATATGTATCAGCAAGGTATTGTCGGGGTAGATTTTATCCTTTGCAACACCGATGCGCAGGTCTTGGATACCAGCCCGGTACCACACAAAATTCAGTTGGGGCCATCTTTGACAGAAGGACGTGGAGCCGGGTCTAAGCCGGAAGTCGGCAAGCAGGCTTGTCTGGAGTCTATTGAAGAAATCCAGCAATACCTATCCAATAATACCAAGATGTTATTTATCACTGCCGGCATGGGTGGCGGTACGGGTACGGGCGCGGCGCCTGTCATTGCTAAAATTGCCCAAGAAATGGATATTTTGACGGTGGGTATAGTGACAGTTCCATTTGGCTTTGAAGGCGGAAAACGTAAGAAATTTGCGACAGAAGGTCTTCAAGAGTTGAGAGAAAACGTTGATACTCTGGTCGTTATCTCTAATGACAAGTTGATGGAAATTTATCCTGATTTGGGACTCAATGAAGCTTTCGCAAAAGCAGACAACATCTTGACTACTGCGGCCAAAGGTATTGCCGAAATCATCACCATCCCCGGTTATGTCAACGTGGATTTTGAAGATGTCAATACGGTCATGCGCAATAGTGGTAAGGCCGTCATGGGTACGGGTAAAGCCGAAGGCGATGACCGGGCTCTAGCAGCGATTGATGCGGCATTGAATTCTCCGCTTTTGGAAGAAAATAATATCACCGGCGCCACTAATATTTTGATGCAAATCTCTTATGGCCGTAAAGAAGCGACCATGATGGAAATCAAACAAATTACGGATTTTATTAACCAAGAAGTAGGCCATGATACCAATGTGATTTGGGGTAACTGTCATGATCCCAATATGCGGGATGAGTTGTCTATTACGATTATTGCTACCGGTTTTGAATACTCACATACGCCCGGGGGTAAGAAAACGCCGGCTCGCCGCATCGTCAGTTTGGATGAAACGACGGCAGCAGAAAACGCCTTCGAAGTAGGTCAAGGTGCGCAGCGGGTAGTTGAGTTTGACACGCCGGCCAATACGTATTATACATCAGAAGAGATGGTCTCTCGAGATGAATTGGAAATGGAAATGCGTCAAAAGCGATTGGAAGAAGAGCGCTTGCGCAAAGCGGCTTTGTTGAAGCAAAATAATCCATCCAAATTAAATTCTTCTCAGACCCTTTCGGAATTAGAGAGTATGCCGGCTTACAAGCGCAGACGTATTTTGCTGGATGAAATTAGTTTGGATGATGAAATTTCTGATTGGGGGGTGACACCGGATCGGAAGTTGGATACCCAATCCAATAATTCGTATATTCATAAGGAAGTGGATTAATGATTTGCGGTACGCCGATGCCGGTGTATTCGCAGATAGGAACCGATTACACCTTTATTAGGTTTCGTATTCCGTAAAGAACAAGATTAGTTAGTGAAGTAAAATGGTTAGTGATTTGCGGATTCTAGGGTCAGACTTTTGTCTGACCCTTTTTGGTGTCAATAGGGGTGGATAAATTTACTCATTCATAATTTTCTTGACTTGGCTTTGTAGTCATTCTTAGTGTCAACTTAGTGTCTCCTAAAGTGGGAAGGCCTAACCACTAAGTTCACTAAGAAGTCACTAAGAATTCACTAAGATGTTGATAGTCAATGAGTTACAATTTGTTTGTCTCTTAATGCAGCGTGGAGTTGCTCCTACGGAGCTATATCGCAACTGTTTTTTTGACGGGCGCAGTCGGAGTTTGTCCCCATTA
>Ga0256832_1000688_pt1 | contig 22102 bp, 17 predicted proteins | sample 134614metaG_FD_190534 | JGI IMG/M metagenome (GOLD analysis project Ga0256832, IMG submission 190534) | Hydrothermal vent microbial communities from Lau Basin, Pacific Ocean - 134-614 | ecosystem: Environmental > Aquatic > Marine > Hydrothermal vents | place: Pacific Ocean: Lau Basin | collected... | reverse complement strand
TTTCAGCATAATGTCATGCCCTTTTTCTGGACTAAAGCGTCCGAATACACCTAGAACAAAATCATTATCTGAAAGGCCATAATGTTCTCGAATATTAATTTTTGTCCCAGAAAATGGTATTTCCTTTTCATCTACAGCATTTAAAACAAGTCTCAATTTCCTTTTCTTGCTTCGTTGTTTATTAAGTATGTTATAGAGTATCGGAGATACGGCAACAACGTAATCCGGATATCGGAGCAAAAGTCGTTCAAGTGCATTATAAGCGCGAATTTTCAGGTTTTCTCTTGTCCAGCCGTGGGCCATAGCAAGCCATTTACACCCGGTAATACGGGAAACAATGTAGGCTATAATATGGCCTTTATATCCGTGACTTTGAATAATATTATACTTGCCTTCACGGAACATCTTTAACGCGATAAAGACTGTCATCGGGTTTAATCGATATGTTTCCTTTATTAATTCGACGGGATGCCCACGTTCCCGTGCCACATCGACAAACTCAAAATTTTCGCTCCCTCCCTGGGTAAAATTGACGATTAGATAATCAATATCGTCTCGATTCCGCTCTAGATATTGCAAGATACCTTTTCCTGGCCCACCCAGCTTGACCGAGTCAATAATGATGAACACTTTTGCCCTGGTTTTTTTCATATTTTTTGCCTTATTATTTTAGCTGGATTTCCTGCAACCAGACAATTTGGCGGTACGGATTACGTTACGACGGAACTCGCTGCAACTACTGAGTTCTTTCCTATAGTCACACCCTTCAAAATCGTACAGTTAACGCCAATCCAGACGTTATCTTCTATTACAATTGAATCATTTTCAGTTTTATCAGGCGGTTCACCCTGCTTACGTTTATCGGGATCGACAGGATGCCCATCATATGAAAGGATGTTTACTTGATTTGATATCAGGACATCGTTTCCAATGATAACCTTATCAGCAATACTCACAGTGACTTGATGCCCAAGATGGGAATTATTACCAACCTTGAATATTGGCCTGTCATAAAGGCGACCCGCCGCTATTGTCATAGCAGCATGTAACGTGACGTTATTCCCGATTTCCATATGAACGAGACTATCTACCTGCGGTATTCCTCCATATATTTTTAGGTTTTTTCCACATTTAACGCAGTATGTTTTGAAAATTGGAATATAGTACATAAACGCCAGCATATTTTGCCAAATGCTGATTCGGCCTAAACGTTCGTGTCGCAATATGATATGTATCGGCCAAATGACCGGAAGATTTGTTCTTTGTAAAGATTTTATAATGCTGTATATCGCCTGCCATACGCGCGTTTCTCTTTTCCTTATTTTGTTCTTAATATAACTCAACATACATAAACCCGGTCAACGTTTTGTTGGCTCCCAGATAACAGCAGATTTCCCAGTAATACTTTTATAGAGCGCATGAAGAGAAGCAACATTCGCAAGCATGAAATAATACAGAGCATCAAAGTAACGCATTTTGATCTCTATCAATCCATAATATTTTGCTATCGACAAGAGAACAAACGTTATCTCAAAAGCGAACAACAATTGATACAATTTGCTATGCTCGCCAAACATCAATACGGCAGTTGTAAAAATAATGCCTATAATGAACAGCCAACCAAACCATCGTAATAGTTTGTGACTGATGAGCGCAAAAGCAAATAGGCCATATTTGAAAGGATTCATCAGCCTCTTCATATACCACAATGTATCATAGCCACCTACTATTGTTCGGACTTTACGCGCATACTCTTTCGCAGGGTTTTGTTGTGTCTTAACGATGCAAATCGATTGCTCATCAGAAAACGACAACAAACCATGCTCCCTTGCGAGCAGAGGCGTATACATGTCTCTTGTCATGTTTTCTGGAATGGGTTTTGCGAGTTGACGCTTGCATACATATCCACTCCCACTTGCCCCAACCAAAATCCCGAGATTTGACTCGAGCTTCCGCAACAACATCTCATATCTGACATATAATCCTTCCTGGTCTGCCAAAGATTCGTTGTCCCCGCGCACTTTATCTACTGTACTTACACATCCTACTCTGGTATCAGTCATACATTTTCTTAAGTTATACAATACATTTTTATCGAAAATTGTCGATACATCTGTGAATAACACAACATCGGAATCAATCCTTTCAAGCGCCATATTTTCAGCTTGAGTTTTACCGACGCGTCCTCCTGTCTTTATCAAAAAGATCTGATCATTCATAACAGACTCTACTACTTCTTCTGTTTTATCTGTAGAACCATCCGATACAATGTATATGAAACAATCTTTGTCAAACCCTGTCTGCTCGAGCAAATTATCAATTTTATTTTTTATGTATTCTTCTCCATTGTATACACTGATAACGATTGCTATCGATGGCAATCGTTCACCATCTCTAAAGTCATATTGTATTGATCTAAATCGCTGGAGTCCCAACAATATGACTGGATAGAATATATAAGGATATATCAAAACTATCGCCAAACAGAAAATAATTAACATCTGCGCTTATCCCTTCACTGTTCTCGAACGTAGCATCGAAACCCTCGAAACCAGCATGTTTTTTAGACTCGTTATTTCATCAGTATCAAAGATATTTATTTTGAAAATTAATAAAAAAAACAGCGCAACGAGTGCTATTTTGAGCAAGATATTGATCCATATAGTACCTGTTCCAATCAGCATTCCTATTGCCAAAGTTGCAACAAGTACAAACAACAATTGAAGCAGCGGCAATATATTCCATCTAATTCCTGTCAACCTGGCACTCAAATACCCACCCATGCCTGCCAGCGCAAGAAAAGCAAACACTGTTCCTACTGCTGCGCCGTACATACCCAGAAACATTGCAAGCGGGATTGTAATAATTATTGAAATGATTGCGCTTAAAAGAACCACACCACCAACTACTCGAGTTCTTTTTTCTGCATATAATGGTGTGTATAGAACCCTTGACGCACCATTAAATACGTATGCCAGCAAGATAATTGGAACAATATTTGCTGCCTGATGATATGCTTCCGGTGTCATCACCGAAATTACCTCATAGATAAAAACCCCAATTAACATCGCTGTCGATGCAACAAAAAATGAGAACCATTTAAGTGTGTTATTCAGAATTTCCACTCTGTTTTCCTGGCGGTATGCCTCAAACATTTTTGCACCCCAAACCAGGTTGAATGGATATATCATAAGTGTATTGAGCAGTATTCCAAACTTGTATGCTAGAGAATAAACACCAACATCAGCCACAGAGGTTGTCTCTTTCAGTATATAACGATCTGCATTATGCAATATGAACATACCAATAAGAGCTGGTACCAATGGCAGACTGAAAGCCATCATCTCTTTTGCTATTTTCCTGTGAAAAAGAATACCTGTCTGCAAGAGCGTTGTAATTGTCACATAAATAAACACTAGCCCACTGGCAATTGTGCCAGCCATTATCACTCCTAATACAGACATATGTGCCACTGCAACAAAGTAAATTGTTAACCCAACCTGTATTATTAATTGGACCACTGTTATTGATACGTACCGAATACTCTTATCTCTGATACGCAGATACACCAGGCCTATTTCATTAATAACCGAAAACATGGCCGCCAAAAACATGTACTGGAACAGTACAGCATAAGATGAATCCTGAAAAACCAATTGAGAAACAGCCTCTCCTTGTGTTGACAAACCGCCCATTACAAAAGAGGCCATGACGATAGATATGATCAATGCAGTACTGACTACACTTTTTTTACCAACCTCTTCACGCTGATCATCATAGAATTTTGCTACAGCACTAACCAACTGAAAACCAACAATTAGTGATGCAACATCCACAGACAAGCTAACAAGCTCAAGCACCCCGTATTCTGCTGGTTTCAGATAATGTGAATAAAATGGAATCATTGCGAATCCGATAATCTTGGACAAGATAATGCCAGCCCAATACACAACCGAGTGCGTGAAAATTCGCTTGAGTGAAAACTCATTTTTTGACATATCTAAACAAATCCGTTACAGGAAAACGATACAGAACGCTTATGCATGGTTTTGATAAAATCATCTATAGTTACTGATGTTATGCGGCATGAATCATGAAAAAGAAATATATCGCCATCATCCACAGTGACATTGTTAATCTTTTTCATCTGAATTTCTTCAGTATCAGATGCATAATCTTTTATATCCTTGCTCCACATGACAACCTTGTATCCCTTACCCCATAATATAAAGAGTTTTATTAAGGACAACCCGCCATATGGCGGTCTGTAAATTTTTATTGGTTTCCCGCAAAGTTCACCCAAAATATGTTCTGAATTATTTATATCTTCCAGAAACTCGCGTAATGACATTTTCGTCATGTCTTTATGATCAAACCCATGGTTTCCAACAATGTGTCCTCGTTCTACTATCTTCCTTGCAATTGGAAAGTGTGTTTTGACATTCTTTCCTACCAGAAAGAATATTGCCTTAACTTGGTTAGCATCAAGGATATTCAATATTTTCTCTGTATATTCGGAAGGACCATCATCAAATGTCAGGCAAACCTGTTTTTTGGATAAATTATTTTTTCTCCAAATGATATACCTGCGATTTAATACATAATTAAGTATAGATATGATTATTCGTTTGTTTATCATCATTCGCGGTGCATTTTTGGTAAGTTATTAAATAAAATGCGCTCACAAGAGAGAAGATCGTATAAAGCACTGGGGAATAAGACTGGGAAAGAAAAAAACTTGACAAAAAAAATCCAACAAGTGCCGCCTTGAGAGACAATGATAGATAGTTTATTCGGATGGCAAATGCCGTTTCGCCATTCCTGGCCAAATTCTGTGCTTCTGATAGATAACCGAATGCATACTTGTACAACAATAGGTACAGAAAGAGTCCTAAGACACCAAGCTCTGCTCCAATCAATAGCAACGAATTATGAACTGTTTGATAGTACCCCCCCATTAACATTCCTTGAGCAGCCGGATATGCTCCTATCCCCACGCCATATGGTCTACTTGCAATTATTTCGAGGCCCTGTTTCCACAGCGTTATCCTTCCTCGTTCAGAAGAAACATTATAATCTTGCTGTGGATTAAAGATTGTCTCGACTCTGTCCCAATAGTTATCTGGTGACAAGATTACGACCAGCACGCTTACAAAAAGAAGTATAAATATTTTTTTTAGTTGAAACCGTTTCTGTAAACGACCTTCTTTGTTCGGTATTTTTGAGAATAATATGTACAAAAATACGCCTGCCATACCAATGAAACCACCTCTAGAACCCGTCAGAATGATTGCAAAAATCATCAAAAGGCTTAATGTAGTTAAAATTATCCTATGTGTTCCTGTTACAGAAAGCGCCTTTACTATGCTTAATGGCAATATTGTCGTTATCACTAGTGCAAGGTCATTTGGATCATACATATTACTTACGGATACTCTATCCATTCCCTTGACCTGCAACGCCGACACCGATAAAACAACAGCGATTATTATTAGTATATTAATAAAGTACGTGACATCTTGTAGGGTTCTACAAGAAAGATAAATGAAATAGACGATGAAAAATAACGTTAAAACTGTTCCTTTGATCTCCTGTATGCTTTGCGATTTCCAGACAGAAATAAAAACACTCATCAGAGCCAAGAACAAAAGCATCCACAGCACATTCACAATCCGTGTTCTTGGTGTCTCATAAGCCTTTTCCTTTTCGCTAAATAGCACGCCAAGCAAAGCCATTAACAGGCTAATTTTACCAAATGGAAGGCTCTGTAGTTGTGGTAGCAGTTCATGAACACGCCCTACAGATACAAAAAGGTAAAATGCTACAAGATGATTCCTGACAGATGCGCCTATCATCAGACCAGTAGCGGTGACACTAATCGTAAAACCGTTTTCTGATGTTTTGTTGTCACAAACTCATGCACAGGCAAAGTATAAAGATTCCTTGCCATCCATTCGCTTTGCACAAAAACATCATCGTTATTAACACAACACTGCTTTATTTCATTCAGTTTCGATAGAGCTTTTGGATACATTTTTGCTATACCGTACTTCTTCAGCTCCTCCGCCTTACGAACATCGATTTTTTCCCCGTCCAAATATACTGGATAGCGAACCGGCGCATATCTATCGGGCACAAATGGTTGCTTTTTGCCAATGAGCGATTTTCGATAAAATTCTGCTTTCTTCCATCGCGATAATTTTAATTCAGGTGTTTTTTCTTCCATATAAGACAAAAGATTTTTCTGGAATCTTGTCATCTTTTGGGGCTTAATTTTTACTGGAAACTCTGTTACGCCTAATTTCAAATATTTGATATTTGCTGGTATCCAATAAAGGTATGGCGGCAAAAAAAAATCATTCAAAATGGCTTTTAATATTTGCTTTGCAACCGTTTTTTTTCCATCAATAGGTAAACTGCCATACTTCATACGAATTCTTTTTTTCAACTCTATACATGATACACCTAGCACCCCACCTCCTTCTGCATTTACTGGTTTTCCTCTCCCAAAACTATATATAGAAGCATCTGTTTTATACTTTTGCTCCTCCACGTAATATGATTGCGCCAAATCAAGTAATATGTATGGCCTGTCACTTATAGAACCAGCAACGTCATCAAATAAACTATTTTGTATTGGGAGCGAAAAGAAACTCGTAAAAATAACCGCTAATGTATTGTCTCCTATTGCTTGCTGCAATTTGTCTGACTGATAATTCAGATTTTCTTTGTCGATATCGACAAGACGAATGTTCAAACCACTTTCTTTCACTGCTGCCGCGACAGAATAACATGTATAGGCCGGTAGTATGACTTCATCCTTGTTTGGCTTTTGTTCATGCATGGCCTCGAGAACCAAGCGAATCGCGCTTTTTCCCGAATCAAGAAAATAATATTCAAATGATTCTGATCTACGAACTTGGAAGATTCCGCAGTGATTACCAAATGACGATTTGGCAATACTTTGAAACCCATGACGCATACCCGCAGGTGGATAATAAACAAACATAATCAGTTTTATAAGGAGTTTAATTACGGCAAATGTTTGATTATATGCGGACCAATACTGTTGGCAACACTAACAGGAAGCCTTTTCCATGCTTCGATCAGTATTTTATATTTTTTATTTTTATGATTTAGGATCGGTATTTCTCTGTCATTTCGTAACCAATAATACCAATAAAGTTGTTTCTCTTTGGCGCCCCACTGTTTTTTGAACCTGTATGTCCCACTACCTTTGCTTGATCTACCAAAATCAAAATTTTTACACTTTTGTTCTATAGCAAACTCAAGTACGATCGAATACATATACATGTTGACGCCGTACCTGTTATATTCTCTAACAGTAGATGCCCATGGGATTTCCATCATTTCGCGATACTTCACGAGATAACAAGCGGCAACCGCGACATTTTGAATATATACAACAACAATGTAAGCATTATCGGGAAAACGATTGAGTATCTCAGAAAAAAAACACTCTGGATAAACTGGCGTCCCCAGATCACGCATATTTCTCGAAAAAACCGCATAAAAGTCATTCAGTAACTCTATTCCACCAATCTTATGATATACGCCTTCCCTTATTGGTCTCTTAATCTGTGCCCGAATCTTTGAGCCAAAGCCTTTCTGTAACTGAGATATGGTATCCGGCAAATCCAATAACATTGTTACCTTGTCAGTTCTGACAGGAATATCGTCTAACCACTTCTCATGATCACGAAATTCAATGTGTGCAGCAGATGTTGATGATTTTACATCAGAAATAGCCGTTTTTATTAATGTTCGTTTCACATCATCCACATCAGCAACAGCACTTCCATAATTGAAATACGGCATAGAAACATAGTAGTTCCCAAACAGTCTGCTTTTCATGTTCACCAAAGGCAAAACACCACAAATCTCTCCGAGCGAATTTTTAGCATAATAATAGGAGTATGTTTTTCCAAATATTTTTTCTGCGATATCGCACCATTCAGGCATGTGATAAATTGAAGAACCTGGAGACTTGAGAATATATTGATTAATCTTTGTCAATATCTTTTTTGAATCACCGGTCAACTTGTTTACTATAAAATTTTCAGTCGACTTCATCTTATTCCCTCAAGCTCATCCAAGCTCATTTCTTCAAGGCATTTGTAATTTGAAAAAACATTTTCCATGGTTGTAAACGTTATTTTTTTGAGCAATAATTCAAGGCGCGATAAACAAACGCTCAAATTATTGTAATGCCTAAACCTTGAGATTAGCCCCGCTTGGACTCTAGGTTGGCCTGGATCTATTTCCCAGGGATGGATATAAAATACATAAGGCTGGTTTTGTTTTATATGTCTTGTTATTAGTTTTTCACTTAGAAAATAAGGATACAATCTAAAATAACCACCTCCAGCAATAGGCAGAGTTAACCCAAAAATACTTGTTGTCGATAACGGAAACTCTTTAAGAAATTTTCCGTCCTGCATTTTTATTTTATATGGCGACCTCGGGCTATGGGGTATACCGTATCGATCATGTATAACGGGAAATATACTTGAGTCGTATTCAAATCCTAATTCATGCAATATTTCCAGCGCCCAAAGCGATTTTTGTGTTATCGAATAACTTGCCGCACGATATCCTTTAATTTCTTTACCTATGATATCTTCCAATAGTTCTTTCGCATATTTTGTCTCTTCATAAAATTCAGTCTTGCCCTGGTTATAAATCAGCTTATGACTATACCCATGGGATGCCACCTCATGACCGTGCGAATCAATTTCTTTGACCAGATCGGGATATTTTTCTGCCACCCACCCCAACACAAAAAAAGTAGCTGACACACCTCTTTTTTTAAAAATCTCAAGAAGTTTTAGCGTATTTTTCTCTACCCGAGACTCATACTTTTCCCAATTTTTTTGTGGAATGACTCTACTGAATGCAGATACATGAAAAAAATCTTCCACATCTACGGTTAAAGCATTTGTAATCATTATTCTTTATGTTCCAATTTTGCCAGATCGATATCTAACGGCAGTTCATCTAATGCTGTTGTTAACGAAGTATTATGTGTTTCACTCTTTTTAAGCATCTTTCTTCTTTCACGAACCCTTGCTTTTCTACGTTTAAATGTCACCCATTGCAACTCTCTAATAGATTCCTTCAATATTTCCACACTTACAGACTTCTTGTTTTCTGCATACGCAATAACAAGGGCAGTGTCACATAAAATATTTATGAGCCTTGGAATACCCCCAGTATAACGATAAATCAGTGGCACCAATTCATGCGGTATTATTTCCTGTTTCGCTAAACCTGCTATCTCAATCCTCTTATCAATATAGTCTGCTGTTTCTTCTTCGGACAGCGCCCTAAGATGAAAACGAAGTCTTATTCTTTGTGCCAACTGCTCTAGTTCTGGCGAATCTAGTAGCTTCTTTAGCTCTGGTTGACCAACAAGTATAATATTTAATAATCGTTCATAATTTGCTTCTAATTCAGATAGCAATCTTATTTCTTCTAACGCCTTGACGCCAAGATTTTGCGCTTCGTCTATAACAAGTATTACCTTTTTCCCAATATTGTGATATTCAAGCAAAACTTCTGTTAACCTTTTAAGAAGTTCAACCTTGTCACTTCCTGGTTTTGCCACGTGCAATTCTGTCAATACAGCCTTGATAAGCTGACTTTCAGTCAATAGTGTTTGATGAATTTTGCAAACAACAACAGAATCATCAAGCTCGCTGAGCACAGAATTCAATATTGTCGTTTTACCGGAGCCTATCTCTCCAGTTACCACAACAAATCCATCACGATTCCAAATTGCAAAATCCAGATATGTCTTTGCCTTTGCATGCTTGTTGCTAAGATACAAAAACCCAGGATCAGGGACCAATCTGAAAGGTTCCTTATCTAATCCAAAATGCCCCTGGTACATGGTTTTTTGTCAACCTGTTAGTTATTTGCGTTACTAAAACTATTCAAACCAATCTAATGCAATATAAAATGGAAATATGTACATCTTTTAATTGCTTATTTATCCTGATTTTTTAACGACGGATATATGCGAGGTTCAAATAGACAAGATTTTCTTCGTAACCCCCATCCTCGTTTTCTATATTCCTTGAATTGTTGGAATAATTTAAATTTAGATTCAGATTCCTTCCTATGCGATATCTAAACCCCAATGTTAGGTACTTGTCGATATTTATAACTTGTTGACTATAATAATTCGCCCGAGTGAATCGGCCTCGTAATATGACAGCAAGTCTTCGAGACAAGTCCCTGGTTAGCCCCATGAAGATTGCGCCTAGTTTCCTGTCGAGGTAATCATCTCTACCCATATAATCATGATGTCCTCCAGATATCTCAAAATCTAATCTGGAATTATCTCGATCCCAACTATATCTTAAGTAACTAAAGTCCTCCCTAAAGACATAACCACTTATAGCGGATGAAAAACGCCTAACACCTTCATTATATGCTCTACTTGTCAAGAAATTACGACTTGTATCCGTATACCATGAGTGTAATTCAAACAAGACGTCATTGTGCCTGTTTATTTCATATCTCAGCCTAAGCAGACCCATTAAATCCTGAAAGTCGGCCTGTTTTTGCGGCGAAATTCGAGTAAAGCCAATCTGCAATTCTGTAGATGCACGAATCCCCCTTCTGTTATATATATAGTAAAGGTCGTCCCTTTTATAATTTTCATTATCTAACGTATTTTCATACCGTATTGATGCTGCATCAAAACTTATGGCGTGATGCTCTACAGGGTTGGTATTATTATTGAATCTAATTCTCATGCCTGCGCGATCATTATCTGTATCAGTCTCAGAATAATAGAAATTACCATAGCGAATCGCGACCATTAGTGATTTACCATTCCCGATATTCACATTCATATCGGGGCCTGTTAAAAAAACATTTGTATCCTGGAGGCCAAAAGGCGTTGGTACTGCCTGCTGATCAACCAGCGTTTGAGTAAGAAAATTCTCGAAACTCCAGTCAAAGGTACCTGGCCTTATTCTGTATAAGAGCGTTCCATCAAATGTGGTAAATGTCTGATCAGCAAATTGTTCTCCTTGATAATCTCGATATATGATATTTGGCCGAAGATTGAATGAATATTTTCTTGCCTGATGTGTAAGTGTTCCAGAAAGGTCATATACCGTTGTAATCTGTTGAATACTGTTTTCCTCGACGCGAGTAATATTATCACTCCACTCAACACCTACAGATGCTTCATATGATAGAGTTAATGCATATGCTTGCTTAAAAAACATATTCAACAAAAAACAACTACAAACAAAAAAATTGCCAACAACTGTTTTCATATTGGCAATTCCGGAATATTATTGATTGTTATTCCAAGCAGCTTGTTACGGTCAATGATCTGACTCGCATCCAATATTTCTTCCTTGGAGCATTTGCCATATGGAACAACAAGTATTGCCGCATCAACATTATTTGCTATTTGTTTTAAATCTGCTACATTTTCCGCAGATGGCCCATCGATTATCACAATTCGATCATCATATCTGGACTGAATCTCAGCAAAAAATGCATGCAATCTATTTGACGTAAAATAATCGGTAAACGAGTCATCTGGCACTCCAGTAGGAATAATCCGCAACCAACGAATGCCACTGCGATAGATAATTTCATCAATATTTGCGTTACCAGTTAGATACTCAACTAGCCCATTCTTTTTCTCCTTTTCGATCAACTTTTCATAACTCGGTGGATGGTATATATCGCTACTAACAATCAAGGCAGTTTTATCATATTCAAGCGATATAGAAGATGCCAAATTAATTGCCGTATAGCTTGCCCCCCCTCCTTTTCGCATGGAAAAGACAAGCAGGGATATGTTGGTTTTCTGCATTTTTTGCAGAACAGTGGTTCGAAGTGCACGAAACTCATCAAGGATGATACTTTTTTCTGTATCACCATGAATTATCTTTAGTTCGTGCAGAATATCTGCCGGTACTGTTGTTTCTTCATCATACAAAGATAAATCTGTCTTCGTATTTGATTTTTTTACAACTGTTTCTGTTGCAGAATTTAACGCTTCAGGTTTTGCGCTCTTTTTTGCTTTTTCCAGCGCTTTCTCCAATTTGGTTTTCATATTATTTTTAACCGTTCAGTAACCTGTAATATGTAACTACAGCAATTGACGAGAACACTCCTAATACTATCATTGCAAGAATAATATTGATGATGATATTTCGTCGGCGTTCCTGTCTTGTTGTGAAATGCAAAAACTCTCCCAACACGTCAACCTCTGTTACCCCCTTCAAATCTGCAGCAGACAGTACTTTTGGCATTATTTGCTGTAGTCCAAAGAGTAGTCCGACCGGAACAGCCACACCAAACAATAATCCGCCCAATACAAAGTGAAGATATCGCGGCCCGGTGGGGGTATGTGGATAAAACGCAGGTTCACTAATACTAATCGACATCCCCTCATGCTGAAGATCAAGGTTCATCGAAACCCTGGCATTTTCTCGTCTTCGCAGCAAATCCTGATACACTTCCTGGTTAACATTGTAATCACGAGTTAATGCACTCAATGTTGCTTCTGCTTCTGCTATCCGCTTTGCTCTTTCGATTTCATTCTGAAGCAAACGCTGTGTCTCATCCATTCTAACCTTCAGCATTGCTATTTGTGTTTTTGTGTCATATAAGTCACTCTGTAATTGTTGATATATCGGATTTGCTCTTATGCTTTCATCAACATATGCCTGACCATTTTGCCCCGCTGATTCTTTTATCTGAATTCTCCTGTTTTGCTCTTTTTGAAGGGTCTCTCGCAATTCGGAAATTTGAGCCTTTAATTGGACAATATCTGGATATGTTTCATGATAACTCAGCAACAAGGTATCCAATCGTGCCTGTAGTTCTCCAATTCTCGCTCTAATTTGCTCTACTCGCGAAATCCCTGCCGCAGTCTCAGTTTCTCCTGATAATTGTGATTCAAGTGTTGTCCTTCTTATTTCCGCCTCAAGAAGCTGTTGTTTCAATTCTTCCAGTCTTGTCTTGTACTGTGAAATGTTTCGATTTACATCTTGTACGGCGCCTTCCTGGAAATCTGTGTTATTGCTTCGGAAATTTTTTAAAGCCTCTTCTGAATCCTTTAGTTTTGCCTCATATATTTTTACCTGATTGTCAATAAAATCGAACGCCCCTTTACTTTCTTTTGCTTTTTCTGCTAATGTTCCCTTGATAAACAAGTCAGCATACCCCTTAGTAACGATGTATGCTCGTTCTGGATCAGAATCCTGATAGCTGATTCGAATCAAATTCTGGCCCACGGTTGTTATCATGGTCCGTTTCTTTATTTCATCCATTAACCTTTCCTGCTGAGATGGCGTTAAATCAAGTTTGTCCCATCCACCAATCTTTAGAATCTGCATGAGAATTTGCCTTCCATACAACAACTCACGCGCGATTCTGCCTCGATCAACAACGTCCGTTTGAACCGCCGTACCTTGCATCAACGGTCCCAATATATTCTCTTCCTCAATGTAAATTGTCGTATATGAGGAATATTTTTTTGGCCAATTGTATCCAGCATATAAAGCAATAACATTAACGATCACAAACACTAAAACGACAAACAACTTATGTGTTAATGTGATTTGAAATAGTTGCCTTATAACTATCGAAAGATTCCCGTGCATAACAATTAAAACAACCTTTCTGGTACTGTAATAATATCGCCAGGTTGTAGATCGTAATTCGTTTTCAGTTTTCCATCTTCTAATATGGCTTCTAGATCAACACCGAGAACATGTGTTTGCCCATTACGCTTACGATAAAGCTTTGCTGACGAAGAGTCTGCAAATTCGCTCAAGCCTCCGGCCGCAAGGACAGCATCTATTACCGTCATACCTTGCCGATAAGGCAAAGACACTGGCGTGTTAACAGCACCAGTAACCCGTACCCTTGATAAATATTCATGGCTTCTCAATTCTGTCAGCATTACGGTTACATTCGGATTTCGAATAAATCTTGATAAGCGGTTCCGAATATCCTTGGCAACCTGCATTGGTGTTCGACCACCTGCCTGTACATCACCGATCAATGGCATTGAGATTTTTCCATCAGGTCGAACTGGAACTTCAACACTGAGTTCATCATTGCCCCACACATTAATTTGAACGAGATCATCGACACCCAGATGATATTCCGGTATCGGCGCAGGTCGAAATAAAACCATATCTTTTTGATCATTACCCTGGCCGTGTTTTGCCGGCGGTTCAGATGTGGCACAGCCTGATCCGATAAGTGGAAGTACAAGACAGAAAAATGCAGATAGTGATGTTTTCATGGCAATTAGGACTCTCAATAGGCGGCTTTGTAAACAACAGTTGCTACTACACATTTAGTGATAGTATTAAAATCGCTAAATTACTGTCTGTTCTAATTTTCCGTGCTGTTAATTGGATCTGCGCAAACCTTCAGGTCCGTTCTCAAAGTAAATGGGCCGTTTCCTGACACAACATAAAACGTCCCTGTAGGCTCGAAGGCCACGTCCCTTTGGCTTAAGGTCACGAAACGACCCACCTCCCTTGGGGGCTCAGGTATACCTATTATCTATAGCGGTATTCAGAACATGTATTTCGTGATTTCCAATAGGATTATAAGCCTCTTATTCTTTGGTAAATATATGATTTAAGTTTATTTATTTACCCACTGTCTGTGTGGTTTTTTTGGATTATAGCATTCCAAGAGTAAGAGTTCTCCAGGGCAGAATCTAAGTAAAATCCCTGGTAATTCCTATGGTAATTTACTGCGTGACTGGAAACTCCCTGCAGTGACGGGGAGACAGCAGAGATTTGCCAGATCCGGAAGTCCATCAGAAAATCTCCCAATCTTTAGCCGGCATGCACACAACAAAGGAGATATCCGATGGACTACAAGAGTTTATGACACACGCGGTGGGATTATAAGCACCATATGGCATTTATCCCGAGGTGTCGAAGGCAGGTGTTGTATAGCCAGCTCGAGACGCTCTTATCTTTTGGGAGGTGAGCCGAATAGAGCAAGGGCATCTGATGGTGAATCATCCGCACATGCTGATCAACATACTATAAAAAATATGCTGTTTTGCTGGTAGTTGGCTCAATCAAGGGTAAGATTGCGCACCATATAGCCATGTTTACGGAGACCGAACACGAAATGTTGTTGGCCAACATGTCTGGGTGTGTGGATATTTTGTGTCTATCGTAGGGAACAATGATGAAGTGATTCGAGCCTATACAAACATCAGGAAGAGGAAGATATAGGCGACTGATCCAGATGGAATTGTTGTGCTAACAGCTACCTTGGGGCTGTTCAGATATTTGCCGTTTCGAGCCGGTCACAATACTAAAACCGTGGTTTTGTCGGGGAATATTTACGTAATTATTATTCCAAATTCCCTGACAGTATGATGGTTCTACGCTAACCATCTCTCTCACACTCCAAGCCGGCGGAGCGTTTCATGGCACGCGTCAAATACACCCTTGAAGGCTCGACAACCGAATCCTTGCAGCCAACGGTAACGAAACTACCCTGCAGCCTTGAGATTTTACTGCAAACCTCAGAGTTTTTGCGTATTCGATCCACTCTTTTAGTTACTTTTATTTGTGAATCCTTCGATATGCGCTCTTAGCGCTCGCAACGTAAACTGTGAATCTACACCGAAACGTTTGACATTGTATTTGTCAATTTTCTTGTTCACACCTCCATAGGCTGAGAGACAGCCAGTGTAACCACATTTTTTAACAAATTCTCTGATCTCTTCGGTTATATCGTCTTTCTTCCCGAACGGATAGGCAAATATAACATTTTCAATATTGAGCTTGTGCTTTATTGTCTCTAATGATTCTTCGATTTCTTCTTTTACCTTCTGCTTATTATGTTTTCCGCAGTTTATATGTGTTACAGTATGCGACCCAATGACAAAGCCATGCTCTTTCATTTCCACAAGATTTTCCCACGTCATATTATCCAGGTAGTATCCCAATTTTTTTCTGTCATGTTCAAATCCTCGATTTGTACCAATTAACCCAGTAGTAACAAAGAAAGCAGCAGGGATTCGATGCTTCAAAAGAATGGGCACGGCATACTCGTAATTATCGAGATAGCCATCATCGAATGTCACGGCAACAATTGGCCTTTGTTCTGCCCTATCAACATGGCCTGATATCACATCCTCTATTGATACAACCGTGTAACGCTCTTTTATCATTTCCATTTGCTTGTCAAATTGCTCTACCCCCACTGTCAAAGGATCCCGCATATCATCGTTAACACGATGATACAGCAGAACCGAGATATGTTGGTCTTTTTTATAACAAGACCATTTTCCCACTATATACTTATATGGATTGACATATAGAGAAAATAAAATCTCTTTCCCATAATGCCGCAACAGAGAGTACGACTTTTTTTGTTGTATTCGTTTTCTTAATATGCTTTCTTGCTTAAGCGTAGGACGCTTATATGTGTTTCCATCACCTACTTGTTTTTTAGTTTTTGCTTTCCCTGTCAGAACCGCATCAATAGCCTTGACGGTCATCCTGGATCCAACTTCATCAAGTCGTACTACCAGTCCTCCCGGGGTCGAAAATCTTGGAATCGGGATTACCTTCGAGAAAAGAATGTCCCCTTGATCCAGCTTCTCACTTACCATATGTATGGTACAACCCACTTCTTTTTCCCTGTTCCACATCTCCCAAAATGCAGGCGGCATACCTCGATATTGTGGGAGCTTCCCTTTGTGCAGGTTTATCGTTCCATTTTTTGGAATCTCGAACAGGCGTGGTTTTAATATTGGCGCAGCCAGTGACACACCGAGATCCGGCCTGAATTTTCTTACAAGGTCAATTACATCTTGCCCATGAATGTCATTTACCTTAATGTAATCGACATTTTCTTTTGCAGAGATATTATGAACGGTATAAACCCAACCAGGCTTCTTATCTGCTTCTTTACTGAGACATTTTTTCTTATTGCTTCGATATTTCAGCAGCTTTCCGATTTGATAACCTACCCAACGCACCCCGTTTGCTTTCAAATATTTGTATTGCAGTCGCACTCTTTTTTGTAACGGCAAGCGTTTTTCTTCATGCAAGACCAACAATTCTATTGCTGGAAACGCGTTTATAATATCGATTATGCCCTTGCGAACCGAATAGTTCAGTTCCCCTGTAAATATAACTATTCTCCACACAACAACTTTTCCTTAAGGTTTTATCTTGCGCCTTTGCCAAACAATACCACTTCTACCGTTTGCAACAATATTATAAAGTCAAGCAATAGACTGCTATTTTTAACGTAGAACAGATCATATTGCAGTTTTTCGAACGCGTCCTGTTCAGACGAGCCATAGGGATAACAGATTTGCGCCCAACCAGTTATGCCGGGCTTGACTCTATGCCTTTCTGCATAATATGGAAGCTTCTCACTCAGCTTAACAACAAACTCTGGTCTTTCAGGTCTTGGACCAACAAAACTCATATCACCCCTGAATACATTAAATATTTGGGGCAACTCATCTATACGTAATTTGCGAATAATTTTTCCTACACGAGTTATGCGATCATCTCCCTTTTTTGCCCATTGCGGACGCCCTCCTTTTTCTGCATCCACTCTCATGCTGCGAAATTTCAATACATAAAACGGTTTACCATTCTGCCCGACTCTGATTTGACGATATATCAATGGTGCATGCCAACCCTCTTCTATCTTGATAGCAAAGGCAGTAATCAACATTATTGGCCATGTCACAATTAACATTAAACCACTAACAAATACATCAAACCCACGTTTTATATACATTTGTAAATGGCTATTCCGAAATCCATCATTTTGCAGAAACCATCCCGGTTTTACTTCGTCTAAGACAATTTTCCTGCTTTCACGCTCAAAAAACGATACAGTGTCTATAACATCAACCCCATTCATTTTGCAATCGAGCAATTCGTGTACAGGATAGCTCTTTCTACGATCATTAATTGCCACAACAATTTCATCAATATTGTTGTTTTTTACGTAATCTACAAGCGGTTCATTTAGCTTAATAATTAGTTCACTATCGATTTCATCTTTCTCTCCACGAACATGTACAAACCCTACCAATTTGAATCCAACCTGGTCGCTTCGACGCCTCATCCGAGTAAATGGTAATGCTCTTTTACCTGCGCCCAACACCAAAGTCTTGCGCTTAAAAGTATCCGGATTAATCCGATAGATCATGTATCGTAATAATAATATTGAGGCAGACGATATCCCTATACTAATCAGCAAAATACCCCGCCCCAAAAATGCTACTGGGAAAACATAGAATATGAACGATAAAACCAAAACACCAATAACATAGGCAACGATGATACGGTAAAATATTCCTTGAACCCCCTCGCGCTGCTGAACTTGATATAAACCCAAGGAAAACATGCTCAGCACGATTACAAGGGAATACACGAGCGCGTTAGGCCAGATTGCTCCAAATCCTGTCTGCAGGGCAGCAATATCTCCCTGGAACCGAATTGCTGCAGCCAAATAGACTGACGCTATAAGAATCGAAACCTCTATTCCCAAGAGGGCCAGATATGGTTTTTTTATGGGCATAACAATATCTTCTTTTGTTTAGATCCGTGAAATGGAACAGCTACTTTTATCGAATTTATTTCCCATATATTTTCTGTTACAGGAATATAGTCAGAGCCCTGTTTTTATTTCCAAACAACGGTTCTTGATCCACGGAAGGTCTGCTGCCTTTGAGCTAATAGCGCTGCATACAAGGCAGGTGGGTCGTTTCGTGAAACGCCGCGAATACTAGTATTCGAAACATTGATAAGGTCAGTTCATTTAACGTTTTCTATCAAATCCCATTACATACGAATCTTGAATCTAAACGTCCAAACTTAACATCAAGTCTAATTTAAACGTATAATAATTTCGGCATATCACGTTACCGCTTTTTCAGTGATACCCTGCCTGCAAGAATGTCGTGTTTTGGATTTGGCGGAACAGGCCAGTTCTGATAATGCCGGGAGAAGCATTATTGTCCAGTCTAACAATCAGATATAGTCAATAAATTGTCATATGGCATTCGACTATTCTCTGTATAATTTTTAATCATCTTTCGGCTTCCCACCCAGTGCTATAACTATTTATCTAGCCCAAAAATACAGTACTTGACATCTTTCCTGTATATTATAATTGCACATTCTATAATGACACTTAATTGACAGGCATATGAATAATGTAAGTGATGCAAGATTGGCAATCATTGGCCTAGGTTACGTTGGCTTACCCTTGGCAGTCGAGTTTGGTAAACGATTCCCAACGATTGGTTTCGATATCAACAATAAGCGTATCACTGAACTTAGAGAAGGTCATGATGTAACACTGGAGGTCAGCGACCAAGAACTAAATGAATCTGTTTACTTAACCTATACAGATGAAGTAGAGGACATCAAAGACGCTAATGTTTATATTGTTACTGTTCCAACACCAATTGACCGTTATAAGAGACCTGATCTCACCCCATTAAGGCGAGCCAGCGAGATTGTTGGAAATGTTATTGCCAGTGGAGACATAGTAATTTATGAGTCAACAGTTTTTCCTGGGGCAACAGAAGAGGTATGTGCACCGATCATCGAATCAAAATCCGGGTTAAAATATAACCATGATTTTTTTCTCGGATATAGTCCTGAACGCATTAACCCAGGAGACAAGAAACATCGTCTCACCAGCATCAAGAAAGTAACTTCTGGCTCAACACCAGAGACAGCAAGATTTGTCGACGATCTTTATAGTTCGATCATTTCTGCTGGCACACATCTTGCCAGTAGCATCAAAGTGGCCGAGGCAGCCAAAGTCATCGAAAACACTCAACGAGATCTCAATATAGCATTGATCAATGAACTTGCTCTGATTTTCAACAAGCTGGATATTGATACTCTCGAAGTGTTGGAGGCTGCCGGCACAAAATGGAACTTTTTGCCCTTCCGCCCAGGACTAGTGGGAGGGCACTGTATTGGTGTTGATCCATATTATCTTACTCACAAAGCACAAGAAATCGGCCACCATCCCGAAGTGATATTGGCTGGACGTCGTATCAATGACAATATGGGCGCATTTGTGGCTGATTCAGTCATCAAGCTCATGACACGAAAACGTATACCCGTTGTTGATTCCAACATCCTCGTCATGGGGTTGACCTTTAAGGAAAACTGTCCTGATTTACGTAATTCTCGTGTAATCGACATCATCCAGGAATTCTGGACATATCATGCTAATGTAGATGTCTATGATCCATGGGCCAACCCATCAGAAGCCAAGCACGAGTACAAAATAGATCTTCTTGAGACTCCTAAGCCTGGCACCTATGACGCTATCGTGCTGGCTGTAGCGCACAAAGAATTTGCGGATTTGGGTTATGAAAACATCCGTACATTCGGAAAAGAAAATTGCATTATTTATGACGTTAAATACTTGCTTCCAAAAGAGCATGTAGATGGCCGCTTATAGGCGAAACATTCAATTTGTTCTGTTATACAAGATATTCTCACGTCTCTCCTATTCGAATATGTAAGGAACCGAAACATGTCTGTCTATCAGGAAAAACTCAAACATCTGCAAGAAAACCGCTATCGATGGCTCATTACCGGGGTAGCTGGATTCATCGGCTCAAATCTTCTGGAGATGCTACTTTCCCATGGGCAAGAAGTTGTAGGGCTGGATAATTTTGAAACGGGTCACAGGCACAACCTCGAAGAGGTGCTACATAACCTGCCCGCGTCCTCGAAGGATGCTTTCACCTTCATTGAAGGAGATATTCGTGATCTTGAGGCCTGCCGGGAAGCATGCAAGGACATCGATTTTGTTCTGCATCAGGCAGCAATAGGCTCAGTACCTCGCTCGATTGATGATCCCATAACCACAAATCAGGCAAACATCGATGGTTTTTTGAACATGCTTGTTGCCGCACGAGACGCTGGCGTACGCCGTTTTGTCTATGCCGCATCCAGTTCCACTTATGGCGACTCGCCCGGCCTGCCAAAGGTTGAAGACAAAATTGGAAATCCACTCAGCCCCTATGCTGTCACCAAGTATGTTAATGAATTGTATGCCAATGTTTTTGCCCGCGCCTACGGATTCAATAGCATTGGATTGCGTTATTTCAACATTTTCGGCAAACGTCAGGATCCGGAGGGCGCCTATGCGGCAGTAATACCCAAATGGGTCGCGAGCATTCTTGAGGGGAACGAAGTTCACATCTATGGCGATGGAGAAACTACCCGTGATTTCTGCTTCATCGATAATGCCATTCAGGCCAACATTTTATCCGCCTTGACCGAAAATCCTGATGCCCTGAATCAAGTATACAATGTGGCTGTCAACGCACAGACATCTTTGAATGAACTCTTCAACATGATTCAATCTCGAATCCGGAGTAGAGAGCCGAAAATACCCGAACTACGCCCGCAATATCGGGATTTCCGTGCTGGCGATGTTCGGCACTCCCTTGCTGACATCAGCAAAGCAAAGCATCTGCTCGGTTATGACCCTTCTCATACAATCGATCAGGGTTTGGATGAAGCCATTGATTGGTATATCGAGAACCATCGTTCAACAAAAGCGCTATCGCCTGTAGCCTAACCCCACTGCACCAATCTGATACCAGGATGATGTTAATCGTCTGATAATTATCCTCACCGTAATTTGCAGGCTACATTCTGTAAGAACGGCGCGAGCTGCTATGGCCGCTTTTTCGCGGCTCGCGCCGCTCCTACATAAAAATCGCGTCAAAACGATTTTGTAACATTTCATAATAGCTTGTCCATGTTTTCACTCATGGACAAAATACTGGTTTAACCCAAACAGATGAAATTCATCTAGAGGGATTGGTTAGATGCGTCGCTCCCGTGGTGAATCACCAAATTGCATTCTCAAAAATGCCATCTGATCACCCAATATACGATGATTCTTCAGCAACAGGTATTCGGCCAGGTTGGGCGTATAGGGGATGGCCAGCAGGGGCATGCCCGCCTCGTCCGGCGTGCGGTTGCCCTTGTGGGAGTTGCAGCGCCGGCAGGCCGTGACCACGTTGCTCCAGCAATCG